>Ga0302325_10014723_pt1 | contig 16639 bp, 20 predicted proteins | sample Palsa_T0_2_FD_201948 | JGI IMG/M metagenome (GOLD analysis project Ga0302325, IMG submission 201948) | Peat permafrost microbial communities from Stordalen Mire near Abisko, Sweden - Palsa_T0_2 | ecosystem: Environmental > Terrestrial > Soil > Palsa > Peat permafrost | place: Sweden: Abisko... | reverse complement strand
ATAAAATTATAAAACTATCAGTCTTACCATTGTTGTGAGCTCTCAGGAATCAAATTTGAAGTGTTGCTAATCCTTTTAGACTGCACAGCTGTGATCTTCCACCATGCGAATGCGGGTTTTTAGCCCCCGCCCACCAAAAACCATTAACCAATTACTAATCATCCTCCCTTCCCTTGCCAGCCAACCCCTCCTAACCGTTTCCTTCCTTTTATACAATCCCATGATTAATCACAAAAAGAGGCATTTATCAGGATATCCACCGCCTATGCTATTATGGTATAGATCCTCGGGGAATCCACCATCCGGACCATCAAAATTCTCACCGAATCCTTCATCCTCAAACTCCTCATCACTGCAAGGGCCATCACTTGAATATTTATCTATCCCAAGGTATTCATTCACTAAACCCCTAATCACCATAGCCGTCGCCGAACTCGTCATAGTCTCCTAAACAGGGAAAATCTGAAAAGGGATAGCTTAAGTAAGGGTAGCCGTGCATTTTTAGTTATTGCTGTGTTGTTTTGGTATGCGATATGGTGGTATAACCTGTGTGTGCTTTGCAGCGTGCGTTGAAGTCCGACGATATTGTTCTGGGATGGAGAGAACGGTCAAGGTGGGAGAGGATTGTGCTTTAAATAGACAACGGGAAGGGAAAGTTGAGAGGGTTGATGAATAGTAAGACGGGGTTTATTGCAATGCTAGGCGTGAACATTCATCTCGATCACACCCCTCACACACTCGCGAGGCATCAAACAGAACCTAAAATCACCAGCTGAATCATGAAAAGTTATTGGAGAGAGAAAGATCCGGGTTGACGACATTTATTCAGCATCTCACCTAAGCCTTCCATCTAGCCTTATAGAAGCTCGACGTCCAGCAACCTAAGTATGCTCTGAACACTACTAGGTAACTCCCCTGTACTGATGCTTCGCATGCCGGAAACCCACCAAACTTTCCCAGCATGAATAAATACCGCCCAACCCTAGCCCCAACTCTAGCGTCTCTTCTCGAGATACACCTTCGCAGCATCCCAGGCCTTCTTATCCGCTTCGCCAATCTCGTCCTTCAATGTCTTGACACCTTCGTAGACTGCATCGAAGAATTTGAAAGCAACGTCGAGATCTTCTCTAAAGTTGACGCTGTGCGGGAGATATTTCTTGACGTATTCAGACTTTTGCTCTTCGCGCTCATCGGCAGTCCATTCGAGCTTGAGGAAGTCATCGAGATAGGTCTTGACGGCAATGCCCAGGCCAGTATCGATATCTTTGGAGAAATGAAGACTACTTCGGATCAGCTTGCGGAACAAAAGTACAGAGACCGACTTACCTTCGAGCCAAGTCCCGATAGCGCGCTGGATCTGTCTTATCCCGCGTGGCTTGGGCGCTCATAAGCATCGACGCCGTGACGGCTTCCAATAAGTCCCGATCAATCTCCCGAACAGCCTTGATTATGGAGTGGAAGGCTAGGAAGTTCTTGCTTAGAGGTCCAGTATAACCGATATTGAAATGCCGAAGCTTTAGAAGGCAAGCGGTCCGGCCGATGAGAATGCAATTGGCTTTGTCCTCGTCTGATCCACGCAATGGGCCGCCGATGAGCTCGGAATGCCTGTTTCGAGAGTTCAAGTTGTCGAATCGAAGAAGTTCGAAGGCCAAGAAAGCTGCTTCTTCGATGTGATGAATATCATCGTACTTCTTAGCTATAGGACCGACCGACTTCATTGTCGTAGCTAGAGCCCTACCCCATCCTGTCAACTCGTGTTGGTCGTTGATATAACCACGGAGATGCAGAAGGCGCCACAAAGCATTGGAGATGACCTCCGCCTTGGAATCGAGGCCAGTAATCTTTTCTTTTGAAATAGTAGCTGATGGGAAATCTTTCGACTGAAGAGAAAGGAGAGCAAATGATAGAGTTCCCGGGGCGGTGCCCACAGCCTTCTGTGATTTGAGCAGTGCATCCTTAACTCCCCAAGTATCGGCCTGCTGATTGACGTTCATGTTACGATGAACCAGTGTCTGCTTCGAGCTCTCGTCAAACCAGAATCTCATCTCAATATCCTTGAACTGAAATCCACGATGAAGTCGCGAAGCAATGAGTGCTGCTGTTGTTTCCTTGACAGGCACCAGAGTACGTGTTACCAAGCGCTTGTATTCATCAGAAGTAACTCCGTCGAGAGTTGGAAAGACGACTGATTGTAGCGAAACAAAACAATTTAGGATTCTAGGGCCAATCAAAGCATTCGAGAGGTAGAAATGCAGCTCGCCCGGAAGCTGCAAGCCCAAATATTCGTGGTTATCATTTGTGAGTTGATCCCAGAGAGCGGTGTTGATGGAACCATCTTGATGAGTGACCACGGTATGCTTCAAGCCCATCTTGGCCTTTCGATATTTGTCAAGCCATTTGGGATCTCGCTCTCTCAGATCATTATCGAATGTGATACAGCATCTGTCGACCGATTTATCAGATGTTCGAAGGAGGTTAATGGCGTTTGTGAGCGATGGAGGTTGATCGGCGACTTGGGGGTCTAGTAGTGCTGGGAAAATGGGCAAGAATGATGTGCCTGCCATGAGTAAGGCATCGGAGAGGAGTTCTGGGGTGACTTTGAGGTTAATCACCATATCCTCCTTGGAGAATCCGCGCCAGGATTTGTTCTCCCAATCAGTTGGAGTGAGAGGAAGGATGATAGTCTCGAGGTTGTATAGGAGAAGCTCTTTCGATCCCATGACACCGTCGATGTATCCCTTCTCATTCTCCTCCAGGTTCAGAAGATAAGCAAGCTACTATAAATCAGCTAGGATCGAACAGATTGGTCTGACGAGTTTACCTGGGTACCAGCGCTGTATGGTGCAACCATAAAGTCTAGGTCTCGCTCAAGGAGAACTTCTTGCAGAATTCCATATAGCTCTTGAGCTCTGACTGCGCCTGCTGGACATAAGTACAAGGACAAAAAGGGTTAGTGTGACCATACCTGATGCTCCGAAAGCATTCACCGCAGCGGCAGGAGAATTATCCCCATATAAATTCCACGCCTCGCTTGTCTTCTCGAGTGCCACTTTGGCAGCTTCCAAGGTGATCTCATCTTTGCCAACAACATTCAAGCAGTCGAAGACAAAAAGTGGTTTCATATGATTTTCCTTCCATCTATTTAACTCGGTCTCAAGGTGTTGCTTCAAGCCAATTGGGTCTCCGCCAAGTGCTGCAAGCAATGGTTCGTGGGAAGGTGGTTCATCAATAATTTGCTGGAGGTAAGATGTTGCTTCGACGCCAATTACTGCCGGTCTATCTGAAGTACCCTGGAAGGGCTCAGTGCTAGATACATATTGTCAGCAAGAGAATGTTTTACGGGTGGAGGTCAGGCCTACAAGGGATTGACACCAACGTCGAAATTTCTGTCGTACACTGGAAAGTAAAGCTTGTTAGTAGGTGTATTAGAATTACGTTGGGCCTCCATCTCTACTCCGCTCGCAATGGCAACCATAGAAGCCTGCACGAGAGCAGGCGACCAGGGATTCGTAATGTTTGATCCTGGTGTTTGAATAGGGGCCGACAAAGCGTTGACTTGCTGTGTCTCAGTCTCCGCTCCGCTGGCAATGGCAACCATAGAAGTCTGCGCGTAAGGCAGCAAGGGGTTTGTAATGTTTGATCCTGGTGTCTGAATAGGTGTCGACGAGGCGCGAATATGCTGTCCATCCACTGCTCCGCCAACAGCGGCAGACGATGAATGCTGGATGGTATTGTAAGGAAAGATAGTAGCTTGTTGTGTCTCTGTCTCTGATCCACTGGTAGTGGCATCATCCCAGAAGTTCGAAAGAGGTTGCGAATCTGACTCGAGTTCAAAGATATTTTCTGACCCTTCGAAGACATTTATTGACCGGGACGTGATGAACGATCGATCGTCCTGGACCACAGGATTTGACGAGGGCCCGGAGACCGATGTGGGACCTCTGGTCGAGATTCTTCCGACAAGAGTAATGCTGCCGTCACGGAACACCCAAATATCTCCTTCCTCGTCTAGGTTCAGTTGGTTCGTTGGGTCATGGAATATATCAGCCTGGGAACGTAAGAGCAAGACTATCCATGGAGACTCCGTGCAGCGAGCATCCAGATTTTGCTGCAGCCGCTGGACCAGTAACAGGTTCAAAGGCAGAGTTACCTCTGAGATGTATCCTATGGCGTTCGATGTCGGTAGACCAGCCCGTTGGCGAGCCCTGCGTAAATTCTGAGGTGACACTCTAGTGCCTCCGTTTCCAAATTCTTGTTCTGCCATTGCGCGACGTGCAGAGATGGTTGGCAATACAAAATGAAGAAGAATGGTAACTTACGAGGCATCTTGACAACAGGTGAAGAGCTTCCCAACTATCTGCGTAAATGAGTTGTATGCGCTTTCCAAAGGCGAGTAGCTTCGCAGCTCTTTGCTCTAAATGGAAGGAAGATTTGAGGAATTGTCGCGGACTGGAGGTCAGGACGAGAGGAGGGATTGTGTGCTCGGAAAGGGCGATCTATGGCAGACGAAGCTTGAATGTTTGGAGAGAGCTGCAGAGATGGCAGATGGGCAGCGAAGTTTTTGAGCGATTTTGGAGAGAAAGATCGTAGGGCAAGTTGTGCGGAGTGAATTGTAGGAATGGGTTGTGTGCAAAAGTGAGGCATGCGGTTGTCATTTTTTGAAGCCTCATCAATAGAGCTCCAGGCACAGACCCCATAAGGCTTAGCGCAATTAGAAGGACCAGGGCGCCTTTAAAGTTTGCACGTGATCATCAGATAAGCCGGGGAACTCCCGATCTTATCCTATCTCCGTGTCTCTATTTTCCCCTCTTTTCTCTCCTTTCCCAGAACTTGACAATTCTTCACAGAACAACCATGGCAGCAAAAATTGGCCATACTGACCAAATCCCGGTGATAGACCTTTCTGGACCCGAGGCTGAAGTTGCCAAACAGCTTGTTGATGCAGCATCAACTTATGGCTTTGTTTATGTGAAAAGTCTTGGAAAGGACATTCCTGTTGAGGACATTGACAGCATATTTGCATTGGTAATGTCCTCAACGAGACATATTATTATGTATCATACTAATATTTGCACAGTCAAAGGAATTCTTCTCTTCTCCCATTGAAGAAAAGGAAGCATACAAGATTCAAGAAAACGTATGACCCACGTCCTCGGAGAGCGGCAGTGGCTGAATGTTTCCTAGAACAGAGGATGGGTAGGCATGCATGCCGAGACTTTAGATCCCAAAACTCAAAAAGTATGTCAATTACTAGGTTTAATATTCCAGGCTGATCATTTTCTGGCAGATGGGTGATTTCAAGGAGTACTGTTTTGTTCGCTCCCCCCCAGACGGCTTCGGCTTATGATCATCCAGAGCAATGAATGTAGGAGGTTTTGTTGGCGGCAAAGCTCAACAACAACTTCCACCTGCTTTAGTGGAGCACGAAGCCGAGCTCTACAAATTTCAGAAAGATTGCCAGACCCTGCTGAACAAAATTCTCGACCTTTTTGCCATCGGCATCGTGGTACATCGACCCAGACCCTCCAATCAGCTCCCCAATATTAATTCTTTCAGGTCAACTCCAAAACGGAAGGCTCGAAGTGGTTCTCCAATCGACACGGCCCAGAACCGAGCCCATGCACTCTCCGCCTCCTCCATTACCCACCTCTTCCCCCAAATACAGAATACCAACCCACGGTTGATATTCGAGCAGGCGCTCACTCAGACTACGGTTCTATCACGCTTCTCTTCCAAAGACCAGGGCAACCAGGTCTCGAGATCATCCCACCCTCCACTCGAACCGCCGAAAAAAACTACGGCTCAACTGCAGCATGGACTCCTGTTCCTGTTTTCCCGCCTGGCACTGAAAACGACCCCAGTCCTCCGATCTTAGTCAACATTGGCGACCTACTGTCACATTGGACCAACAATTTATTTAAAAGCACAGTTCATCGAGTTGTTTTCCCAGCGGGAGGAAAATATCCAGGTGAGGATCGGTATAGTATCGCATATTTTGGACATCCGATTGGATCAACGGTTTTGGAGCCGGTGCCAAGTGAGATGGTGAAGGCGCTGGATGGAGTGAAGGGTGCGGTCAGCAGTGAGGTTGAGGCTATGACCGCGCACGAGCATTTGATGAGTCGGTTGAAAGCTACTTATTTGGGCATGTATAAAGATGGGGAGGAAGAAAAAGGGAAGCAGGAAGTTGCTGCGGCGTGATGAGATATGGATGTCTTTTCCCTTTCAGTCACCTAGAATTTGTGGAATATTGCTTCTTTGTATTTCTGTCATGTGAAGTTCATACTCTATCATTGATTTCTCTCAGCATCGATCTTCGCGTATTTCTCCTCTATCCACTGCCGAAAAAGCTCCTATTCTCTGACGGTATTGACCTTCCTAGCCGAAAACACATCCGTAGCCTCTTGTGCCAAATCCTTTAAAGCAACTCCCGCCATACTCTCTTTAGTCCAGCCCAAGTTGCAAGATATTCCATCTTCCGCGCAATCCCAATCAATGTCGTGCTCAACCCATTTTGCCAGAGATTCGGGGTCCTTCGTCGGAACTTCGTTCCACAGCTCAACGTCTCCACATCTTTTTTCAACTGGTCGAAGTCTGGGTTCAGCAAAATGATCGCATCTTTAATCTCTTTGATGAGATTAAGTTCCGGCATTTTCTTCTCACCCCTCTCGTCGCGCCATCCGAAGAGATTAGCGTAGAACTCTGGGGGCTCGAAAATGCGATCTTTGGACTCAATATCTTGAGCCGGTAATGCTGGAGGTGTGACGATGGCGACCTTTGCACCCTTCCGTGCGAGAATCGCTGCCTTCTTCGCATTCTTGGCGTTTGTCCGAGCCGTTTTCTTTGCTTTGTCAGAGTATGGCTTCTTTCGCTTCGGTAAATTTTTGTCTTTGAGTTCAGACAATTCCTTCAACGAGGCAGCAATATATGTTGCCACGGCAGCAGCCAAAAACTTCGGCCCGTGCCAAAAAGGTTCTCAGCGCTATCGACGTAGCTGATGTTGATTTGTCGCTTGATTTCGTCTTCGAACACCATGTAGAAATTTGTCATCCAGGATTGGTGACCCTCGGTATCCTCAAAAAGTGCAAGTGCTGCTTCTGGACTGAAAATCTCAAGGTTAAACTGCCCAAATTCAGGGTAGCGCATCTTTAGATCAGTATAGACTAGTATCGCGCACCTAGAGTAGTTGTAGTAAGGACCATCGTCACTTTCTTGGAGAGCAGGAGGTAGTTGTGAGACAGGCAGGCGTAATGGAGAGTTCTCTGGTACGGAGTATTCGATTATTGGGAGAGCGAAATGAAGATATCTTGCGGAAAAACTGATGATAGATCTGGACTTCAGTGGGATGGCAACGTTTAGACCTGGAACAACGAACCGTCCACCATGGTCTTTGCTTTGGAGGTATGAAAAGTTGAACATGAACGTCAGAGAGGTCTCGTTATCTTGGAAGTCGTGGTGTGGATTTCCAAACTTTCCGATTTCGTCTGCGAGGTTGGTTCCTGGATCTGCGAAGTTGAGTTGCTGGTTAGAGACTAGATGAATGTCGATGAGTGTTCTACTTACCAAATGATTCTTCCGTATTGTTTATGACATTTCTTTGAGTGTGCTTGCCGTGGAAGCGTTTAAATAGTTGATGGACACTTCGTACTTTGGTAGGCAAACTCGAGGAGTACGCGTTCTCTTACGGACGTGTGTCGTAGCTCAGTGTTGTTACCTAACTTGCCTCTTTATAGAGTTAGCTTCGTATGGGTGGAGTTCTTAGTCAAGGCATTGCTGTTGGTAGCGAATTCAAGAAGGGGCCGATTTAGTCTATAATCAAATCCAAGATGTATAATTTATTGAACAAGCATTATTGTTGTTGTGTTGCTATGGAAAATATTAAAACATTTAAGCTCGGCCTCACGCGTACAGGACGCCGACCAACGACGGCGGCTCGCCTTCCATAATTTATCAAAAGAGACCAAATACCCTGTAGAATAAATCATAGTCTGGTATTGTTTAAGAAATTGTTGAAGGGTCTGCCCGTGTTCAAATCATAAGCCACCTGCGACCGGTTCGCTTTCCTCTGAACAAAGCGGCTCGCCCTCTTAGCCTCCTCAAAGAAAAATAGTTTTGAGGAGATTTATTTACAGAAATAACATAATCTATAGTTCAAAGAAGGCAAGTTAAACTCAGATTATGAAAGTCATAATTCTGTCTCGCTTCAAAAAAAAAAGGGGGGGGGGGGGGGGTGCCCGAGTAGCCTCCCAAAAACTAAATTGTTCACCTTGTAATGCTTATTTTAAAGACATAACAGAGATACTTTTTTTTTCAGGAGATAGCCATGAGCTGTTAGTAGGCAGCAAGTTAAGATCAAATCTTAAAAATCACAATTCTGTCTCGTTTAAAAGAAAACATTACCGATAAAAGTTCTTCCCATCTAAATACTTGCCATTATTATCATGTCCAATAATAGGCTAGAAGCTACCAGAATAGGATTTTCTCACTCTCTAGGTAAAGCAGACTCCTGCTAAATATACTCATAAAATACTAGTTCATTGCTACCATTTTGTTTGGGGTCAAGCAGGAAGGTAAATCCATAGAGCAAACCGTATATCACAAGACCAGACAGTAATTTACTCTGTTAGCAATCTCCTCAACTGGGTCCAAACTCCCTCATTGCGCCATTATGGGTTTGGACCCGTTTATAACAGCGGAAATAAGTAGGGTTGCTCACGTGATCATTACCATCTCTGAATCAAGATGTTCATGGCCAGGCGGTAAATACTGGGGGTTTAATAGGGAGAATTATGGGGCTTTTGTTCGTTTGAGAGATGGGGTAAATGGGAAGAGGTATGAGATAGGGTCCTGAATGTGAAGGCTGGGCAGAGTTTGATAACGAGAAGTGTGGAGAGGTTGTTGGTTGGAGATAGAGGTATTAGGAAGGGAGAGGAACCAAGACGCCGATCTTCTTTGATCATCAGCTTGCTGATAATATTGAGGCTTGTGATAGGATGCTGTTCCATGAGCTTATTCTCGTTGTATTCAACTTATGATGAAATTTTCTCAAAACAAATCAAATGAAGTCATGGAAGTGAGGGTCTGTCTGATTATCTTCCCCTATAAACTTTCTAAAATGTTTATACACCTAATATCTCAATCTAAGACTTTTGTTCTCATCGAGCTAATCTAACAACAAACTAAACAACTAATTGCAGCAATCCACTAAGAATATCTAGAACGAGTTAGTAACAAACCATCCCAATAGCCACACCAATCCAGGTCGGGATCAGAGTCCCACGGAAAACATCTTTGTCAAAAAAGATTGGGTGACACCTTATATCTATATAGGGGTTATTCCGGTGCTAGTACATAAATATACTGATTGATTGGCATGCAGATTTCTAGTGGTACGAGACGGCGTGGTATGAAAATTGGGAGCAAAAAGATCAAATATCGGAAGATTTTGTACTATAGCCAATTATATTCCGGGAATTGACCAAAGTCGACTGTTTCGTCAAATGGGTTTAAAAGATAAATGTAATCGTAGAGGTGAATTATTGTAAATCGCTATCTTTAAGCTATTTCTTCAAGCTCTCATAAACAGACTTTGCATTGACTCTTTGCGTGCAGATGGATTGTGTGCAGATGGACGAAGCTATCTCGCGAACATATTGGACGATAGGTGTCAAATACTGTCGAGGTTGATGATTAAGAGTAAATTTAGTTGAAGAGCTGATAACGAGATAGAGCTTGAGTACTCTATAATAGATCGACTTCTTTATATCACTCCGACAGAATAAGTACAAAAGATGAAGCTTTAAGGGGATACCAATGTCCGGCCTTTGCTGGATCCTTGCCGTCACGAAATGGACACAGGCAGATGCAATCGATTAGATTATCCTTTTTTCCCTGTCTGTCGTCAGATTTCAGAGTCAGAAATATGATTTGAGAAGAAACAGTGATCCTCTTGTAACATTTTTGGCGTGACTAGAAGATCCATAAGCTATTGTCCTAAGGTTTTATTTCTAAATAATATAAGAGTTTTGGCTTACAGAATCTTTCTCTGGAGGAGATGTCTGTTTCTAGTGATATATAAGTTTGAGCCCACACCACATGCTCAGATGCCTTTCGAAGTTTCGATGAATCCGCGAAGAAAGATATAGTCCTCATCCTGCAGATGGATACAGAATGAGTACATGGTCAGATATGTTGCTCTTTTCAGATAAGAAAGTTGGTTCTTGACATATCTTTACAGTTGAAAGTCAACAATAAAGAAGGAAGCTATCGTAACAGATGCTTCCGGGGTAGAAGGATCAACACTTACACAATTCGACCTTAAGCAAGATTCAACGCAATTGCAGCTTCTTAGTTAGAAAATTATCTCTTACAATTTGGTCTTGACTTTTTCGTTTTGTGAGGTAACTGGCATGGCGTCTGTGCTAGAGTGACTCTTGAAATTGTATCAGTATTTCGTATAACAGCATGTAGTAAGGTCAGTGTCTAACTCTAGTAAAGATTAAATAACTGTCTACATCTCTTGCTTCCCAAATCGAAGGTAGTGATAATGCGCATCACTAACGCTCAAATCTTTTTTTACAATTGAATGGCCTGTAAGGAAGTTAAAGTACAATGTTTCCCCCCCTAAGATCTATGCACAACTTTGAGAATTGCTTTCAGTGGACTAGCAAAGAGTTTTTCGTTCCAGTTGTAGATGTGCTTGTATGTAGCCATATCAGAGAGAATATCACAGAGAACACTACCAAAAGTTCTACTAGAAAGGCCATAGTGCAATTCAAACTCGAACCGCTCTGTTAGTTTTGTTTCATCGTGGACTTGCGTAATTTGGCCGCCATTTGTTGTTGTGACACCGACCGCATCCAACTTTTGGGGAGAGATGCTTTCGTCCTCAACTTTCGGTGTCTGCTCCGCGAGACTCGGGTCGGTATCTGACTCTTGGGATAAATTTGCCATTTCGTTTGCTTGAATGGTCTCTTCTTCGTGAGTTGCATGGACTCCTGGTCCTTGGGAAGACTTCTCCGTTTGGACCGGATAATTACTGATTTCTTGATCTACATAAAGAGAAAACAAGAGCCTGTGACGTATCACGTGTAGAGAGACCCTGTCACGTGATAAGTGAACAACAAGTCGAGAGCTAAGGTACCTACCTAGGTAGTCAGCTTCAACGTCAATGGAGTAACTATACACCTATTTCTGTCACAACAACGACGCTTAAAGCATAAACCTTCATTTAAGTTCTTTTCATTGGTCGGTAGGAGTTCTTTATCCACATGACAATCATGTGCAGCCTTCATCAACCCGTTCATTCGCCTCGCATTCAGAGTTGGAGCTTTCAAGCTACCACACTCAAACTAAGTTACCATAAACTCAATGTCTCATCTTCATCTCAAGAGATCAGGAGCTTTCAAGCTACCATGTCTCGATTCGCAAAATTGAAAATCGTCAAAAGAACGCCTTTGTGATGTGCCGGGGTGGTGAACAAAAAAGAAAATACATGACGGTGAATCTTTCGCTAATTGTTGGTCACATCCGAAAACTGGAAGGCGCCTTTTCGCAGGGGAAATGTTCGTGCTGGAGGACTTAGGGTGGAAGGTCGGAGGGATCTTGCACAGGCGGTGTTGAGTACTCGGCAATTTGATTAGAATGATGTATGTGCTGACGTGAAGGGAGGTCGTTGTCGTGGCAAGTCAAAGGACAAGTAAAATTATTGACCAAGTTTACATATCCATCGAATCGCCATTGGCACTGGCGAAGTTGAATCCTGCGCCGCCTTGTGGGCCATTGGCGCCAAAACCAAAAGTACCCTGTCCTCCCTCGGCTTGCGGTGCAATTTCCTCGCCTGCATCATCCTCGTCTGAGAAGTATTTTTCAATCATGTTGTATGCCTTCATATAGATTTCTTCATTCGCGTTGGTTTGGCAATCGTGAATCTTCTCCATGCCGTGACACTCCTCAATGAATAGGGCATATCGGTTAATGCTCTCCTGTCCTTCTCCGGCTGCATCCTTATCCATCTCACCAACCTTCAAAATGTTCTCAAGACCATCAAGGGCGACCTGAATGATCTTGTTATCTGGGCAAGCGAGAAGATCACACAACGGCTTGATGCATCCTTGGTTAACCAAGTAGCGGATCTGCTCAGGCTTCTGAAGTCCACCAGAGGTAGCGTTTGAAATAGCCCAGCAAGCCTCCTTTCGAGTCTTCAAGTCACCGTTGGACAGGAGGTGAATGAGAGGAGGAATGATGTTCGCATCGATAACGGCCTGGATCTGGGTAGAGTTGCCAGCCGTGATGTTGGAGATGGTCCAGCAAGCCTCCTTGCGGATTCCGTCCTTTCCGGAGCTCAAAAGTGACAACAGGGCTGGGAGCGCGCCGCAGTTGATAATCACCTGAGTCTGAACATCATCACCCGTAACAATATTACCGACGGATCGAAGGGCAGGTGTCTGGACTGATGTAGATGCGTGCATGAGCAGTTCGACGAGACGACGAGGAATGCCGGCTTCGATGACAGCCTGGATCTTGTCATTGGCACCGTCGGACAGGTATGAAATAGCCCAGCAAGCATCGATCAAGACTTCATCATCGAGAGAATAGACTAGTTTAGCTAAAACGGGAAGGGCAGGCAGGATCTGCTGGAAATGTAAGCTTGTCATCACGAATGGTGAGGAAGGGGGGGGGCTCTTACGGTGGTCCAGTCAGGTTGTGGAGTCTTACCACGGCAGAAGTTGCTTAGAGTCCAGGTCGCATTGCGGAGCATACTCAACTTTCGGCTATCACCCAAGAGATTCAAGAGTGGCTTCAGAGCACCACAGCTCAAAACATAATCCCGGCATGACGGGCTATCACCAGCAATGTTTCCCAAAGCCCAGACGGCCTGCTCTCTAACATCAGGTTCATGACTGCCAAGCAATTCAACAAATATGGGAACAGCTCCAGCCTCAATGACAACTTGTGTTTGTTGCGCTGATCCAGAAGCAATGTTGGTAAGAGCCCACGCAGCTTCAAATTGTACCAGAGTATGAGGCGAATGAAGAAATTCGACGAATCGTCCAACAACTCCGGTCTTGATAACTTCTTCGATAGGGGGATTTCGCTCTTTTGACAAGAGCTTTCGGAATTTTGTAGTGGCTTGGATTTGGAGGTCGATCTGGTCGGAGAAGACACCGGCAACCATTTGTGGAAGGTCCTCGTTCAACTAAAAAAGCGAATTGATCGTCAGCATGTTGGTTGGTCTTAAAGGATATCATGGGGGGGCAGAGAATTCATTAGTCTCTGCAGCCCGTCGAAGAGTGAAACTATCAACGGCGGTGCTCCGCAGTCCGCACAAGCGAAAATAAATATTTCGTCAGGCAGTTGCCCCACCAGGCAAGTGGACAAACGGGGCAGCTGATGAAGTTGTCGATCTGCAGCCGCGCATCCCATGGCGCAAAAGTTGAGTAAATGTGCGATTCAGCTTACCTGACTCTCTGTTGGCGCGGTATCATCGTCACTGTCTGGCTCTGCGCCGAGAGATGCTCCTGGGCGAGATCCATCTCCACCCGTGATACCTCGTCGCTTTGCTAAGTTCTCCTCACGCTTGGCCTTGCGAATCTCGACTTGCTGCTCCTCGCGACGGCGTCTCAACTCTTCAGGCTTGAAGGTATTCTTTGCCTTGAATTGAGTACGGCGATGCTCAGGGATATAGCGTTCGGCCATGATTGCGGTATGCGATACGCGGTGTCTGTTGTGTAAAGTGTCGTCGCAGGATGATCTACTATGGTAGATCAGCTCCTGGCAGTGGTGTTGTGAAGTTGAGGTTAGCAGGTGGAAGTGGAGGGATCTTTGCACAAGCTCAGAGGTTCGTTCTTGCCGAAGAAGGTGGCACGTGATCTTAGCGAGCTGACTACCTACCTAGTGCCAAGTAGCGCATATTTAGCGCGTCGCGTCTCCCCATCAATGAGGCAGGCGCGTCTGAAATCAAACGAGACAAAGTCACGTTTATCTGCGCATCATTCCTTTCGGACAGATGAATGAAGCTTGTCTGGTGTGAACACCTTAGGCTGTGCCTTCTGTTTGTTTCTGTGCGGTATTACAACTAGTTCCCTTTCTGCCCTGAGCAGCCAAGAGGCGGCTTCGACCTTTGTTTGGACTGTCGCTGATCCACCCTTCCCAGCCATGGGCAGCATAATGGACTCTGCGGACGAGGAACTTCCACTGCCGGCTGGCTTTTCGTCAATCGAGCAGATCAAGAATTTCCCCAGTAACCTCGTCCAAGCTGGGCAAATGGTGCAGGTCATTGGCTTTGTCAAAGATTTCCGATCCCCAATGAAAACAAACGGCCCAGGTACGCCCTCCCCCGAGGACCCTGATCTCTGATCTGTAACTGATGAATCTGAGCTGTAAGATTTCAAATGTACCCTTGAGATCATAGATTACTCTACTCGATATGAATCTTATGGATTCCAGATAAATATTTTCCGGTCTTCTAAGGAAAAAATGCCTCAAGTATGCGGTGTCGCCGATGTGGTCCTCATTCGTAATATCAAAGTAAGTAGTCATAATATTGTTTTGTTCTCTCTTCTCATTTCTCACATACGTAGGTCCAAATGTGGAACGGAGCAATATCGCTCGTAGCTCATAAATCTTCCGAATTCTACATTTTGTCTGCCGCGAAGGTACCAAAAAGTCCTTCGGGAGCATCCAATCTTCCTTGGCAGCCGTACCCGCCAGGGAGGCGCCGATATCCGAACGCTGCTGAGACAAGCTACGTGATATGGGCAAGCAGTCGCACGAAAGACATGGAGCTGCCCTCTGATCACGAATTCCAAGAGAGAAAAGCTCAGTCCGCGAACATCAAGGATAAGTTCACTCTGTTGAAGGACGCCAAACCTAAAAAGTTCTATAACATCATCGGGGAGGTCAGGAAAGTCTACGATTCTTGTGGGCCCTTGACAATGTATCTCTCTGACTACACCCCCAACAATCTCTTCTACAATCACCCCTGGGGAGGACATGTCAACGAGGAAGGCCGCGAAGGTGACGAGTATGGCTATATCAAACCGAGTAAGAAGGCAACGGAGGATTGGTCAGGGCCGTACGGCAAGCTATCCCTTCAACTGACTCTGTACGACGAGCACGCAGAATATGTGCGTGAGTATGTCAAAGTTGAGGATTGGGTTCTGTTGAAAAATGTCCAAATTAAGTACGGAAAATCAGGAGGGTACTTGGAAGGCTTTTTGCGAGGAGACGGAGGGAAGATCGGGGTAGAAATCATGAAGCAGGCCCGCGAGCCGGAGGAAAATGATGTTAGATGGGTGGAAGCCTTGAAACGGAAGCTCCAGTGGAAGAATAAATTCGAACAGCAGCGAGATGATATTCAGCACGAGCCTGCTGGTCTAGGAGACAAACGAAAGCATGACGGCGAGCAGCCGTCCAAAAATAACAGTAAGAAGCGTCGTCAGGAGAAACGTGCAGCAGCGGAGAAGAAGGTTGCTGATGCGAAAGCGAAGGCTAGAGAACAGCTGGACCTCAACGAGTACAGTATGTAGGCCACCACCCCAAACAAGAGACATCCTAACAGCCAATCAGTTCGGTGCGCCTTTTCGGACCAACCAATCTTGACTCTTGCAGAGATCTTGAAGCACCAAACTATCATCAGATGCGATGACGGCCAATCAACGCCTTCACCGTTTACTTTGAGCAAGTATAGGTCAATTGTCCGAGTTGTGGATTATTTTCCACACAAAATCGAAGACTTTGCTGTTGGACGTCGAGCAAGTGAGTTTGATATGTTGTCTGACTATAGTGGAGGGGAGGACACCGATCCTGGGGAAGACATGCGAATCTTCAAGAGTGGCAAAGGGTTTGCTAAACACGTATGGGAATGGAGATTTGCATTGCAGGTCGAAGATGCGAGCTCGAAAGACTCTAAGGAGAGGCTTTGGTTGGTGGTTGACAATCACGCAGCGCAAGCTCTTTTGGGCTTGGAGGACGATGCTACCAAGTAAGTCGATTTGTAAACTCCTTCGTGCTCTTCTGACATTCGCCAGTCTTCGAGAAGATCATAAGCTCCTGAATCAAATCAAAGAGCAACTTTTTAAGTTATGGGGAGATCTCGAAGAGCAGAAATCTGAGACCCTGCAACAACATTCGAAGGACAAAACGGACCTTCCCCCGTCGTCAATCGAGTCAGAGTTTCCGGACTCAGAGCCTACACGAAAAGCGGGCGAGATGCCTAATGCAGATAGCGACTGTGAAAACGAGCAATCGTATTCCAACCCATCAAAAAAAAAGTCGAATAGTTCTATCCTGGCGGAACGCGACTCAAATATCTCCACATCAGTCGTGGGACTGGCTAGCAACCTTGATACCTCAGATGCCAAACTTGCACCGAAAAACAAGGCTTTCACATGCTGCATCAAACAATACGGAGTCAAAGTCCATGAAGATAATCCTGCGAAAGCCAATGCTGGTGAAGAGCAGAGATGGCAGAGAATGTTTGGTCTTTGCAACACTCAGATCATGTAAAAGGACGCTCGTGTGTTAGGGTTGGAAGACGTTTTAGATATAGCTTATGCAAGATAACCTAATCAATGTTCATTTTGCACGGATGCACGGGGAGGGACTAAGAGTCCTCAGCGAGTTATCGGGCAATGCG
>Ga0302325_10014722_pt1 | contig 16639 bp, 17 predicted proteins | sample Palsa_T0_2_FD_201948 | JGI IMG/M metagenome (GOLD analysis project Ga0302325, IMG submission 201948) | Peat permafrost microbial communities from Stordalen Mire near Abisko, Sweden - Palsa_T0_2 | ecosystem: Environmental > Terrestrial > Soil > Palsa > Peat permafrost | place: Sweden: Abisko... | reverse complement strand
CCAGCCATATCTTCGCAGCTAGCTACGCTACGTTGATCTCGTACGACCAGGCCAGGCGACCTATGACTTTCTATGGTAAGGAGAAGGTCTACGGTTCGATTCCGTAACGGGGCTCCAGGTCAGGGAGACCCTCGGGTCTCGTCTTTCATGATCCAGTGACTAACTAAGTGACTACGACGCTTCGGTCGCTTCTGAGCCGATCTTGTCCGAGGGCAGTATGACTTGGCCGATTACGCGGCCCCGATGCCGGGCCCGCCAGTGACAACCCCGTCACGTGGTCGCCGTGAAGCCGACGTGGCCAAGCGCAGCATCTACTTCTTCCGCATCGACGGTGGCGCTGGTGACGACGGCCTGCCAATCAAGGTTGATCTTCACCCGGCGCTGCAGAAGCTTGATGGCCTCCCCTTTCGCCCCGTAGAAGAGGGCGGTCGCTATGTTGCTAGCGGCGATGCCGATCAGTGCATCTGGGTGGACAGCGTAGGCGAGATCTGCACGATCCGCTTCGCCAACATCAGGCGCAACGCCCTCCCGCTTGCGGAGATCGGCGGCCAGCTGAGCGATCTGGACTTGGCCGATGAGGCAGGCATCTACGAGGTCTCGCACCTGTGCATCTTCCCGGATGGCATCGTTGGGATGGAGTTCAACTTCTACGGCCCGCGGTCCAGTCGCCTAGCGCCATACCTCCGGCGGACGGTTGGTGGGGACTGCCCGGAGTTCGCCCTCGAAGCTCTCCTGCGCCAGGATGTAGCCGATCTCCTCTCGCGCAAGAAGGCTGTTCGCAAGCTAGATCTCAGCGTCCGCCAGCCATACATCGCCGTCATCGAACAAGCCAACGCCAGCCTCGGGTCGGCTCTCAGGGCCGCCGAGACCGCGAGTCAAGCCGACTGCGTAGGTGTCTATCTAGAACCCGAGCCCTATCAGAGGCGGAACCTCGACGGCGGGATACTGGACATGCTGCGTCAGCTTGTTCGGCGGTCCGATCTGCGCGAGAACGCGCGGACGCTCAGGGCAACGGTTGTTGACCAGGAAGACCGGACGGAAGAGATCGACCTCCTGCGGGATGAGTTGATCTCGGTGAAGACGATTCTTCGCCAACAAGGGCGCACGCGGGTCCTCCTCGGCGACGACGCCTATGCCAAGATCATCGATGCCCACACGGAGCGCCTGGAGGAACTGTCCACAGCGGCTTCCGTTGGCATCGCCGCCAACTGATGGCCAGAACGTCAGACCCGGCTGATAGAACCGCATCATGGGTCGGAAACGTCGGTTCTCGCTCATCGTTGAACTTTTCATCTTCATTGTTCTCTTTGTGGTGATATGGCGTGTAATTGCGATCCATGCTGTCCACTGCCACCTGTACAGCTACCTCGCGAACCAGCGAGGCGGCATCTACACCACCCTGCTGACGGTTGAGGCAACCTTGCTGGGGTTCATCGTGGCCGTCCTGGCAATCGTCCTTGGCTATGCCCAGGCTTCGCGGTTCGAGATCGTCCGCAGGTCACGACACTGGATCGCTCTGTTCAGGTCCTATACGCGGGCTGTGCGATGGTCGGGGTACACCACTGTCCTCTTCCTAGTCGGCCTGCTAGGTGACCGGGACAGCAGCCCTCATCCAGTGGTGACCGCCCTCTGTATGGCTGGCCTGCTCATGTCTGTCGGTGTGCTCGCACGGATGCTTTGGGTAACCGAACGTGTCGTCTGGGTCGTAGTTACGCCTGGCGCACGGAAGCCCGGCGAGTAGGAGTTGGACCGCCGGACCTGCTCCAGCGACAGCGGCGGCTTCCCGCCCCACGGTCGGCCGTCGGCGGGGTCTCACAGTGGGTGAAGGCGCACGGCAAGATCTCCCTGGGCGGCTTCACCTACGCGGCCGACGCGAGCTACGCCGACGAGCCGGTCGAGGCCGTTGTCGCGGGGCCGGGGTGGTGATCGCCACCCGCGCCCAGCGGTTCCGCTAGGACCAGGCCGACCGGGCGCCGCGGATGCAGGTCGCCGCCGGACCCGTGATACCACCGCCGGGCTGACGGTGACCCAACTGGCCAACGGGACCGTGGTGGTCAGCTTCGCCGGGACCGACTACCAGGTCGGCCGCCGCTGGGCCCGCCAGGCCATCGACGTCTCGATAGTGGCTGGGTCCGTCCAGCTCGCCAAGGACGGCAAGGTCATCCGGGTCCACCCATCCGGCAAGACCGGGCCCGCGAACTCGGCGCGTTCCCCAACCCAAAGGACCCCCCGCCGCAAGAACTCAGCCATCGGAAAATGTCGTCTAGCTACCGGAACTCGCCCTGTCGCCCGGGTACCCGAACTTGACACGCTTCGGTCCTTCGGTCATGCCTGGCCGGTCGTCTCCTTCGTCCGTCTGGCCGAAGATCTCGTCCATGACCGTCGCCCCGCCGCGGATGGCAGGCACGATAACGTGCCGATAGACGGTCTCGGTCACATGGGTGGACTTGTGGCCCACGATGTCGCTGATCTCCTGGAGCGGAACACCGTTGCTGCTCATGATCGACACTGCGGTGTGTCGGCCCTCGTGGGCGTGCCAGTGGCCGATACCGGCCCGCCTAGTCATCTTGCCGAACCGCCAGTTGAGGGCGTCGCTGGTGAACATGCGTCCGTCCTCGTGGCAGAAGACGAGGTTGTTGTCCTGCCAGGCGGCGCCCGCGGTCAGTCGTTCGGCCGCCTGGCGCTTCTTGTGGGCCAGGAGCGCAGTGACTGCGCGCTTGGGGAGAACGAGCGAGCGCTTTGACTTCGGGGTCTTGACGTCGCCGGTCCTGCTCGCCGACCGCCACACGTGGACGACTGCGTTGTCGAGGTCAACGTGATCCCAGGAGAGCTTGCGCAGTTCGCCCGGGCGCAGGCCGAGCGTGATCGATAGCACGAATAGCCCTTCGAGCCTTCGGGCTATACTTGCGTCCTCGTCAAGGCCGAGCTGCTCGCGGCAGAAGCGGCAGGTGGTCTCCGCCAGGTCAATACCGACCTCGGTGATCGGAGCACTCAGGCGTGTCCAGGTCCCGCAGGCCAGTTTCCCCGTCTCGGTGGCGGCGTGGGTTGCCGCGTACTTGCCCTCGCTGACCTTCACGACCTTGACGTAGCCGGTCGGTCGGCCGCTGGCGGCCTGCAGCACCTTGCTGGCCTGATCCTCGGTCATGGCGCGCGAGGGGTGCCCGGGCTGCCCCTGCGGTAGATCGACGAGCTCGGCGACGTTCCTGCCGATAAGGTCGTACTTCTGCGCCCGGCGGATCGACCTGACGAGGGAGCTCTTGATCTTCACCAGCGATGACTTGCTCAGGATCTTGGCAACGTCCCTCAAAAACCGGTCGGCATCCGTGGCCTTGAACTCCGCCAGCTTCTTGGCGCCGATCTTCGGATAGATCCACTTCTCGGCCTGGCCGCGATACGTGGCCATCGTGTGCGGATCGAGCTCGAGCGAGTCGAGCCAGTCCATGACGCACTGCTTGACCGTATAGGTGGCCGGGGTCCAGACGCCCGCCTTGAGGTCGTCATGCAACTCGTCGAGCTTGTCCTTGACCTCTTGCTTGGTCTTGCCGCGCACGGTCCGCCGAAGGCGTTTGCCGGCATCGTCGTAGCCGAGCGAGATAGTGCCCTGGTAGCACTTGTTGACCTTGTCCCAGTGAATGCCGTCGTCGCCGCGCTCACGGCGTCGCTTCGGCTTGGGTGTATGTACAGCCACAGCCGATACTCCTCCCGCTTGGCCCGCCTCCCTGGTCCAAGACTACCGCAAGGACGTCCCTAGACGTCCCTAGCTCGCGCGCGCGTCGTCGAGCGAGGCGATGAACTCGGCGAGCTGCTGTTCGGTGATCCGGCGCAGCTTGCCGATCTTGATGCTGCGGAGCTGGCCGGTCCTGAGCAGGTAGTAGACCTTGTCGCGACCGACGTGCAGCATCTCGGCTACTTGGTCCACCGTGTATGCCCGCAATGGCTCTCACCTCCTCCCACGTCGCGTGCAGTAAGCCACGGTTCGCCGTTCCGCTCATCAAGGCTCGGATCTGGCTTGCGGACATACACCCCGAGCACTCGTCGGACCAACGCGGCGAGCAGACTTGGTGCTTGCCTGTTCAGTTCGACTGTCGGCGGCTCTTGCCTCATGCCGATGACCACGATGGCGAGCAATGCCAGGACAAGCACCATCACGACGCCGATGGCGAGAACCAAGACGATCAGCATCAGCTCTTAGCTCCCTTGCCGATAGTGCGGAGCATGAACATGGCCACTGCAAAGATCCACGCCGGTCCGCGGGTCTGTTGGCGAGCGCGGCGGTGGACTGCACGCCGGGATGATCCGTGGGTGCAGCGCCGCCAGTCCATCCGGGCAAGGCACCTGCGGCACGGACCGTAAGGCTGCCCAGTGACCGCGCCACAAAGACAGGAACGGCGGCGATCCCTGGCGAGCGCGGCGATGAGATTGGGATGCACAGGCAGTTCCTTCCGCTCGGAGCTAGCTCCGCCAGGCGGGCGGAATCTCGCTGTCCTGCATCGCAGGATGCTTCGGAGTGCCAGGACGCGGTTACTACGCGGCAGAACCGGTCCTGGACGTGCCAGGACGTCTCCGCTGGGTGAAGGCGTCCCCGTACGTCTGCAGGCATAAAATGCCGAACGATGCCTGCGAGCGCTCCTGAGCGTGGAAGGTTGTTCGCAAGCTCGCTAAAGCCGCGCGGCTCGGGCCAGTCACGACGAGTGACGCCGACGGGTTGGTGCGAAGTCTTGGCTCAGTAGTCGGCCAGGTTCCGGACGTCTAGATAGAGGACCTGGAGCGCAGCCTGCTCGGGCGGGAACTGACTGCGGTTCCGGGTAAGCTCGCGCAGCTGGGCGTTCACCGACTTGGGTGGGTCGTGTAAATCACTCGCCGGAAGTCCAATGAGCCGCCTGGGCGAAGATGCAACGTCGTGCCGTCAGGCCCCGATCGATCAAATCGACGGTCGCGGCACTGCGGTCCAGCTCGTCAGGACGCCCCGCCGCAGGCACTGGTACAGACGAGCCCAGTTGAGCAGCCTCATACTGGAGCCGGAACGGATGTCGCCCAGCCATCGCTGCTGGCCGGTCCCGGATCCGCGGGTGACGATCCGCCCGTAGTCGGCTCGGCAGGCGGGGAGGGTCTCGTCGATTAGCCGTGCGCTATCGTGTCCTGCCACACGGCCGTCGACGCGGCGATCCGGGCACCCCGGCTCACCAGGCCGGACCCGGACCGCTCGAAGACGATTACGTCGTGGCCGGCCCGACGCAGGAGCGCTGCAGTCGCGCATCCGGCGATCGATCCCCCTATTTATGCCGACTCTCATGCCTGTCGCCCCCCAAGCCCCTGCCAAACCCCTCGGAGTGCCACTCCGGGAGGTGATGGTAATCGGTCAGTGCAGAAGCCCCATGTGCTCCGGGGAGACTGACAGAACCGGATCGGAGGGCAAGCAGTCGCGACCTCGGCCCTTCCCTCGACCTCCCGGTTACCTCATCGCTGTCTACCCTCTCTGCCAAGCTGTCGTGAGGCACCCGCCCCTCAGTAACCACTGACTCCCCGAGGGCGGGGATGGAGATTTCCCTGAGATGACCGTGACCGTGCTCGACCGTGCCCTGGTGGCCGGCGATGCTGGAGGGGTGACCGGCGAGCGGCAGGAGCGCCCGGATCCGGAGGTGCCCGAGAAGGCCCGCCGGCGGACGTTCACCGCGCAGTACAAGCTGGATGTGGTGGCCGAGTATGACGCGGCGGCGGCTGGTGAGAAGGGCGCGGTGCTGCGCCGGGAAGGGCTGTACTCCAGCCACGTGATCGAGTGGCGGCGGGCCCGCGATGCCGGCACCCTGGCGGGCCCGGCGCGGCGCCGCGGCCGTCCGGCGGCTGACCCGCGCGATGCGCAGATCGCCCGGCTGCGACAAGAGAAGGCCAAGCTGGAGCAGGAGCTGGCTAAGGCCCGCTTCGTGGTGGAGGTCCAGTCAAAACTGCAGGCGCTCTTGGAGAGGATCTCCGAGGGCGCGGACACCGAGCCCGGGTCCAGTTCGTGACCGACGAGGCGATCGCCGTCATGGCGCCGAGGGTCGGCACCCGGGCGGCGTGCGCGGCGGCCGGCGTGCCGCAGGCCAGCTGGTACCGGCGGCACCGGATCAGCCCGCCGCCGCGGCGGCCGGTCCCGGTCCCGCATGCTGAGCGGGTTCAGCCGCGGGCGCTGGCCCCGGCCGAGCGGACGGCGATCGGCGATGCGCTGCATAGCGACCGGTTCGCTGACCTGGCGCCCGATGAGATCTGGGCGACGCTGCTGGACGAGGGCACCTACCTGGGGTCGGTGTCCACCTATTACCGGGTGCTGCGCGAGGCCGGCGAGAGCCGGGAGCGGCGCGCGCAGGCCACCCATCCGGCCACGGTCAAGCCTGAGCTGGCAGCTGACGGCCCGGACCAGGTCTGGTCCTGGGACATCACCAAGCTGCACGGCCCGGCGAAATGGACCTACTACCACCTGTACGTCATCCTGGACATCTACTCCCGCTACGTCGTGGGCTGGATGGTCGCCACCCGCGAGTCCGCCGCCCTGGCCGAGAAGCTCATCGCCGCGACCTGCGCCAAGCACGGCATCAGCCGCGGCCAGCCGAGCATCCACGCCGACCGCGGCACCTCGATGACCTCCAAGCCAGTCGCGCTGCTGCTCGCCGACCTCGGCGTCACCCAGTCCCACTCCCGGCCGCACGTCTCCAACGACAACCCGTACTCCGAAGCGCAATTCAAGACGCTGAAGTACCGGCCGGGCTTCCCCGCCCGGTTCGCCTCGATCCAAGCCGCCCGGGCGCACTGCCAGGACTTCTTCCCCTGGTACAACAACGAGCACCACCACGGCGGGCTCGGCCTGCACACCGCCGGTGACGTCCACTACGGCCGCGCCGCAGCCGTCCAGGCCGACCGCGCCCAGGTCCTGACCGCCGCCTACCACGCCCACCCCGAACGCTTCGTCCGCAAACCCCCAGCCCCGCCGAAACTGCCAGGCACATCCTGGATCAACCCGCCCCAGGAGAAGGAAGCCGCCACTCAGTAAAAGCCACCTGACGGTGCCTCGGACAGGTTGACAGATTCCGCTAGGACAGATTGCCTGATGGGAAACAGCGTAGACGTCGTTCATATCAGATCACGGGAACGGCATGAAAGCCTATCCGACTGGAAGGTAAATCTCTGCTACTTGCCAGCGACAGCGTTCGTCGCACGCAGGAGCCATAGGCAAATGGGGCGAGATGTCTAGTGGTCGGATAAGCAGCGGGCCTGACTCTCGAACTACGGGTGGCGGTCCTGGATCGACTCGTGTCCAGACGTGCACCCGGTAGCGGTCTCCGAGGAGTCGGGCCGTTTCCCACTCGTGTGCGCTGAGAAAGAAACGCAGTTCCGTCGCCTTCGGCAAGGATGTCGCCTTGACCTCAATCGCTATGCGGGTGTCGGCGTCGGATCCAGTTCCGCCGATGAAACTGAGAATGTCGAAACCGTAAGCATCGCTTTCACGCGCCAGCCACTGGACTTGAGCAGCGAGCTCCGGATGACCATCCTCCGTTAGCCGCTGTCGCTCAAAGTCCATTGACAGGTGCTCACCGGCATCCCCAAGTCGCTTGAGGCGTGCTGTTGTCTCAGACGTGAGTGGAACACGACTTAGTGCCTGCCAGAAAGCCCACGAGTCGAGGTTTTCATGCGTCCTACTGGTGGGGAGAAGACCGGCTTCAGTGAGGGTCTTCCGTTCGCTCGGCGGCAGGATGTGCTGAAGCGAATCCGGGTCACCCTGCCAATACGCGACCCATGCTGGGGGATCTCTGAGAAAAAGGCGTGATACTAGGAATCGTCTCGCTTCGGATGTCGGTTCGTCCTCGCTTGCCAGGACGAGAGCGGAGATGCCGACTTCCGTGAGTTGGAGCTGATTCTGCTCCTGCGCCACGAGGTCACCTTCGATACTGAGGCGGATGCCATCCCGAATCGGCAGGCCCCCGGAGCGTAGCGAGGTCCGAGATGCATAGGCCAAGAGTTCACTTCGCGAAGCTTTACCGCCCAGCCGCTGCAGCGACCGCAGCGCAAACCAGCAAGCGGTGATGCGGCCTGGACTTAGCGACACGGAAGGCATTAGTCACCTTCACCATTTTCGCGTAGGTGATCGATAATTTCTTCCACGTCAGCTAGATCAATTCCACCGTTGAACGGCTCGTCTATATCTTCTGGGTCGTAGGCAAGGGCGCGGAGCCCGCCATCGTTAAGAATTTGGGACATCGCCAGAATTTTCGTGGCAAGGCGCTGCTGGATTCTGATATCGATAGTTCCAGAGGCCTGTAGGACGTCGATGCGGCTGGGCCTGTCACTGCCGAGTCTATGGATGCGATCAACTGACTGCATGAAGTGCGCAGCATTGAAGCTACGATCCAAGTAAATTGCATACTGACAGGTTCTATGCAGGCTGATTCCTTCGCCAGCAGCTGCGGGGTTGGCGATCATCACACGGCAGCTTGGATCCTCGTGAAAACGTCTGATCCGCCCTTCGCGAGTATCCTCATCCTCAAGATCTCCAGTCGGTACCTCGCCGTAAATGACTACAGGGTTATGGCGTGCCAATCGTTCTTCAAGGACATGCAGGTTCATTATGAATCCTGACCAGACGAGCACTCGCTCGCCACGAGCGACGGCTTCGTCGGTCAATTCTATTGCTTTGGCGAGTTTCGCCGGGTTCCTGTCGCGTGCCACTTCTCGGAAAAGCTCCCACGCTCGATCCTCCTGCGCTTCGCGGCCCTCGACTAGCACGCTTTGAGTAAGTAGCATAGGGTTCGTCGCGGCCTGAATTAGCCGGACGACATGACGGCCGAGCGTGCGGAAGAATCGCCGATCCCGGGGAGCCATTCCTGCAGCGGCGCGCGCTGCCTCGCTACGGAGAAGCTCATATAGTTCGCGCTGCAGTGGCCCGAGTGCCACAGCAACCGGCTGGATCTGCAAGTTTGGCAGGTTGAGCTGGTTTTTGGTAGTGCGAACGTAAAGCGGTCGCACCCTCCGTTCAATGTCTCCGATTACCTCGGGCGCCGCGTCGCTAAGCAACCGGAGGTCTGGAAGGATCCGCTGGCCGGGCCACAAAAAGTCGAGTTGAGGGCGAAGGTCTTCTGGCTGATGTGGTAGAGGGGTTCCGCTAAGAATGTCGCGACGCGTTGCTACTTCGGCCAGTTGCAATGCAGCCCCGGCATATACGCCCCCATACCCAGCCTTGGCGCGGTGCGACTCGTCCAGCGTAATGTGGGTGTTGTGCCTTCGGGCCCAAGCCTTTACGATCTCGATTATATTCGGGAGCAGTTGATACGTCACCAAGACGATCTCAGGATCAGTGCCGAGAGCCGCTATTACTCCTCGCCGCCCGCCAGTTGCGCGGTAAACAATTGGAGCCAAACCATCGAAATAAGACTCGGCTACCTCATCGTCCCAGGAAACGAATGCATTTTTTGGAGCGACTACGAGCAGCCGGTCTGCGGTGTTACCGCCACGCAAAGCCTCGTATAGAGCCAACAGGGTGGTTGTCTTACCTGCACCGGGGACAGAGAAGTTAGCGCCATGCATTGTCACCAGCAGCTGTCCAAGGTTCGCTACCTGTCTATCTGTCAGAATTCGGGCGAAGCGGCCGCTCGCGCGAACGGCTGTCTCCACCTCCTCAGGTAGGAGGTGAGGAACAGCGCCTGCAGCCTGGCGGGCACGCATCTCATTAAGTTGCGTGACCAAGAGATCTCTGACCCCCGGATCCCACTGGATATCCGCGCCTGTACGGCGGAATACGCCCGCGAGCTCGGGTGCCGCTCGCCGGAACGGAAACGCATCTAGCCGCAGGCCGCGGACAGTGCTTGTCGCACCCGCCATCATGAACTCGTATTCAATCTCGCTGCGTTGAGCAGTCGTCAGCTCGTCGAGTTCGATCTCCACAACGGTGCCGCCGTCGGCTAGACGGAGTCTAATGGTACTCATGTCACGTCAGGTGAAAGGTAGTCGCCGACCTCGGCGGCGATCCGGTCGGCTTCCGCGTTGAGATCATCGAGGCGCTGAGCAACATTGTTGAGCTGTTTGGTTTCGGCTGTAATTCGGATGCTCCGCAAGAGATTAAGCGCGCGGTCAAGTTTGCGCAACGGCTGCAGGTGGGCCTGAACTTCTCTGCCTTCCTCGACCATATCCTTGGCAATGTCAATCAGCGGCGGAGCGGCAATGCTAGCGTCAGAGGGCTCTCGGAATATGTTGACAACCTCGGTCCCCGGCGTAGCAATCTCGTCGCCAGCTGCTTCCGCCAACTGAAACAGGACGTCGTCTTCGTTCGGCGGATTGACTGGCTGAGGGACGGGCGCATCGAGTCGTGCCGCCAGTTGTTCGGGCAGGCGCTCACGGAGGCGCGCCACCACATCTGCGGGATCGCTTCGGATAGTGTTGGCGACGTTGCGGACATCCATATAACCGCCTACAGCAGATTGAATCACCCCGAAGCACGCTAGCCGGATGGCTTCGCGATGTTGCGCCGAAAGATTCCTGACCTGCTGACGCCCCTCTATTTGACTGAGTTCAAGGAATGCTTGCTCAGAATCACCAGGAACGCGATGATACGCGTCAGGATTCCCTACCCAGGCTAGATAGATATCGACGAGCACCATGCGCGCAAGAATGTCATTTACCTCTTGCTCTTGAATGTTCATCCGCTGCGCGACAGAGTTGATGGGCTCTCCGAGCTCCTGCACGCCGTAGCGTACATGCAAACCCTGGTCAATCCAGTCGTAGTCTGCACGCGTCTCCCTGGCCATCTGGAGTTCGAGCTCTGTCTCGAACACCTCGGCTCGGGTGGCGTCTTCAGGAAGAATGACGGCACTGACATTCTCAACGTCAGCAGCAGCTCGTAGGGCCGCAACTCGCCGGTTACCATCAATAATGAAGCCGTCGTAGGTCAATACTATGGGATTACGTTGCTGCCGTCGAGCTAGGTCGGCGTCTAGGCCTTCCTGCTGAATCATCTCAAGCAACAGCGAATGCTGCACTGATTGAACCTCATCGTCCTCAGCATCTTCAAAGAAGCCCGCGGACCCACCGTTAAGGTCAATCCATTCGGTTTGCGCTCTATGCGTCCGGCCACTCTTGATATTGTAAAGAGGGAAGGAGATAGGAATGAAGATCTTGACAAGCGAGAGCTGGCGCTGCCGGAAAGGCACGTCGAACGTGGTGCGGTTAGCGACTCGCTCTGCAGCCTGAACACGCTCGCGTAGGAATGCAATCCGAGTTGGTTGGGCGTCGGTCATTTCCTATCAGGCTCCGGGATCTGGATACGCGGGTTGGCTAGTGGTCCACGCTGCACGCGGTACCGCTCGATAAATTCTCTCAAATCGACTGACCCCGCGTCGGCTAGTATACGTCCTACAGCGTATAGCTCGTAGCCTTCGGATGTAGAAACACTGTCGACGATCGTTGGCGCTTCCGCAAACTCAAGACCACGACGGCACTCAATGACCAAGTCTGATGTGAAGCCATTCCTATTGCGCTTACCATGGTCAGCGCTGTTCTCTACCTCTGCGACAGCTAGCGCACAGACGGATAGCCCGGCATTATGCAGGGCTTGCGAAAGCGACCACCATGCACGGATATTTGTATTGTGAAAAGTGAGTATCAACCTACCGTTAGGCTTAAGTGTACGCGATGCCTCACGGAATATTCTGGTCAACAGCATGCGATACTCAGAAACTCCTGTCCCGCGGATGGGATTCGCCACCGCCTCAGAGCGGAGATCAAGAGAAACCGATGAAGGTAGTAGATTTACCGCTTGGGCCCATTTCATAAAAAGGAATGCAAGCTCAGCGTATTGAACATCATCGAAGTATGGTGGATCCGTCAACACTAGGTCTACCGACCCAGTACCCAAGAGTTGCCGTTCGCTGGACCCGCAGACAAGCAAAGCACCCCGGCTGACGGCACGCCTACGATCGACGGACTCTGCCACGCGAACTGGCCCTTTAAGGTTAAGGTTCTCTTTCGCCCAGCGGGCGGCCTTAATCGAATGAGCGAAACGTTTCGGTAGGGTCCCGCGGCCGCGAATTCCTAGAAGGTTAGTCTCGCATGCGAATCCGAGTGCGGGGAACCGGTGGTTGGCAGTCGCCTCAAAGGCCTTAGGGTAGTACCGATCCCACCGGCTGAGGAATCCAGCCATCTCGGCTGCTCCACAGAGAGCCAGACGTAGCCGTGCCTTGATAGGTTCGGAGACGTCGAGGGAGCGGATAGCAGATGCGCATTCAAGGAGCATGTGCAGCTGTCGTGGTGGATATAGGTCGGCCCATCGGCGAAAGCCGGCACGGCAAAGCAGATTGGTCTCGACTCCGTTCGGTATCGGTTCTGCTAGCGCTGGCGGAATTTCGGGTGTAATAGGCGCAGCACACTCACCAGTTGTGGGGGTATCAAAGTGGCTAATCGAGCCGACCTCAGTTGAGCAGAAGCGCTGGACAAGTACGGGCACCCATCCGGGCGTCTTCCCATCGAAAGCTGCAAAGGTCGTATCACACATTGGAGCTGTGCATCGTGTTCTCCTGTCGCTGAGCAACGAAACGGCCGGAGCATCGATACTGCGATCGCAGCCAGGGCATTTACGGACGACTTGTTCAGTTATTGGATGGCGGCTTACCAACCCGCAGGCTGAGCAACCGAAATACCCCTGATCCTCCGCTTTGCGCCGACTTGCGAGTGTCACCAAGGAATATGGAAACAAATAAGTAACGATATTACATGATGGACAGGCTAGAGTACGCACCCAGAAAATGTGGCTCAGCTCGCTGCCCGGACCATGCGTAGGACACTCTGTGGAATAGGTCTTTGCACAGCCGCTAGACACGGTCCTGAGTACAGCGGCTGCCGCGGCCTCAAGTTGATCCGCGTCGATACCGTCCAACGCGCTCGCAAGGCCGGCCAGGGCCCACGGATGCAAGTCCTGTGCATAGAGGGGAAAACCTCGGCGAGCAGCCTCAATCGCGACAGTTCCGCCACCGCTGAACGGGTCGGACACTAGTGGAATATTATCACCGTCAAATGCCGCATCGATAAGTGCCCCTATGAGTGCGTGCGGCCGACGCGCCCACCAGCGATATAGAGAGATCGGAGGCACGTATATCTGACGGTTACGCTGCTCGTGCCGAACCCTGGTGTTGACGTCCTGCCATGCAATCCGGCTGAGCAGTGTTGCTGTCGTCACCCCTCCACTCCAATGCGTAGGTCCTGCCCTAAGTTCCCCTACCAACCCGCACCACGGGTCACACGCGATGGTAAGGCCCCCCGCGTACCAGGCGTGAAGCCGCGCTTGCAGAACTCGATCTTGTCCCGGACCATGGTAGCGAGCTGGTAGGACAAAACGGGGGTGGTTCAGCCCTACTAGGGCGCCTGGGATCGTGAAGGTGTCGAATCACCTGCAGGTTTCAGCAAGGGCGAGAGACGAACTGAGGTTGGTTCATGTCGGCTAAGCTCGCCACCACGCGTGCTGGCTCAGCATCACTACCACCTGTGGTCTGTGGACATCTTCGAGCCAGAGAGATGGGGGAGTCGAGGGGCGTGGTGCCGTAGGCCGACCACGCAGCCTGCCTGGTTCCACTAACCGATTCGTAATCGGCGGGCCAGCATTGCAGTTAGACCACTTCGCCCAAGCTTCTGGGCGGAGATGGCCCAGCACTTTACAAGAATAGGCAGCACCAATTGCATTAAGCTGCGTTAGATGGGGCTCTAAACAAGCGGCTCTCCAGCTGTGACCATGTTCAGATACTCATACCTATACCCAAAAACGATACCTACCTTATTGCGCTCAATGTGCCTGCGAACGCGAACGCTAACAATTACTCCAAGCTCGAGGTGCAAGCTGAGAAGGCTTTCCTCGCTCCCAGTCGTAATTGTGTACCGAGTGCTGTTTGTCGCTGGACTGACTTTAACATCGAATGATCCCGAGATTTTCAGCTCCACAACACGGCCAGTGATAACAATGATATCGCTAGTTTCGGAGCGCTCAAGATACCGGCGGACGTGCTGCCGACCTCGCGATGTAAGGTCCGCCGAAAGATGCCGCCCTGTACGGCTACGCCACATTATGCCCATATCAAGGTCATGCTTGTCGAGAGCATCCGCGAGTGCCATAAATCCTCGGAGCAATGTTTCCTGGCCAGAGAACCTTTGCACGTCACCTTGCTGCTCAGCAGCGGAGTGCAGCTCAGTCACGACGGTGAGAGCATCGTCAAGCTGATCTTGCGCAATTGGCAAAGCTTCTTGAAATTCTTTGTTATCGTTTTCGTAAAAGTCGCTACCGGGAATCGTCGCGGGAACCAGGTGAAGGATGGCACTTCCGCGCGAGAAACCGACAAGGTCGAGCCTCAACAGATCAGTGCTTTTTGTTGAACTTGCACCTGAAATCTCTCGTCGGAGGGCGCTCAGGACATCTTCGACAGCCTGCTCTGCTAGCCTTCCTTCAGTGCGCGGACCAGTAAACCGCAGCGATAGCCAGCGACTTAGAGTGGCATTTCTGTCGTATTCAGTCAGCGCCTGATAGAGATTTCGGTCGAGAGCCTCAGCCACGTCGAAGTCATTACTATCCTGTTCCGCTTCATTGAAAAGGCGGTCTACAGCAGTTCGGCCCTCGGCAGTAAGGAAGCGCTCTAGTTCTTCTCGACTCACGCATCCACCTCCAGATAGCCACGGATGGCAGCAGCAGTCTCAGGCGTGGGCTCACCCTTCGCCACCCCATCGGGCCGGGCGCGTTGCCACCAATCGTCAAACGCGCCACGCATCATCACGTACTCCTCGAGTTCCGGGCGGCCAACGATCTGCGGAAGGAACGGACTGCGGAAGTATCGGTATCGAACGACACACGGGCTGACCTTGAAGATCCTGAGCATGGCATCACGGTGGGACAGCTTGTTGATCTGTCCTATTCCCGGTTTGCCGCGGCACGAAGCGGCGAGCTCTCCGTCGACGAAGATAGTGAGATCGAGATTGCCCGGGTCCGGCTTGCGGGAGACGAAACTTCCGGCCAGCCAAGTCGTCATGACCAGCCGCTCACCTCCCAGGTAAGCGGCCAACTCGTCTTCCAAGCGCCGCCATGCTGTCATGTACGCGATGAACCCATCCCAGACGGCCTGTCTAGTGGAAGATTTCGCGAAGTCGGGGTGAGACACAAACCGGCCATGTATCTCCGCGAGTGTTGCGTGGTAGCGGCCTAGCGGGAGGTGCCCTGTTGACACATCCAAGCCCGGTATCAACGTGGTCGCTCCCTCACAACCTCGAGTGTTGGGAGTCTAGTCTGCTCCGATGGGGATAGACAGCAGCGCGCAGACCTGCGTTAACCTCGGCCGCTGTCGGGAGCTCCGGTGTGCGCCTGTTAGAGGCGTTCCTTCCGTAGCGGTTGCTGCTGGTCAGCGGCCGTGGATCTCGCGCATGGTGAGGGCGACCGATCCGTCCCGGGCGAGAGCAGGTTCGACCCCGGTGTCGCAGGGGCGGAACCGCAGCGACACTTCGTCCGCGGGGACGAAGGTGCGTGGCCCGCAGATGAACCTGGCTTGGTAGAGCTCAGGCCATCGGGCAGGCGGGTGGTAGAGCGCGATTCGCCGGTCGTGCATTCGGCTGCTAGCGTGGCGGCCCGTCGCCGTCGAACTGCGACCAGTCCATATGGCTGATCGGCCCAAGTCCGCCTCCACGCAGGACCCATTGCCAGCTGCGGGCGACCAGCCCGGCGTCGCCGTACTCGTCGAGGTTTGGTCGATGAGGAACTCTATGACCGTGCAGGGCAGGGTGGCAGCGGGTCGGGATGTGAATCGGGGGCATCGCTGTCACCTCCTTGGTCCACCATGATGCGCCATGACGGGCGGTCAGTCAGCCGCCTCGGGGGAGGTGTCGCGTTCGGCGGCTAGCTGGAGAATCCTGGCTGTCGGCGTGATCTGCGGCTTAGGCAGCTGCAAGATGGCATCTCGCCCGGGCGGGGTCCAGGAGGGGAAGGCCTCGCCGAGGTCGTCCCAGTCGGGGTCTTCGCTGGGGACCATGAGCCCCTGGAACTGTTCCATCTTCTCGCGGAACGCCTGCCGCTGGGCGGCCAGGTCCCGGATCCAGGCGGCCATCTCGGCGATCTTGCCATCCGCGGATGGCTGCAGTTGCTCGCGTTCGGTGTCGGTGACAGCGGGCGGTTCGGCGGAGCGCAGCGGCTCAATACTCTGGCCAGGGTGGCGCCGGCGCAGTTCGGCGTCGGCGGCGACGGCCAGGTGCCGGGAAGGCTCGGTGACGTGCTCCCACTCGCGCCGGTCCGCCATGATCTGAACGAACAGGGTTTCCTGCTGCCGGTAATGGTTCCGCATAGCCCGGTACGACGCGGCCAGGACCTCGTGCCGTCCGGCACGCTGGTGGTCGCCGGCCTTGCTGGCGGCGTCAGCTTCGGCGGCGGCGCGGATGGCGTCCAGGCCGGCGTTGGCCGCGCCGAGCCGGGCCAGCCGCAGTTCCCTGCCGACGTGCCGGGGGGCCCAGGCGGTCTCGGCCGCGTAGGTATCGCGGACTAGCCACAGGCGGCCGTCGGGCATGGCACGGACATCAGGTCCGTCGACGGGCCCGAGGGCGGCAAACGCTTGGTGCCAGGCGGCCCGCTGGTCCGGAGCGTCCGCGGTGGGCTCGGGTCCGA
>Ga0302325_10014721_pt1 | contig 16639 bp, 15 predicted proteins | sample Palsa_T0_2_FD_201948 | JGI IMG/M metagenome (GOLD analysis project Ga0302325, IMG submission 201948) | Peat permafrost microbial communities from Stordalen Mire near Abisko, Sweden - Palsa_T0_2 | ecosystem: Environmental > Terrestrial > Soil > Palsa > Peat permafrost | place: Sweden: Abisko... | reverse complement strand
CGTGCGCCATCGCGCCGGGTCGCTCGAAGCCGTCGTCGCTCAGTCCCGGCTGCGCAACCTCGCGGTTACGGGCAGCGTCCTTTTGTTGATTCTGGCCACCGGCGCGGCGCTGATCCGCTACACCCGGCGCGCCCAAGAGCTGGCGGACCTGCAGATGGATTTCGTGGCCGGAGTTTCCCATGAGCTGCGTACGCCGCTCACCGTGATCCACACCGCAGCTTACAACCTGCAAGGCAAACTGGCCAATAACCCCGCACAGGTGGAAAGATATGGCGCGCTGATTCAGCGGGAGAGCGGCAGGCTGGGGGAACTGCTGGAGCAGGTGTTGCAGTTCGCCAGCGCCGGCTCGAGCCGCGCGATTCGCGAGCGCGAGCCGCTCTCGGTGGAAGCCGTCATCGACGAAACCGTGGAGTTGAGCAAAGCGGTGATCGAAGACGCTCACTGCGTGGTGGAAAAGAGGGTCGATCCTGGACTGCCTCCGGTGCTCGGCGATGCCAGGGCGCTCCGCCAGGTAATGGAAAACCTGATTGGTAACGCCGCCAAGTATGGGGTGCATGGATCGGCGCATGGATCACCCCAGGCCAACAACTGGATTGGCATATTCGCCTCGAAGACAACCGGCAATTCTCCGGCGGTGGAGATCCGCGTCACCGATCAGGGACCCGGCATTCCCGCCGACGAGCAGGAGCACATTTTCGACCCGTTCTTCCGTGGCGCGCGCGCCGTCCAGGACCAGATTCATGGAACGGGACTGGGGCTGAGTCTCGTCAAGAAGATCGTGGAAGCGCACGGTGGCAGCATCCGGGTGAAGAGCGAGCCGATGAAGGGCGCCGAGTTCATTGTGCGCCTCCCCGCTGCTCCATCCGCTCAAGGTGGAGCTGGCGGATGAGCTCGCGCATACTTCTGGTAGAGGATGAACCCGGTCTCGTCCTCACTCTCACCGATCTCCTGACCGCGGAGGGATACGCTGTGGAGAGCGCCACGGACGGCCCGGCGGGACTCACCAGGGCGCTTGGCGAGCGCTTCGACCTGATTGTGCTCGACATCATGCTGCCGGGCAAGAACGGATTTGAAGTCTGCCGCGAGCTTCGCCGCCACGGAAGAGACGTGGCGATCCTGGTGCTCACCGCCAAATCGCAATTGACCGATCGTGTAGTAGGCCTCAAGCTGGGCGCCGACGACTATATGGTGAAGCCATTCGCGCCGCCGGAGCTGGTGGCGAGAATCGAAGCCCTCTTACGCCGCGTGAAGAGAGAGCGGCTGACGCCGGTTATCCGCTTTGAGTTCGGCAGCGTGGAAATCGATTTCGAAAAGGGCACGGCGCGGAAGGCGGGCGCGCCGATCGGTTTGGCCGGTAAGGAGCTGGATCTGCTTCGCTATCTCATCGATCACCGCGGGTCCGTGGTTCCGCGCGAAGAGTTGTTGCAGGCTGTCTGGGAATATCAACCAGGCGTCTCATCTAGGACCATCGACGTCCACGTCGCCTGGCTGCGCCAGAAGCTGGAAGACAACCCGCAATACCCGCAGTACATCCACACCGTCCGCGGCGTAGGCTATCGCTTCTCGGCGTAACGCCGGCGGTCCTTGCCGCCGGTGAGGCGCCTGTGCTTTAAGAAAGAACCGGCGGCGGAGATCGCCGGCGTTACAGCGCTACTGGCCTGTAACCGTATTCCACGCGTTCACCAGATTGAACGCATTCACGCTGCCGATTCCGCTAGCGAAGTTCCATCCCGCAGCGGTTCCGAACGCCGGCGCGTACGATTGATCGGAACTCGAAAGCGCGCCGTTCGCCGCGCTCTGTCCGTTACCGCCGCGATGCCCGAATCCTGTAGAAGTTGCCGTCTCGCCGAAGCAATTCTGCGTACCACCGCAGTTCACGTCGATATCGCCCTGTGTCACGTTGTGGAACACGCACGCGCTAACGCCGGGGTCGCCATTCGATGAATTACACGTCGCCGTAGCAGCCAGCTGATAGTAAACGTAATTCGGATTGCCCTGCGCGCTGCCCGTGTTCTGGTTCACCAGCGCCTGAATGCCGGCCATAATCGGTGACGCAAACGAAGTGCCGCCCGCGCCGGCCCAATTGCTGGGATCGCCGCTGCACGGCGCGCCGCCATTCCGCGTATCCGACCAGCACATCACGTAGTAGTGTCCCCACACTCCCGTCCCGGCGAACAAGGAGACATCCGGAATATCGCGCACGCCATCGCTGGGAACTCCGGCCAGGCTCGATTGCCAGGAAGGCTTCGCATATCCCTGGCACGTTCCGCTGACAATGCCGCTAGCAGTGGGATTCCCGGTAGCGCAGCCGCTTGGACCACCGCTGCCCGCTTCTACTTCCACCAGCTCATCTTGCTTCGCGGTGGAACTCGCGCAGAGACCGTCCGCGCCGTAAGACGTCGCAAAGCCCAATGCGCTCGCAAGCAGTCCGCTCGCGCAGGACCCGTTCCAGGGAATCTCAGGTATGTAAGATAAGGCCGAACCATATGTGGGCGAATTGGTTGAGCTCCAGTAAGTAGAGTTCGTGCCGGCGTAAGTGTCGCCAAAATCTGTGCCGCCGACCGCCACATTATATGGCGTGGACGCCCAGGCACTGACGCCGATTCCATGCGTGGCTCCGGTCGCCCCGGCATCGCAACTGGCCGCGCCCTCGTCGCCCGCGGCGACGAAAACCGAAATGCCCTCTGCCACCGCCTGCTGAAACGCCGAGCTGAAAGCCGCATTCGACGCGGCGCCGTTTTCAGCCTCGCATTGGCCGTAACTGATGCTGATCACGCTTGGCGGATTGGCGCTGCCGATCAAGTTCTGCAGCGCGATCATACCGCCGAAAGTGGTTCTGGTATCGGCGCACGACGCCAGAACGATAGAGGCGCCGGGCGCAGCCGCGCTGGCATATTCTGCGTCAAGAGTAGCTTCGCCGTCGTCCCCGGATGATATGCCGGGGTTCTGGCAGTTGCCGGCTGCGCCCGAAGGATGAAGGGTCGTCAGAGAGCCGGTAGTGTATTGCGAAAGCCCGAACGTGGACCGGAAAGTATCCCAATCCGCGGAATTGTAAAGGTTGCTGTCCTCGACGACGGCGATCGTTTGCCCCGCGCCCGTCGTGCCGGCGCTGAAGAGCGGCGTCAAGTTGTAAATGGTTGCAAGATCGGCCGGAGTCACGGCTTGAACGGTAGAGCCTTGAGAGGCGTATGTGTACTGCGGGCGGCTCTTCTTCATCGCGTGCGGCGTGAAATTGTGCAGTGAGACGATGCCCGCCACAGCCGGCGTCAAGGCCGCGGGAATCTGCGGATCGCTCATATTCGCGATATGCCGCGACCCGTTGACCGAAAGGTAATGAATTTCCGTGTGGAGAGCCTGCCGCACCTGGCCGGCGTTGCCCGAAAAATCGATAGTCATCCGGCTGGGGGATACGGAATTGACCGTGAAGCCCTGCGACTGCAGCCACAACGTGATCGTGTTCACATCCTGTTGCGACGTGCCGTATGTCTGGCCAAACTGTTCGGCAGTCATCCATTTATGGAAGCTTGGCGATTTGGGATTGTGGAGCTGGTCGATGAATTGCTCCACAGCTTGCTCTTGCGCGGCTGACCGCTGCAATTGCATCTGCATATGTTCCATCGAAAGATCGTCTGGAACCGCCCCTAAATCGTTCTGTGCATTGGCTTCGGGACGCGTGTTGCCCAGAAGCGTATGAAGACGCGCGTTATTGATTTGTTCCGCGATCAGCGGGCGCCTGGCCGTCTGGGACAGCAGCGCGAGTGGAAGGGTCAGAATGCAAACAACCACTGCGAAGTTAGCAAGAATACGAGAAAACATTAGGACTCCAGGATTAATTGTGACATCAAGCCACGATTAGAGGGACGCGGTGCGTACCAGCGGGTTTCGGAATAGCTGCGATTTTAACGTTCTTAGCAGGACCTTCTATGGACCTTGCAACTGGGATCTTACGAAGGATCATGGGATTACGGCGAATGGCGCCTTCCGTTACCGGCAGTTCCATATAAGATTAGGACGGGGGGACAAGCTGAAACGTTGAGCTGCCTACGTGGTGAGCGCTGGAACCAATCGGCCGTGCGTCCCGTTTACGCTAATGTGCGGTTGATTTTGCCATTGGCCGCCTGCTTCACGGTTTCCGCCTTCTGCCAGGATGCACGCGAGATCGTGCGCCAATCCGTCGAACTGGATCAGGCCAACTGGATACGAATGGCCGATTACACCTGGGTAGGCCGCTCGCGCGAGCGCCATTTCGATTCGCATAACCACGTCACTTCAGACCGCCGGGAGGCTTGGGAAACCATCATTCTGGATGGTCAGCCCGTTCGGCGAATGCTGGAGCGGGATGGCCAACCGCTGCCGCCCGAAGAACAGCGTAAACAACAGCAGAAACTGGACAAGACCACTGCCAAGCTGGAAAACGAAACTCCAGAGCAAAAACAGCGCCGCGCCGCCGATTACGAGAAAGAGCGCCGGCGGCAGCGCGAGTTCCTGCTTGAGATACCCGATGCCTATGACTTGCGGCTGGAAGCAAGCGACAAGATTGACGGTCACGACGTTTGGGTTGTCTCCGGCGTGCCCAAGCCGGGATATCGCGCAAAGAACCGCGACGTCGCGGCGCTGTTGAAGATCCACGGCAAAATGTGGATTGAAAAAGCCGGATACCAATGGGTGCGGCTAGAAGCCCAAACGACGGAGACAATCTCCTTCGGCTGGTTCCTTGCCTGGCTGAACCCTGGGGCGAAGCTGGTCATCGAGCAGACGCGGATCAACGACGAAGTCTGGTTGCCCAAGCGCGAGTACTTGAGCGGAAGTGGACGGATCGGACTGTTGAAGAGGGTGGCGGAAGACCAGGAAGTCACATGGAGTGACTATAAGAAGTTCCGCGTCGATTCCAAAATAGTAACCAGTGACCATTAAAACGTGAGGCGGCCAATCCTGGCTGCAGCCGTCTTTCAGGCGGCCTTTGCCATTGGCTAACTCGTTCACCTATTGCAATCTTCAGATTGTAAGCCACTTAGTCAGAAGTCTGCCCTGAGATCGATAAAATGACCTCAGGACAAACTAAAGAACACATCAGTTACCTGCGAGGCCGTCCCTGAAATGGCGCTTCGAGAACTCCACACCATAAACTGTTACACTGCAAACGCCGCTAACTCTGGCGGCGAATCCGCTTGCTGAGTAAACCGAGACCAAGAAGAGCTGAACCGATAAGAGCCATCGAAGCGGGCTCAGGAGTAGCCGAGGCAGGCCCAAAGCCACTTGCCGTTGCCGTGGCCCCGTCAATCGCCGAGAACAGGCCGGTGGTATAGTTAGTAGCATTGGTTTCGACAATTAGAACCGTGCTGTGATCGCCGGGGATGAGATCCGAATTGCCGCCGGTAGCATCTGGAAAATCAAACGTTACCACGGCGCCGGGTCCAGAAAGGCTCCGATCAACGGTAGACGGCGCAGTACCACCCGCAGCAAACACAGATGTAGCGGTCGATAGCGTCTGATCGCCTACGTCAGTCGAGAAATTGGCGAAGTTAGAGGCCGTGACATGCTCGATGATCCCCGTACCTGCGGCAACACCACCAGTATCGGTGACTTGATACGCGAAGATCAGGCAGTCGGTTGTTGGACAAAAGGTGTCGTTTCCTGAGTAAACGGCTGCATCAAAAGTCGCCGTAAAGGTCAGGGAATTCAATGCACGTTCGTCTCACTGGCAATCATAGTTAAGCCGGTGAGACTGAGTGTATCGGGCGACTGCAACGCCTCACCGGGAATTAAAGTACTGGCGCAAGCCGCTATGGACATAGCGCTAAGGCCCAAAGCACTTGAAAAAAATCGCTTCATATTGTGTTCTTCCTCCTGAAACTTTCTTCGTTCTTCGAATAAGGGTGGCCGCTGTCTGGCGGCATGCTTCGAAGGTAGGTTAATTCCCCGTATGCGGTCAATCGGGCGCCGAGCAAATAAGGTAGTCGTGCGCGCGACTCGATGCACATACGGTTCAATAAGGTACCTTACTGAGTTTCGGGCGCGCAGTAATTAAGGCGCCCGACATTCGGTTATCTTGCGCGCAGCACAATTACCATCATGGCGTACTGGAAGTACTGAAGTAAGTTAGGCAAAAGTCTGCGAGTGACACCGAGGTGCTCTTCAAGTACAAATTCCGAAAGAGAGCAGTAGACCGTCGATAGCGCCCGACGGACTCTCATCAAGGCCGATGTCATCGTGCGCGGCGTCGGACCACTCCTCGGAGGAAGCCAATAGCCGAGCGATTCGGGGAACACATCCATCGTGCCGGCAAAATGGTGACGGACGAGGGCTGGGTCTCCCGCAAGATACTCTAAAAAACGCAGCTTAAGGGAACCCAGGCACGCATGAGAATGGACGGTCTCTGCTGGACGAAGGGCAACGCCTGTTCCACCTTCACATGGATGGATCGGGCTATCTCTTCGACCACGGCGTGATAGGGGCCATTCAAAGCCCCTAGGCGTCGCGCGTCATGCCCGGACGGAGCCGGGCAATCAGGTAGCTCAGTAATCGTCCAGCCTGTCGGCGCGCGGCCGGTGAAGCCGCGCGGACGAAGCCGGCCACGGTGAACGGCGGCCATTGACCTTTCACGGTCCGGTTGAGCTCATTGGGGCGGCCCACTCTCCTGCCAATAATAGAGATAGTTCACCACTGCGAGCGGGTTGCCGGCGGTCCGGTACGTCGTCGTTGGCGCAGCTCAGGCGGCCCAGCAGAGGGCTGCACAGCCATCACCTGGAAATAGCGGCCGGAGACCAGCATCATGGAGCCGGCAACGGTTTGGCCGGAAAAGGTAATCTTGCCGGAGCAGATCCGGAAGCCGGCAGCGATGGCTGCTTCGGTATGTTTTTCCAGCTCGCGAAGAGTTTGCCAATTAAAAAGAGGCAATCCTCATCGCCGGATTCGTTGGAATTGGAGCCGCCACTCTTGGGGTTGCCGGACGAGGTGAGGCGCACCCGTTGTTTCGGATGGCGGTATTGACGCGATGCCGAGTCCCGACGACAGAACCGCCGCGGAGCTGAATAGAGCGGGAGCTTGAAAAGGGAGGGTCTTGGCGGCTTCCTGAAGTTGCCGATCCATGACCGGTACTTCGGCTTGGTCCACGGCGGGCAGCGGAAAAGACATCATCCGTGCAGAATTACAGGGACATTAGAGCCAACAGAAAGGGGGCCAGGTAGTTAGCCGCAACACTCGCTGGTCGTATATCCCTCTAATCATTTCTCGCTGTAAGAGCGCCCTGGTGAGAGGACTCACCCTGTCTGGCCACGCTGAAGAACTATGCGGGTAGCGTTACAGGCTGGCCGGAGCCGATTGACGGCGGGAAAGAGAGACCTGAGATGAGGCGGAGCAGGGGCGGGCTGTATATAATCCAACCGGGCCGTAAGGTGAGGAGAGGAGGGGGGAGATGGGAGGGCTACAAGGGGGCTGCGTCCCTTCAGGGCAAGACCGCTAACAATTCGGCGGCAGGCGGCGCAGTTTATTGATTCGTATTGGTGACGTTTGGACCTATGTTGATCCCAATGCTAGCGCCAGTGACTTGGTTGCCTCCAGCGTTGTTCGAGTCCATCATTCCGGTTCCGTAATCATTTTCAAAGTTGATTCCGGGGCCGGAGCCGTTGCCGCCGAGTGTGTTGCCGGTTATCAAATTGCGGCTCACCGAACAATTCGTGGTGTTGCATTGCAGCCAGATCAGTCCACGGGGGAAAACGGCGCCAGTGGGCGCGGTTAGCACGTTATTTTGGATTATATTCCCATTGACATTGGGCGACTGCACGCGGCTCGTACCCATGTAAATACCGCCGGCAAAGACGTTGTTGGAAACAGTATTGTTAGAACCACCGTTCACCGCGACGGTGTACGTGGCCCCGAAGGCAGTGTTCTTTACGGTATTATAAGTGGCGGACACGCCGTTGGTGGAAACCAGTTCGACCCCGTCAATGTTTATTACATGGCCTTGAGCATCGATCGCGTTGTTCCCCACCGTACCATTGTTGACCGTGGAAAGTGAAATGCCCCCGTTGGACGGGATGCCGAGCGTGATCTGATTAGAGCGTATCACCACTCCCGAAGGCGGGAGCGAGTTTGGTCCGAACCCACCCACCTCGATCGCGAAATTATTCCCCCCGTGCACGATGGTATTGTCGTGGATACTGATGTTTGTCGCGGTACCGCCGGCGAGGTAAGTATGCACGCCGATGGTATCGACGCCTTCAGGCGCGATGACCGCCGAGGAGTCTACCGCGTTCCCGGCGATTTCGATCTGGTTAAGAAAGTCTTGCGCAAAGATCGGGCATCCGAGGTTACCCACCATCTTATTGCCCGTGACTAATGCGCCGAATGCCATAAACATCGAAAGGGCGGTATCGGCGCCGTTCTCGATCGTACAGTTTTTGATCAAAAGCCCGACAGCATTGTCAACCATAATCATTCCGCCGTTGTGCGCGATCCGGGCGCCATCCATCGTACATCCGTCGATCGCGATGTTAGCGCCGGTAACCTGCATAAGGTCGCCGTCAAAACCTTTGATAATCATGGATCCAGTTTCGCAGCGGAGCGTCAAGTTGAGTCCGTTTAGTGCGAGCTTGGATCGTAATGTGGCGGTGTAACCGCTGGGCACCACAACTTCGGCGTTGAAGCCCGCTGCCGCAAGCGCCGCGTTCAAGGAAGGGTAGTTGGTTACGAAAACGGTAGATATCCCGACAGGCGTCCAGGTATTCACACTGGTACAGCCGTAGACTCCGCGGGCGCCCGACGAAAGAAAGAACAGGTTGGAGCTTCCATTTTCCGGCGTGCACGTGGCGGGCAAGGCCGAAACGGAGAGAACGCCGTTCCCGCCACCGGTCTTCTGCCATAAGCCGCTGACGCATGCCCTCAGGGCGCCGCTGGTTGTATTGACAGTCGTAAAAGAGCCGTCGCACGCGCCTGAAAGATCGGCCGCCACGAACTGGACGGTCGTCGCGGCGAGACTCCCGGAGCAGCTAAGAAGCTCGACCCACGCCAAGAGCGCCGCCGGCAGGATACAACGGTAAGTTTTCATAGCCATCGACTGAAGAAGACTAGTTCTGTGACCTGGCGGTTTTGCACTCTTGCAAAACTCACTCCCTTACGGTCATGGCTCTGATCGGAGCCGCGCGCTAGCGAGCGGTTTCCCGATCAGGCCGGATCTCGCGGTCACGGCGCCTAACCTTGATCGGCGCGGCAGACCTCCGCGATCGATTTGCTCAAGATTCCCAATGCGATACCGGCCCCATCGGCGAGCACATCCCCGTATTCCAGCGGGATGTGGAACAACAACGTCTGCAGCATCTCGAGCGCCGCTCCGTAGCTCAACAGCCAGCAGCCTTGAATGGCAGTTTCGCGCCCACTCTTCGCACGCAGGCCAGTAATCAGGAACGCGACGTAGAAAACGGCGATATGCGCGCACGCGTGGACCAATCCGGTAGTCGCGAACCGGCCCCGGAATGGCGCAGGCAGCGCGGCGAGTAATGCCAGCAGCGCCAAACCTGCGAAGGCAACCGGCCGGGAGCGTAAGATATTCACCATGTTGCGGCGGTGCTCCGCGCGAGCCTCGGCCCTCGATCCGGCGACGGTCGCGACCGGGTTGCAGTTTTGCCGCAACACCGCATCAGTTGGCCCCGGCGGGGACAGTTGACGCTTCGCGAAGTTCGCTGGCGGTCAACTGCTCTTCCCACGATCGGGCATAGAGCCCGCCGCGCCTCAGAAGGTCGTCATGAGTACCCGATTCCACTACCGCTCCCTCGTTCATCACGTGAATCAAGTCGGCGCGCCTGGCGATGGTAAACCGGTGAGTCACTACCATCGCGGTCCGGTTCTGAGCCAGATTTCGCAAACGCGCGAACCAGTCCGTCTCGGCCCAGGGGTCCATAAAGCTGGTGGGTTCGTCCAGAAGCACAAGGGGCGCCTGGCGGCAGAAAGCCCGCGCCATGGCGATTCGCTGCCACTGTCCAGCGCTGAGCTCGTTGCCCTCCGGGAACGATTTCCCAAGTCGGGTGTCGTAGCCCTGAGGCAACTGAGCAATCACCTCGTCCGCTCCCGCCGCAATAGCCGCACTCCTCAGCGCAGCGTCACTGGTAGAACCGAGGCTGCCAAGCGCAATGTTCTCGTTAACCGGCGCGTCGTACGCCATCGGGAGTTGGAACAAGACGGATGAGAGAGCCCTTACATCGCACAACTTCATCTCCCGGAGGTCTATTCCATCGACAGCGATGCGCCCGGCGGTGGGATCGTAGAATCTACAAAGTAACTTGACCAGAGTGCTCTTACCGGCGCCGTTCGGACCTACGATCGCGACGATGCGTCCCGCCGGTATCCATAACTTGAGGTTACGCAGAGTCAACCGTTCCGCGCCCGGATAGCGAAACGAGACATCCTCAAACCTGACTCCTTCGAAGATTGCGGCAGGCGGCGCCACCGGCCGGGCCGGATCCATAATCGCCGGTTTAGTCTGGAGAAAGCGGAAGAAGTCGGCCAGATGCAGGACGCTGCTGAACGCTTGGCCAATGCTGGCGGTGAGCTGTCGCACCAACGCGCCGCCACCCATGAAGGCCTGATAGAAAAGGGTCAAATCGCCGAGACTGGCGGCCCCGTGCAGCAGCCGGTAGCCGATCCATCCCACAGCGCTTCCAGCTATCGCGAGACTGGCGAACGCAGCAATCATGCGATCACGCGTCTGGCGCTCAATTAAGCCGAGCCGCTGGCGGCGAAGCACGGAGCGCAAGCCCTGATATGCCGCGCGGAATGGCGGCCCGAGCCGGAACAGGCGCATTTCCGGAGCAGCTGCCGCACTGGCGAATTTTTGGTCGTAATACTGAATCCAGCGCCGTTCGACGGTGGTTTCGCGCCACCACTGGTGGGACAGCCAGTTGTAACGGGCGACAATCGCGAATGCTGGAACCGCGCTCAATGCCAAAACCAGGATCAGCCAGACGCTATAAGTGGCGACCAGCCATCCAATCATTACGAGACTCACGCCGTTTTGGATCAGGCTGCCGATATTCTCAAGCAAGATGGCCGGACGGTTCCGAGCTTCTTCCTGAGCCCGGTAGATGAGGTCATGGCAGGCGGGCGTCTCATAGAAAGCAAGGTCGACCTCGCTGGCTTTCTGCTGGGCCAGGGAGGACATGCGCTCCTCCAGAAGCTCAGCCTGCATGGCTCGAAGCCATTCGAGGCCGCCTTGCAGCAGTTCCGCGACCAGGCTGGCGCCGCCGATAAGTGCGGCGATAATCAGCACGGGCTCGGCAGCCTGCGCGGAAAATGGCTGCCGGCTCAACAGCACAAGGCCGTCGATCAAGCTCTTGCTCAAACGGATGACGAGGATAGGTATAGCGCCGGCGAGGGCCGAGGCTACCGCCCAAGCCACCGTCCAGCCCTTGGAGGAATCCCAAAGGAGGCGCCCGGTTTGCGGCAATACATAGAGATGATTCCCCGCCTGCCTCCACTTACTCTTCAAGTTACTCATTGTCTAGCGTACGGGATTCACTCCGCCATGCAGAGGGATCGCCCGGCCATATCCGGAGACAGTCGCAAAGCATGCTCTTCGATAACATTCGCGATATAAGGAATTTCTTCCAGCCTGGTAAAGGTTCGGACCGCGAATATGGGGACCGTCTTCGCTAGTTGGGCACACATCTGAAGGTGACGGCCATTGCCTGGCACTGCCCATCGGGTAGGCACCGAATGCCGGAGCAGTTCCGTGATGGTTTGGACAGGCGGCAGGGGAGCCGGGATGGAAGGAGCGGCTTCGTGGTCCAGCAAGTAAATGCAGCTTAACGGGAGTGGCGTTGGCCAGAAGTCATCGGCTACCGTTTGGGCCTGCTTCACCTGCGACAGGTGCATGGGGCGCAGAGTGGAAAGGCGGTATCCGAGAGACGTGGCTACGTCGGGATATATCTTAAGGTTGGGAAAGGCGGGTAACACTCCCGGCGGCGCCGCCGCCAGATCGATGGCCGCATTGTCATCCGCCAGAATGCGATGGCCGCGGGAGCGGAGCGCCGAGGCGAACGTCGATTTCCCCGCGCCGGTGGGGCCCATGAAAGCGACAGCCCGCTCTGCCATGCAAACCACGCTGGCGTGCAGCACAAAATATCCGCGCTGGTGGAGGGCGGCGGCAAGTATCATGCCTTGGACATACAAACCGAAAATGGATTCATCGGCGTGCAGATCTGGCGTAATGGTCAACTCGCGTCCGGCGCACATGGTGAACCGGGCCACACCGGGAAACGAAAAAACAGCCTCGCTTCCGGCGGCATCGTCAAATTCGATCGAGCGAGTCTCGTTAAGACTCTGAGGCCCCGCAACGGTAATCGTCAAGTCCGATCCCGGCGGCGCAGACGGCAACTCAGGTAATTCGATTTCGGATTGGATGCAAAGGTTATAAGCCGAGTAATAATGCATTCGATTCACCGTTCCGCGTCGAAGAGGGAGGACCCGGGGCCGCCGATGGCCCACAAGGTCCTCCCTCACCTTAGCCGCTGATGGGTACGCCGTTGAAGACGAAGCCATCGCTGGTACCGAACTGCTTAGACTTGACCAGCGTTAAGGTTTCCACATTCCCGAGGACAGTAAGTTCGGGCTGTGTCCATTCCTTCTTATGCTCTTGTTGCATTTGTTTGTTCTCCTTTCTGCTTCCGGCGTGAACTGCGGGCCGGGAGCGCGTTACGACGAACTGAATCCGCTCGACCGTAACCAGAGCGCGAGATTGACGGCGGCGAATAACTGCACGGATTCGCCTTGCGATCTCACGTGGTTCTTCTGGTACTCGCGGTAGGCGGCGACCATGGCCGGGCCGTCGACATAGGGCCGTAGCTGGCGGCCGTCGCCGAAGATTACTTCTTCGAGCCTTTGGCGCTCGAAGTCGAGTAACCGGCGGTGAAAGTTAGGACTTAGATTCCCCTTCTTGGGACGCCATTGAATCTCCTCCGGCAAGACTCCCTTCATGGCCCGGCGGAAAACCCATCGGTTCCAGCCTTGTCCGAGTTTCTGTGAAGCCGGCAAAGCGAGGCAGAACTCCATCAGGCGGCGGTCAAAGAACGGGTAACGCGCTTCTACGGAGAATGCGGCGCTGGCCTTGTCCGCCATCTCCAGCGTAAAAGCGTAAAGAGCTTGGGTGACGCACCGCCAATGCTCCGTTCGGGCGCGGTGCGTGAACTGCCATTTAGACTGCGATCGAAGCATGGAACGCGCGCGACGTTCGATACCGGTGCGATCTTTGAACTCCTGGCTGATAAGGACGTTCCGCGCCAGAGCCTCGCGGCGGCGCCCTTTCAGGAAGTGCCACGCGAGGTGCGACCATCTGGGGGCGAAAGGCTTCAAACAGAATTCCTTGAGAATCCGGCGTGGGGGTATCCCCGCCAGATGATTTTCGGAGAGTGACTTGATTTCCCGCCAGAGTGTCCGCCAGTGCAGCGTTTGGGCAAGCTCGGTTAACCTTTCGAATCCATGCGACACGGTAGCGTCTCCATCGAACCCGTCCAGAAAAACGCGCACGCCTTGGGAGCGGGCAGAGTCATACATGGCCCAATGCAGGTAGAGATTCGGAGCGCAGTTGGCATGATCGAGGTGGAAGTGCATGCGATCGGCCTGCCACATGGGGCTGATCCGGTCGGCTTCGATGAAATGCGGCTCGAAGCCTCCTGAATCGAGGACCGCCTGGATTTGTGGTCGTTCGTCAATCACCTTACGATCCTCGGCGGGGAGACCGGGGAAGATCAAGGAAAATGTGTGAAGCGCTTCCGGGCGCTGGCGGCGCGCGATGCAAGCGATGGCGGAGGAATCGAGACCGCCGCTCAACGCGGCGCCAATGGGAAAGGCGCTTCGCGTGCGGCAGCGTACGGCCTCCGTCAAGAGCTCGCCAAACGCTTCGGCATATTCTCCGTCAGAGCCGAGGCGCAGTTCGCGTTGGGGATCGAGCGCCCAGTATTGACGCACCCTGGCATTTCGTGGATCGACCGAAAGTGTGCAGCCACCCGGCAAGCGCTGGATGCCGTCGTAAAAAGTGCCGGCGCGGTCTTCAAACAGTGTCACCAGGTATTCGGCGACCCGCATTTCGTTCAGGCGGCAGGGGACCTCCGGCAGTGCGAGTATGCCCTTGATCTCCGTGGCAAAGGCGAAAATCCGGTCGGAGAGGTAATAATAAAAGCTCCTCACGCCGACGGCATCGACCGCGCAAAAGATCTTTTGGTTGCGCTTGTCCCAGATGGCGAATGCGAAATCTCCGAGCAGATGGATGGCGCACTCTTCGCCCCACTTCCGGTAGGCCGCCAGAATCAAAGCGCTGTCGGGCAATTCTTGCGGCCGGAGACCCGTTTCCAGCGCGGCCATCAATTCGGCGCGATTGTCTATGCGGGCGTCCGCAGTAATGGCATAGGCGTCATCGCCGGCGACGAGCGGCAGCGGCTCATTGAGCGATTCCGGCGTGATGTGCAACATCGCGTGTCCCAAGCCAACCGCATTCTTCGACCAAGCGGCGTGGCCGTCCGGACCGCGGTGAAGCAACTTGTCCAGCATGTTCCGGACCGCACCCGCGTCCACCGGAGCGCCATCCCGCCGAAATAATCCGCAGACAGCGCTCATGCGATCAGATGCTCCATCTCTGGCAGCGGGGCAAAGCCCGCTACCATTTCGGCTGGCCCGCCCACAATTACTTCCCCCTCGCGCTCGAGCCACGCGTGCGCTGTGAACGCGCCATTGAGGTCGCGGCGGACGCCGATCCGTAGTTTAGCTTGGTATCCGTGTCTCTGAAGCAGCGCCTGGGCGACCAACGCGGTTGTGAGGCAAGTAGTTCCTAGTGGCGAACAGCGGCCGGCTGCGAGCGCGGCCCAAACCGCCTGGCCGGCCGAAGCCTGCCGCGCCGGCGGCAGCGGAAACTCCGCCCGAAAGCAGCGGCGCACAAGCCGGAGAACGCGCGGAAGCGGCAACAAGCGCAATGCCGCGCGCGTCACCACAGCGCCGTAGAGCGCATGGATGAACAACACCCATTCCCGGGTCGAATGTGAGCGGAGTCTTTTCAATGTCAGCCGCACTCCTCGAAGGCGATCAAGCCGTGGCCGGCCAACTGGCCGAGCAATGCGGACACGTCGGCCTCGCAGCGAGCCGGCTCCACGTCGTACTCTTCCGCCAGCTTGGCGCACAGGCTTGCTAGCGTACAGGGCGACTCCAAAAGCTTCCAAATTTGCGCTCCAACCGGGCTCAGCGCGAAGTATTGCCCGGAACGAATATCGAGGATCACCGCCTCCCCGCCTAACTCACAGGATACGGCCTGCGAGGTCAATACGATGAGTTGTTCCGCTGTCTGCACGATGTCTCCATAGTTATAAAAATTACAGGTTATGAAAATTACACTAACTATTAACAGTTTTTCCAAAATATAAATAAATATGTTAATGTTAATTTAAGAGCAAATTCTATCTCGTTTCGGTGAGCCACCAGGCTTAGGATCGCCCCCGCCGAATCAATCTCCTGCACCAGAACAACCGCAAGTACTGAAAGGAACATTAAATTGATATTTCGAAACGTCCTTTGTAATCTACTCGTCCGCCTTATTCCCGCTCTTATGCTGACCGCTCTGGTCGCACAACCTCAAAGCCTGACGGTGACTCTTTCACCCGGCGCGAACGTACAATCGATAGTTAGCGCCAATCCGGAAAGTACGACGTTTGTTTTCAAGCCTGGAATTTACCGGCTCCAAAGCATTCAGCCGCTGAACGGCGACATCTTCGTGGGCCAAAACAACCCTGTCCTGAGCGGCGCCGAGGTTTTGACGGCCTTTACCCGACAAGGTAGCTATTGGGTTGCGGGCGGGCAAACCCAACAAGGTCAGTTGAATGGCGTTTGTTTGCCTCAATTCCCGATGTGCGAATACCCGGAAGACCTGTATTTCGACAACCTTCCTTTGCTGCATGTTGCCAGCCTGTCCGCCGTGGGTCCGGGCGCCTGGTACTTTGATTATCCCAATCATAATATCTATTTCTTCGATAATCCTAGTGGTCACGTGGTCGAAACCAGCGTCACCCGCTCCGCCTTTTCGGGTTCGGCCGCTAACGTCAGCATCAGTGGACTAACGGTTGAGAAATACGCCGTTCCGGCCCAATTTGGCGCCATCGGCGACCAATATCCGGGGCCGAACTGGACGGTGCACAACAACGAAGTTCGCTTGAACCACGGCACCGGCATCGCTCTCTCAAGCGGCAGCACAGCGACTATGAACTACGTCCACAACAACGGCCAAAAGGGTATTGGCGGAGGCGGAAGCAACGTATTGGTTCAAGGCAATAGGGTCTCATTTAATAACTGGGCCGGCTTCGATCCGAGTTGGGAGGCCGGGGGCATAAAATTCGCTGCGGCTACCAATTTGGTCATTCGCGGCAACACGGTCGACGATAACGCGGGTCCGGGTGTTTGGACCGACATTGGAAGCATCAATACCCTCTACGAGAGCAATGTAATAATGAATAATACGGACGGCCCCGGTATCCAGGATGAAATCAGTTACTCGGCGATCATCAGATATAATACCGTCTGTTATAATTCGATTTCGCAGCCAAGCTGGCTCTGGGGATCTCAGATCATGATTCAGAATTCGCAGAACGATCAAGTGTATGGAAACACTGTC
>Ga0302325_10014716_pt1 | contig 16644 bp, 14 predicted proteins | sample Palsa_T0_2_FD_201948 | JGI IMG/M metagenome (GOLD analysis project Ga0302325, IMG submission 201948) | Peat permafrost microbial communities from Stordalen Mire near Abisko, Sweden - Palsa_T0_2 | ecosystem: Environmental > Terrestrial > Soil > Palsa > Peat permafrost | place: Sweden: Abisko... | reverse complement strand
GTCCTGCTCCGTCGAGTGGCAGCGGGATCGTCAGCGGTAGCAGCGGCGGCGCAGGCAGTGGGGTCAGCAGCGGCTCGAGCGGCAGCGGCGCCAGCAGCGGCGGCGGTAGCGGCGGCGGTAGCGGCAGCGGCGGAGGTACGGGCACCACGAGCGGCGGAGGCTGATCCGCCGCATGTTCGCCTAGAGCGACGCCGGCCGGCGGCCCGCCCATCGGAGTCACACGGCATCTCGTCGGGCGCGAACCACACCGATCGATGAAACTCGGCGTATACGTCGCTTACTGGGGCTTGGGTATGGGGCCCCAGGACCAGCTTCAGGTCGTCCAGGAGGCCGAACGGCTCGGCTATGACTCGGTCTGGGCCGCCGAGGCCTACGGCTCTGACGCTGCCACGGTGCTCGCATGGCTGGCGGCCGGGACGAGCCGGATCAAGCTGGGCTCGGGCATCTTCCAGATGCCGGCTCGAAGCCCGGCGATGACCGCAATGACGGCCGCCACAATCGACGAGCTATCCGGCGGGCGGATGCTGCTTGGCCTCGGGTCCTCAGGTCCGCAGGTCGCCGAGGGCTGGCACGGCCAACGGTTCGGGCGCCAGCTCCAGCGCACTCGGGAGTACGTGGAGGTGGTTCGCCAGGCCCTGACCCGCGAGCGTCTGGAGTACCACGGCGAGACGATCGTGCTGCCGTTGCCCGACGGCCCCGGCAAGGCGCTCAAGCTGACGATCGCGCCCGTTCAAGCGCGCATCCCGATCTATCTGGCCGCGATCGGTCCGAACAACACCGCCCTGGCCGGCGAGATCGCCGACGGCTGGATTCCAACCTTCTTCTCACCCGAGCACGTCGCCGACTTCCGCGCGCTGCTCGAACAGGGTGCGGCTAGGTCCGGGCGCTCGCTCCGGGACTTCGACATCGCTCCGATCGTCAACGCCTACGTCTCCGATGACCGCGAGCTCGCTCGCAACCTGATGCGGCCGGTGCTGGCGCTGTACATCGGGGGCATGGGCTCGCGAGCGCAGAACTTCTACAACCGGCTCGTGCGGCGCTACGGGTTCGACGAGGCCGCCCAGACGGTGCAGGACCTGTATCTCGAGGGCCAGCGGGTCCAGGCGGGCGAGGCGATTCCCGACGAGCTGATCGACATGGTGTCGCTGTGCGGGCCGCGCGAGGTGGTCCGAGACCGACTGGCGGCGTTCCGCGAGGCCGGGGTGGGCACGCTGATGGTCACGCCGATGGCGTTCACGGCCGAGGACCGGATCGCGCAGCTGCGAGCCGTGGCCGAGCTCGCGGCTTGACCGGCGCCCGCGACCGCCCGCCAGCGATGCAGCACGCGCGCTCGCGCCGGCTGCGGGTGTTCCTCGGCGCGTTCGGCGAACCGGGCCATGCGTTCCCGATGCTCGCGCTCGGGGCAGGCCTGGTGGCCCTGGGTCACGAGGTGACGTTCGAGACGTGGTCGAGATGGCGTGAGTACGTCGAGGCGGAGGGGATGCGATTCCTGGCGGCGCCCGAGTACCCCGTCTTCCCGACGCGCGATCGGCCGCTGAAACCCTACGAGGCGGTCGTGCTGGCGACCGCCGAGACCCGACCCGGTCTCGCCCAGGCCGCTCCCGACGTCGTTGTGCACGACATCCTCACGCTCGCGCCGGCGCTGGCGGCGGAGCTTGAGGGCGTGGCGGTCGCGACGCTCATTCCCCACCTCTACCCCGCGGGCGAGCGGGGCTTTCCACCCTACGCAGTCGGCGCCCGGCTGCCTCGCACGGCGGCCGGGAGGGCGCTGTGGCGGGCCTTCGAGCGTCCGGTGCAGAGGGGGCTGCGCCTGGGACGAGCCGAGCTCAACGGCGCCCGCACACAGCTCGGTCTGCCTTCGCTGGGGCGTTTCCACGGCGGCCTGAGCCAGCAGCTGTGCATCGTGGGCACGTTCCCGCAGCTCGAATATCCGCGCTGCTGGCCCGACCAGGTGCGGGTGGTCGGACCGATGATGTGGGAGCCACCGTTCGAGCCCGTCGAGCCGCCGCCGGGCGAGCAGCCGCTGGTCCTGATCGCCCCCTCGACCGCCCAGGATCCCGAGCACCGCCTGTTGCGAGCCGCACTCGCGGGCCTCGCCCGCGAGCCCGTCCGCGTGCTGGCGACCTGGAATCGACGGCCGCTGTCGGGGCCCGTGGCCGTCTCAGGCAACTCACGCCTCGTCGACTGGATCTCCTACTCGCGCACGATGCCACGCTGCGCGCTCGTGATCTGCCACGCCGGCCACGGGACGATGGCGCGAGCGCTCGCCTCCGGTTGCCCCGTCCTCACCATCCCCCACGTCGGCGACATGGCCGAGAACGCCGCCCGAGCCGACTGGGCGGGCGTCGGGGTGAGGCTGCCCTGGCGCCTGCTCAGCCCGGCCAGCGTCCGGCTGGCGGCGCGCCGCGCGCTCGACGAACCGTCCTTGGCGTCCCGCGCACGCGAGCTGGCGGCCTGGGCGGCGGACAACGACGGCGCCGGCCGCGCCGCCAAGCTGGTGGAATCACTCGGCTTCGCTCAGCGCGATGGCAACGCACCCACGCGGTGAGGTCCGGCTTGTCGTTTCATCGGACCCGTGAATGACCTCACGCGGCGCAACTCCGGGGGTGGGACTCGAACCCACAACATTTCGGTTAACAGCCGAACGCTCTGCCTAATTGAGCTACCCCGGATTATGGTGCATTGGGACCAGGCGACCCTCTCGAGACTCTACCGGGAAGCTTGGTCACTCCGCCCTCGACTTCTGCATGGCAGTTCGAGCACAGCAGCATGCACTTCGCAGCCTCGGCCCTCACATGGCCTTTTCCAGCCGAGAAACGACGCCTCGGATCTCCTCCAGCACCCTCTCCCGCTCCCGCGCCAGGTGGTTGATCCCGGCTCCGCCCTCGGCGCGGGCGCGGATGATCGCGCGGTCAAGCCGGTCTCGCTCGAGTACGAGCCGGGCGTGCTCCAGGCGCTCGGGAGTGACGTCGCTCGACCGGCCGGCTCGGGCGACGAGATCCGCGATGATCCGGGCCAGCTCCTCGTCATCGGGCGGCAGATCGGCGAGCGGGGATCCGGTGCGTCCGTCGAGGTGACGGGCAGCCCGGCGCAGCGGCTCGCTGGTCAACAACTCGTCGGGATCGATCTCGGACAGCGTTACCGCCCCCCGATCGGGCACGGCGAGGCACAGGGCCAGGAACGTCCGCTCGGCCCGGGCCCCGTGACTGAGCGTCCCCCCACCGGCACCGGCGGATCCCGCGTCGCCCCCCCTCCCGTTACCGGACGGCCGTCTAGGCCCAGGGGCTCCGCCGTCGGCGACCAGCGTCGCCAGGCGCCCGTCGGACAGCTCGAGTCGACCGGCGACCCGCCGCATCAGCTCGTCGCGCAGGACGCTGGCCGGCAGGTCGGCGAGCACTGGCCGCAGCTCGGTCAGAGCACGGTCTCTGCCCTCCGCGCTGCTCGTGTCGGCGCTCTCGAGGATCCGGTCGACGTGGAAGGCGACGAACGGCACCGAGGCCTCGACACGAGCGCGGAGCGCCTCGGGGCCCTCGCGCTCGACCAGCTCGGCGGGGTCGCCCCCCTCGGGCAACGGGACCACCCGCAGCTCGAGCTTGGCTCCAGCGGCGACCCGAGAGGCACGGAGCATCGCCTCCTGACCGGCGCGATCGGCATCGAGACACAGGTCGAGCACACGCACGATCCGCTCGAGCTCCCGGACCTGCTCCTCGGTCAGCGCGGTGCCCATGATGCCCACGGCGTTGCGCAGTCCGGCCTGATGCAACGCCAGCACGTCCGTGTAGCCCTCGACGAGGATCATCCGTCCTTCGCGCGCGGCCGAAGACCGCGCGAGATCGATGCCGAACAGCTGGCTGCGCTTGTGGTAGACCTCGCCGTCGGAGGAGTTGAGGTATTTCGGTCGCTGGTTCTCGCGCATCGCGCGCGCGCCGAAACCGAGCACGCGCCCGCGAGCGTCGGCCGACGGAAACATGATCCGCTCGCGGAACAGCCCGTAGACCTGACCGGAGCGGGTGTGTGAGGGCTTCACCAATCCGGCCGCGAGCAGCTCCTCGTCGCTATAGCCCGCCCGGCGTGAGGCGAGCAGGATCCGGTCCCACGCGCTCGGCGCGTAACCGACTCGGAACTCGCGCAGCGTCTGCTCGGTGAGACCCCGGTCGAGCAGGTACTGCCGGGCCCCTTGCGCCTCGCGCGCCTCCCACAGGTATCGCGAGTAGTAGGTCGCCGCCCGCCCGAGCAGCGATTGCAACCGCTCACGCCGCTGACGGCGAGCGCCCGCTGCAGGGTCTTCGGCCTCGGTCTCGAGGTTGACCGCGAAGCGGTCGGCGAGCGACTCGAGCGCCGCCTTGAAGTCCAGTCCCTCGGTCTCCATCACGAACGTGAACGGATCGCCTGAGACCTGGCAGCCGAAGCAGTGATAGTGCTTCTCATTGGGCCGGACGTGGAACGACGCGGTGCGCTCGTCATGGAACGGACACACCCCGAAGTAACTGTCGACCCCGGCCCGGCGCAAGTCGGTGCGCGGCGAAACGAGTGCGAGCATGTCGACTGCGTCAAGCACGCGATCGCGTGAATCAGCGGTGTAGCGAGTCACGGGGCAAAGGCGACCGGCACGCTCAGCGCTTCGAACGTGCGGATGCAATACCGATCTGTCATTCCGGCCAGGTAATCGGTGACTCGCCGCGCCAGGTCGCCCGGCGGTATCGAGGCGGGGATCTCCTCCGGATGGGCGCAGTAGTGGTCAAACAATGAACGCACGACGAGCTCGATCTTCGCATGCTCGCGGGTCGCTCCTGGTCCGAGGTAGACACGCTCGAACATGAACGCGCGCAGCTGCGCCATCGCCGCCCCGATCACCTCGCCCTGGACGATGTCCGCGGCCGCGTCAGAATGCTCGACCAGATCGTGCACGAGCATGTCGATGCGGCGGGGACCCGTATCCCCCAGGATCGCGATCGGGCTGGCCGGCAAGTCGGCGACGGAGATCACGCCGGCCCGCAGCGCGTCGTCGATGTCGTGGTTGATATACGCGACGCGGTCGACCAGGCGGACGATCTTTCCCTCCAGGGTCGAGGGCTCCGCCGCCCGCCCCGAGTGGCTGACGATGCCGTCTCGCACCGCCAGGGTCAGATTGAGGCCCTGGCCGTCGCGCTCGAGTGTGTCCACGACCCGCAGCGAGTGCTCGTGATGCAGGAACGCGGAGCCGAATCGCTCGTGCAGACAGCGGTTAAGCGCCTCCTCGCCGATGTGACCAAAGGGTGGGTGGCCGAGATCGTGCCCCAGCCCGATCGCCTCGACCAGATCTTCGTTCAACCTCAGCGCACGAGCCACGGTCCGGGAGACCTGGGTGACCTCGAGCGTATGCGTCAGCCGCGTGCGGTAGTGATCGCCCGTCGGCGCGACGAACACCTGGGTCTTGTACTTAAGGCGACGGAACGCCTTGCAATGCACGATCCGGTCACGGTCGCGCTGAAACGGCGTGCGCAGGCCGCAGTCCGCCTCGACGCGTGCGCGCCGGGCTGGATACGACGGGGTGGCCAGCGGCGAGAGCTCGGACTGCTCACGCGTCGCGATCCGCTGTGCGAACGCGCTCGCCACCGGACCGTCCGGGTGCGCGTAACCGGCTGACAGGATCTGATTGCTCACTCTGCGATTCTGACACTGCCCGGAGTCGGGCACCCGACTTGTGGCGAACTCGTGACACCGGGCCGGTCAGCCCCCGCGCCTGGGCTTCGCTCAGGCGGCGCGCGTGGCCAGCAGCGGCCTCAGATGCACGTGGGCGTGGTGCTCGGCCGTTTCGCCGATCGCGCGCTCGACCTGCCGGAGTGCGCGCTCGGATGCGTCGGGCGCCTGCGCCAGCGGCTGCCCGAGCGCCCCGACCAGGAACCGGTAGGACTCCTCGTCCAGCGGGAACGCCGCCGCCTCACACGAGCTGCACACGACTCCGCCCGCGGCGCCCGAGAAGCCGCGCAGATGCTCGGCCTCACCGCACACCGCGCACGCCGCGAGCTGCGGCACGATTCCGGCCACGACCAGCAGCTTCAGGCGAAACGCCAGCCCGTTCCCCGGGCCGGCATGGGCCACGCCGGAGTGCAGCAACGCGAGCTCATTGGCGAGCAGCCGGAATACCTCGGGGTGCGGATCGGAGGTCTCGAACAGGCGGGCGACGGCATCACACGCGCGGGCGGCGGAGTCAAGCGTGGCCGCGTAGTCGCGTACGCCGCCGTGGGCCGTGACCGTATCGACGCTCGTCACCGTGAGCAGGTCTCCACGGCCCTCGTGCAGGACCGCACGGACGTGGAAGAACGGCTCCAGTCGCGCCCCAAAGCGACTGCGGGACCTGCGGGCGCCTTTGGCGATCGCGCTCACACGTCCGTGCCGGGGCGTGTACAGGTGCAAGATGCGGTCCGCTTCGCCGTAGCGGATCGAGCGCAGGACGATCGCCTCGGTTTTCAGCGTGCCGCCCACGCGGGTCCCTCCTGCGCCTGCAGGCACGACGTTCGCCGAGGGCGGCAAGCCTCCGCTATACTTTGTGAAGTCATGAGTAACGTGATCATGTACACCACCGAGTACTGCTCCCGCTGCACCAGCGCCAAAGCGCTCCTGGCCCGTCGTGAGATCGGCTACGAGGAAGTCAATCTGGCAAAGGACCCGGACGGTCGCGCGAAGTTGTCCGAGCTCACCGGAATGGTCACCTTCCCGCAGATCGTGATTGACGGCAAGACGCTGGGTGGCTTCGACGAGCTGCTGGCCGCCGACCGCGCCGGGCGGCTGCGCGAGCTCGTCGCCGCCTAGCCGCGGCGAGAGACCCGATCCTCACCTTGAGGCGCGCCGCCTCCGGGGCCTGGGTTGGCAGTGCTCGCACACGTACGTCCCGCGGCCCGCGGCAACGATCTTGCGGATCGTGGTGCCGCACCTGGGGCAGGCTTCGCCCGCGCGCAGGTGCACGAGGAACCGGTCCTGAAAGGAGCCGCGCGCGCCGTCGACGTGGCGGAAGTCGTCGATCGTCGCGCCCTGGGCGGCGATTCCAGCCGACAGCGCCGCCTCGATCGCTTCGCGTAACCGTTCCAGTTGCGCTCGCGTCAGCGTGCCGGTGGCCCGCAATGGGTGGATCCCGGCCCGGAACAGCGCCTCGTCGGCATAGATGTTGCCGACACCCGCGATCTGACGCTGGTCGAGTACGAACGCCTTGATCGGCGCTCTGCGCCCACGGGTGATCCGGCGCAGATGCTCGACGGTGAAGTCGGCCGTCATCGGCTCGACGCCGATGCGCTGTGCCAGGTAGGCGTCTCGCACGGCGGAGCCGTGCAGCAGATGGCCGGTCCCGAACCTCCGCGGGTCGACAGAGACGATGCGATGCCCGTCATCCAGCACGAAGCGCACGCGTGTGTGCGCCGGCTCGGGGTCGGGATCGAACAGCAGCGCACCGGTCATCCGCAGGTGCACGAGCAGATGACGATCGTCCGAGAGCGACCAGACCAGGTACTTGCCCGAGCGGCTCAGGCGATCCACTCGCGCGCCCCGCAATTGCGCCTCCACCACATCCGGAGGCGTCGGACGCGTCCAGCGCGGATCGAGAATCTCGACCTCGACGATCGTCCTGCCCTCCAGGTGCGGCGCGAGTTGGCGGCGGATCGTCTCGACTTCTGGCAGCTCGGGCATCGAGAATCTAGACGAACGACGTGCCGGGAAGCGCAGGAGCATCGGCGCCCGCGAGCCAGTCCAGGACGCTCGCACCCACGTCGGCCAGCGCGCCATCGTGTCGGCGCGAGCGGTGGCCGGTGAACTGGGCCAGCAGCGGTACGTGTTCGCGCGTGTGGTCGGTCCGAGGCGAGGTCAAATCGCACCCGTGGTCCGCGGTCAGGACGAGCAGGTCGTCGCCTCGCAGCAGCCCGAGCCAGTCGGCCACGCAGGCGTCGATATCGCTCAGCGCCCGATCGAATCCCGCGATGTCATGTCGGTGCCCGTAGACCTGATCTGTCTCCACCAAATTCGTGAACACCAGGCCATGATCGAGCGAGGACATCAGCGCGGTGGTCTCCTTGAGCGCGCGAGCGTTGGTCGGGCCGGGATGCTGGAGATCGATCCCGATGCCCGCGAACAGCTGGCCGACCTTTCCGACCGAGTGAACCGGCACGCCGGCGGCCTGCAGCTCCTGGAGGTAGCTCCGGGTGGGCGGCGCCACCGAATAGTCGCGCCGGCCCTCAGTCCGCTCGAACGTACCCGCGGATCCGGCGAACGGGCGCGCGATCACCCGCCCGACGGCGTGCTCGCCGGTCAGCTTGCCGCGCACCTCGCTGCAGATGGCATACAGCGCATCGGGCGAAACCACGTCCACGTGGCCGGCGATCTGGAGCACCGAATCCTGACTGGTGTAGACGATCAAATCGCCGCTCTGCACGTGTTGGACGCCGAAATGGTCGATCGCCTCGACTCCGTTGCGAGGCTGGTTGCAGAGGATCCCGCGCCCGCTGGCGGCGCGGACCGTGGCGATCACCTCGGTCGGGAAGCCGTTGGGAAAGGTCGGCAGCGGCGCCGGCATCACCACGCCCATCAGCTCCCAGTGGCCCGCCGTCGAGTCCTTCCCGGGACCCAGCGCGTGCAGGCGGCCATGGAGGACCGGAGCGGGTGACGGCGGCACCCCCGCCAATTCGAGGATCGATCCGAGCCCGAGCCGTTGCAGTGTCGGCAGGTGCAGACCCCCAACCTGCTCAGCCAGGTGACCAAGCGTGTTGGTACCGGCATCGCCATAGTCGCCGGCGTCCGGCAGCGCTCCGACTCCGCAGGCGTCGAGCACGACGACGAACGCGCGGCTCACGGCCCCCCGATGTGTGCCCGCGGATGAGCGTCGAAGTACACATCGCGCAGTCGCTCGGTCGAAAGATGCGTGTAGATCTGCGTGGTGCCGATGTCGGCGTGACCGAGCATCTCCTGCAGGGAGCGCAGGTCGCAGCCGCCCGCCAGCAGGTGCGTGGCGAACGTGTGGCGCAGCGTGTGGGGGCTCATTCGGTGCGCGAGACCGGCGGTCCCCGCGTGGCGCTGGACGATCTTGTACAGGCCCTGCCGGGACAGACCAGCGCCGCGTACGTTCACGAACACATGCGTCTCGTGTCGCAGCCCGACGAGCCGGGGGCGGGCCCCGTGGAGGTATTCGTTCAGGCGAAGGATCGCCTGGCCGCCAATCGGGACGAGCCGCTCCTTGGACCCTTTGCCACGGGCCACCAGGATTCCAGCCTCGAGGTCGAGCTCGGATAGCTCAAGCCCAACCGCCTCCGAGGCGCGCAGCCCGCACGCGTACATGGTTTCGAGCAATGCCCGGTCACGGACCGCGGCGGGGGTGCCACCGACCGGCTGGGCCAGCAGCCGTCCCACCTCGTCGCGGCTCAGCACCTTGGGCAGGGGTCCCCGTGAGCGTGGTGGACGCAGCTCAGAGGTTGGATCGTGATCGATGACCTGCTCGCGGCGCAGATGCCGGTAAAACGAGCGTAGGCAGGCGATCTTGCGCTGCAGCGTCGCGGCGGCGAACGGGCGCTTGCCGTCGCGTCCCACCGCCAGCTCCGAGACGAATCTGGCCAGGTCCGGCGGCGCGGCCTCGAGTGGGTCAAGGCCGCTGCGCCCCAGGAACTCGCCGTACTGCTGCAGGTCAGACCGGTAGGCCTCAAGCGTGTTGCGCGACAGGCCCCGCTCGAGCTCGAGTGAGGCCAGAAAGTCCAGCGTGAGCTCGGTCAGCCGCCGAGTGCCGGCGCCGCGCGCTTGACGGGTAGGCATGCTCACCGTATTCGCGCACCGATGCGCCACTCCTGCGGGGTCGATCGCCCCGGCGACGAGCCGGGTCAACCGAGGACAGATTCTCCGCGCGCCACGGCCAGTGACAGCCACAGCAGGGCGATCAGCGACTTCGAGTCTTCGCACTCCGCGATCGCTTGATGAAGCCGCGTGAGCTCCCAGGGCACGATCTCGATCCGCTCGTTCTCCTCGGGCTCCGCGTCCGGCGCGTCGGACATCCCGCTAGCGAGATACAACCACACGCGCTCATCACTAAACCCTGGGCTGGTGTAGAAGACCTTGATCTCCGTCCAGTTGTCGGCCTGCTTGCCGATTTCCTCAGCGAGTTCGCGCTGGGCTGTCGCGAGGGGCTCCTCGCCGGGCACGTCGCGCTTGCCGGCCGGGATCTCGAGCGAGGCACTCGCGCCGACCGCCTCTCGCGGCTGCCGAGTCAGCCACACGTGCGTCGCGTCCACCGCCAGGATCCCGACCGCGCCCGGGTGCCACACCTTCTCGCGTGCGACCTCCCCGCCGTCGGCGTGGCGAAACCGCTCCACGCCGACCGTGATGATCTTGCCCACCCAGATCGTCTCGTCGCCGATCGGCTCGAATTCGCTCATGCCGCTCCGGCCCCCGGCACTCGCGCGGCTTCGTCCACCAGACCGATGGCGACCTCGAGCAACCCCTCGAGCGCGTCCAAGCTGATCCGCTCCGTGGGCTCGTGATTGTGCTCGGTTCCATCCGCGAGGTTGGTGCAGTGAAGACCCGCCGCCTCCAGCGAGTTCGCGTCTGACGCGCCGCCTGTGACGATGTGCGTGGGCTCGTAGCCGCAGGCCCGCAGCGCCCGTTCGGCGACGAGAACCTGGGGGGCTCGGGGCCGCGTGCGGTACCCCTTGAACATCCGCTCAACCGTCAGGTCGAGATCGCATTCGGATGCGTTGGCGGCGTCCTGGAGGTGATCGACCATCTCGGTTGCGACCTGCTCGACCCGGGCTTCGTCGAGGCTTCGCACCTCCGCTTCGATCCGGCATCGCTCCGGCACGACGTTGATCGCCGTCCCCCCCGCGATCGTGCCGACGTTCGCCGTCGTCTCACTGTCCAGCCGTCCGAGCTCCATTGCCGCAATTGCGCGTGCCGCCGCCGCGATCGAGCTGCGGCCCGCCTCGGGACGGACCCCTGCGTGCGCCGCGCGACCGTGAATGTCGGCGACGATCCTGTGGTGGGTGGGCGACGCGAGCACGATCTCGCCGATCGGCGTGGCGTGGTCGAACACGTACCCAAAGCGACTGGTCAGCCGACCGACATCGAACTCTCGTGATCCCCGCAGGGACACCTCTTCGCAGACCGTGAACAGCAGCTCGAGCCCCACCGGCGGGGGCTCGCCGACCGAGGTGAGCGCTCGCGCCAGTTCGAGGATGACCGCCACGGCGGACTTGTTGTCGGCGCCGAGGATTCCCTCGTTCGCGTTCTCCCAGCCACCATCCCTGATCACCGGTTCGATCGGCGCGGTCGGCGGAACCGTGTCAAGGTGTGCGCAGAGCAGGATCGTGTCGGAGCCGTGACCGGTGATCCGGGCCAGCAGGTTGCCCGCGTCTGAGCCGGCGACGGGGCCGGAGCCGTCCTCCTCCACCTCGAGCCCCATCCCTTGCAGCTCCGCGGTCACCCAGTCGGCACAGGCGCGCTCCCGTCCCGACGGGCTCTCGATCCGGCACAGCGCCGCGAACGTGTCGTGCAATCGATCGCGTTGCGCCTCGGTTGTCCGCCTCACGGTCCGGCGCCGCGCAACACGCGGACATCGCGCTCGTCACCGGTGTCCGGCTCATTGGCGGCCGCTGGTTCGTGCGAGTGCGCTTGCTCGAGTGCCGCCCCCACGAATTCCCGGAACAGCGGCGCCGGACGCTCGGGACGCGATTTGAACTCGGGGTGGTACTGAGAGGCGAGGAAGAACGGGTGCTGCTCGGCTGGTAGCTCGATCGCCTCGACGAGCCGGTCGTCGGGTGAGGTGCCCGAATAGATGAGCCCCGCCGACTCGAGCCGGCGCCGTAGATGGTTGTTGACCTCGTAGCGATGACGGTGGCGCTCGTAGATCACCGGCTCGCCATACAGCTGGCGGATGCGGGTCGAGTCGTGGAGCTTCACGGGGTCGGCTCCGAGGCGCATCGTCCCGCCCATGTCCGCGATCTCCTTCTGCTCGGGCAGCAGGTCGATGACCGGGAACGGCGTCTCGAGATCGAACTCGGTCGAGTTCGCGCCTTCCATGCCCGCGACGTGACGGGCGAACTCGCACACGGCGATCTGCATGCCGAGACAGATGCCGAGATACGGAATCCGGTGTTCGCGGGCTACCTCAGCGGCACGGATCTTGCCCTCGATCCCGCGACCGCCGAACCCGCCCGGGATGAGGATCCCGTGAGCGCCTTGCAGGTGACGGGCGACATCGGGGTCGGTCACCGACTCGGAGTCGATCCACTCGACCTCGACCTTGCACCCGTGGTGCACACCCGCGTGCCTGAGCGCCTCCACGACGGACAGGTACGCGTCCTCGAGTTGGACGTACTTGCCCACGAGCGCAATCCGGACGTGGCGTCCGGCCTCGGTGGCGCGGCGGGTGATCGCCTCCCACCCGGTCAGATCCGGGGCCGGCGCGTCGACGCCGAAGTGCTCCCGGAGAATGAAGTCGTCGACCCCCTCGTCACGGAACACCAGCGGTACCCGGTAGGTGTCCGGCACGTCATAGGCCGAGACAACCGCCTCGACCGGGAGGCTGGCAAACAGAGCGATCTTGCGCCGGATGTCGCCCGAGATGACCGACTCCGACCGGCACACGACCATGTCCGGGGCGATTCCGATCCGCCGCAGTTCATTGACCGAGTGCTGGGTCGGTTTGGTCTTGAGCTCGCCGGCATGACCGATATAGGGCACGAGCGTGAGGTGGATGAACATGCACCGCCGCCGTCCCACGTCGACGGGAAACTGCCGGATGGCTTCCAGAAACGGGAGCGACTCGATGTCGCCGACCGTCCCGCCGATCTCCGTGATCACGAAGTCGACATCGCTGGAGTCCGCCATCAGCCTGATCCGCTGCTTGATCTCATCAGTGATGTGAGGCACGACCTGGACGGTGGCGCCGAGATAGTCGCCCCGGCGCTCGCGGCGGATGACCGTGTTGTAAATGCCGCCTGCGGTGACGTTCGAGGCCCGGCTCGTGTTGGCGTCGGTGAAGCGCTCGTAATGGCCGAGGTCGAGGTCGGTCTCGGCACCGTCCTCGGTGACGAACACCTCGCCGTGCTGGTACGGGGACATCGTCCCGGGATCGACGTTGATGTACGGATCGAACTTCTGCAGCTGGACGTCCAGCCCGCGCGCCACCAGCAGCCGCCCGATCGATGCTGCAGCTATTCCCTTGCCCAGCGAGGAAACGACCCCGCCGGTGATGAAGATGAAGCGCGTCTCGCCTTCGGCCATCAAATCGACTCCTTCCGATCCAGTCTATCTGCGCCTTCGACAGTAGTGATCAGCGCGGATGGCAAACGCCCTGAACGGACGTGGATCGGATCACGGCCTCGCCTGCTGGCACGAGGGCTGCCGTCTATGCCGCGCGCAGTAGCTGGCGAGCGTGCTGGCTGGCGGCCCGGTCTCCCTCGCCGGCGCCGAGCATCCGCACCAGCTCCCCGACGATCGTGTCGCCGTCGAGAGCGCTGACGGTCGTCGTCGCGGGCACCGCTGCGGTGTCCTTGGCGATCGTGAAATGGCGCGCAGCCAGTGCGGCCACCTGGGGCAGGTGGGTGATGCAGAGGATCTGCCGGCCGCGCGAGAGTTCGCGCAGATGCTCGCCCACCGCTCGCGCTGTATGGCCGCCGATGCCGGCGTCGATCTCGTCGAACACGAGCAGGGGACTCGCCGCCGGCTCACCGTCGCCGCTGCCCGCGGTCCCACTATGGGCAACGCTGAGCAGCGCGAGCATCACCCGAGATAGCTCGCCGCCCGAGGCGACGTCGCGCAACGGACCGGGTGGCACGCCCGCGTTCGGGCCGATCAGGAACGCGACCGCATCGGCTCCGCGCGCTCCACAGCCGTCAGAGCGCGGGCGCAACTCGACGTCGAATTGTGCGTCTGGCATCGCCAGTTGCTCGAGGCGCCCACGGACTGACGCGGCCAGCGCGGGCGCCGCCGCGTGGCGGGCCGCGCTCAGCTCTCTGGCGAGCTGATCGAGCTCCGCTCGCGCGGTGGCGAGCTCAGCCTCCGCTGCATCGAGCGCGACGTCGGCGTGCTCGAGCTCCTCTCGCCGTGCGCGGCAGCGTTCCGCGTGGAGCAGGACGTCGCCGATCGAACCACCGTGCTTGCGCTGCAGGCGGGCGAACAGGGCGAGGCGCTCCTGCACCTCCTCGAGCCGTCCCGGGGCTCCCTCGACCCCGAGCCCGTAGCGGCGCAGCTCTGCGCCGAGGTCCTCGGCCTCGTAGCGCAGAGATTGAAAGCGCGCGGACAGCGCCGCGAGTTCCGGATCGATGTCCGCTGCCAGTTCCAGTTGGTGGGCGGCCGGGGCGAGCCGTTCCGAGACGCCGTCGCCCGCCTCCGGAGCGATCGCCTCCGCCCCGGCGACGGCAGCGCCGGCCAGCGTTTCCAGGTGACGGAGCCGGTCGCGCTCGGCGCTCAGCGCGAGATCCTCCTCCTCGCTGAGCCCGGCTGCCTCGATTTCATCGAGCTCGAACACGATCAGGTCGAGCTCCCGGTCACGGGCGCCCGCCAGCCCACCGAGCTCGGCGACCCGCTGTTCGAGCCCGTGGACCAGTTCGTAGGCGCGGCTGACACGCGAGCGCAGCGCCAGCTGCTCAGCGCCGCAGTACGCGTCGAGCACGTCCAACTGGACCGTGGACAGCATCAGCTTGCGGTGCTCGTGCTGCCCATAGAACGACACCAGTTGGCTGCCCAGTTCCTGCAGGTCGGCGAGCGTCGCCGAGCGGCCGCAGACATATGCGCGCGTGCGCCCGTCGGGCCATACACGGCGCGCCAGCACGATCTCCTGGGCTCCGGTCGGCACCTTGTCGGACCCCTCGAACGGGGCTCGGAGTGCGCAGCCCGGCTCCGGCAGCGCAAACACGCCCTCCACATAGGCCTCGGGGGCGCCGCGCCGAACGATCCCGCGGCGGGCCCGGCCGCCGAGCAACAGGTCGAGCGCATGCGCAAGCAGGGTCTTGCCCGCGCCGGTCTCCCCGGTCAGGATGTTGAGGCCCGGCTCGAGGCGCAGCTCGGCTCGCTCCATCAGGAGCAGGTTCTCGACTCGCAACTCATACAGCATGCGCGAGGGTGTACCAGTTGGGCCCGACAGACCGACCGCGCGTGCCCAGCCGCTAGCCCCAGAGCGGGGTGGCCAGACGGCCGAACTTCTCGCGCAGGCGTTGGTAGAACGTCGTTCCGGCGATCTGCGCGAGCGAGCCCTGATCGGTGGCAAACCGCGCCTCGAGCCGCTCTGCGGGCGCCAGCACGCACATCGGCCGCCCGTCGACCATCACGTCGACGGGCTCTTCTTGGGAGCGGTTGTGCACGGTGACCACGTCCCCCGGGGCCACGACCAGCGCCCGCGCGGTGAGTGAGTGGGGCGCGATGAACGAGACGACGAACCCGTGCACGCCCCAGGCCATCACCGGGCCGCCGTTCGCGAGGTTGTAGCCGGTCGAACCGGCCGCTGTGGCCACCACGAGACCGTCGCAGCGCACGCGTCCCACCTCGTCGGCACCTACTGCGTACTCGAGGTCGGCCACCCGCTTGCCGGCCTGGCGATGAATCGAGATGTCGTTGATCGCCAGCCACCGGCCGCTCGCGCCCGAGAGCTCGATCCCGGGCAACGACAACACCTCGAAGTCCCCGTTGAACGCTCGCCTGAACCCGTCCCGAGCCGACTCGCGATCGACGGTGGCGAGAAAGCCGACCTCGCCGAAGTTGATCCCGAACACTGGAACGCCGGTCCCGGCGTAGACCCGCAGGGCACTGAGCATCGTGCCATCGCCACCGAGCGCAAAGCAGATATCGACGTTCGGGTCCACTGCCGCACTCAGGTGTACGCAGTCCGCGGGCTGGAGCCCGTGCTTGCGCGTTTCCTCGGGGTCGAAACGGAGCTGCGCCCCCACTTCGGATGCCAGCTCGATCAGCATCACGATTGCCGGCCCGGTCTCCGCGGGGCGCCGGTGCGTGAACACGGTGGCGGTCCGGATCGGCTTCACGGCTCGACCTCCCGCGCCGCCTGCTCGAGATCGTGCCGCCCGCCCCGCGTCCCTTCGGCCAGCCATAGGAAGGTCTCGAGGTTGCCCTTGGGTCCGGGCAGCCCGGAGCTCGCATAGCCGAGCACCGCGGCGTCCAGCTCGCGCGCCGCCTCTCCGACAGTGACCAGCGCGGTTCGCCGCAGCGCCGAATCGCGGACCACGCCGCCCTTGCCGACCTGGCCGCGTCCCACCTCGAACTGTGGCTTGATCAGAGCGAGGCAGTCGTAATGCTCGTCTGCGCAGTGCAGCGCCGCCGCCAGCACCTTCACCAGCGAGATGAACGACAGATCGATCACGATGAAGTCGGGTGCGTAGGGAAGGTCGTTTCGGTGGAGTGAGCGCGCATTCTGGCGCTCGATCACGGTCACCCTCGGATCGGACCGCAGGCGCCAATCGAGCTGTCCATAGGCCACGTCGACCGCGACGACGTGCGCAGCCCCGCGCTTGAGCAGGCAGTCGGTGAAGCCTCCGGTCGACGCTCCGAGGTCGAGCGCGCGCCGCCCGGTCACGTCCAGGTCGAGCGAGCGCAGCGCGTTGGCCAGCTTGGTCCCACCGCGGGACACGAACGCGGGCGCACAGTCCAGCTCCAGCTCAACGTCTTCAGGGACCAGCTGACCGGGCTTCT
>Ga0302325_10014714_pt1 | contig 16645 bp, 16 predicted proteins | sample Palsa_T0_2_FD_201948 | JGI IMG/M metagenome (GOLD analysis project Ga0302325, IMG submission 201948) | Peat permafrost microbial communities from Stordalen Mire near Abisko, Sweden - Palsa_T0_2 | ecosystem: Environmental > Terrestrial > Soil > Palsa > Peat permafrost | place: Sweden: Abisko... | reverse complement strand
TGAGCGAAGACCTCGTAAAAGCGATTGGCCAGGTTCAGCCCACATGCCGTGTTTCCGGCTACGTCGCACCCAATGCCGGCTTTGTTCTTCTATTGCCGGTATCGCAGTGGAACGGGAAGCTGCTGCATGTTGGCTGCGGAGGCTGGTGTGGTTCCACGGAATATGTGCCTCGGTCGTGCGCACAGCACGTCGGCTATGCCTGTGTCGGCACAGATATGGGCCATACCGGCGAGGGCGGTCTATGGTCGCGTAACAATCTTCAGGGCCAAACCGATTTTGAGTATCGCGCCACGCACGTCGTAACCCTTGCCGCGAAGGCGATCCTGCAACGTTTTTACGCGGCCGGGCCCAACAAGTCTTATTTCATGGGATGTTCCACGGGCGGCTATCAGGCCATGATCGAAGCGCAGCGCTTTCCCTGGGACTTTGACGGCATCATTGCCGGCGCCCCCGATATGGACGAGAGTGATCTGGCGGTACGTGGCCTCTGGGCCAAACGGAGTTTTCTGGGTGACGATGGAAAACCCGTTCTGAGTGATGCCGACCTTCAACTTCTGCACAAAGCCGTGCTTGCCGAATGCGATATGGATGACGGCGTCATGGACGGCATCGTCAGCGCCCCGTACCACTGCAACTTCGATCCGTTGGAACTCCAGTGCATGGCCGGCAAACAGGCCGATTGCTTGAGCGCGCGGCAGGTCCAGGCCGTCAAGGATATCTACAGCCGGCCCCATGACTCGAAAGGCCACGCTATCTCGCCGCGAGGTATCTTTCCCGGCGCCGAGCTCCAATGGAAGGATGCGTTCTCCGATACCTGGGGCGACGAATTCTTCAAAGACACGGCCCTCCTCTCCACTGCGGGCAAGGAGTGGAACTACAAAGACTTCGATTTCGACAGCGACTACAAACGCAGCGGGATCGGTGAGCTTTATGCGGATACCGACCCTGATTTGCGCAGGTTTCGAGACGCCCGCGGAAAACTGCTCAGCTACCAGGGCGACAATGATATGACGGAGATGCCCGGCGCGGCTTTTGACTACTACGAAACCGTGGAAAAGACGATGGGCGGCGCTAAGGCCACGCAGGATTTCTACAGGCTATTCGCGATTCCCGGCATGAATCATTGCGGGGGCGGCGACGGCGTATCTGCCTTCGACTATCTGAGCTATCTGGAGGCGTGGGTAGAACGGGGGCAGGCGCCGGATGTCATGATCGGGACGCATCTCCGTGGTTCTTCCCGTGGACCGCTCGACCCGGCCACGGTTACTTTCACCAGGCCGGTCTATCCCTATCCCTTACATGCCAGGTACAAAGGCACGGGCGATCCCAACGACGCGGCGAATTTTGTGCCTGTGGAGTGATGTAGCAAGGCGGACCGGATCAGAATTCTCCAAATTGCCAATTTGCAACAAAATTGTCATCCCGACCGGAGAAATCATGGGCCTGCTGCCCACCCAAGGTGATGAAAAACGCCTTTAGTCCAGCAACCGCTCTCCATGGAAGCGCCGCCCTCTCCTTTGTCATCCCGAGCGAAGCCGAGGGATCTGCAGTTCCGCGGACCATTCCTGGAAATGTTTTTCAACAGAGCGTACCGTAGTGGAGGGACCTGCGGTTAATGCCTAATTCTCAGTGGGTCGCTGAAGAGCCAGCCACACCAGGACGTGGGTATCCAGGTCTTCTGCATACGTGGTCCTCCAATTGATGTGGGCATTCGCAAATAATCTAGTTGAAGACGAAATAACCACTATTATGTCGGTTTCAGAGAACCGCGCCGGTTTGAAGGTGATACAAAGTGGGGATGTGGACGATCCTTCTCCTCATCGGCTCCAACATCTTTATGACCTTCGCTTGGTATGGACATCTGAAATTTAAGAATGTTCCGTTGTGGAAAGTAATCCTAGCCAGCTGGCTGATTGCTTTCCTCGAGTATTGCCTTCAAGTTCCCGCTAATCGAATCGGCTCGAGAACATTTTCTCCTGATCAGCTAAAAGTCATTCAGGAGGTCATCACTCTTACAGTCTTCGGGATTTTTAGCGTCTTCTATTTCGGCGACCGTCTGCACTGGAACCATTTCGTATCGTTCGGATGCCTCATCGCCGGAGCCTTTTTCATGTTCCACAAGTTCTAGTTCCTAGGGAAAGCTTAGTAGCGGCGTGGAAATGAGAATAGGGGCCTTGATAGGCGTTCGTGTCAGTTCGCGGACGGATAGCCAACACCCGGGCAGACATTGGCTTACTCCGTCCCTTCAACTTGTCAGTACTTCATATTTGCCAAATCCTCGATCAGCCCCGGCCCGTTCGGCTCCCACCCCAGCGTCTTGCGCGTCCACTCGCTCGAAGCCGGCATACCTAACGTCGCAAAGTGCCCGAACATCCCGAAGTGCTCGCCGGCCTTTTCCGCCGGGATCGAAACCGGCGGCACCTTCAGCCCCTTACCGATTGTCTCCGCGATATCTCGTAGCGACACGCCTTCTTCCTCCACGGCGTGATACGTCGTCACGCCTGGGCCCGTCTTCTCGACCGCCAGCCGGTACAGGTGCGCCACATCCTTTAGCGGGCCCGCAGCCCAACGGGTCGTGCCATCGCCCACATACGCCGAAACGCCTTTCTCGCGCGCGATCTGAATCAGCAACGTCACCAGCCCCTGCTTCCGCGTGTCATGCACCTGCGGCAGACGCACAATCGCCACATGCACACCCTTGGCCGCCACCGCCTGCGCCGCCTGTTCCGGCCTGCGCGGAATCGTCGGCGAATTCGCCGGAGGATCCGTCTCCTTGCGCACCTGGCCCGGCGCGCCGCTCGTCATCCCGATCCCCGAGGTGACGACCAGCAGCTTGCCCGGTTCGAGCACCGCTCCCAACACCTCAATCGCCTTGGTCTCGTCCGCCGCGTTCTGCGCAAACTTTGACCAGTCGTGGTTGAACGCCAGGTTCACCACAGCATCCATCCCCAACGCTCCCTTGCGCAGACTGTCGAGGTCCTGCAGGTCGCCGCGAAGAACCTCCGCGCCCGCCGCCTTCAACTGCTCCACGCCGGCATCGCTACGCGTAAGGCCGCGCACCTGGTGCCCAGCCGCAATCAGTTCCTTCACTAATTCCGTTCCAATAAAACCCGTTGCTCCCGTTACAAAGACACGCATCGCTGCTCCTCCTGCTGTTAGGACGGTACCCGTGAAGGTCGCGTCAGAATTGACATCCGAGTCCCCGTCTAATAAAACGGAGACAGTCTCCGTATTAAGAGATAAACGGAGGCTGTCTCCGGTTGCAAAACTTTTCCGCAAGCTTGCCTATGCCGAAAAAGAAGCCCCCGCCCGCCCGCAAGCCTCGTGCCGATGCCCAGCGCAACCGCGCGCGCATCCTTCAGGTCGCCAAGGAGATCTTCACCCGCGACGGTGCCTCCGCCAGCCTCGACGATATCGCCCGCCAGGCCGGCATCGGCCCGGGTACGCTCTACCGCCACTTTCCCACCCGCGACGTCCTCATCGAAGCCGTCTACCGCAGCGAAGTCGAAAAACTCGCCGCCGCCGAACAGCGCTTCGCCGCCAACCTGCCGCCGCTCCAAGCCCTCCGCGCCTGGATGCTGCTCTTCATCGACCACGTCTCCGAAAAAAGGCTCATCATTCCCGCGATGGACACCGTCGCAGGCGGCTCCATGCGCCTCATCGAAGGCTCCCGGTCGCTGATCCACCCCGCCTTCGTAGCCTCGGTCAAGCGCGCCATCGCCAGCGGCGATCTCCGCTCCGACCTCGACCCCAATGACTTCGTCCGTGCCCTCGTCGGCGTGTTCCACACCACGGCTCTACCCGGCTGGGAGCCCAGTGCCCGCCGCCTCGTCGACATCCTCATCGCCGGTTCGCGCCCAACACCCAAAGACCCTTCCGCCCCATCCCGGACGCGGCAAAAGTAGCACGGGCCCCGGAACAAACCGGGGCCCGTGCTACGTAAAGGCTCAATTACCGTATCTGATCTGCGTTCGTCTTTAAGCGAGGCGGTGGGCATTTGATCGGAAGCGCAACCCATCATCGTTGGGCCGGAATTCTATAACCTTCGCCTTGATTTGGGAGTGCCGTTCCCCGGAGTGAAGCCTCGCCCAGGCAATGACAAAGAGAAGATCGAAAGAAAGCCACGCTGCCGCCGCGAGTGCACTGTGCTCGATGATCAATCGCATATTACCCCCAGAAAGTTAAGCTTGCCTGCAAGCAGCATCGATAGAGATGGTATACGTGCTCCGATCACGCGTCGCCATACCACGCCGGCAGCAGAGCCGGCGAACAACCGTCTCTCCCACATGCGATTACCTTTAGTTGATGTGTAACCCGTTGGTGTAGCGTCTGTCATGGGAGCCGCAACCGAAGTAATATCTGGCGACCGGAACTGAGCCCGACTGGGCGATGCCTCGGTCGTGCGTAACCACGCCGGCTCCTTCGACCAGCGCGGTCGCCCCGATCAGCCGGCCCTGAGGATCCTTTGGGTAGGATTCGGGGAAACTCAACGCGCGCGCGGCGATTTCCGGCGTAATGGGCAGCACAGTCACTTTGGAAACACACTCCCTGAGGAACGATTCGATGCAATCGTCGACTCGATCCGGCCATTTTCGGCGAGCCACGCTATCTCCCAAAGACCATTGATTTCAACCCGTACCAGCTTCACTACTGGTTTGCCATGTTTCGTAATAATGACGGGCTGACCGCTTTGCGAGACCCGATCCATCACAGCGAGGCACTGCGCTTTGAATTGCGCAGCTGGAATCTTCTGCATTTCGTGCTCTCCATTTAATGTGGTCATAATAATTTGACCACTGTAGGCTTGCGAATCTGCGTGAGAACTCGGCTTTGCAAATCCAGCCCCGAAGGGGCGACCCCTCCTCAGCCGGCCTTGATATCCAGTCCCGAAGGGACGACCTGAAAGTAGCCCAGGACGTCAGTCCTGGGTAAACAGGGGTAGATTGAGTAGTCCCGGAGGGACGGCTGAATCCATTTTCACCCTTTTCCGCCGTCCCTCCCCCGGATTTCCTGTGGAACTTGGTGGCTTTGGCAAGCTTCATGCGCCTTTCCTTACTGAAAGGCGCACGCGCGGGCCTCGTCCAGCGATGCGTGGCAGGAAATCCGGGTCCGGGACTAGCTAGTCTATTGCTGCGATCTGTTCCCAGGACTAGCGTCCTGGGCTACATTCAGATCGCCCCTTCGGGGCTGGAGTTGCAAAGCATAGTTCTCACGCAGACTGTTACCCGGCCTTTTGGACAAGCACTTCCCTCACCACGAGGGTGGGGTGCGGCGAAGGATATCTATCAACCGAACGCGGAAGTTGTGATCCTTACGGTTTGGGCGCGCTGATCTTGTAGGTCAGCTTGTCCGACTCGAACCGTCCGCTGGGTACTGCAATCCCGGCCTCCTTCAGCTTCTCGTCGTCAGCCGGCGTTGCGCTGGGCCCGTCATACACCACGCGAAACTCGTACGTCCCATGCGCGTTGGCGTCGACCCCCATGGCTAGCGGCCGTCTTGCCTCGTAATTCTGCCCCGCCTTCAGCGGGATCCAATTCTTAGCCCGCTCGCGTATGTCGGGCAGTCCGCTGCCGTCGACTTCCAGGCCGCAATCGGTGGCCGCCTGCGATTGGCTCGAGTTCTCAGCCACAAACTTCACCTCAAGCGAAAACGCACCCGGTGCGCCCTTGCAGAGCAGGGGCGGGTCGGGGATGTGCAGCGTGTGGCCCGATTCGTTGATGATGTGGATCACCAGGATCGGCTGCTGCTCGGGCGCCGCCATGTCGATCGAAGCCACCAGCTTCAGGTCGGGCTTGTTCGTCTGCTTGGCGCCGGCTCCTCCCACCAATAGCACTCCGCTCAATCCGACTGTCAGCAGACTTCGCATCAGGACCTCAATCTAATGATCCTAGTACATTCTCCGCCGGCGAGCCCAAAATCAGCACAGTTACGGTCGTTCGAGCTCGAAACGATCGATGGTGCGCGCATAGGTCGAGCCTGCCATCCGGCCGATGGCGCGGAGCTTATCCGGATCGATACGGAAATCCTCGATGAGGTCCTCGCGCACATGAAAGCGCAGCACCTCGCCCAGCACCAGCGTCCCGCCCCCCGGTTTGTCGCTCACCTGCACCGTCTGCAGCAGCCGGCACTCCATATGGATATGACTTTCCCCCACGCGCGGAGGCTTGATCAGCTCGCTGGCGATCGGTGTCAGCCCGGAGAGCTCGAACTCGTCCACCTCCGGAGGCACCTGGGCGGCGGTGGCATTCATGCCTTGGGCGAAATCCTCTGACACAATGTTGACGACAAATTCCCGCGTCGCCATGACGTTCCGCAGCGTGTCCTTCGCCTGCGGCGGCGCCGGCCGCAGGATGGGACAAAACACAACCACCGGCGGATTCGAGCTGCAAGCAGTGAAATAGCTGAAGGGCGCAAGGTTGCGCACGTTCTTCTCGTCCAGACTGGACACCAGGGCAATCGGCCGCGGCACGATTGACCCGGTCATCAACTTGTAAATATCTCCGGCAGAGTGGTTGCCGGGATCGAACGCCAGCATACTCAAAGGTTGCCGCGCTCCGCTTGCTCCCTCTCAATCGCCTCGAACAGCGCTTTGAAGTTCCCTTTGCCGAAGCTCCGGCTCCCCTTCCGCTGGATGATCTCGAAGAAGAGGGTGGGTCGGTCTTCCACCGGGCGGGTGAATATCTGCAGCATGTACCCTTCGTCGTCCCGGTCTACCAGGATGCCCAGCTTCTCCAGCTCGTCGAGTGGCTCATCGATCCGGCCGGTGCGCGCCTGCAACTGCGTGTAGTAGGAGTGGGGCACCCGCAGAAAATCCATGCCTTGCGCCTGTAGGCGGCCCACCGTGTGCAGAATATCGTTGGTGGCCAGCGCAATATGCTGCACGCCCGGTCCGTGATGAAACTCGAGATACTCCTCGATCTGCGACCTTCTCCGCCCCTCGGCAGGCTCATTCAGAGGGAATTTAACCCGCCCATTGCCGTTCGCCATTACCTTCGACATCAGTGCGGAGTACTCAGTGGAGATGTCTTTATCGTCGAAGTGCTGGTAAAGTGAGAAACCCATCACCGAGGCATAAAACTCAACCCAGCGGTTCATCTCATTCCAGCCCACGTTGCCCACCACGTGATCCACATGCAGCAGGCCGGTGGGGCGGGCCAGGTGGTCGTCCTTCATTGCCTTGTACCCGGGCAGGAACGGCCCGTGATAATTCTTGCGCTCGACAAACGTGTGGATCGTATCCCCGTAAATGGCGATCGAGGCCCTTTTTGCTTTTCCGTGTTCGTCCGCGGTCTCGAAGGGTTCCTGTACACTCCGCGCGCCGCGCCGTATGGTCTCTTTCCAGGCCAGCTTGGCGTCATCCACCCACAGCGCGACGTCGCGAACCCCGTCGCCGTGCAGCCGGATGTGCTCGGCTATTTCATTGTCCGGGCGGAGGGGGGTGGTGAGCACAAAGCGGATCTTGCCTTGTTGCAGTACGTAGGAGGCGCGGTCGCGCTGGCCGGTCTCGGGGCCCGCGTACGCCACCAGGCTGAAGCCCATGGCCATGCGGTAGAAATAGGAGGCCTGTCGCGCGTTGCCAACGTAGAACTCAATGTAGTCAGTGCCGTTCAGTTGCAGAATGTCTTCACTTGTCTGTGCTTCCAGGTGCGTAAGCGTGCTCATAAATTACTGGTTACTCCTTGGGTCGCCCATCTCTAGGGCCGGAAGAAAGATATACCTAAAGGGCATTCCTTGGATAGGCCCCCGAAGGTAGGATTACTAGATAACGAGAGGTGTACGTTACGTCGGGCCGTCTCCCCGCACATGTAAGATGCGCGACCGGGACCAAAAGCTCGAAAATGCGTCTCATATAAGGGCCGGCTTGCACCCGGGAAGAGGAAGGTCATGGCTATTGGTACAGCAACACTGGGGGTGGCAGAGCCTTATCTGATCCAACAGGATTGGTCTGCGTACACACAAGAGCAACACGCGACCTGGGCAGAGCTCGTCGGCCGCCGCATGCCCCAGATAGAAACACATGCTTGCGAGGAGTATCAGCAGGGCTTCCACCAGATCGGCCTTAGGACCGACCTGATCCCTAACCTGCAGGACGTGAATCAGCGGCTTACGCCCCGCAGCGGTTGGAGCGCTACCCCGGTGAGCGGCTTTCTGCCTCCGGACGCATTTTTCGCCATGCTCGCCGCGCGTCAATTTCCCACCACCACCTGGCTGCGGAGCCGCGAATCGCTCGCTTACATTCCCGAACCGGACATTTTCCACGACGTCTTCGGTCACGTTCCCATGCACGCCCATCCCGTCTTTGCCGATTTCCTGCAGCGCTACGGCGTCGTTTGCGCGGCTTTGACTGACAAGGATGCGCTGGAGAAGATGGGCCGCCTCTTCTGGTTTACCGTCGAATTTGGAGTGATCCGGCAAAAGGGAGGCATCCGGCTTTACGGAAGCGGGCTCATCTCCTCCCAGGGCGAGTCCAACTACGTGATCGAGGGCCGACCTGAAATTCGCGACTTTAACGTGGATCAGGTTCTGAACCAGGAGTTTTCCACCTCGGAAATGCAGCCGGTTCTGTACGCGGTTGAGTCCTTCGATCAGATTTATGAGGCCACCCGCGAGGCCGAGCGCCGCCTTTGCCAGGGCGCTGTCTGATCACTGAGGCAGAAATACCTGTATTTTCTTCAAACTGTCATGAGTTCTGGTGCACAATTTTTGGTAACCATTCGGTGAAGGAGGGTTACTTGCCGCGCATCCATTTTCAGCAGCAGCTCGCTGCCCTCAAAGACAAGTTGTTGGCCATGGCTGCGCTTTCCCAGCAAGCGGTCATCTCCTCTGTCGACGCCTATCTGCAGCGGGATGCCGGGCTGTGCCAGTATGTGCGCGAAAACGAGACCGCGATCAACGCCGCCCAGCGCGAAGTGGACGAGATGGCCTACGAGCTCCTGGCCCAGGAACAGCCCATGGCCATCGATCTGCGCTTCATTCTGGCCGTGATCAAGATCAACGGCGATTTGGAGCGCGTCGGCGACCAGTCCATGAGCATCGCCATTCGAACTCAGGAGTTGCTGCAGTACCCTGCGGTCGAACTACCGGTGGATATCGCCTCCATGGGCGAACATGCATCGCGCATGGTGCGCCTGGCTGTCCAGGCGCTGCTCGATGCCGACGCTCAATTCGCCGACTCGGTCGTGGTTATGGACGACGAGATCGACCAGATGAATCACATTGCCCGCGCCGCGCTCATGAAAGTCATGGAGGAGCAGCCGGAGATCAGCCTGCAGGCCTTGAACGCCATCATCGTGGCGCGCGCCCTGGAAAGGATCGCCGATCACGCCACCAACATCTCCCGGGACGTCATCTTCTGGATCCGCGGCGCCGACGTCCGGCACCAGGTAAGTTCCGCAGTCGATTGAGGTTTTGCCGGGGAGTATTGACTTAGGTAAGCCGCGGGGTTACGGTTAATCCATGTCCCTGTACTGCCGCCTTAGCGCTGGTTGTTGCGTGATCCCATCACGCCGTACCGGTCCGTTCTAGCGCATCCAGCGAGTCATCATTCTTCGGAAACCCGGGTGTCGGCAACCAGCCACGCGCGGGTTTTTTCGTCTCAGATGGGAGAAAGCATCGATGGCCGACGTCAAGGAAACGAAAGCCCAGCGTATGGAGCGGCTTAAGCGGGAGAAGAACCCGTGGGAGGCCATGGATGAGATCCGTGCCTTCGCCGCCGAGGGCAGGGAATCGGTGCTCCCGGAGTGGGCCTCCGCCTATTTCAAGTGGTGGGGCGTCTACACCCAGGGGGATGGCGCCGGCGCCCTCGGGGGCAAGGGTGGGGAAGGCAAGGCTACCGAGTATTTCATGCTGCGCATAGCGATCCCCAACGGTGTCGCTTCCTCCGAGCAGATCGAGCTGATCGCAGATATCGCCCGGAAGCATGGTCGTGATCTGGTCGACATTACCGTGCGCCAAGCCATCCAACTGCATTGGCTCACCATTGAAGATCTTCCCGAGATCATCGAACGCCTCGATGCCGCGGGGCTCTCTCCGCGCGGCGCATGTGGCGACGTGGTTCGCAACGTGACCGGCTGCCCCCTGGCGGGTCTGGATGCCGACGAAGTAATCGATGCCGCCCCCTTCGCCCTGGCTGCGGCCGGAGACTTGAACGGCAACCCTGAGCTCTACAACCTGCCGCGAAAATTCAAGGTCTCGATTACCGGCTGTTCCGTGTGGTGCTCCTATCCCGAGATCAATGACATTGGCCTGACCCCTGCCGTGCGCGGAAATGAGGTGGGATTTTCTGTCCGCGTGGGCGGCGGTCTCTCTGCTGATCCGCACCTGGCGGTCCGCTTGAATGCATTCGTGCAACAGCACCAGGTCGCCGCGGTGGTGCGTAAAATCACCGAGCTCTTTCGCGATCAGCAGGGATTGCGCGAGAGCCGCGACCGGGCGCGCATGAAGCATCTCTTTCTTCGCGAAGGCTGGACCGCCGAGACCTTTCTGGCGGACTTGAACCGCCGGCTGGGCTATCAACTCGATCCCTCAGTTGAAGAAAAGATTCCCGACGATATCAACCGCGATCACGTGGGCATTCACCGCCAGAAGCAGCCAGGGCTCTGCTACTTGGGCCTTTCCGTGTTGCGCGGGCGCATGACTGGAACCCAGTTGAGTGCCGTAGCCGCGCTGGCGAAGCGCTACGGCAATGGTCAATTGCGGACCACCGTCATGCAGAATCTGCTGGTGGTGAACGTACCCGCTAACCAGGCGCAGGAGCTGGCGCGGGAGCTGGAAGCCCTTGGCCTGCCGGTCCAGGGTTCCTCGTTCTGGAGGGGCGCGATCGCCTGCACCGGCAGCGAATTTTGCAAACTGGCGATCACCGAAACCAAGGGCTTTACCCGTTGGATTGTCGATGAGCTGGAGGAGAGGCTGCCGGGGTTTGACCAGCAGCTCAAACTCCACGTGACCGGCTGCCCTAACAGCTGCGGACAGCATTGGATTGCCGACATCGGGATGGAGGGCAAGAAGATCAAGCACCAGGGAAAGCTGGAGGATGCGTATTACTTTTGCGTCGGCGGCGCAGTGGGGCTGCATCAGCAAATCGCCAGGCCGGTAGGCTACCGTTGCCTGGCAACCGAGGTGCCGGATGCGCTGGAGCGGCTGCTGACTGGATACCTGCAGGCGCGCCGCCCAGGTGAAAACTTGAGGGCTTATTTTGCCCGCTCGAGCGACGAGCAGCTGCGGGAGCAGCTTGCCGGCGCGGCGCTCGAGGCGGTGCCCAGGGATCCTGCTCCGGTCGGGGGGAGGCACGTTGAGTAGCCTGTTTCCCCTGTTCCTGAAGCTGGAAGGGAAGAGCTGCCTGGTGGTGGGTGGGGGCTTGATCGGTCTGGAGAAGGTCGAGACCTTGTTGCGTTGCGGAGCTCGCCTTCGTGTAGTTGCTCCTCAAGCAGTCCCGAAGATCCAGCAGCTAAACGTCGAAAAGCAGATCGAGTGGCTGGAGCGCCCCTATCGTCCTGAGGACGTAGCCGGATGCGCCCTCGTCATCGCAGCCACCAGTGACCGTGAGGTCAACCGGGCCGTCTTCGAGCAGGCCTCGCGCCGTTCGATCCTGTGCAACACTGCGGATGATCCGCCTTTGTGCGACTTCTTCTTCGCTTCCATCGTGCGCCGGGGCGACCTGCAAATTGCTATTTCGACCACCGGCCAGAGTCCTGCGCTGGCTCAGCGTCTGCGGCGCGAGATCGACGCCCAACTACCGGAGGATATGGGACCGTGGCTCGATGAACTGGGCCAGTTGCGGCGTGAAATCCTACGGGTGATGCCGCCAGGGGCAGAGCGGAAGGCGCTCTTGCACAGTCTCGCGAATCGCGGGCTTTGCCCAGCGGAGGCGGGCAAGGTCTACCTGGTGGGAGCGGGGCCTGGCGATCCTGATCTGCTCACCATAAAGGCTGCAAGGCTACTGGCCAATGCGGGCGTGGTGCTGCATGACGACCTGGTGCCCCAATCCATCCTGAACCTGGCCGGCAAGGAGGCTTTGACCATCAGCGTCGGCAAGCGTTGTGGGCAAAAGAAGATCACGCAGGCGGCGATCCATGAATTGATGATCGTATCGGCGCGGAGAGGATTGTCGGTAATCCGTCTGAAATCCGGAGATCCCATGGTCTTCGGCCGTGCCGCCGAGGAGATGGACGCCCTGCGTGAGGCAGGTATTCCCTTCGAAGTAGTGCCCGGTGTAACTGCGGCCTCGTCCGCAGCTGCCTTCTTGGAGGCTTCGCTCACCGACCGTAGGCGGTCTTCCCGGCTGATTGTCTTGAGCGGGCACCATGCTGCGCGAACTGTGCCTGAGCCGGATCTCTGGCCAGGCGCCTTGCCCCCGGATGCGACCCTTGCCATCTACATGCCAGGGCAGGATCTGGCTCAAGTAGCGGCCTCGCTGCTGCGCAGCGGCTTGCCTGGGGCCATGCCATGTGTTGCGGTAACCGATGCATCTCGCCCCGAGGCTACGTACACCGCCTCACGATTGAGCGGCCTGGCTCAGATGTCCAGCTCGTCGGCGCCCACGCTGTTGCTGGTAGGCCACGCATTCGACGCCGTCCTTTGCCGGTCGGCAGAGCCCGGCCGGCTTTCAGTCGATCTCAGGAGCGCCCTACCGGCCTCCCTGCAAGCCTAAACCTGAGCGGGTCACATTTCGCTCCATCGCCAAATGAAAAAATAAAGCGGCATCTTTCCCTGAGATCCAGCCCCGAAGGGGCGACCTGAAAGTAGCCCAGGACGTCAGTCCTGGGTATGCCGTGGGGGGTAGTTTAGTCCCGGTAGGGACGGCTGAAATACGTCGGGCGCCTTCAGCCGTCCCCGGCGGGACTGAGCTCGCTGCCGCTGGATACCCAGGACTGACGTCCTGGGCTACTTTCAGGTCGCCCCTTCGGGGCTGGAATTACCAATCCCAACCACTTTCTCCTCATCAAATCGCTTCACCGCCGCTCCCCAAGCCATTCATCCTGTTACACGTATACTGGCCAAACATGCAAATCATCTCCACCTCCACCGCCTTCCCTCCGCACTACTTCCCGCAGCAGGTCGTGGTGGAGGCGCTCACCACCCAATGGGACAAAGGCCTGGAAAATGCCGCAGTCATCGAAAGGCTGCATTCCCGGACGGGTGTCGGAGGCAGATACTTTTCCCTCGCGTTGGAGCAGTATCCGCCGCTTGACACGTGGGGCAAAACCAACGATGTCTGGATCGAAACGGCGGAGCGTTTAGGGGAGCAGGCCATCGACTGCGTGCTCCAAAAAGCCGGTGTGGATCGCGATCAGATCGCCGCCCTGTTTTTTGTCTCTGTCACCGGGGTATCCAGCCCGTCTGTGGACGCCCGCCTGGTGAACCGGATGCGGCTTTCCCCGCGCATCAAGCGCAACCCCATCTTTGGCTTGGGCTGTGTGGCCGGGGCCGCAGGCTTAGCCCGCGCAGCAGATTACGTCCGCGCCTACCCTGATCAGATCGCGGTGCTGCTTTCCGTCGAGCTCTGTTCCCTCACCTGGCAACGCGATGACTTTAATGTAGCCAACCTGATCGCGACTGGCCTCTTTGGAGACGGGGCAGCAGCGGTGCTGGTGGCCGGCGAACAGGTGAAGCTGAAGGGCCCCAGGATCCTGGGCAGCGCCTGCTCCTTCTACTCCGATACCCAGGACGTAATGGGCTGGAAAATCTCAGAAAAAGGATTCCAGGTCGTCCTCTCCCCCGATGTCCCCTTGGTCGTGAGAGAAAACCTGGGACGCGATGTGGATGCCTTCCTGGCCCAGCACGAGATGACTCGCGACCAGGTCGACTCCTGGATCATGCACCCCGGCGGCCCCAAGGTACTGGAGGCGGTAGCCGATGCGCTGGGCCTGCGCAACGGCGAACTGAAGCTATCATGGGAGGCACTGCAGCGAGTCGGCAACCTGTCCTCGGCCTCGGTGTTGGTCGTTCTGGATGAAGTCATGACTCATCGCCGGCCCAAGCCGGGATCGCGCAGCGTGCTCGCGGCCATGGGCCCCGGATTCTGCGCGGAAATGTTGCTGCTGGAGTGGTAATGACTCGCTGTGACGCACTCATCATCGGAGGTGGTCCCGCCGGCCTGGCGTCCGCCATCGCCCTGCGGCAAAAAGGCCTGGATGTTCTGGTCGCCGATGCGATGCGTCCGCCCATCGACAAGGCTTGTGGCGAGGGCCTGATGCCGGATGCGCAAAAGGATCTGGCCGCCCTCGGCGTCCAGCTAACTACGCAAGACGGCGCGGCCTTCGACGGCATCGCCTTCCTCTCCGAGCGTCACCACGCCGAAGCGCACTTCGCACACGGAGGCGGCATCGGCATCCGCCGCCTGCATCTCCACTCGTTGCTGGTTGAGCGCTGCAAGCAAGTAGGCGTGCGGCTAGCCTGGGAAACCCGTGTATCCGTAGCGGAGAACCAGCCATTCCTCCTGGATAGCGAACCTTGCGTCTATCGCTATGCCATCGGCGCGGATGGCCAATCTTCCCGGGTCCGCCAGTCCATGGGTCTGGGAGAGGGAAAAATCCTGAGCCGCCGCTTCGGCGCACGCTGTCATTACCGCATCAAGCCCTGGACCCGCATGGTGGAGGTACACTGGGGCGACCTCGGCCAAGCCTATGTAACCCCTGTCGGCCCGGACGAAATCTGCGTGGCCACGGTGGCCCGCGACTCCGCCATCAGGATGGACGCAGTCCTCAGAAGTCTGCCAACACTACGAGCCCGCCTCGAAGGCGCGAACCAGTTGAGCACACTGCGAGGCGCGCTTACCACCACTCGAAAACTGCGCCAAGTGACGGCAGGAAACGTGGCTCTTACTGGCGACGCTTCCGGCTCTGCCGACGCAGTCACCGGCGAAGGGCTCGCTCTATCATTCCGCCAGGCCTTGCTGCTGGCCGAGGCCGTGGCAGTCGATAATTTAGCTATCTACCAGGCCGGCCATCCGGCAATTCTGCGCATGCCGCATCTCATGTCCAGGGTCATGCTCCGCATGGATGCCTGGCGGGGGTTGCGTGAGGGGGCTCTGGCTTTGCTCTCCGCTCAGCCACAACTCTTCACCCACCTGCTCGCTGTTCATTTGGGGCAACGCTCTTGGCTTAGGGGCAACGACATTGAGAAAACGGTTAAGCATCATCGCAGCTTTGGTCATCGCCAGTGCCCTGCTGGCACAGGCACAGAATAAGGGCCTCAAGATAACCCTGGATCCGGCGCAAACCGAGATCCACTGGACCCTCAGCGGGGGCCTCCATACAACCCATGGCACCTTCAGGCTGAAGAGCGGCGAGTTCTTTTTCAATCCGGCAACTGGCGTTGCCGAGGGCGAGATCCTGGTCGATGCAACCAGCGGCGAAAGCGGCGACGAGGCCCGCGACAAACGCATGCAGCAAGACGTTCTGGAGAGCAATCGCTATCCCGCCATCTTTTTCCATCCCAGCCAGATCAAAGGAGAGTACCGGCCGGTAGAAGGGATGCAGGAGCTGGAAGGAGTCGGCATATTCAACATCCACGGAGCCGATCATCCGTTCAGCCTGCCGTTAAAGGTGCAGGTTGCCGCGGGCGTGGTCACCGCCACCACGAAATTTACCGTGCCCTATGTAGCCTGGGGAATGAAGGATCCGAGTAAATTCCTGCTCCGCGTGGGTAAGGAGGTGGACATCGAAGTCACTGCCAAAGGAACGGCCAAACAAGTGGAGTAGCCACGGGCACACGCATCCCAGGCGGGGAAATTGCCCTTCGCCCGGCTGCGCCTTCTACATATAAAAGGTCTTGATGGCGTCCCAGGCGTAGATTCCGATGATCGCAGCCGTCAAAATGCTCGTTACGCCGGTAAAAACCTTCAGGAATGGCTGGATCTTAGCTAATTTCGCAATGATCGCGTCGTTTTCCTTGTGCTGCCGGTCCGAAATATCGTCCAGAAACAGTTGATCGTCCTCGTAGCGCGTGATCGTTCCGCGGTACAGCAGAAGAGACAAAAGAATGGCCGCGAATACTGCCCAGACTATCCACAATATGGGAACAAAATGCATAATGGCCTCCCGGAGTTACTGCTGCAATCCCAGATACCAGGCGGGTTCCGGAATTGGGGGAGCCCGGAGGGCAAGAGGGCCTACGGCTAAGAAATATAGTCCTGGGCAGGGTGCGTTGCCCAGAAATATCGGGTTTACCGAGCATGTTCCGGCAACTCATACCAGCCTGGGACGCTCTCAGAGTGTGAGCAATGTAAGGAGCACGCAAATGAGCAAAAGGCTTTTAGCCATAGCAATCACCTCGGGGCTGGGATTTCTGGCCGCCTGCAATCCGCCCGCCTCTGACCAGCACCTGCAGGAGCAGGCTGCCCAGGCCACCGAAGCCGCGAAACAGCAATCGAAAGAGGCTCTTGCCCAGGCCCAGGTGGCTGCGGCCAATGCCGAGCGGGCGGTCAATGATGTCGCGGCAGGGGTAAAGCAGGGCTTGGACAGCAAAAACCCGCCTGCCGGGAGCTCACCCGTGGACCTGAATTCCGCCTCGGTCGTCACTCTGGCCTCCCTGCCTGGGATCTCCCTGGTTAAGGCAAAGCAGATCGCCGACCATCGCCCCTACAGCTCCTCGCATGACCTCGTGACCTCCGGCCTGCTGACGCAACAGCAATTCGACAACATTT
>Ga0302325_10014712_pt1 | contig 16645 bp, 13 predicted proteins | sample Palsa_T0_2_FD_201948 | JGI IMG/M metagenome (GOLD analysis project Ga0302325, IMG submission 201948) | Peat permafrost microbial communities from Stordalen Mire near Abisko, Sweden - Palsa_T0_2 | ecosystem: Environmental > Terrestrial > Soil > Palsa > Peat permafrost | place: Sweden: Abisko... | reverse complement strand
GGCGGGATCCTCGTGATGCCCGGGACGCGGCGCCACGAAATCGCGAACGCGGTCCCGTTCTTCCTGCAGATGGCGGTGCGCTTGCGCGCGCAGCGCCCGGACTTGTCGCTGGCGTTCGCGGTTTCGCCGTTTACGAGCGACGAGGAACTCGAGCGTGCGCTCGAGCGCGGCGGGCACCGCAACGTCTGGGGTGCGCGCGGGCGGCTCGTGCCGCTCGGGGCCGGCGTCGGTCTGCAACCGCTGAGCGGCGGCCCCCCTTTTCCGGTCGTGCGCGACGCGATGCGCCACGCGCCGGCGGCTCGACTCGTCGTGACCCTCCCCGGAACCAAGTGCGTCGAGCTCGCTGCGCTCGGTGTCCCAGCGATCGTCTGCGTGCCGCTCAACGCTCCCGAAGTCGTTGTCATCAACGGTCCGCTGCAATACCTCGATCGCCTGCCGCTCGTGGGGACATTCTTAAAACGCGCGATGGTCGTTGCCGTCGACGCGCGCTTTCCGCTCACGGCACAACCCAACATGGATGCGGGCGAGGTCCTGATGCCCGAGTTGCGCGGCACGCTCATGCCGGGCGACGTCGCGCGGCGCGTTGCCGCATACGCCGACGATACCGTCGCGCTCGCGCGAGCGTCGCAGCGTCTGCGCGCGCTCTACGCGAGCCATGCCGGGGCCGCGGAGCGGATGGCCCGCTCGCTGCTCGAGGTGCAGGCATGAGTTTCTCGGTCGTGATCGCGACCCGGAACCGCGCGGACTTCTTGCGCTGCGCGCTGGAATCGCTCGAAGCCCAGGCGGGTGCGCCCCCGTTCGAAGCGATCGTTGTCGACAACGGCTCGACCGACGCCACCGCGCAGGTCGTGCGCGAGGCGGCCGCGCGCTGCCGGTTCGAGGTCCGCGCGCTCACCGTCCCCGAACCGAACCGCAGCGCGGCGCGTAACGCCGGCATCGAGACGGCACGCGGCGAATTCATCCTGTTCGCCGACGACGATGTTTGGCTGCCGCCGGCTTTCCTCGCCGCCCACGCGGCGGCGCAAAGCATGCAGACGCCGGTCGCGGTTTCGGGCCCGATCCTCAACGTCGCGGGCTATGACGTGCGTCCCAAGCCCTCGCCGCTCAACTATTCGGGAGCGTTCTTTTGCACGTGCAACGTCTCGATCGCGCGCACGGCGCTGCTCGCGGTGGGCGGGTTCGACGAGACCTTTAACTTGTACGGTTGGGAAGACACCGAACTCGGTTTGCGCTTGCGCCGCAGCGGCGTCCAGCGCGCGTTCGCATGGGACGCCTATCTCTGGCACATCAAGCCGCCGCGCGTCGAGACGCTCGAGAGCGTGCTTGCGAAAACCGTCGAGCGCGCGGAGATGGCCGCGCGTTTCCTGCGCAAAGATACAAGCCTGCGCACCAAGCTCGCGACGGGCGCGTACGGCTTCAACTTCGCCCGCTCGTCCCTGCTCGTCCCCGGCTGGGCGATCGAGCGTTATCGCCGGCTCGCGACCAGCGCTCGGGCGCCCGCGTTCGTGCGCGCGATCGCGCGCGCGCAGTTTCTCGATGGCTCGTACACGGCCGCCCTGCGCCGCGCGCTCGCCGAACGGGCCTCGTGAAGGTGCTTTTGGTTCGTGCCGACGGCATCGGCGACGCACTCGCCTGCACCCCGCTGATCGCGGCTTTGCGCGACGCGGGCCACACCGTCGGCGCGATTTTAGGCCCGAACAATCGTGCGATCTTTGCGCGGCGGACCTTCAGTGCGGTCCACGTGCTCGAGCGGATCGCGTGGCCGCGTCACGGATCGACGCCCGAAAGCCGCAGCTCGGCGCTCGCGCAGGTGAAAGGCGCCGGCTACGACGTCGCGCTCGTCGCATCGGAAGAGCTCGACGCGTTCGCGTTTGCCAAAGATACCGGCATCGCGCGCCGCGTCGGTTACCACAACGGTTTCGAGAAGCCGTTCAAGACGCTGCGCGTTCGCGCTCTGCTGACGAAAGCTCTCGTCCGGCCCGCGTCCGCCGCCGGCGCGCGCGAGCACGAGGTCGAGACGCTCTTTCGCTTGGGTGCGGGCCTCTCGGGCGAGACCGTGCCGACGCGCGACGCCGCGCGATTGCGCCCGCTCGTGCTCGATGAACCCGTCGCAGCGCACGGCGCGATCGTCCTTCAAGTCTCGGATAAGCTCGCGCGCGCGGGACTCGACCTTACGGCCTACGCCGAGCTTGCGGCGGAACTCCGCAAACGCGGGCATCGCGTGCTCGCGCTCGGCGACGATCCCGCGGCCGTGGCCGCGGTGGCCCGCGAAAGCGGCGCCGAAGCGCGCAGCGGTCTTTCCGTCGAAACTTGGAAGGCCGTCGTCGCCGGCGCCCGGGCGCTCGTCAGCCCCGATTCGGGAGCGGCGCACGTCGCCGGAATGCTCGGCGTCCCGTGCGTCGATTGCTTTCCGCCCGGCCGATCGACGCGCCAAGACATCGTGCGCTGGCGCCCGTGGGCCGCTCCGCAGCGGACGCTCGTGCTCGATCCGGGCGGGGTGAGCGCTCCGATCGTTGCTGCGGTCGCGGAGCTGATCGCGTGAGCGTGACGCAAGGCCCGAGCATGGCCGGGGCGCTCGTAATCTGCACCGGCGGCGGCATCGGCGACGTGTTGCTCGCGACGCCGGTGATGCGCGCGCTCGGCCAACGCTTCGGCCGGGTGGTTGCGCTGACGGCGCCCGCGCATCGCGAGGTGCTCGCATGCGATCCGGATCTTACCGAGGTGTGGAGCGACGACGTTCCCTTTGCGCAGCAAGCGGCGCGCATCGCACAGGCGCGGTTCGACGTTGCCGTCGTCACCTGGGCTACCTTGGGCGCGGCCGCGCTCCCCTACGTGGCGCGCGTTCCCTTGCGCGTCGGCCAGGCGCGCCGGCTCTATTCGCCGCTGTTCACGCAGCGCGTCGTCGTCCGCAGCGAACGCGGCGACCGCACGACCCACTGGACCCAAATCTTGCTCGACTTCGCGCGCGCGGTGGACTGCGACGTCGCCGACGCGACGCCGCGCTTCGTCGTCCCGGAGGCCGCCCGTGCGAGCCTCGGACGCACGCTCGGAGAAGCGGGCGTGGACGAGCCCTATCTCGTGCTCCACCCGACGCGCGGGATCGCGGCGGCCCGAGAACGCTGGCCGGTGCAGCGCTTGGGGGAACTCGCGCGCGCGCTCGGTGCGGCCTACGGGATGCCGGTCGTGGTCAGCGGGGCGCAGAGCGACCGCGACGTCAGCGACCGCATCGCGACCGCAGGCGGAGCGGTTTCGCTTGCGGGCCGTACGACCTTGGCGGAGTTTGGAGCGCTCGCCCAGCACGCGCACGCCGTCGTTGCGATGGATTCCGGACCGATGCACGTCGCGGCCGCGGTCGGCGCGCCGACGCTCGGCATCTTTGCGTTGCAGTCGGACGAACCCGATCGTTGGGCGCCGCTCGGACCGCGCACCGGCGTGCTCCGCGCGACCTACCCGTGTCCGCCCGCACACCGCAAAGAGACCTGCCCCGATTTCGCCTGCGTCGCCGCGCTTGAGATCCCACGCGTGCTCGCGGCGCTGGGCGGTGTGCTCGCAGCCAAAGCCGAAATGTTCGACCGGTGAGTGTCCCGGTGCGCGCCACGATACAGCTCTGCACGTATAACCGCGCGCACCTGCTCGAGCGCGTGCTCGACGGCTGCTTCGAGCAGACCGTTGCCGGGGATTGCTACGAGGTCGTGCTCGTCAACGACGGCTCGAGCGATGAAACGCCGGCGGTGATCGAGACGGCGCGGCGCCGCGCGACCTGCGCCTTCACGGTTGTCGAGCAGGCCAATGCGGGGCTCGCGCGCGGGCGCAACGCAGGGATCGCGCGAGCGCGCGGCGAGCGCATCATCTTCATCGACGACGACGTGTTGCCGGCGCCGGTCTTCGTCGAAGAACACCTGCGTTCGCACGAGCGCCGGCCCGAAGCCATCGTGCGCGGCGCCGTCATCAATACGCAGAGCTTCGAGCGACTCCCGACGCCGACGTGGACGCTTGCGAACTACTCGGCAAATTACTTCTGGACCTCGAACGTTTCGGTACCGCGGCGAACGCTCGAGCGCGTTGGGAATTTCACCGAAAGCTTTGTGGAGTATGGCTGGGAAGACATCGAGCTCGGGATGCGCTTGCGTGCCGCCGGCGTGCGGGGCATCTTCAACCGGTTCGCGCTCGCGTTTCACTACAAACCGCGGCCGCGTCCGAGCGACGTCGCCGGGATGTTGCGTCAGGCGCGCGCCCAAGCCCGGTCGGCCGTTCAATTGCGCGAGCTGCAGCCGCACTGGCGCGTCGTGCTCGCGACCGGCGACGATCCTCTGCGCCGCAAGCTGCATCGCGCCGCGCGAAAGCTCGGCGCGCTGCGCGGCCTCGAGCGCAGCGTCGGCGCGCTGAGCGGCGAACGCGCGCTTTCGGGGCGCGAACTGGCTGCGGCCCGAGCCTTGGCCCGCGAAACCTACTACGCCGAGCTCGATGCAGCCCGGGCGCAGCGGGAGCCGGCGTGAACATCGTGCTGACGCGCTTGGATCGCGTCGGAGACCTCATCCTCTCGACCCCCGCGATCGCGTCGGTGCGCCGCTCCTGGCCGAAGGCGCGGATAACACTCGTGTGCAGCTCGCACAACGCCGCCGTCGTCGAACGGAATCCCGACGTCGATACGATTGTCGTCTTGTCGTCGAAGAGCACGCCCGCGGCCTTGGGCCGCCGTTTCCGCGGAACCTGCGACCTCGCGATCGCGCTCGCGCCGTGCGCTCCGGATTTCGCGCTGGTCGGCGCGACGCGCGCACCGGTCCGCGTCGGTTACACCTACGTGCGGCGGTATTTCGCGCGGATCACGGCGCGGCGTTTCCTGACGCGGGTCGCGATTTCGGAGGCGGACCCGGCGCTTTGCGAACGCCGCTCCGATTATCGCGTGCGCCACGAGGTCGAGCAGATCCTGGAGCTGGTTTTGCTCGCCGGGGGCGGCGAGTTCGTGCCCGATCTCGTTTTGCCGATCGACGACGTCGACCGCAACGCGGTTTCGCACGTCCCCGCCGGCGGCATCGCGTTTCACCTCGGCGCCCGCTGGTTCTCGGAGGGCAGTACGCTCGGGAGCACGCTCGAGTTGATCGCGTCGCTGCGCTTGTTCGGGCGGCCGATCGTCGCGACGTACGGGGTCGACGCGCTGGCGCAGGCGAACGCCGTGCGCGGTGCGGGCGTCGCGGACGCCGTCGTGGGCGGTCTCTCGTTTGCGCAGTGGGCGGCCGTCTTCGAGAAGAGCGCCGTCGTGGTCACCGTCGACACCGGTGCGACTCACGTCGCAAGCGCGACGCGCAGGCCCACGGTCGTTCTTTTCGAACACCGCTACTTTCACCTCAACTCGCAAGAGTGGTCGCCCTACCGCGTGCCGTCGGTTTGCTTGCGCAAACCGGCGACCGAAGAAGCCGCAGAGCTTGCGGCCTCGCGCGCATCGGTCGCGGCTGCCGTCGGCGAACTGCTTGGAAAGCAAGCACGCACGCAATTCCTCCGAACGTGAAACCAGAATTAACCGTCGTCATTCCGACCTACAACCGCATCGATACGCTGCGCTACGTGATTCCGTCACTGCTGCGCCAGGATCTGCGCGGCGATCGCTACGAGATCGTCGTTGCCGATTCGAATTCGAACGACGGCACGGCCGAATACCTAGCCGAGGTCGCGAAACCCTATCCGCGGCTGCGCCACCTGCCCGGCCCCTACACCGGCCGGGCGATGGCGCGCAACGCCGGCATCGAGGCCGCGCGTGGCGACGTCGTGATGTTCACCGATGCGGACATCATCGCTTCGAGCGATCTGGTCTCGCGGCACCTCGAGCATCACCGCAAGCGCGAGCGGATCGCGGTCGTCGGGATGGAGCTGCAAGTCGGATCGTATGAAGAGTACGAGCGGTTGTATGCCGAACCGCGGGACCGCCGGCCGCTGCACCCGCAGTCGCGCAAACGGCTCTCGTGGCTGTACTTCTTGACCGGGAACGCTTCGGTAAGGAAGAGCGATCTCGACCGCGTCGGGCGTTTCGATGAAAATTTCACCGGCTACGGGCACGAGGATCTCGAGCTCGGTTACCGGCTGCAGAAGGCGGGTTTGACGATCGTCTACGATCCGCTTGCGATCGATTACCACTGGCATCCGGTCCCCTACGCCGAGCAAAAGGAAAAGATGAAGCTCGCGGGGCGCTCGACGGTGCGTTTCTTTCGCAAGCACTCGACGCTTGCGGTCCGCGCGCGGCTTGGGATGACGCCGCTGTCGCTGGTCGTGCACGAGATCATCGCCCGGCGGCCGAAGCTCCTGCGGTCGCTCGAACGCGCCGGCTCTGCACGGCCGGGGCTCGCGCGCAACATCGTCTACCAGTACCACTACGTCAGCGGCGTCAAGGAAGCGCTCGGGCACTAGTGGCCGTTCGATTTTCGTGCGGCGGCGTCGGCATCGCGCAAGCCGGCACCGTCGTCGATTTGCGCGGCTGGGTCAATCGCCGGCGCGACCACGGCGGCCTCGTGTTCGTCGACATTCGCGACCGCGACGGGATCACGCAGGTCGTCTTCGATCCGGCTCTGCCCGAGGCGTTTGCGCTCGGTCATACGCTGCGCAACGAGGACGTGATCGCGGTTGCCGGCGCCGTTCGGGCGCGCCCGCCCGGTACCGAAAACCCGAAGCTCGCGACGGGCGCGGTCGAAGTAGCGGCCTCGGAACTCCGCGTGCTTTCGCGCTCGCAAACGCCGCCTTTCCCCGTCAACGAAGAAGTCGACGTCGACGAATCGCTGCGCATGCAATACCGCTACCTCGATTTGCGCCGCCCGCGCCTGCAGCGCAACCTCACGATTCGCCACAAGCTCGTGAAGGCGATGCGCGACTTTTTCGACGAACGCGATTTTCTCGAGATAGAAACGCCAAACCTCATCAAGTCGACGCCGGAAGGGGCGCGCGACTTCTTGGTTCCCAGCCGCATTTCGCCCGGCTCGTTTTACGCATTGCCGCAGTCGCCGCAGCTGCTCAAACAGATCCTGATGATCGGCGGCATCGGCCGCTACATGCAGATCGCGCGGTGCTTCCGCGACGAAGATTCGCGCGCGGACCGCAGCGTCGAGTTCACCCAACTCGACGTCGAGATGTCGTTCGTCGAGGAAGACGACGTGATGGCGGTGATGGAAGAGTGCATCGTCTACGTGTGGCAGAAGGCGCTCGGACACGCGATCCCCCAGCCCATCGTGCGCATCGAGTACGCCGACGCCTTGCGCCGCTTCGGAAGCGACAAGCCCGATCTGCGCTTCGAGTTGGAACTCCGTGACGTCGCGCCGCTCTTTGCGGACACGCCGATACAATTCTTGCACGGGCACGCGCGCAGCGAGGGAAGCCGCATCGTCGCGGTCCGCTATCCGGGCGGCGCTTCGTTGTCGCGGCGCGATTTCGATGCGTTGACCGAGACGGCGAAGTCGTTCGGCGCGGGCGGCCTCATCTGGATCTCGTTCGCGCAGGACGGCTGGAAATCGTCGATTGCCAAGCTCTTGGACGACGCAACCGTGGCCGCGCTTCGCGAAGCCGCGGGCGCGCAGGCCGGCGATGCGCTGCTGCTCGTCGCGGGGCCGAGCGCCGAAGCGAGCGATGTCGCCGGGCGTCTGCGCCTCCACGTGGGCGATCGCTTGAACCTGCGTGACGCTGCCGCGTACGCCTTTTGTTGGGTCGTGGATTTCCCGCTTTTCGAGCGTGACCCCGAGACGGGCGGGCTCGCGCCGACGCACCATCCGTTCACGGCACCGCTCCCCGGACAGGATGCGCTCCTCGATTCCGACCCGCTCGCGATGCGCGCCCAGCACTACGACCTCGTCCTCAACGGCACGGAGCTTGGAAGCGGATCGATTCGCATCCACGACGTGGATTTTCAGCACCGCATCTTCGCCGACGTCTTCAAGTTGCCCGAAGCGGAGATTGCGGACCGCTTCGGCTTCTTCATGGAAGCGCTGCGCTACGGAGCGCCCCCGCACGGCGGGATGGCCTGGGGTCTCGACCGGCTTGCCGCGCTCGCGTGCGGTGCAACCTCAATCCGGGACGTCATCGCGTTTCCGAAAAACCAAAACGGGCGCGACCTGATGATGGACGCGCCGTCGCCCGTTCCCGCCGGCGCTCTGCGCGAACTTGGTTTGGAGCTAAAGAAAAGCCGTTAGCGTCGTATGACTTTCGGGGGGCGTGGGTGCAGGCCTGGATCCGGCGACTCTCCGGGCGACGGGGTGAACGTCGTCGGCGGGATCTGGAAGATGTCCGTATCGCCCTCGGCAGCGGCACCGCCGAAGGTATTGCTGGTCGAGGCGGTGTCGTCGGTCGTCGGCGTCGTCGCGAGCTGAACGTCGAGCGACGAATAGGGCGGTGAAGTCGGGTACGGCGCCGCCCCGTAGACGAAGTACTCAGCGTAGCCCGCGCTCGCGGTAGCTGCCGTGGTGTCCTCAGTGACGTCGCTTGTGATCACGAGGCCGTTCAACGCATTCGTCACGATCGACGGGGTCGTCGCCGAAGAGGTCCCACCTGAGTTAGCGTTGGCTTCTTGGATGACCGTCGATGAGGTCCCGCTGAACTCGCCGACCCACATGACCGCCGCGCAGCCGTTTTGGGTATCGTTTGACAGCAGCGCACCGATGTTCTGCGACGTGGGCACGTCGCTCGTGTAGACGAAGATGTCGCCACTGTCCGCGCCGTCGAACTCGCTGAACGTACCGCTGTAACTGGACGAAGAGGGGGCGCCTTCGGCCGGGACGTCGCCGATGATGACGACGAGCGTATTTCCGGCGGTGACGGGATTTGGCAAGATCGCCTGCGCTGCTCCGACCGCATACTGGACGAGCGCCGGAGCTGGGCCGGTCGCCGCTCGCGACACCGCCAACCGCCGCACGCGCGACGCACCGGTCGGCGCGTACGTGCCTTGCGGGCACGGCACCGTGACCGTGCCGCCCGGCGTTCCGACCGTCATGGAGACGTTGACGGTGTCGGCTGGTGTCCCACCGTCGGAAAGCGTCAAGGTACAGGGGCCGTTCACACCCGGCGTCACCGGGAAGACCTCGCCGTAGCCCGGGTAGTAGGTACCCGCACCGACGGTCGCAACCGTCTGGAAGTTGCTCATGCACGTCGTCGTCCCCGGGGTGCCGAAGTACGCCGTGTACGAGCCCGTGCTCGGATTCGCGCCGGTCGGCGGCGCGGCTTGCGCCGCCCAGACATAGTTGACGGCCCCATTCGTGATCGTCAGCGACAACGGCCACGAAAAGAGCGGAAGAACCGTCGCCGAGCCGGATCCGTGTGGCCCCGTGACGACGACGCTTCCCGAATACGGCGGCTGGCCGCTGGGCGCCGTTCCGGGCGTCCATGACTTCACGCCGCTGCCCGGCCCGCCGCCCCCGGTATACGAGATCGAGAAAAGCTCGTCTGAAGCTTGGTCGACGGTCGCGGTTGACGCCCCCGTGTTGCCTTTATCGTTCGTGCCGGCGACGCACGCCGTCGCGCAATTTGTCGTGTCGCCCAGTTGTGTGACCGAAGCCGTGAACGGACCGTTCGCATACGTCGTCGTGTTGCCGTAAGCGTCGACGTTGAACGAATCGGCATCCAGCGCCGCGAACTGCGCGGTCGGCAACGGGGATGGAAACGGCGTCCCGCCCGTAGCGCCGAAATTTGCCCTACCGAGAACCGTGAACGCGTTGACGACCGCGTGCAGCAGGAAGTTTGTGAAGAAGTTGTTGTCCCCGAGAACGACCGTCTCACTCTCGGTGTCGACGGAGAGCTCGTTACCGGCTGGTGCCGCGGGCGAGCCCGCACCCGGCGAGACGCCGTCTTCGTTCGCGTCGTAGGCCTTAACGTTGATCGAATAGGTATCCGCGTAGAGCGGGAAGCTCAGCGTACAGACCAGCGGGCTGCCGTCGCCGCCGGTGCAGACGCCGGCTGTCGAAAGGTCGTACCCGTAGCTCTCGTCGTCGGCCGCGTTGCCGCTCGTCGAGGTCGCGGTCAGAATTGCGCCGAGCGTCGCGGGCGAAATGTAGGCGGGCCGGCGTTCGCCGGCACGCGAAACGCGCGCGTTCCTCGAGCGCGCGGGAATCGTGAGCTTGAGCGTGACCGTCGCGCGATGGCCCGAAGCCGGAGCCGGCGTCCCGGGCACTTTTGGCGCGGGCGCACCGCTGGGGGTTGAGGACCCGCCGCCGCTGCAGGCCACACCGAGAGCAACCAGCGCGAGCAGAGAGAGCGAACGGACGTTGCGCATCGTAAACCTCTAGCGTCCCGCGCGCGGGTGAAGTGCGGCTGAGTGCCGCGGGTTGGTGGGAATCACATCAGACGTCGCGACCGGAATCGAAACGTTCTCTGTGTCGCCGACGCCGTCACCGACGGTAAGCGTGCATTGAACGGGGGCGCCACTGCCCTCGTACTCTGTGGTCTCGATCGTGAAGACCGTGCCGTAGCCGGCGTAATAGCTCGAGCCGACGACGTCCGCGACGGTGTCGCCGCTTCCATCGGTGCATGCCCCTGTGCCCGACGAGAAAGTCGCGCTGTATGACGAACCGTCGGAGCTGGCGCCGCTCGGGATCAGCGACTGCGCCGCCCACACGTAGACGTTTTCGCTGTCGGTGGCGGGGCCGACGAACGGGGTTCCGGCGCCCATCGATGCGTAGGCGAATAGCGGCGCGACGTACGTATGCGGAACGATGTACGGCGCGATCGCGCCGCCCGACGGATCGGGTACCGAAATATCGGCGGAGTAGGGCCGCGACCCGGTCGGCGCGACGCTTGGCGAGGTGGACGGCATCGGCGTCGGCCAATTGACGACACCGGCACCGTACGAGCCACCGCCGCTGTAGTCGATCGAGAGAACCTCATCGCTCGGCACGGGCTGCGGTATCGTCGCCGGGCTCGGCGTCGGCGCCGGAACTTCGGGGCCGTACGACGTGCCGAGCGAATTTACCACGTACGTGCACGGCGCGGCGGCCGTGCATCCGGTCGTGTCGCCCGGCTCGGCGACGTTGACGGTAAAGGTACCGTTGGCGAACGTCGTGACGCCGGGGTACGTGTCGATCGCGTACCCATCGCGGTCGAGCGCGGCTGCGTAGTTGGTGAACGAAGTACTGAAGCCGCCCTCCGCGCCCTGGATGACGGCCGCGACCGGGCTCTCGAGCGCCTGCGGCCGTCGAACGGTCGCGACGCGATGCGCCACGCTCTCCGAGCCCTCCGAGCTCTGTGGAAAGTAATAGAACGCGAATCCGGCAACGAACGCGTGCGGGTCGAAGATGAACACGTCGGCCGTCGGGGTCGCGCTGACGGTTTCGCTCTCGGTGTCCGTCGAGAGTTCGGTCCCGAGGGCTCCCGGCAAGCCCGAGTCGTCCTGATCGTAGGTAGCGAGTTCGATACTGTACGTGTCGATCGCAAGCGGGATGCTGAGCGTGCACGTGACCGTGCCGCCGAGCGCGTCGTTCGAGCAATTCGGATTGTTGAGCGAGATGTCGTAGCCGTACGTTGCGTCGTTCGCTGGTTGATCGGTCGAGGTAGCCGTAACGACGGCGCCGAGCGTCGCCGGGGAGATGTAGTCGGGGCGTCTGCGGCCCCGGCTTCGAACCGCAGCCTTGCTGCTTGGCGCCCCGGTCGTGAACTCGATCGAGACCGTCACCTTATGCGCCGATGAGGGTTGCGGCGCGCTGCTTCGGGCGGGCGCCGGCGGAGCGGCGGCCGGCCCGGCGCCGCCGCTGCAACCGGCGACGAGCGCGACCATCGCGATAAGGGCGAGTCGGCGAGATCGAACGTCACTCATGGCGCAATCCCCTTTGGGCAAATCTCGACCGTCAACCGGAATAGCCCGGTTGACGTCGTCGGTGATGTTCGTCGACGCCCCGAAGCTTCCGCTGTTTGGAGCTCGACGTTTAGAAGTGCAATCCTAGACCCGCATAGGGGCTCGTGATCGTCACGTTTGATGGGGCGTTGGTTTTCCCGTTGGCGCGCTCGCCGCCGTAGCCGACGTCGATGAAGAGCGGCGTGCTGCCAAGGTCGAGCGTGCCGCCGACCGCATACTTGAGCACTGAGTACGAAAGTTTGATGACCTGACCCGAGAGTGGACCGAGGTAAACGGACGTCGGATACGTGTAGTTGCCGCTCACGCTCGGAAAGTAATAAACGCTTCCATACAGGGAGAGGGGCTGATCGAGGTCGGGTAGTTTTTCGCCTCCGAAACCGATGCCACCGATGTTCGGATACCCGAGGTAGTTGTAGTGCTTGAAGAAGCCCGCGACTCCGAGGTAAAAGCGCGGGTCGAGCACCTTGATGCCGAGCCGTCCGTCGAAGTCGCTCTCGGTCGCTTTAAACGCGGGGACGTAGGCCTGTCCCAGACCGTTCAATGCTTGGATGTTCTGGAACCCGACGACGGTAACGCAGCCGGGATCCGGCGAGGGACAGAAGCCCGGCTGATAGATCGCATCGTGGCCGACCACGGTGTTGCACGCCGCGGTGCCGGCGGCGCAGACCGTGGGCGCCAGGTTGGCGTTGTGCACGTAGCTGAGCGTGTCCCAGTCGCCCGCGAGCATGAACGTCGCCCCGCCGAGCGGAAACTCGATCGCGCCTTTCACGTTGTACGCGTCGGTCCCACGGTTTCCGGGGCTGATCTCGTTGAAGACGATCGGGTTAAAGTCGTAGTCGGCCGCCACGAACGCCTCGTTATGGCGCGGTGAGGCCGTCGGTACCGGCGGCGGCGGAGCGGTCGGTGCGGGGGTTGGCGGAGCAGTCGCCGGCGGCGGCGGCGGCGGCGTCGCGGGGACCGGCGTCGGTGGCGGCGCGGTCAGATACCGCACGACGACGACCCGCTTCTCGGGGAGCCACTGAACGTAAGCGCCCATCCCTTCGGAAATGACGCGGAGCGGGACGACGAGCACGCCTTTATAGATCTCGGGCGGGACGTCGAGCGGACGGTCCTCGCCGTTGATCGTGACGAGCGGCTTGCCGAGCGTTACCCGCACTGCGGCTCCCGGCTTGCTCACGATGACCGCACGGGCTGCCGGATCGTAGCTTACGGTCGCCCCCATCTGTTCGAACATCGAACGGAGCGGCACGAGGATCGTTCCGTTCTTCACGATCGCAGCGAGCACGCGGTTCGCGCGCTCGCGATCCGGTCTCGCATAGACGTGCTGGTCATCGAAGAGAATCGGAATCTCGCCCGAAGGCGGCGACCCGAAATTTGGTGGCGCCGTCTGAGCGAGCGTAGAACTCACCGAAGCAAAAAATGCGCCCAATGCGAAGCCGAAAGCGAGCAGCCAGACGTTCATGGAGCGAAGTGCCTTCACGGTAGCCTCCTCAGAAGTGTAAGCCGAGACCGACGTAGGGTGCGGAGATGCTGGTCGACGACGGCGCATTGTCGCGCGCGTACATCCGTTCGCCCAGATAACCGAAGTCGAGAAAGAGATTCTTGCCCAGGGTGACGGTGGCGCCGACTTCATACTTCCATTCGCCGTAGGCAAGCGTTATCGGCTTCCCCGAAAGCGTCCCCAAGAGCGGCTGGGTCGGGAACGTGTACGTGCCGCTGATGCGCGGATAATAGAACGCACTGCCGTAGATCGAGAACGGCGCGTCGAGATCCGGAAGTTTTTCGGCGCCGAAGCCGATGCCGCCGAGGGTCGGATAGCCGAGGTAGTCGTAGTTCTTAACCAGACCACCGAGTCCGATGTAAAGGCGCGGGTCGGCGACCTTAATCGCGAAGTGCGCGTCGATGTCGTTCTCCGCCGCGGTGAATGCCGTGACGTACACTTGACCCAGGCCGCTTTGCGCTTGCGTGAGCGGGTAGCCGACCGTCGTTACGCAACCGGGATCCGCAGACGGGCACGAGCCGCGCTGAAAATCGGAACCCGTCCCGAGGTACGTGCCGCACCCCGCGCTCCCCGGCGCGCATCCGGCCGAGCCAAAATTCGCATCGTGCGGATACAAGAAGCGGCGGTAATTCGCGCTGACTTCCCACGTCGGCCCGAACAGCGGAAACTCAACCGCGCCCTTGACCTCGAAGGAACTGTTGCCGGTGTTACCCGGGCTGAGTTCGTTGTAGACCTTCGGAGCAATCAGGTAGTCGCCGGCGACGTAGTGCTCGTACACGGGGGCCTTCGCCGAAGCCGCGGGTGTGGGCACCGGAACTGCCGTTGGGACGCTCGTCGGGCGCGGGGTTGGCGGCGGCGTGGCGGGCGGAACCGGCGGCGCCTCCTCGACGTAGCGCACCGAGACGAGATGCCTCTCCGCAATCCACTGGACGTAGGCGCCCATTCCCTCAGAGATGACCCGCAGCGGAACGATGATCGAACCCCGATAGATTTCCGGCGGTACGTCGAGCGGCCGCTCCTGACCGTTGATCACGACCCAGGCCTTGCCGACGGAGACCTTGACGTCGGCGCCGGGTTTCGAGACGTCGACGGTGCGCGTCGACGGATCGTACGAGACGCTGGCGCCGACCTGCTCGAACATCGAGCGCAGCGGCACCATGATCGTGTTCCTGCGGACGATCGCAACGAGGGTTCGCCCGTGCTGCAGTAAGCTCGGGCGCGCGTAGACGTGATGGTCGTTGAAGAGAATCGGAATCTCGCCCGAAGGCGGGGTACCGAAATCGGGAGGCGGCTCCGTGCCCTGCGCATGCGCGGCGAGCCCAAGTGCAAGGGCGCCGCCGGAAACGGCTGCGGCGGCGATCCATCCACGCGCCGCGCGTGCGAATGAGTTCACGACGTATCTCCCGGGCGGGTATGCGAAATGGCTACCGAGCAAAGGGTCGCAATCAGTCGTTCGGGTTGCCCTTTTGGGTCTACGGCCCCTGCATAGCGCTCGCTACCCGCGCAAGCGCAGCCGCGCGCGAGAAGATTGCGTCGAGCATGGGCTCGGTGAGCACGCCGGTGTTCGTGTTTTGGCGGCTCGGATGATAGGACGCGAGGAGTGCGGCGCTTTCGCGGCTTGGGTGGGTGGCGTGGTTTTCGGCGGCGTGGGCGAAGGGGTGGCGGGTCGTGAAGGTGTAGCCGGCGGCGCGCATCGCGTCCGCGGCGGCGCGGGTACCGATGGCGCCGAGGCCGACGACGACGCGTAGCCGCGGGAGCATGTGGATCTCTTCGATGAGATAGGGAAAGCAGCGCTGTTTTTGGGTGGGGGTTGGGGCGTTCCCCGGCGGGGCGCAGCGTACCGCGGCGGTGATGAGCGCATCGCGAAGGATGAGGCCGTCGTCGCGGTCGCGTTGATCGGGCCGGTTTGCGAAGCCCGCTCGGAAGAGGGCGCGATAGAGCCACACGCCTGAGGCGTCGCCGGTGAACATGCGCCCGGTTCGATTCGATCCGTGCGCGCCCGGTGCGAGCCCGACGAGGAGCACGCGGGCGCCCGGGTCGCCGAATGCGGGGACGGGCTTTCCCCAATAGGTATCGTCGCGGTGAGCGCGCTTCTTTTCGAGCGCGATTTTCGCGCAGTACGCGCGCAGTTCGGGGCAGCGTTCGCAGGCGACGATTCGGGTTTCGAGTTCGGCGAACGATTGCACGGCGATTAGCTCAGTTCCGGAAAGCCGAGGCGCGCGAGCGCAGCGTAGGTGACGACGCCGGCGACGGTCGAGAGGTTTAAGCTGCGAACGGCGCCGGCGCGCATCGGAACGCGCAGCGCCCGGCCAGGGTATGCGTCGAGGAGTGTTTGCGGCAAGCCCGCTGTTTCTTTGCCGAAGACCAGCGCGTCGCCGCGTTCGAACGGGGCTTCGTCGTAACGGCGCGCGGCGCGCGTCGAAAAGAGCCACAGCGGAGCGTTGCAGACGTCGAAGAACGCGTCGAGCGAGCAATGGACGCGCAGGTCGACGGCGCCCCAGTAATCGAGGCCCGCGCGTTTAAGGTCGCGATCCGCGATCGAAAAGCCGAGCGGCTCGACGAGATGCAGCGCGCAACCGGTCGCCGCGCACAGGCGCGCGATGTTGCCGGTGTTCGGCGGAATCTCCGGTTCGACCAAAACGAGGTGAAGCGGCGGCGTCACGCGTTTGCGATGCGCACCAAGGACTCGCCGAGCGTCGCCGGCGCGATCGCGAACGCCACGCCGCCGTGTCCGAGCCACGCGCGTTCGAACGCGCCGCGCGCGTAGACTGTGCGGACGGTCGGTTGCGCGGGATCGTTGACGAGCGCCGCGCCATTTTCGTCGATGCCGCGCAGGACCACGAGATGGCCGTCGGAGTTTGGGAGCGGGGCGCCGGCCAGCTCCCCGGCTTTCCACGCGATCGACAGCGCGAGCGGAATGTCGTCGGCCAAGAATGCGTGCGCATGCGCGAGATCGCGCAGGTGCAGCACGGCGGCGCGGAATCCGAGCGTTGCGGCAAATGCCGCGCAGAACGTCCAGTTGCCCGTTCCGCCGTAGAGCGTGTCGAAGACCTCACGCGCGACGATTGGGACGTCGACGGGAAACGAGCGATACGCGAGCAGCATCGCGAGCGCAGCGGGCGCGCACCAGTTGCGTTCGAGCGGGTAGGCCGGCTCGTACTGCGAGAAGGGCGCAACGTCAAGCTCGAGGGCCGGGAGGGCGACGATCGGCGACGGCGCGCCGTAATCGGGCGTACTGACGTAAAGCGCATCGAGCGGACCCTGCGAACGCAAGCCGAGCGAGCCGAAGTCGACGTCGCTGCGCAGAACGTCGGTCTCGAAGCGCACGAACG
>Ga0302325_10014711_pt1 | contig 16646 bp, 13 predicted proteins | sample Palsa_T0_2_FD_201948 | JGI IMG/M metagenome (GOLD analysis project Ga0302325, IMG submission 201948) | Peat permafrost microbial communities from Stordalen Mire near Abisko, Sweden - Palsa_T0_2 | ecosystem: Environmental > Terrestrial > Soil > Palsa > Peat permafrost | place: Sweden: Abisko... | reverse complement strand
ATCGAGCGCGCGTAGACGGAGAGCGTCACGACGGGAGAGCTGTGGCCCATGAGCGCCTGCACCTCCTTGATCGAGACACCATCCGCCAGTGTGATCGACGCAAACGCGTGGCGCAGATCGTGGAAGCGGAAGCCGCGCATTCCAACCGATTTGGCCAGCTGTGCAAACTGTGTCGAGAAGGTGTCGGGAGGCCATGGCTGCCCGTCGGGGTTAGGGAATACGAGATCGTTGTCGGCGTATGCCACGCCGGCGGCATCTTTTTCTTCTTCCTGCTGTGCCTTGTGCGAGCGCAGGAGCCCGACGCATTCAGGCGCCAACGGAATGACTCGCCTTGACGTCTTCGACTTTGGCCCCTTGAATCGGATCCGCTGACTCGTAGCCCTTGAGTGCTCCAGGGACTCGGCGACGAACACCGAGCCTTTGTCGAGGTCTACGTACTGCCAGCGAAGAGCGAGCAGCTCGCCGCGACGTAGGCCGGTGACGGCGGCAAGGGCGATCGGAAGTTCGAGCCGCGTGCTCTTGCCCGACGCGATTAGGAAGCGAATCTGATCGCGATTGAGCGGCGTTCGTTCACGCTTCTCCGTAGCCGGGGCTTTTACTCGATTGGCCACGTTCTCGCTGAGGATGCGCTCTTCACGGACCCCATATTGAAGCGCCGTGTGAAGCGCTCGGTGTACGTGCAGGCAGGTTTGATTGGAAAGGCCCTTGTCGCGCACAGCCTTGTAGAGTCTACGGAGATGCTCCGGCTCGAGCTTCGATAGCTTCACGTTACCGATAACTGCAACAACGTGTAGCTTGACGATCGATGCATACCGCTCCACCGTCCTCGGCGCTAATCGGTCGCGGGTAGCGTCCAGCCACGAACTGAGAAACTGCTCGACGGTTGTTGAGCCGGCCTGCTCGTCCAGAACACCCTTGTCAACTTTCGAGAGTATCTCGCGCTTCTTCGCGTCCGCCTCGGACTTCGACATTTTTCCAATGCGGACGCTGCGCAGGTTGCGTTTCTTGCCATTCGGCAGCGGCGCGTCGTACAGCAGGTACCAGATTTTTGACTTGCCGCGTTGATATAGATGACCTTCCACGTTATTTTACGCCTCCTGGAAGGTGGTTGAAGGCGGCGGTCGCGTCTATTTCAGTTGCGGAGGCTCCGAATACCTGCCGGAGCGCGATCTTGGAAATCCGCGTGCGCCGTTTTCCAAAATTCACCGCCGGGAGTAGCCCCAAGCGGACAGCTTCATAGGCTGCGTTCCTTGGTATCCGCAGAAGCGCAGCCGCTTCCGCGACCGTCAACGAGTCAGGCGCAGTTTCCCAATCTAAGTCGTTGAGGCGCTTTTTCACGGCGTCACCCTTCCATGCATTGTGATGTCACGCGGCTCTGCAATCTGACTGTGCGAGAAGTCCGACCGAACCGCTACCGGCCTATCGTCATGGAGTCGCGTGCGCGCTGTTCTTTGCGAATGCTGTACTCAACGTCTCGCCGAATCTCGTTCGGCAGAGCTCGATACTCGTGCTCGATCGCGGTTGCAAGGTCGTCGAGCCGTGCGGCGCCCATCGCAGCGTCGCAATCGATGCGCGCGACGCCGGCGCGCTCGAGGACATTCAGTCGTTGCTCTATTCGCGGTACCTCGTCGCGAGCGGCACGTGCGTTATTTCGTTCCCGCTCCAGCCCCAGCGACGCGGCGACGTACTGCCGGTAGGCGCGTTCGTGGCCGGCCAGCTGTTTTTCGAGCTGCGGCAGATCACGCTGCTCGAACTCATGCGTTGCAACCGCCACCGTCTCTTCGTAGCGCGAGCGCTGCTCGCCGCATAACCGCTCTTCTTCCTTTGTCGCGGCGCGGCGCGTCAGCGGATTCCACGACCGCTTCTCCCTGGCGAGCTGCTCCAGCCGAACGCGCTCGGCCTCGGTGTAACGGGTGGCCTCGGCCGCGCGTTCGTGAATTCGCTGCCGCTCGGCGGCTAGAGCTTCGTCGAAGGACGGCGGACGCTCGACGTGCTGCAGGTGCTGGCGCTCGAGCCGAGCCCGCTGATAGCGTCCCTCTTCCTCCGCGCGTATGACGTTGAGCCGCAGACGTATCTCGGCCAGTGTCACTGGACGAGGCTCACGCTGCGGAACGTGCTCGCTCCGGTTGCGCGTCGGAGCAACGAGCGCATCGACTGCCCGCTGCGCTCCGAGGTCGCCGGCACGTGCAAGTTCCGTGACGAACGCTCGATAGGCCAGCGGCTTCTTCTCGCGTGCTAACGTGCGCTCCGACGCGAGCACGATCTTCGTCGCCTCCCAGCGCACGCGCGCGGCGTCATACTCTTGCGCGCGCCGGCGCCCGATGACGGTGTCGACCGACCAGTACGCGAGCTGCCGGGCGATGACACCGCGCGTGCCCAGCCGCGCCACTGCGCGCAAGAGCAGGCGCGCTTCGCGGCGCCGCTGGGCGTCGCGCTGCCGTCGCGTCCGCTCGCGCTCCCAAGCTCCATCTCGACGTGCGCCGATTGCCTGCGCACGTTCACTGAGGAAACGCTCGCGGTACGCTCGGTACTCTGAGCGCAGCCGGGCATGGTCGGCGATGCGTTCGGCGTCGCGCAGCGCCCAGCGCGGATCGCTATGAGCCTCGCGCTCCGCGCGGTCGCCAATGGTACTGCGACTGCGTTTGGGCGGCTGCTCCGGTACATACGGGCACGGGCCAAAGCGCTGCTCGAGCACGGCTTTCTTGCAGCAAGGATGGATCCGCGACGCGCCGCAGCCTGGCGGTTGGGGATCGCTGCCCGCGGCAAACGCGAGGCCCTGCACGTGCGCACCGCGCTTTATCAGCTTGATGACGATGCCGTCGCGATCGAGACGCTCGCTGAGATCTTTCCAGGTCTTCGCTGCATCAACGGCCGCCAGAATCGTTGGACGAACCGTGTCGGGCCACGACGTCGCGGGCTCGAGGTTTGGAAGAGGCTCGCGCGAGGGTGTGAACGGGCCAAAGCGGGCTTCCAGCGCCCGCAGCGCACACCGCGCATCAATGCGTGACGCCGCGCAGCCCGGAGCTCGGCGATCCAACCCCTCGGCGAACGCATGCCCTTGAACGCGCTCACCGCGCTGAACGAGCTTCGCGACGACGCCGTGCGCACGCAGGCGTTGATGCAGGTCGCTCCAGTCCTTGGCGCGATCGACCGCGTCGAGCACGTAGGGCCGTGCACTTTCCTGCCACGGCAACTCGCCGCGCTCGTGCAGCCGGCGATACGCGCCGTCGCTCAGCCGCCGCTCTGGGTCGGGTGGCGGCGCATAGAGATGCTCGACGCGCTGCACGATGTCCCGGTTGTGATGACCGACGACGATCGCCCAGCCGCGCTCGGCCGCGATCTCGGCACAGACCCGCTCGCGCTTGATCCGCTCGTGCCAGAGGTCATTGGCCTTGCCGTCCGGTCCGATGCGGTTGGCGATCACGTGGGCGTGGAAGTCGTCCGTGTCCTTGTGCGCCGCCAGAACGTACTGGCTCTTCTCCATACCGATTGCCTTGAGCAGCCGTTCGGCATCGCTGACCACCTGCTCGCGCGTCGGGCGTTCGTTCTTGGCATAGGCGATGATCAGGTGATAGACCGGATCGCGGCAGCGCTTAGACAGCGCCGCAACCGCCTCCATCTCGATCGCTGCCGTCTCCACCGACGCGACGCCACGCAGATGCACCCACTCGGCTTTCTCCGGTGCGCTCGCGTAGCTAACGCCACCCTCGAACGACTGACCGGCGCTCGCGACGGCGCGCTGGTGCGTGTGTTCGGTGATGTAGTCGACGCCGATCGCGAACGTGCGGGTACGGGCACGCGCCGGCACCGCCTTCGTAATCATGACCCCACCTCCGCAAAAGAAAAAGTCCCGCGCGAACTGCTGACGCTGCGGGACTCCTAGTTTCACCTGCATTATAATGCGGGCGAAAGTCTGCTACACTCTGTCACCAAAATTGTACCACAAATGCAAACCTATCGCTACCACTCGCAGTGCTGTTCCGAGGCGACCTCGCGCTGCGAGCCCCTACCGGCGCTGCACGAAGTCGGATCGATCGCATGATAGCAGCCGCGTCCAGGGCGAGCTGCGCTCGGCCTTACGGCACACCCTGGACCCGGCTGCTCCGACTACTTGCGACCGCGACTCCGTGCACCGCCTGCCCACTCTTGCCGAAGCACACTCTGTGCGCGACGATGAAGATTCCGCTCCTCCGTCCCCGCCTACATCAAATTCGACGCGCAACGTTACCAGCGCCCCGAGAAAACATGAAGCGCTCTCGGGCGGTTCTCTTCCGTTCGAAGCAGTAATCGCGCGCAACACTATCCTGGCATCGAGGCTCGTCTGCGGTCGCCCATTTTTCAAAACGCAAGCCGGTGGTTGTGCGTACAAACGCACAACCAGGGAGCGGGGTCGCGTGGCCTGCGGCCACGCTCAGCCCGCAAATGTGGCATTCGCAGCCGTCGGGGTCGCGGGGCCTACGGCCCGCTCAGCCCGACTCAGTGAGGGTCGTGAGATACGAGTTGAAACGTCGCTCGATAACCGAAGCGTCGTCCGTGTCGTAATGCACGTCGCGAGCAAGCTCGGTTAGAATGCGGTGCCAGGGGGCGGGAAAGGCAAAAGAGGAGATTGGCCAAGCGTGACCTGCCCGCTCGGCAAAGACGCGCTCGCAGGCGGCCCGAACCGCGGCGTCGTCGGTCTCGACGAGTTGCACGAGGAGAAGGACGTCAAGCACGTCGCGGGCGCGAGGGTTCGGGCGGCCGCGAGGCTCGGGCTCCGTCAGCGCATGAATCTTCTGCGCGATCTGCGCCGGAATCGCGAGACACGGCACGGAGCGGGGAGATGCGAGACCGAGCTCTGCGAGTGCGATCGGGGGAACAGAATCCGTCTCCCAATCGAGCGTCGCAGATGCAAGGTCAACGTCGACTGTGGCCCACGGTCGACCGAGGTACACTACCGCGATCTCCAAGGCGACCGCGCCATTCTCCAGCGCACGTGCCTCGCCGCGACGGCGCAGGCCAAAGTCGCCGAATCCGACATCAAGGGCGGAATCGAGGAGCGGCAAGAGCTCGTTTGGCGGCGCGCATAAACCGATATCGAGATCGCGCGTCGCGCGCGCAAGTAGGCCGAGCCGCAGCTCGACCGCGACGCCGCCTTTTACAAAGAAGATCGGGATGATCCCGCGCGCCACCGCTTCGGAGAGGGTTTCGCACAGCACTGCGAATCCGACCAGGCGACGCAACCTGGCCGCGGTCGTACCACGTTCCTTGGCGGCGTTCGTGATTCGCCGCTCGAGCGCACGTCGTCGGTCACTTTGGCTAGGTGGCAACGTATGGTTCCAATATGTCGTTCCCAAACTTGTCAACAAGGCGCTGCAACTCGTCCTCGCGTAGGATGTGCCTCTCGCGAGCTTCGCTGACAGCGCGGTGAACCAAATCGATACCATGGGTCGGCGCGACATCTTCGATCGCTCGCGGCACACTGACGATTGGAATACCTTGCTCCCAAGCTCGGTCGTACTCGGCGACATCTGCGAAGTGCAGCCGCAGCCACGTCGGCCGTTCACGCGAAATGCGCGTTTTGGGGGGAAGCGTGACGTGAACGGCGCCGGGGTTGAGCTGAGTCAGATTATACAGTTCGAGCGCGGAGTCGTGTGAGATCAGAGCGTATTCCAGGTCGCGGTGCGCCCGCGGCCACAGCACGGCCTCGTGGTACTGCTGGAGACGGGTCGTTGGCCAGCTCGGGAATCGGTACAGTCCCTGGGCGATCCGATCCAGCCGACCCCGATGGGCGAGCTGGACGACCAGGGCACGGGGCACTCCCGCCTCCTCTGCCTCCGCTGCCGTAAGGAGACCTTCGTGCTCGGCGGCGACGTCCCGAAGGATATCCTCATTCCTGCGCATACGAATAGTATAGCATATTACTATACTTATCGCGCATTTGCCTCGGGGGCTTGTGCCTCCGCTCTCAGCTATCGCAAAGCCCGCAGCGCCGGCCCTATGACTCGCCCAGCGCGTACTGCCGCAACCTTCTAGGCCTCGTTGGCCCTAGCACAGTATATTTTCCCGGGGAGACACCTTACGGTGGCTCCATTCCTTAATGAGGTTGGCATTTGGCCGTCGAGGACTACCTGGACCCCGAAGCCCGGGCGCGCATGGAGATCGATCGCCAACTGCGCGAGTGCGGGTGGATCGTTCAGGACTACAAGAAGCTGAATCTCGGCGCGGGCACCGGCGTCGCGGTTCGAGAGTTCAAGATGAACGGCGGCTACGATGCCGCCGACTACCTCCTTTTCGTCAACCGAACAGCTGCCGGGGTAATCGAAGCCAAGAAAGCCGGTTCGACCCTCACCGGTGTCGAGTGGCAGTCGGCCAAGTACACCACGGGCTTGCCCGAGGGAATCTCGGCGATCGTGAAACCTTTGCCTTTCGCGTTTGAGTCGACCGGAATCGAGACTCGTTTCACCAACGGCTTCGATGCAGATCCTGCGAGTCGCCAGGTTTTTACGTTCTATCGTCCGGAAACGATCGCGGAGATCGCAGCCGAACGCGTGACCTTACGTGCTCGGCTTCGCAATTTGCCCGAGCTCAACGAACAGGGGCTATGGCCCGCACAGGCGGAGGCGATCCACAATCTGGAAGAGTCGCTCAAGCACGGTCGCCCGCGCGCGCTCATCCAGATGGCCACCGGCTCGGGCAAAACCTTCACCGCCGCGAACATTGCCTATCGGCTCATCAAGTACGCCGGAGCGCAGCGGGTACTCTTCCTCGTCGATCGGGCCAATCTCGGCCGACAGACGCTCAAAGAATTTCAAGCATTCTCCACGCCCGATGATGGCCGCAAGTTCACCGAACTTTACAACGTGCAGCGCCTCGGGTCGAACCGGATCGACGGCGTTTCCCGCGTGGCTATCTCCACGATCCAGCGCCTTTATTCGATACTCAAGGGCGAGCCGGATCTGCCGGAAGAGCTCGATGAGGAATCTGCATATGACCTGCAACCCTCCAAACCGGTAGAGGTCGCGTACAACCCTGCGGTGCCCATCGAAATGTTCGACGTCATCATTGTCGATGAGTGCCATCGCTCTATCTACGGGCTGTGGCGCCAAGTGCTGGAGTACTTCGACGCGTTTATCATCGGCTTGACGGCCACTCCGGGAAAGCAAACGCTGGGGTTCTTCGATCAGAACCTGGTGATGGAGTACAACCATGAACGTGCCGTCGCCGACAACGTAAATGTTGATTTCGACGTGTACCGTATCGCCACGGAAATCACAGCCCACGGTTCGAAAATCGATGCAGGCTTAGTCACGACATTTCGCGATCGACAGACGCGCGAGACACGCTTCGAGCAGCTCGACGACGATGTCATTTATGACGCCAAGCAGCTCGACCGCAAGGTTGTCGCCAAGGACCAGATTCGAACCATCGTGCGGGCCTTTCGCGACAGTCTTCCTCAGTTATTCCCAGGGCGTACGCACGTCCCGAAGACTTTGATCTTCGCCAAAGACGACAGCCATGCCGATGATATTGTGCAGATCGTACGTGAGGAGTTTGGAAAGGGCAACGAGTTCGCGGCCAAGATTACGTACAAAGCGGGCTCCCAAGGTCAAAAGCCCGAGCAACTACTCCAAGACTTTCGGAACAGCTACAATCCGCGCATCGCCGTGACCGTCGATATGATCGCAACCGGAACAGATGTAAAACCGATTGAGTGCGTGTTCTTCATGCGCATGGTTCGCTCGCGGCAGTTCTTCGAACAGATGAAAGGCCGCGGCGTGCGGGTCATCAACTCGACTGATTTGCAGGGCGTGACGCCCGACGCAACGGTGAAGGATCGTTTCGTAATAGTGGATGCAGTCGGCGTGACGGAGGCCGACCTTCATGACACGACGCCGATGGATCGCAACCCTAAACTCGGTTTCGATAGGCTTTTACACAATCTCGCGCTAGGCTCGCGCGACCGTGACCTAGTGTCCTCTGTCGCGTCGCGCCTCGCGCGTCTCAACTTGCGTTTGTCAAAACAAGATCGCGAGGAACTGGAAGCGGTCGCGAGCGTCTCCCTCAAAGAGTTGGCGGACACCATCGTGGACGCGCTGGACCCGGATAAGCAGTACGAAGTCGCGCGGCAAGAGACGGGCCTGGATCAGCCCGGCATTGAGGCCCGCGATGCCGTAGCGTCGCGATTGATCGACAGCGCGGTGCGCCCGCTCGCCGACAACCCGGACTTTCGAGTGAAGTTGGTCGAGCTGCGCCGCAGTTACGATCAAATAATCGACGAAGCCTCGGCTGACAAGCTCCTCCGCGCCGATTATTCCCTTGACGCCACCGATCGCGCCCGCAAGGCCATCGAATCCTTCCGCGCGTACATCGACGAACACAAGGACGAGATCACGGCATTGCAGATTCTCTACAGCCGGCCGTACAAGCAGCGCCTGACTTGGAAAGAAGTAAAGGAACTCGCCAGCGCCATCGGGCGCACGCCGCAACATTGGACTCCAGAAAATCTGTGGGCCGCATACGAAGCACTCGACAGATCAAAGGTCCGAGGCTCAGGCCCGCGCGTACTGGCCGACATCGTGCAGATCGTCCGATTCGCGCTAAATCAAGATGAACAACTCGTTCCGTTTCCAGAACGCGTGAACGAACGTTTTGCAGGATGGATGCTCCAGCAGAAACAGTCTGGTCGGATCTTTACGCCCGAGCAGCAGCGGTGGCTCGAACGCATCCGCGATCACATCGCGGCGAGCCTCAGCATTTCTGCGGACGATTTCCAATACACACCGTTTTCGCAGCACGGCGGGCTTGGCAGAGCGTCCGAGGTGTTCGGCGATCAGCTTAACCCGTTGATTGACGAACTGAACGAGGCTCTCGCCGCGTGAATGGGTTACTGCCAGGCTGGAGCGAGAAGGCGCTTTCACAGCTCATGGATGGCGGACTTTTCACTGATGGTGACTGGGTCGAAACCAAAGACCAGAACGACGACGGGGATGTTCGGCTCACGCAACTCGCCGACGTTGGGGAAGGTCGTTGGCGAGACCGTTCAAACCGTCGCTTGACGCGCGAAAGCGCCACGAACCTTGGCTGTACCTTCCTCCAGGTGGGCGACGTATTAGTGGCCCGAATGCCAGATCCACTCGGAAGAGCCTGCGTATTTCCTGGTGACCTTCGACCAGCGATCACAGTCGTCGATGTGTGCATCCTGCGCCCGCCGCGCGATAGCGTAGATCCAAAGTGGCTGATGTGGTTCATCAATTCGCCGCCGATGCGCGCCAAGATAGAAGCCCTGCAATCCGGAACTACACGAAAACGGATTTCCAGAAAGAATTTGGCAAGCCTTACGATTCCGGTCCCGCCCTCCGACGAGCAGCGGCGGATCGTCGAAGCTATCGAAGAACAATTCTCCCGCCTAGATGCCGCGGAAGCGTCGCTGGTCGGTGCGCAAACTAAGTTGTATGCGCTCCGCCGTCGCTGTTTCGAGTTAACAAAACAAACGGTTGAGCCTCCTCAGCCTATTACCGATGTCGCTCACATTGTAAGCGGTCAGACCCCGAAGTCTCTTGTTGTCGATAGCGCCGGACAGGTGCCATTCTTTAAGGTCGGCGACATGAACTTTGCCGACGGCTACGCCATGAAGCGTGCGCGCGCTTACGTAAGCAGGGACATGGCGCATAGACTAAAACTGCACATCTGGCCGCCAGGCACGGTGATTTTTCCAAAGCGAGGCGGCGCCATCGCGACGAACAAGAAACGCGTCCTCGTGACTTCGGGAACATTCGATCTAAATACGATGGGCCTGGTACCTCAACAATGCCTCGACAGCAAGTTCCTCCTATTCTGGCTCGAAACGATCGACCTCGCGACGCTTTCCGACGGCTCCAACGTCCCGCAAATAAATCATGGTGACATAGCGGAGCTGATGATCAGCGTCCCTTCAATGGACGATCAGATTCGAATCGTCGCTGAGATAGACCGCCTGCTCACGATGGCCGATCAAGCGCTACTGAGAGTGCGGCGCGCTGCGCAATTGTCGGAGCGCCTCCGCCGGGCGATTCTCGAAGATGCATTCTTTGGCAGACTTATGACAAAGGAGCGCCCCGACGAACGTGTGTCACGAGCGTTCTTGGACACTGGAAGATGCCAGACTGCTGCAGAGCGGCGGAAGCCCTCGCTTCCAGGAAATGCGGAGTTGGAGGTCGTTAATTGATGAACGGGCCGAGCGCGCTTGTCGCAAAGCTATGGAACTACTGCAATGTTCTTCGCGACGATGGTTTATCGTACGGCGATTATGTCGAGCAATTGACGTATCTGCTGTTTCTGAAGATGGCCGACGAACAGACACGCTCTCCGTTCAATCGGCCTTCGGTTGTGCCGGGCGGTCTCGATTGGTCGTCTCTGCTGCGCCTCGACGGAGACGAGCTGGAAGTTCACTATCGTCACATCTTAACCGAACTCGGTAGACGGCCTGGCATGCTCGGCATTGTTTTTCGCAAGGCTCAGAATCGCATCCAGGACCCGGCGAAACTGAAGCGCCTGATCATCGACCTCATCGACAAAGAGCACTGGATGAGGCTCGATGCGGACGTAAAGGGTGACGCGTACGAAGGCTTGCTTCAGAAGAACGCCGAGGACACGAAGTCCGGAGCCGGCCAATATTTCACGCCGCGTCCGCTGATCCGTGCAATCGTCGACGTTATGCGGCCTCAAGCGGGCATGATGGTATGCGACCCGGCGTGTGGCACTGGCGGGTTTTTGCTCGCAGCTTACGAGCAAATCGCAAAAGCCGGTTTGCTCGATCCTGACCAGAAGCGGCAACTGCGGGACGAGGCCCTGCATGGCTGGGAAATCGTCGACAATACGGCCCGACTCTGCGCCATGAATTTGCTCTTGCACGGGATCGCCGCAGCCGAGGCTGAGAGTCCCATTCGCGTCGACGACGCGCTCAAGGCTGATCCCGGTCTGCGGTTCGAGATGGTTCTGACCAATCCGCCGTTCGGCAAAAAGTCCGCGGTTACCATCGTCGGCGAAAACGGCGAATCCCGCCGCGACGACCTCACCGTCATGCGCGACGACTTCTGGGCAACAACCTCCAACAAACAACTGAACTTCGTGCAGCACGTCAAGACGCTGCTCAAAATCGAAGGCCGCGCGGCCATCGTGGTGCCCGACAATGTGCTCTTCGAGGGCGGCGCCGGCGAAACCGTGCGCCGTCGTCTGCTGCACGAGTGCGACGTGCATACGTTGCTGCGTCTGCCGACCGGCGTCTTCTACGCCCAAGGCGTTAGGGCAAACGTTATGTTCTTCGACCGGAAGCCCGCAGCTGAAACGCCGTCAACGCGCGCACTTTGGGTCTACGACCTGCGCACCAACATGCATTTTACGTTGAAAGGGAACCCTTTACGACGCGAGGATCTCGACGACTTCGTCGCATGCTATCGTGCCGATAATCGGGTACAGCGCGCTGAAACGGAGCGATTTCATCGTTTCACTTACGACGAGATAATCGCCCGCGACAAGGTGAGCCTCGACGTCTTTTGGCTACGCGACGAATCGCTTGAAGATGCCGCCAATCTGCCCGAGCCGCACGTCCTGGCCACTGAAATCGTTGAAGACCTCGAAGCCGCCTTGGCTGAATTCGCTGCCGTGGCAACGTCGCTTCATTCTTTGTCCTCGGAATCACACGAATAGCGATGCTATGCGTCAACGACCTGCGCGCTTTGCCGCGTCTTCGATCCAGGCACCGAGGTTCGTGCGACCGTCATCAGCAACCCACTCGTAGGTCCTGAATATAGACGAGAGCGGTTTGCTCGCGCCGCTCACCTTATCCAACGGATTTGTGCCCGCCGTGCTCGTTTCGCCCTTCTGATTCTTGAGGCTGTGAATGCGGATACCGAGAATCCCTTTTCCCTCGGCGTAGCTCTTCTCGAGTTCGTACAGCACGTACTTCCTGTTTGCCGTATCGCTTCCGATCAACACCGCCGTAACGGAAGCGCCCTTGAGCGCGTCGTCGATTAGCTTCTTGATGGCGGCTTCGCCCTTCGTCTTCGCCTCCTCCTCAAGCGACGCGTTGAAGAAGCCTGCGGCCTCGCGATCCTGTGTCACCCAGGAATTCTTGACCTGATTGGCGCGCCACGCGTCGTTTTCGTAGTAGAAGCTAAAAAACACCCTTCTTGCCATGCGTACTCCTCTAAGAGGGTCGTTTGCGGGTTGCCGAGCGCGTCACTCGGCGAAGACGCGCGTAAGACCGCGCGTCAACAGGAGCGTGATTTCGTCGATGTGGGGCGAGACGGCCAGCCTGTGTTCCTCGGCGTCGTCGAGACCATTTTTCGCAGTTACGGGGAACAGCTCCCCGTCTTCGGGACGCCTTACGGTATGGCTCTCGGCGATCTGGGACGCGACGGCGCTTGCCGCGCCGCCGAATCCGCCGACCGCGAAGAGCGGCTGCGACGCGATCACCGAAACGAGGGCTTCTTCGGTGATGCCGGGCATGCGACCGACAAAGCCTGCGGCCTTGCCGCCCAGCACAATCCTCGCATGCGAGGACGTAGTGACGTATCGCCTCATCGTCGTCAGCGCATCCGGCCATTCGTCACTTGGTATCTGCGTGAGTTTTGGCGGTCGCGTCTTGCACGACCATGCTTCGCCGCGCGGGCCGAGATAGCGCAGTTCCCCGATGGGAGCGAACTCGCTCTCCCAACTCGTCAGTTCGTTGACTGTCAACTCCGCGTGCATCGGAAACGCGAGCACGTCGATGATCGAAGGCGGTCGGTCGGCGTGCTGCCCGAGTGGAGGCGCATATCGCGCCGCGAGTTCAAAAAGAAGCTTCGTGACGCCGCCGATCCGCAGATCACCACCGTAGATCAGCTGAGCGCCGAGCGCAAGCAACTGCCGCGTTATTTCGCCGAGCGCATCGTGCAGATGCTCGGGGCCCAGGCCACGCACCGCCAGGTCCTCCGGCGGCGAGACCGACAGGGCGATGGTCTTACCCGTGAGCCAGCGTCGCTGCTTCGTCATGGCGAGCCGCCCTCGCTAGCGGCGTACTCGGTGTATGACATGAGCGTAAGGTCGGGCCGAACGTCATAGAATAACTGCGCCTCCTCCGCTCCGAGCGGCGGGTCCGGATAGACGATCTTCGGGGGCGATGCTCCAGCAGCGATCTTCAGCGCGGACAAGGCGATTAGTTCGGGCGTCCGGGGCAGATACCGGACGCTAGCATTCGATTTTCTGCCATCATGCGACAGTCGCGCGCTCCAGAGATAGTCCTTGAATACTTCGTCGAGCAGCCGTGCCACGACGTAGGGGATTCTCTCAAAGGCGCGCGGCTCCATGCGTACGACCGGAACGTTGCCGAGGTAGGGGAAACTGCGCTCATCGATTTCCTCGATGCAGTCCGCGATCACCAGCGGTCGGTCGGCCCGCTTAGCTTCGATGATCTCGCGACGGCACCACTCCCGGGATGAGTAGCTGTCGGTGTAGATTGCAACGATCGCGCTCTTCTGCACGTAACGTTCCAGGACGTCCGGAAACGGAAGCCCCGGCGGAATGTCGCGCACGTCGAAGAACTGCGAGAGGGCCGAATTCCTTGACAGAAAATCCTGGATCGCCGACGCGATCGACTGACCGTAGGCGTCGTGCTTCGAGTGACTGAGGAAGACACAGACCTTTTTCAAGTAGATGTCGAGTTGGTCCACGTCCACGCCGGGATGTTCGTTGGAGGCGATGTACGTGCGGAGTATGCGCGAAAGCTCGTGCGTGAGCGTGCTAATGAGACGCACGTGACGCAGGTCGTCCGCTCCGGACCACGAGTCGAACCTCACCGCCGTGTCGGTGCCGACAAGGTTGAGGCCGCGGCCGTCGACGCAGATCGGGATGACGCGAGCGGTCAATCCGATCGCGTCGGCCGCCTCAATCATGGCACGCACGTATTCACGCCAGGCCGGATCCGTCGTCATCGCGGCGCTCAGGAGCAGAAAGACGACGGCGACATGCGAATCGTCGAAAGGAATTGGTTCTGGATGGTCGCCGTTCGACGCGCTCCGGTAGAGGACGCTCAAGCCGACGCCACCCGCAACGTTCGTGAACAAGTCGCGGCGAAAGTGCTGGTACAGACGCTTTGCCATCCCTGCGCCTGCTTCGAACGATGGATGCCACGCCACATAGACGGCGCAGAGAGGGCGTGTGTCCTCGGGATTGAGCGGCATCGGCGTTCTCCGGGGCAGGATGGGCGCGGCTTCGCGGCCGGTGCGACAAATCTTGGAAGGACCATCCTGCTCGATGGACGCCCTCGCAACGACGTCGGCCGCATCCGGAGCGCCGGACAATTGGGTCCAAGGGCGCAGAAGGGAGCGTGCCTTTGCCGGCCTCGGCTGGCGAGAAAGACTGCCATGACCGACGAAATCAAGAACATCTTCATCAGCCACATCCACGAAGACGACGATCGCCTTCCGGCGCTGAGGCAACTGCTTGAGAAGCACGGATGTACGGCCCGGGATGGATCGATCAATTCACTGAAGCCGAACGACGCGCAGAACGAAGACTACATCAAGCGCGAGATTCTCGCTCCGCAGATCGATTGGGCCAGCGCCCTCCTGGTCGTGATTACGCGCGACACGTGCAACAGCGACTGGGTGAATTGGGAAATCGAATATGCACACGAACATGGGAAACGCGTGATAGGCGTTTGGGATTGGGGTGAAAAGGACGCTGATCTGCCGGAAAGTCTGAAGAACTGCGCGGACGCCGTCGTCGGATGGCAGGGCCAGCGCATACTCGACGCGATCAACGGCAAGCGCGAATTCGACAATCCCGACGGCACACCGCGTTCGCCCGCCGACTTTCCGCGGCAAAACTGCCAAACTCCCTAAAGCGTGAGGCTGTTTTCTTACGTGATTGCTCGCGACTACGGCTTCGCACCCAACCCGTTTTACGGATACTGCACGCTCGCGGCGTGCAAGCCAGTAATCCGAAGGGTTGCCTCCGTCGGAGATTGGATTGTCGGAACGGGCGGTTCGAGCCGCGGCTTGCGGGATCGACTGATCTACGCCATGCGAGTGACCGAGGCGATCACGTTCGACGAGTATTGGAGCGACGAGCGTTTCCGAGACAAGCGCCCTAACCGCCGCGGAAGCCGCAAACAGTTCTTCGGGGACAACATCTACCACCACGACCATCGCACCGGTCATTGGAAACAGGAAGACTCCCACCACAGCCGGCCCAACGGCATGGCGTTCGCGGTCAACAAGAAGCATGACACGAAGACTGACCGCGTTCTGATCTCCGACGATTTCGTCTATTTTGGCGGATCGGCCATCGCGATACCGGCGCACCTCGGTCAAGACGAAGCGTTGTGGAATGCCGGGCGCGGACACAAGAGCAGCTTTTCCGATCAATACGTCGCCAATGTCGTGAGGTGGCTGCGATCACTGGGCCGCTGGGGATTTCAAGGCTATCCCGCGGAATTCGCCAAGGTCCAATGGCGCGCATGACGACCAATCGCTGGCTCACGACCTACGCAAGTGCCGCCAAGCATTCCGACGTATTCGCCGGTCGTCCGGACCAGGCGTTCCTGCTAGCGGCAGGCCTGCTCGGGGAAGCCGGCAGCGTGCTATCCGAAGTCAAGAAACGCCAGCGGGAAGCGGACGTCTATCCCGGCTATCTCGATGCGCTCGCCGAGGAACTCGGCGACTCGCTTTGGTACTTCGTTCGGCTCGTCAACGTCGTAGATCGACCGCTTCTGTCCTTCATCGCACGCGAGCGTTCCCGCGCGACGCGCAGACCCGCGCTGGTGAGCGCGCTCGACTTGGGCGCCGCTGCCGGCGGCATCATCTCGGCGCTGCTTCACAACGGTCGGATGCGCGAAGCCCTGATCGAGGGGTGGACCGCGCTCGAACGCGTCGCGCGCGCCACGGGTACGACGCTTGAAGAGGCCGCAGCCGCGAACCTCCGCAAAACACAGAGCAGGTGGCCGCGCGAAAGCGCGCGAGCTGGATGGCCGCGCCCCACCGATTACTATCCCTTGTTCGACGACGGCTTTCCGCTGGAAGACCGGCTGCCGCGCGAACTCGACGTCGAGTTCATCGAACGCAAGCGCGGCGTGAGAACGCAGGTCGTGCTGCGCGTGAACGGCATCAATGTCGGCTCGCGCATCAACGACAACATCACCGACGCCGACCACTACCGCTATCACGACATCTTCCATCAGTCTTACGCAGTCTTTCTCGGATGGTCTCCGGTCACGCGTGACCTTCTTCGATGCAAACGAAAGAGCAGTCCAGAGATCGACGAAAATCAGGATGGCGCACGGGCAGTCATCATCGAAGAGGCGATTTCAGCCCTTGTCTTCAGCCGCGCGAAGCACGCGAGATACTTCGAGGAAGCTACGCAAGTCGATTACGATCTGCTGAAGAACATCGCGGAGTTCGTCCGCGGCTACGAAGTCGAAGTGGTGCCGGCGTGGCAATGGGAGCGGGCGATTCTAGAAGGTTTTCGCGTCTTCCGCGCGCTGAGAGCCGGTCGCGGCGGATACGTTTCGCTTAGCCTGACCCGTCGCGCGCTCCACTATCGCAAGCGGCGGAGGAGCGGCGTCGGCCCCCCTCGTACGTCATGAATCGATGATCGCCAGGCGCCGATTCCGAACCTCTTCGCGGACGGCCCTCTCGACGACGCCGGTG
>Ga0302325_10014710_pt1 | contig 16647 bp, 16 predicted proteins | sample Palsa_T0_2_FD_201948 | JGI IMG/M metagenome (GOLD analysis project Ga0302325, IMG submission 201948) | Peat permafrost microbial communities from Stordalen Mire near Abisko, Sweden - Palsa_T0_2 | ecosystem: Environmental > Terrestrial > Soil > Palsa > Peat permafrost | place: Sweden: Abisko... | reverse complement strand
TCCACCGTGCGGGCCACCAGCGCGGCCATGCCGTCCCAATCCGTGACGGACGTGCGGTCGGACATGGCCACCCCGCCGAAGGCCTGGATCTCGGCGACGACCGCGTCGCCCGGGGCCTCCTCGTCGTCGGTTTCGTCGGTTTCGTCGGTTTCGCCGTGGAGCGACACCCCGAGGTCGTTGACCACGACGATCGCCCCCTGGCGGCCGAGCTCCAGGCAGTGGGCGCGACCCAGGCCACGCCCCCCTCCACTGACAATCACCACCCGCCCGTCCAAGAGCCCCACGGCGACGCTCGCCTGCTGCTCGCTCAGCGACCGGAGAGCTGCTTGAGGTTCTCCCGCAAGGCCTTGCGCCGGTCGTCGGGAGGGAGCGACGCGAACTCGGGTAGCCACGCCCGAGGCTCGGAGAGCCCCTCGGGGTGCGGCCAGTCGCTGCCCAGCAGGATGCGGTCCGGCCCGACCGCCTCGAACACGGCGGCGATGTCGTCCTCGTAGAACGGTGCCACCCAGACGTGTTCACGGAACGACTCGATCGGGTCTCGGCCGAACTGCTGCGGCGCCTTGCCGTAGGCGGCCTTCAGGCGGCGGTGGAGGTAGGGGACCCACCCGGCGCCCAGCTCGATGCTCACGACCTTCAGCGTCGGGTGCCGGTCGAACACGCCGTGGCATATCAACGCCGCCATCATGTCGAAGATCGGCCGTTCGATGTTGACGGAGAGGACCTCGCTCAGCGGCGAGCTCTTGAGCCCGGTGTACTTGTTGCTCTCACCCCAGTTGCTGAGGTACTTGGTATAGCCAGAGTCCGCAGCGTGGATGGCGATGGCGACGCCCGCTTCCGCAGCCATGGCCCACACCCGATCGTGGAGCCGGTCGCCGGGCGAGCGGGGCTTGCCGGGAACGTCAACCGGCGCCGGCCGCAGGGTGACGAACTTGGCGCCGCGGTCGATGGCCTGCTGCATGTCGGCCTCGGCCTCGGCCGGTTCGACAAGCGAGATCAGCGGCCCCGTCTGGATGCGGCCGTCGCGGTCGTAGCCCCAGTCGTCGTGCAGCCAGTCGTTGTAGGCCCGGAAAATGGCGTAGAGGGCGGCAGCGTCGTCGAGCAGCATCTCCTCGAGGCCGAGACCCAGGCTGGGCAGGAGCCACGCCAGCTCGACACCCTGGGCATCCATCACGGCGATCCGCTTGTCGCGCTCGCGGTACTCGGGCTGGATGCTGTGCATCTCGATGATGTCCCGGATGGGGATGCCATCGACGTTCTCGGCCCGGAAGTACCGCTCCAGCGAGCCCGGGACGCCGACGGGGTCATAGGTGGGATTGGGCACGACCGTCACCAGGCGGCCGTTGACGATGAGCGTCCGCCGGCCCTCGATGTCGGCCCAGCGGACCAGGCCGCGAAGGGACTTGTCGAGGTGACGGGTGAGCGCGTCCTCCGCTTCGTAGTAGTGCTCGTCAGCGTCGTAGATGGCGTAGTCGACGTCGCTGGTGGCCCTGTCGCTCTGGAGGAGCGTCATCGTCGATCCTTTCCGACCTCCGCCGCACGGCGAGAGTTGACAGTCCTGTCAACTATAGTGCCCGAGCAGGGTTCGATGGAAGGGGGTACCCGGAGTGAAGGTCCCGTTCACGTGGCGGCCGACCGGGTGGTTCATGGTCGGCTGGAGTGCAAACTTCCCTGCGGGCACCGTGAGGCCGCTCACCTACTTTGGCCGGGAGATGGTCGCGTACCGGACCGACGAGGGGCGCCTCAACATCCTCGACGCGCACTGCCCGCACCTCGGCGCGCACATCGGGCACGGGGGCAAGGTCAACGGCGACTGCGTCGAGTGCCCCTATCACGGGTGGGGCTACGGTCCCGACGGGGTCAACCGGTACATCCCCTATGAGGACCGGCCCAACGTCACCAAGAGCCTGAAGGTGTGGCCCGTCGATGAGCGCCACGAGTGCGTCTTCGTCTGGCACGATCCCCACGGCGGACCGCCCCGCTGGGAGTTGCCAGACCTCTGGTCGGCCCTGCCCGACCTGCCGAGCGAGCAGGGCGGCCACTACCGCGCCTACCCGGAGCTCTCCGTCAAGTACGAGCGGGAACCCGTCCATCCCCAGATCACCCTGGAAAACGCCCCGGACAGCGTGCACTTCAAGTACGTCCACGGGGCGACCGTCGATCCGGTTCTCATCGACTGGAAGGTCGACGGGCCCCTGTACTGGACGACGTCGGGTTGGCCGCGCCCGGGCCACACCGGGTCGGGTGCCATGGCAAGGAAGATCCACACCATCTCCTGCGGCGTGGGCGGATCGCTGGCGATCTTCGAGGGCAGCGTGCGCTACCGGCTGGCGTTCTTCACGACGCCGGTCGATGACGCGTGCTCCGATCTCTTCTACTCGATCTGGTGGCCCCGAGACGGTGGTGACGACTCCCCCACCGTTCCCGACCACTACCGCGAACGGGCCGAGAAGGAGTTCCTCACCACCCTGTGGGACGACCTCGAGATCTGGCGGTATCAGATCTACATCGAGAATCCGGCCCTGGCCCGGCAGGACGCCCGCCCCTACGGCGCCATGCGGAAGTGGGCCAAGCAGTTCTACGAGATCGAGCCCTGAGCGATGGACCTCGACATCGGCGCCAAGTCGTTCCTGGTCGTCGGCGGCACGTCCGGCATGGGTCTGGCCACGGCCAAGGTGCTGGCCGCCGAGGGCGCCTCGCTCGTGGTCGTCGGCCGAGACTCGGCGCGAGGCGAGTCGGCTGTCGCCGCTCTTCCGGATGGCGGTGGCCAGGCGAGCGCCGTCGCCGCCGATGTGCACGACGACGCTGCCGTGCGGAGCGCCGTTGCGGAGGCGGTGTCCCGGCTGGGCGGCATCGACGGCCTGGCCGTCTTCACCGGTGTCCTCGGCCATGAGACCTTCGACATCGCAGACGACGCGTGGACCGCGGTGTTTGACGACGTGCTGCTCGGGACCGTGCGCGTGGTCAGAGCCGCGCTCCCGCACCTCATCGAGCGACGAGGCACGATCGTGACGGTGGCCGCCTACTCGGTGCGGGCTCCGGACGCAGCCCGGCTGCCCTACACGTCGCTCAAAGCGGGGGTCACCGTGTTCACCAAGGGCATCGCCAAGACCTACGGGCCCAAGGGCGTCCGAGCCAACTGCGTCTGCCCAGGAGCGATCGAGACAGAGCCGATGCACGCCTACCGAGCGGTGCTGGCGAAGGAGCGTGGCATCCCTTATGACGAGGCCATCGAGCGGGTGATGGTCGACGAATGGGGCCTCGACGTTGCGTTGGGGCGGCCAGGCAAGCCGGAGGAGGTCGGCGAGCTGGTGGCGTTCCTGCTCTCGCCACGCGCCGGCTACCTGACGGGCTCGCTCATCAACATCGACGGTGGCACCGATTTCTGACCCCGGCACCTCTTTGTCCAGCGGGCCGCTGGCTGAACAGCGGCGGCCTACCATCCCGCCCACGTCATCCCACCAGACGCCCGCGGCGCCGAACACCGCGCACAACCTGCTCGAAGTCCTCGACGTCGAGTTGCTCGATCGCGACCTCTACCGCGGCCCGATCACGACCGGTCACGAGGTGCACCCGAGTCTGTTCGGCGGTCAGGTCGCGGCTCAGGCCCTGCGCGCCGCCGGGCTGACGGTCGCCTCGGATCGGGCGCCGCACTCGTTGCACGGGTACTTCCTCCGCCGGGGCAAGTCGGCGCAGCCGGTCATCCTCCGGGTCTGGCGCGACCGGGACGGGGCATCGTTTTCCGCCCGCCGGGTCGTGGCCATCCAGGGGGGCGAGGTGATCTTCTCGATGATCGCGTCGTTCCACGTCCACGAGGAGAGCGGCTCGTACGAAGCTGACGGCCCCGCTGATGTACCCACGCCCGAATCGCTCGACGAGCGGCCCGGGCCTTGGTTTGTCGAGGTCCGCGAGGTCACCAAGCCGGTCGAGCACGACGGTGTGGCGTGGGTCAGCGACAGGCTCTGGGCAAGGGTCCCTGAACCGATGCCCGACGATCCGCTGCTCCACGCCTGCGCCCTGACGTACATCTCCGACCTCGGGTCGGGGTTCGGTGGGCTCACAGTCCCCGGGCTGGCTCAAGGCGGGCCGAGCATCGATCACGCCGTCTGGTTCCACCAGGCGATCCGGGCCGATGAGTGGATGCTGGTCGACCTGTCCCCGGTCAAGGCCGGCGGGGCTCGGGGCGTCTATCTCGGCACGGTGCGGTCACGCGACGGGGCGTTGGGGGCAATGCTCAGCCAGGAGACGCTGCTCCGCGCCCGGTGATCCGTGCTGGAGCATCGGTCGGTGCTAGAGCATCGGTCGGTGCTAGAGCATCGGTCGGTGCTGGAGCATCGGTCCCAACAACTCGGGCGTGCTCCCGTGCAGGATCAACTCGTCGGCACCTGCCGCCAGGTAGTCGTCCAGCCTGGTCGCACATTCCGACGCCGTACCCGCCGCGGCTGCTGTCTCGAGCCACTCCGCCGGCAGCGTGCGGCTCACCTCGGCCAGCTCACCCCGCGTGAAGACGTTGTCGGCTGAGCCGCGGAGACCGGCCAGCTTCGGGTGCGCGCGCAGGTCGGCGAGAGGCGCAGGGTCCCAGCCATTGACTTCGGCCAGTCGCTCCCCGAACTCCGGGATCTGGAAGTACGTCACCGCCCGGGCCGCAACCACCGCCTCCTCCTCGGCCGTTGTCAGATCGGGAGCCACGACGACCGTCGCATACACCCGGATTGCGTCGACGTCGCGGCCGGCGGCGATCGCCGCCGCACGCACGCGGTCACCCGATCGGCTCACGGCGTCGGGGGTGAGGAACGGGTGAAGGATCACGCCGTCGAAGTGCCGGCCGGCCAGCTCGAGGCTCCTCGGGCCGATGGCGGCGAGGGCGATCGGGGGCGCCGGGATGTCAGCACGGTCGCCGAGCCGCAGCGAGCGGTAGGTCCCGGCCGGCCCGTCGTAGGTGACCTTTTCACCGTGGCAGAGCTTCCGCACGATGTCGGCGCTGTCGGCGAGCACGGCATTGGTCATCGGAGCCAGCCCGAGCGACCGCCACAGCGGCGGCACGGAGCGGCCCACGCCCAACACGAACCGGCCGCCGGTCAGCGCCTGCAACGTCATGGCCATCGACGCCAGCGTCAAGTGGTGCCTGGTCGTGAAGTGGGTGATCGCCGTGCCGACGCGAATGGTGCTGGTCGACTGCCCGATGGCGCCCGCGAGAACGCCGACATCCTTGGTGCCAAAGCGCTCGCTGATCCAGACCGTGCCGAGGCCGAGGTGCTCTGCCGCTCGAGCCTGTCCGATCGCCGGGCGGGGGTCGTCGACCCGTCCGGGAAGCACGTAGGCACCGAGCCGAGCGTGCGCGGGCTCAGCGTGCGCGGGCGCAGGGTGCTCGGGCTCGGGGTGCGCGGGCGCGGCGTGCGCGGGCTCAGCGTGGGTCATTGCGCCGAACCTACGCCCGACCTGGAAGCCTGCGGACGATCATGTCCACCACCCGGCCGACGATGAGGGCGGCGACGTCGGGTTCGACGTTTCCGCCGGCCAACAGAATCTCGACCAGCCTGCTGTTGATCAAGGCGAAAACGAGGCATGCGACCAACTCGTAGTACTCGACGGCGACGAGGCGCTGACCGCTCAACTCCTGGTACCGCTCGATCGTGCCCAGCCGGTCCGCGACCCCGTCGAGACGCCGCAGACCCTGGGCGTCGGACAAGTACTCCTCGAACATGAGCCACCACCCCACGTCGACTCCCTGAGGGGCGATGAGGGTGCCCTCCCAGTCGAGCATGGCCGCGACGCTCAGGTCATCGGCAAAGACCATGTTGCCCACCCGGGCGTCGCCCCACGACACCTGCGCGCCACGATCGTCGGGCGCATGGGACAGCACGTACGCCATCGCCGCGTGGATGGTCTCGGCCCCGAGCCCGATGGACGGTGCGCACCAGCGGTACCAGCGCTCGATGTGGGCCAGATAGCGCTCGAGGCTGGACCCCGGTCCTTCGATTTCGAGGAACCGGAGCCGGCCAACGTCGACGCGATGCAGCGCGGCGAGGGCAGCCAGGCCGTTGTCGTAGAGCCGGGCCCGCTCCTCCGGCAACAGCTCCTTCACCCAACCCTTGGCATGCCAGCTGGGCAAATCAGGCGGGATCCGGCCGTCGACCCGGTCCATGAGGAAGAACGGGGCGCCGAACAAAGAACGGTCGTCCTCGGTGAGCCACACGCCGGGCACGGGCACATGTCCCGCCAGCGCCGTCATCACCGCCGCTTGGCGCATGGCGTCGGGGTTCTGGAACAACTGGTGGCTCGATGCTTCGATCCGCAAGGCGAACGGGCGCCTGTGCTCGACCGCCTCGCGATCCCACCACTGCGCATCGCCGAGGATCGTCTCGTTCGAAAAGCCGGCCCGTGGGATTTTCAGTTGGGACACCTGCACCACGTCGACCTCGAGGCGTTGCCTGAGCCAGGCCTCGATGCCCAGCCGGGAAGCCTCCGGGTCACGACCGGTGGGCGCTGCCATCGAGGACCCTCCCTTGCCCGAATGCGTCGCCAGTCTCGTCTACCGGGGTCCGACGATAGAATCGATCGCGGCACCCGATGGTCGACGCGGCGTAGGTTGCTCGCCGAGCCCGCCGGATGGCAGGCAGCGCGAAAGGGGCCTGCCTTGCGGCAACTCAGCCTGGTCGCATGACCCTTGACGAGATGCTCGCCCGGGAAGCAATCCGAGACCTGGTCGCCCGGTACAACGCCAACGGCGACTCCGGCCGGTTCGCGCAGCTCTGGGAGCTGTTCACCGCCGATGCCGTCATGGAGACAGCCGAGATGGGTGGCGAACCGGTTCGCTACGAAGGCCTCGAGGAGATCAAGACCATTTTCACGGGCGCCCGGGACCGGATTGCCTCGCGCCCCGACACCGTTCCCGGCTACATCCGGCACTTCACCGCCACGCACCAGATCGACCTGGTCGACGCCCACCACGCCACTGGCCGCTTGTACTTTGCCGTTTTGATGCCGCACGGCCTCGACCACTGGGGGCGCTACATCGACCGGTATGTCTGCACCGGTGGTCGCTGGCAGTTCGGCTACCGCCGAGCCAGCGTCGACGGCCGCTCAGCCCAGAGTTGGTTCACGGCACCGCCGCCGGCAGCACAGACGGGCTGAGTGTAAATCCAAAAGCGCTCCAAGAGTCACTTATGACTGCGCGGACGACAGGGCGCCGTCCCAAGCGAAGCGGCCGCGAGCCTTGAGATTGGCGATGGCGTCGGGAAGCACCAGCCCGAGGTTGGCGAGGTCGTCGACCGCGCCCTCCCATCCCTTCAAGAACTCGTCGTAGTCGCGATAGAGCTCGGCGATGCGCGACGCGGGCAGAGGTGTGCTCTTCCCCATCAGCGCCGCCAGCGGGTTCTGCGTGTTCGTGCCCGAGTGCGTGGCGAGGGGCGCGACGAGCTCGGGAAGCCGTACCCCGCCAACCGCGTTCCCAACGGCATCGCGCCGGATTCCCCCGGCGCCTGCTGGGTCGAGCTCGATCGGGGCGATCGACGCCGGTGGACGCCCGGTTTCGATCCACTCGACGAGACGTTCCATGGCGGCGCGAGCGACATAGTCCCACACGATGGTGTTGCGCCCCGCGACCTCGGGGAGGCCCTCACCGATGCCATCTCGGCCGAGGACCGCTGTCATCGCGTCCGACTGCTCGCCGCCTCCGTGGGCGGTACCGGCCATCTCCCAAAACCGGAAGGTGTCGGTATCAGCCTGGCGGACGAGGGAGGTCATCAGCGTTTCCGACTCAGAGTTGATGACGAGGATTGGGACACCGCCGTCATCTCGTATCCGGGCGCTGCCCGCGAACGTGAAGTCCTCGGCCAGCTGCCAGCTTTCAACGAGACCCATGTCAGGTGGAGGTGGACATATTCCCCAGTGGACCGTCAGCAGGAAACCGTCGAAGACCCGGTCCCGTTGGTGCGCGATGTTGATGTAGGAGCCCAGTCGCATCGCCGACTGCGAGCCGCCGGTCGCGATCAGCAGGCGAGGCTCGAGCCCGCCGAGCATCTCGATGCCACTCGACCCACGATCGCGTAGCAGGCGGCCAGCCTGGCTGAAGATGTCATATGAGTAGGCATCCCCTGGGTGCGACAGTGCGCTATACCGCTCGGGGTCCCATGCACGCAGACCCGTCGTCGCGGGCATCCCTTCCGCCAGCGACGGCTGGCCTTCCATCGCCACGCGTTGGGTCGTCACGCCGACCCAGGCGTAACCCCGCTCGAGCTGATCCAGATCGGGCATGCCGAAGTCGACGCCGATCGTCACGTTCTGCCAGTTGACGATCACGGCCCCGTTGAACTCGTTGGGGTCAACGGGGCGCACGACATAGGCGCGGGTGACGTATGCGGCCTCATCAGCTGGTTCGACGCTCCACATGCCATCGATCGACGCCTTGGGCCCGTCGGCGAGCACGTACGAAGACGCTGTGCCCGTGAGGAAGAACTCCTCCACGAGGTAGCCACGAGCTTCGAGGTCCTCGAGGGGGCTGCCGAACGGCCAGCCCCGTCCACCGTGTACCGGGCCTGACACCACCGGCACCCGAGTTGCTGTCATCGGCCTCGCCCCTCCTTGTCGTGGACCGGTCGCCGGTAGCCCGGTCGCCGGTTGCTCAGTAGTTCGGGACGAGAGCGGCGTAGTCCCCGCCGCTCATCATCTTCATGATGAGCCCACTGTCCCAGTAGTCGGTCCAGCGGGCGATCTTCCCGTCCCGGACGACAAAGGTTCCCATCACGGGCAGGCCGTGAACCTTGCCGTCCGGGCCGGTGATCATGTCGAGGCGTTCGTTCATGACAACATCGCCTTCGCCGACCAAGTTCATGGTCCGGTACTCATACGAGTCCGGGAACATCGCGAACTGACCGGCAACGTTCCCGAGCACCGCCTCGATGCCCGACGCCGCCTCCATGCCGGTGTTCTGGTACACCACGTCATCGGCGAGCAGTGGCCGCAACGCCTCTGCGTCGCGCTCCACCATCAGGTCGCAGAACTGCTGCACGACATCCTTGGCGGCCATGCCACTCCCCCTCGTCCGACGGACCAGACGACCATAGCCCGTTCACCTGCAACCTGCATGTGAACGCCGCGTGCGTGAAGACGGCGCACGGCCCTTGACCGATCGACAAGTTCACGTGGCGGCGAGGCCGCCAAGCAGGGCGGCGACTGAGGCGCCCACGGCTGCGCGCGCCGCCTTCGGGCGCTTGGCATGGGCGATGAACAAGGCGGCTTCATCAACGACGGAGAGCAGTAGATGGGACATGGCCTCGCTGTCCTCCACGTGGAGGCTCCCCTCGGCGTTGCCCCCATCCAGCATCAGCTGCAGAGCGCCGAGGCCGTGGCGGGCTTCGACCTCGCGCCACTTCTCCCAACCCAGGACGGCAGGCCCGTCGATCAACAGGATCCGACGCACCTCCGGCTCCAGCGAAGCGTCGAGGAAAGCGGCCAGGGCCTGGTCGAGCCGTTGGTGCCAGTTGCTTCCCGTCACCTTCACTGCCACCTTCGCGCCAAGGTCCGACTCCACCGCCTCGAGGACCTCCAAGAAGAGGTCCTCCTTGTTGGCGAAGTGCCCGTAGAGCGCGCCGCGCGTGCCGACGCCGGCCGCCGCGACGATCTCGGTCGTGCTGGTGGCGAAGAAGCCTTTCTCGGCGAACAGGCGCCTGGCGGTGACGACGACTCGTTGGCGAGTCTGCGCAGCCATCTCTTTCCGGACCCCGGCCACACGACGCAACGGTACCGTCTGCCCCGCCAGAGCAACTCCAAGCGGCCGGCCTCGAGAAGTATGCCGAGGGTTGAACCGGGGTGATGGGCGTCGGCCGTCGACGCCCCCCGTCGCCGGCTAGCTCAGTGGGTTCCCCTGGCCGGAGAACAGCTGCCAGCCGTGGGCGCCCGTGCGACGCGACCAGCCACTCGACGCCCAGGTTCCCCCGTCGATCGACAGGGTGATGCCGGTGATGTACTTGGCCATGCGCGACGACAGGAACACGGCCGCACCCGCGCAGTCCTCGACGCCCCCCTCGCGGCCGAGCGGCACGTAGGACTCCGCCCCCCGCCCGCCCGGCGGCAGCGGTGACGGCACCGGGCCGCGGATGATGCCGCGGATCCCGGGCGTCGTGATGAGGTCGGGCGCCAGGGCGTTGACCCGAATGCCGTGCTCGCTCAGCTCCACGGCCATGGTGCGGGTGAAGTTGGTGATTGCCGCCTTGCAGGCGGCGTAGACGGCGAACTCGGGCGCAGCCCGCAGCGCCTCGATGCTCGCCACGCTGATGATCGAGCCGCCCCGACCACCCTCGATCATCAGGGGCACCACCGCCGACGTCGCCGCCAGGACGCTGATGAGATTGAGGTCGATGTGGCGATGCCAGCTGCGTTCGCTCTGGCCCACGAACGCGCCCTGCCTGACACCACCGGCGTTGTTGACCAGGATGTCGACCCGCCCGTAGTGGTCGTGGGCCTGCTGCACCATCGATCGGACCTGGTCGGCGTCGGCCATGTCGGTGGGCACAACGAGGGCAAGTCTGCCCGCGGCCTCGACCAGGCTGGCGGTGACCTTGGCCCGCTCGGGATCGATCTCGGCGATGACGACATCGGCGCCGAAGGCAGCCATGCCGACGGCGATGCCCTGCCCGATGCCGGCGCCGCCGCCCGTGACGATTGCCACCTGGTCGGTCAGCAGGATGTCCTCGGGACCCATGTCGATCACCCTACGGCCGGCGCCCCGGTGGGCGCCGCAGCCAGCCCCGCCTCATGCCGGCCAGTAGCGGCTGCGCAGCTCCCGTTTCAAGAGTTTGCCGGTGGGCAGGCGGGGAAGCTCGTCGACGAAGTCGACCGAGACCGGGCACTTGTAGTGCGCCAGCCGGGTCCGACAGTAGGCGAGCAGCTCGTCGGCAAGCTCGGGCGACGCGTCGTCCGCGGGGATCACGACCGCCTTGACCTCCTCGCCCATCTCGGCGTTGGGCACACCGATCACGGCCACGTCGACCACCGCGGGGTGGAGGGCCAGGATGTTCTCGACCTCTTGGGGGTAGATGTTCACCCCGCCGGAGATGATCATGTGCGACGCCCGGTCGGTGAGGTACAGGAACCCGTCGTCGTCGAGATAGCCGATGTCGCCGAGCGAGCTCCAGCCCCGGTCGTTGAAGGCTTCGGCGGTCTTGGCCGGATCGTTGTGGTATTCGAAGCGCATCGCGCTCTCGAACCAGACCTGACCGACGCCCCCCGTCTCCACCGGGGCGCCGTCCTCGTCGAGGATGTGGAGTGTTCCGAGGATGGGCGTCCCGACCGAGCCGGGATGGGCCAGCCACTGCTCCGTGCTGATGGCGCAGAAGCCGTTGCCCTCGCTCCCTGCGTAGTACTCGTGGATGATGGGGCCCCACCACTCGATCATCTTCTGCTTGACCTCGACCGGGCAGGGGGCGGCGGCGTGCACCACCATCTGCAGGCTGGACGTGTCGTGGGCCGCCCGCTCGGCGTCGGGGAGCTTCAGCATGCGAATGAAGTGGGTGGGCACGAACTGGGCGTGCGTGACCCGATGCTGCTCGATGAGCTCCAGCGCTCCGGCCGCATCGAACTTCTCCATGACGACCACCGCGGCCCCGAGGCGCTGCGCCGCCGTCGACCACCCGAGAGGGGCGGCGTGGTACAGCGGGGCCGGGCACAGGTACACCGTCTCCGCTGAGAACCCGTACATCTGCTGGATGAGCATGATCAGGGCCCCACCGCCGGAACCGAAGGGCACACCGCTGAGGGGCGCCTTGATGCCCTTGGGCCGCCCGGTGGTGCCCGACGAGTAGAACATGAACGTCCCCTCGACCTCGTCGACGAGTGCCTCTGCCGGGAACGCGGCGATAGCCTCTTCGTAGCTCTGGTAACCGTCGATCACGCCATCGACCATGAGCCGGATCGAAACGGCGCCGAGGTGCGGCTCGAGGTCCTTGGCCACCCCGCTGAGGGCCGCCGAGGTGACGAGGGCCGTAGCGCCGCAGTCCTCCAGGATGTAGCCGGCCTCCTCAGCCTTGAGGTGCCAGTTGATCGGCGTGGTGTAGAGCCCCGCCCGTTGGGCGCCCCAGAACACCTCGAAGTAGCGCGGGTGGTTCTCCAGCAAGACGGCGATGTGATCGCCGGGCCGGAGCCCACCAGCGCGGAACAGCTGGGCGACCCGCTTCGACCGTTCGTCCAGCTCGGCATAGCTGACCGTCACGCCAGAGTCGGCCATGATCACAGCAGGTGCGGCCCCACGGTCCGGCAGGTGCGCCCCGGGCTGGAAGTTGGTCATCGACGGTCCCCTCGTGGCTCGCGCGACAAACGCTACGTGACGATAATTTCAATCCAGTGCTCCGGCCACCACGATCGCTTGCAACCAGCTGACGCCACGGCGGCTGTCGTGCGTTGGCTCGAAGCCAACGTCGGCGGCGTGGTGCGCAGCATCGACCGCCAGGCCCGATGGCGGCCGGTCTGGATCGCGGACGTCGACCACGACGGGCAACTGATCGAGGTGATGGTGCGGGGCGAGCGCTCTGACACGTTGCTGACGTTCCCGCTCGAGCACGAGATGCGACTCCAGCAGCTCCTCGGTGAGCGCGAGGTGCCCGTTGCTCGCGTCTACGGCTGGATAGAGGAGCCCCGCGCCTACGTCATGGCCCGCATCCCGGGACGCCCCGACTTCGCCGGCTGCACGGACGAGGAGCGCGACGCCGTCGTGGACGAGTACGTCGAAGCCCTTGCCCACCTTCACTCGCTCGACATCGGGCCCTTCGTCGTGGCCGGCATCGCCCGCGCCGACACCTCGGCCGCGTCCGGGTTGCTCGGCATGGCCCGGATGGAAGCCACCTACCGTGCCCAGAAACGGCATCCCGATCCATTCCTCGAGTTCGGCCTCAGCTGGTTCCACCGCCACCACCCCGACAGCGGGGGCCGAGAGGCGCCGATCGTCTGGGACTCCGGCCAGTTCCACCATCACAACGCCCACCTGGCCGCTCTGATGGACCTCGAGCTCGGACACATCGGTGACCCGATGATGGATCTCGCCGGGTGGCGGATGCGCGACAGCGTCCTTGGCTTCGGTGACTTCAACCGGCTCTACGAGCGCTACGCCAACCTGACCGGCCGACCCGTGGACCTCGACGCCATCCAGCTGCACCACATCGCCTTCACGCTGTCGAACGAGCTCGCCTTCTCCCACACCCTCCGCGGGCCGAGCCCGGGCGCGGACCTCACCACCAACATGCAGTGGTGCAACGAGACCAACCTCTACGCCACGGAGGCCATCGCCGAGTACCTCGGCCTCGAGCTACCCACCGCGGAGATGCCCGAGCCGACCCGGACGCCTTCCGCGCTCGCCCACGACCATCTCGTCCACCTCTTGCGGTCGATCGAGTCGGAGGACGAGTTCGTCCGCTACGAGCTGCGCGGCGCCTTCCGGCTCGCCCGTCACCTCCAGCGGGTCGACGAGATCGGCGCCGCCATTCTCGACGCCGACGTCGATGACGTCCACCGGCTCCTCGACCACCGACCAGACAGGTGGCTCGACGGCGAAGCCGAGCTCGAGCAGTTCGTCCTCGCCGATCGCGAAGCGGGTCACCACGACGAGACCCTCCTCGCCCTGTTCCACCGCCGCAACCTCCGAGCCCAAATGCTCAACGGCCCCGCCGGGTCGGCCATGAGCAGACACAACCCGCTGCAACCCTTCGCCCGACGCGAGCACGGGTAGCAGAGCGCCATCGAGGGCTACGTTGAGCGCCGTGGTTGACCTTGTCATCGTCGAGCGCCAGGGGGATATCGCCGTCCTCACCCTCAACCGGCCGGAGGCCCGCAACGCGATGAATGCGGCGTTGGCGGATGCGACCGTCAACGCCATCGGGTCAGCGCAAGATGCTCGCGCCATCGTCCTCACCGGTGCCGACCCGGCCTTCTGCGCCGGCTTGGACCTTCGCTCGCTCGGCGTCGAGCATCTCGCCTCGTTGGCCGGGTTCATCGCCGCGGCGTCACAGTCCGAGGTGCCTCTCATTGCCGCGGTGAACGGTGCCGCGGTGACCGGCGGCCTGGAGCTGGCACTCGCCTGTGATTTCATCGTGGCCTCGCAAGAGGCGCGCTTCGCCGATACCCACCTTCGGGTTGGCGTGTACCCCGGCCCGGTGTTGGTGGAGCTGCCCCGGCGCGTCGGCATGGCGTGGGCGCGCGAGATGTCACTCACCGGCAACTTTGTCGACGCCGACACCGCGCTCCGCATCGGGCTGGCCAACCACGTCGTGCCGCACGCCGACCTGCTGCCGGCGGCGATGGCTCTGGCCGAGGCCATCGCCGAGCAGGACCCCCGCATGGTGCGGGCCATGCGCCAGGACTGGGACACGACCGACCGGCTGCCGCTCGATGCCGCTCACCGGTCGCACCTGGAGACCGCGAGAAGGCAAGGCTTCACCAGCGTCACCGGCACCGATATCGCCTCCCATCACGACGAGGTGGTGCGGCGGGCTCGAACGCATGCGTCGCCGGGAGCCGACGACCGTGGAGCTTGACGAGGTCACCTACGAGGTACGCGAGGGCGTCGCCCACATCGTGCTCAACCGCCCGGAGCAGCTCAACGCCATCTCGAGCCGTGAGGGTGGGACACGCGACCAACTCCTCGCTGCGATCGGCCGAGCCGAGGCCGACGCGTCCGTTGGATGTGTCGTCCTGAGTGGGGCCGGCCGCTCGTTCAGCGGCGGCGGTGATCTCACCGGCAACGCCCGTCGCGAGCGGCCCATCGACGACCGCCGGTTCCTCGAGGCTGTGGACCAGTTCCATCAGCGCATCCGTTCGAGCGCTCTGCCCATCGTCGCCGCCGTCCACGGGTACTGCCTCGGGGCCGCTGTCTCGCTCATCGCGTCCTGCGACATTGTGATCGCCGGGGAAGGGGCCCGCCTCGGTTACCCCGAGGCGCGGCTTGGTCTGGTCGGCGCCAGCGCCATCGTGCCGGTCGTCGGGCGGCAGTGGGCCAAGTTCCTCATGCTCACCGGCGAGCTGTTGACCTCGCGCCAGGCGTCCGCCATCGGACTGGTGCTGACCGTCGAGCCGGACGACCGGGTGCAGGACCGGGCCCACGACCTCGCGGCGCGGATAGCCCGCATGCCGCGGGAAGCGGTGCTGCTCAACCGACGCACGATCGACGCGGTCGCCGATGCGGGTGGTGACGCCGCCGGCCGGGTGGCCGCCCTCGCCCACGACACGGTCACGGCCAGCATGGCGACCCACGCTGCCGCACCCGACGGGCGGACATTCCAGTCGATCATCGAGGCGTCGGGCATCGACGGCATGAAGGCGGCTCAGCGCCAGCAGTTCAGCGAGCCATGGCTGATCGGCTGAGGCTCACTCGTCGGCGAGCTGACGCGGCTTCTGGCCTGCTTCGAACAACCGCTGCCTCACCGCCACCGCGTCGGAGGTCTTCTCCATCACGGACATGACGTCGGCGGACAATTGAAGATGCTGGCGCATGCCCATTCCCTCCCACGCCCGCACCAGCAGCGACTTGGTCCCCATCAGGGTCGAAAGCGGAGCCCGGGCGATGCGCTCCGCCATCTGCTCGACGGTGGCATCCAGCTGGTCGCGCGGCACCACCTTGTTGACGAGACCCATGCGCCACGCCTCCTCGGCGGAAAGGGTCTGAGCGGTGTACAGGTACTCAGCCGCGCGCTTGCGGTTCATGAACACCCATGGCTCGACCATCGTCTCCCCACCGGGAAAGCCGAGCCCTTGTACCAGTGGCATCTGGAAGTAAGCGTCATCGGACGCGATGGTGATGTCCGGAAGGAGGGCCCAGTAGGTTCCGCCTCCGAGCGCGTAGCCGTGGACCTGGGCGATCATCGGCTTCGGGAACTCGTAGAGCCGCAATGTCGGCCATAGAAACACCTTCTTGCTCCCGATCCAGTTGGAGCCGATGGCCTCCTGGGAGTCGACGAACTCCGGGTACAGGTCGGGGCCGCCGATGGCATGGCCGGCGCAGAACCCTTTGCCGTTGGCCTTCAGGATCACGACCTTGATTTCGTTGTCCTGCTCGATCTCGTCGAGACAGGCGTCGACCTGCCACACCATGTCCGAGGATTGGGAGTTGGCCTTCTCCGGCCAGTTGAGGATGATCCGAGCCACCGGCCCGTCAGCCTCATAGAGGACGATGCCGAGGTCGCGGCGGGTGTCCACCATCAGCCGCGTCCCATGATGGCGTCGCCGTTGATGGTGAAGCCACCGTCGGCCGTCACCAACGAACCGGTCACGAACCCGGACTCGTCGGACGCCAGCCAGGTGGCGATGTGCCCGATGTCGGCCGGGACACCGAGACGGGTGAGATGGCCGCCACCCACGGCCACCCCCGTGTCCGCCTTGTGGGAGATGACCCGCCCGACGACGATCGTGTTGACCCGGATGTTGAGGGGTGCGTTCTCCACGGCGAGGATCGGCGTCAAGGCGTTGATGGCTCCCTTTGCCGCTCCGTACGCGGAGAACCCGGTGAGGCCGATCACGGCTTGCGCAGACGAGATGTTGACGATGCTGCCACCCCCGGCAGCGGCGATGTGGGGGATGCCGTACTTACAGGACCAGAACACATTGCCAGTCACCGTCGCGCGCATGATGCTCTCCCACTCCTCGGTGGTGTACTCGGGGAGGGGTTTG
>Ga0302325_10014709_pt1 | contig 16648 bp, 14 predicted proteins | sample Palsa_T0_2_FD_201948 | JGI IMG/M metagenome (GOLD analysis project Ga0302325, IMG submission 201948) | Peat permafrost microbial communities from Stordalen Mire near Abisko, Sweden - Palsa_T0_2 | ecosystem: Environmental > Terrestrial > Soil > Palsa > Peat permafrost | place: Sweden: Abisko... | reverse complement strand
AACTTCGGGCTGCGGGCTTAATCGCGGTCCCTCAGTCCGGGTATCGAGGTGCAGCAGGCTGCCTCCGAGGAACCATATCGTTCCCAACGTCAACAAGATCGCTGCGGCGACGGTCGTCAGCAGACTCAGGACTGGCGCGGCGGCCAGCCAGGGGCGGCCCGGCAGGCGCCACTGTGGCATTAGGCCCGAGCGAGTACCCATAAGGGGTGGAGCGCGGAGACTCTGGTCATACTGGAGGCGGCGTTGTGGGTCGAGCAGCGTGTCGACGATGGCGTTGATCCGGCTCATCTGGATCTTTCCCATGCTTTGCGCCTCCGAATTGTTCTGCAAGTCGGGATGGAGCATCTTCGAAAGCATCCGGTATGCCTTGCGGATATCGTCTGCGCCCGCACTGGCAGGGATGCCGAGCTCCTCGTAGTAGTTCATCGCCCCCGTCCCACCAAGGTATTTCCGATCCTATTGAATCCGATCTTACTGAAAAAGAACGCCAGAAACGAGAATAATGTTGTCAGTGACCTGATTGTATTCTATTCTGGTGTCTGAAAATGACGGCGCCGCGGAAAAGCACCCGTTCCGAGATTCGGCATGAGTAAGCGCCACCTGGTCGAGGCGGCCATATTTGCAGTCATGTTGATCATCTTCTTCGTGTTTCTTTTTCTGTATCTGACCCGGCAGCCGGCGCCGACAAGCTCCGAACCCCAAGGCGCCCTGTCCGCCAGTTACCAGTGTTGAAGTGGCACTTGAAAGCTTGGGTACACCTCGTAGCCGCATCGCGGATGTGGTCCGGACGCGCATAGAGTGACGCCGGCATCCGCGGAATGCACAGCTGCTGTCTGACCAACGTATTACCGATCTGGCTGAAAAATAACGGGAAAAAGAGAAAAATCTTGTCAACGCCCGAATTGTGTTTTATTCTGAAGGCAAGACGGCGCCAGCGGACGGCGGCCGCGTGGAGGTTCAGCGTGAAAAAGACAAATCTGTGGAGTCTGATTGCCGTGGTCGCACTATTTGTGCCGACGCAGGGCGTGACGGCGCCGGATGTGATCGGCACGGCGAGCGCGCGCGGCAGCATGCGGGTGGATGGCGCGCCCGTGGTCAGCAACGCCACGCTTTTCGACGGGAGCGTGGTTGAGACAGACCAAGCCACTACCGCGATGCGGCTGGACAAGGGCGTCGAAGTGAAGCTGGCGACCGCTTCGAACGCGAGGCTATACCGTGATCGATTGGTTCTTCAGCGGGGTTCCAGCGAGGTCCTGCTGGGCACTGGCAGCTTCACGGTGGAGGCGAATCGTCTGCAAGTTATACCGGACAAGCCATATTCGCGGGGCGTGGTTTCGATGCTGAACGCCGATTCAGTGAAGGTCGCGGTGATCAGCGGTGGGTTCCACGTAACCACTGGCAGCGGGCTCCTGCTGGCCAGCATCCGGCCAGGAAGCGTCATGAGCTTCGATGGCAACGGTGGCCAGGGGGCAACCGCGCCAACTACCATTATCGGTTGTGTTACCGAGAGGGACGGCAAATACTACCTGGTCGTACCGGGGGGCACAGAATACCTGCTCACCGGAAACCTCGAAGAATTGAAGCACATGGTCGGTAAGCCTGAGAAAGTCATAGGCAGCGCGGACCCGAATGCGCCGCCAAATTCGAATACGATTATCATGACCAGCCACTCAATGGCCGCCAGGGGAACTCTCGCCTGTCCGATCGGTGGCGGCGCAGCCACTGGCGCGGGCGGGGCCGGCGGCTTATCAACTACGACGGAAGTGGTCGTGGGCACCATCATAGTGGGCGCTGCCGCGGGCTTGGCCGTGGGGATCTACGAATCTCAGCAATCGAGTCTGCCGCCCAGTCCCTGATCTTCGCTTCGACACGCGTACAGCATTCCCAGCAGCGCGAACATCCAGCCCGAGACTGCCGGGCGCGGAAACGGGAAATCCACGCAGGCGTGTAGCATTACCGCAACCAGGCCGAGCGCCCAGGGGTGGCGAATGGCGGCGGGAACAGCCAATGCAAATGGAATGAATATCAGCAGCAGGAATGGTATTCCACCCTCGGCTGCAAATTCGGCCCAGTCATTGTGCACGTGGTTGGCGTAAAAGGGGAACTCGCGAATAGCGTAGCGCTGGTATACTTCCGGGAACGTCCCCAGGCCGAAACCGATGAGCGGACGTTGTTCCGTCATGTCTACCGCAGCCGCCAGAAACTCGCGGCGAGTGCTGTACGGGTCATCGTCCTGGAACCTGTCCCATACGCGCTCCCAACCCGCGACCAGCGTGAAAACGCCGGCAAGTACGGGGACAATCGCAAGCATGGCCACAGCTCTTCGCGGCCGAGAGCCGGCCTCCTGGTCCCGCAGGAGGCGCACAAGTCCTATGACGAGGATGGCCGCCAGCTCCAGCGTGCACAGTATCGCGCCGGCGCGCGAGGCGGTGGCAATCACCGAAGCATAGAGTACGCCGGCCGCGAGCGCATAGTAGATGGCCCGGCGCCGGGAATAAAGCGCGCTCCACAACGCGATAGGCAGTGCCAGCTCGATAAACTGCGCGTAGTTGTTACGGTTCTGGAACGTGCCAAATACTTCATAGTGGCCCGAGTCGAAAAGCCAGAGGACGCGCCCCTGTGAAGTGAAGAGTTGCGTCAGACACAGGACCGCCATGGCCATCGCGAACCACACGAAGGAATCGAGGAAGGCACGGTCTGGGATGTGGCGCTGTGCCAGAATCCGGCTTACCAGGAAGACGGCGGCAAGGGCGCCCCAGCGCAGGACGGCGGCGCGGGTTTCCGCGGTCGAGGCTGTCGAGTGGGCGGCAAGCTGGAGGAGGCCCCAGAGGGGGATGCAGAGGATCGGCAGGAAAACCCAGTTGAGGGGCACACGCGGGCGCGTGATGACGCATGCCGCCAGAAGGAGGTAGGCGCCGATCTGGAAGCTTTGGAGGGGCCAGGCCTGCGGGAGGAAGACCGTGGCCGTGGCGAAGGCCAGCAAGGGCGCGAGTAAGAACTTCACCGGGACGCCGCCGAAAACGAAAAGATCATTGGGCCTCGCGGCGCCCGCGCGTTCCCTAGGATCCGCTTCGTGGCGCTGTTCGAAAATGAAGGCGCGTGTTCGCGGCGTATATCAGCAAATATGCCACTTGGCGAGATCACGCAGCCTTTTCTGTCGCACGAACGAGCTTAGAACACGGAGCACTCAGTCGGCCTCGCGATTCCGGTAATTATAGTAATATCCCGTTCGATAATAGTACCCGTAGTAGTAATAGCCCTCCGCCGTTGTATCTCGTTTCACCTGATTCAGCACAACTCCAATGACGTTTGCCTGGATCCGCTTTAGCACACCCAGCACACTGCTCACCGCCTTCCGCCGCGTCTCGCCGGCGCGGGCGATCACCAGCACGCCATCGGCGGCAGTGGCCATCTGCAGCGACTCGGCGAAGCCGAGCAGCGGCGGGGAGTCAAAAATCACCAGATCGAACTCGCTTGAGAAGTCGTCGAGCAGTTCGGCTATCCTCGGACCGACCAAGTCCGCAGCGCGGTGCGATGTGCGGCCGGAGGGAAGGAGGCTAAGATTCGGCCGGCCTTCCAGCTGGATCAAAACGTCTCGCCACTCAGCCTTGCCGGTCAGCACCTCGTTGAAGCCCACTTCCGGCGACAGCCCGAATTTTCCATGCACAGCGGGGCGGCGAAGATCGCCGTCGACCAACAGTGTCTTGGTCCCCTGCATGGCGCTGGCTACCGCCAGATGGACCGCCACAGTCGTCTTTCCTTCGGCCGGACTGGCGCTCGTAACCACTATGGAACGGAGGCGGGAATGGATATCTGCTAGGGCGATGGTATTGCGTAGGGTGCGGATGGCCTCGCCGAAGCCTGAGATGGTCCGGTAGTAGCTTTTCCGGTAGTCAGTGCTTCCATAGCCGTCTCCGTTGGCGCTGGCGGGCGTCCCTGCAGCAAACGCGACGGCTGCGGTGTCCGTTAGAGGCGCCTGTATCAGTTGTTCCGATTTCTGAACAGCCGGCAGGACGCCGATCACGTCTGTACCCAGATAGCGGCTGGTCTCTTCGGGATCCCGTACGGAAGTGTCCATCGAGTCGGCCAGCACCGTTCCACCCACGCCGAGCAGCCCAGAGAGCAGGAACGCCACTATAAGATTCAACCCAATTCTCGGAAACACAGGGTGCTGACTTGGCCGGGCCATGTCGGCGATGCGGATGTTGTTGTTCTGGAAGCCGGCGTTAATGTCTGCCTCGTGGATCTTCTTGACCAATTCGTCATACAGCGTCTTATCCGTTTCAGCCTCGCGCTTCAGCTGTTGATACTCGTAGGAGCGCGAGTTGAGGTTATCGTATTCGGCCTTGGTCGCGGCCACTTCCTGGCGCAGCATCTGTTCGCGGTTCAGCGCCTGCTTATAATCCACCTCAATGCGGCCCGCGATGTTACGGCGCATGTCGTCAAACTGTTCCTGTACCTCAGCTAGTTGCGATGCAGCCTTGCGGTACTCGGGGTGGTTGGCGCCGAAAGTGGTTTTGATTTGGGCGAAGTGCTCCTTGGCCTCGTTGAGCCGCTGGGTCAGACTTACCAGGGACTCGCCCTGTGAGGAGACTTGCGCGGCCTCGACAGAACCTGACTTCATGGAATTATACGCGGCTTCCTTGCGCACGCGATCAGCTTCGGCAGTGGTGTATTCGGTGTTCAACTGCAGCAAGCGGGACGACAGAATACCGGTCTTCTCCTCCGGGTTAATGACGCTCAACCCCTTCTCAAACTGGTTCAGCGCCTGACCTGAGAGTTCCATCTTGGCCTTCAGCTCGTCGAGCTGCTTCTCCATGAAAGTAGCCATGTTGGCCGAGGAACGAATGCGGATGTCGTAGGTATGAGCCAGATAGGAGGTGGCCACAGCGTTGGCAACGTCCGCGGCAAGCTGCGGGTCGGTTGAGCGGTAGCTGATCAGAAGCAGGTATGTGCTGGGCGGCCGCTTCACGCTCAGCTGGCTCAGCGCCATAGGCGCCTGGCGCTTCCGCTGGATCTCCTGTGGGGTCAGGCCGGCGAGCCCGTTCTCACGTTCCAGCAGGCTGTACCGCTCGGCAACCGGCCGCACCACGGCGTCGGACTGGATGATCTTCACCTGCGTGGCCAGAAACACGTCGGCGTCCTCGCTGCCGCTTGCGCGCTCCGAGCCCGCTCCTATGATTTGCGTGGGCGCTTCACGGTCCACATCCACTGTGACGGTGGATTCGTAGACACGAGGCAACCGTTCGGACACGACCAGCGTCGCCAGCATACAGGTGACTACGAAGGCGGCAATCTTCCAAGCCTGACGGCGAAGAAGCCAAAGGTAGTGCGAAAGCGGGATCGCGGGCGCTTGGTCATCGACACCCTGCGGCTGCGGTTGCGCGGCCATATAGTAGCCGGGAATCGGCAGATTTTCCGGTGAGGCGGGCGGAAGTGCTGGGAACTTCTGTGGTTCTTGCATGGATGCCTTTATGGTGGTCTTAATTATTGGGTCTCAGCCTGAGTTAGTGGAGCACGAATATAAGCGCGGCAGCGAGGCCCGTGGAAACCAGCAGCGTCTTCTCCAGCGCGTTCATGGTATGTTTGCGATGCGTGTTCTCCGGGATGTACAAAATGTCGCTGGCCATCAGGGGCACGTCGGGCGCCTTGCGGTCAATGATGTCTTTCAGCTCGATCGGGATTTCGTTCTTTCCGCCGGCGCCCCCCTCGGTGCGGTAAATGTACGCCATCTTGCTGGAATATTCAAGCAGGCCCTGGGAAAGCGCCAAGGCCTTTAGCACGCTGCTCTCGGCGCTGTTTTGGATCACATAGGCGCCCGGCGACTTCACGTTGCCAACCACGAAGAAGCGCCCAGCTTCTGGAACGCGGATCTCCTCGCCGCCCTCGAGTCGAAGGTTAAGTGCGGGATCGGCGCTGTTGACCAGCCCCTTCACGGGGATGCGCTGCACCAGGTTGATGGGTTGGCCGTCCGGGTTGGTCTGCTGGCGGCTCACCAGGATCTCCGGCCCGGCGTTTTCGGCGAGCCCTCCCGCGCGCGAAATCGCGTCCAGCAGGGTCACGGTGCCGGTGGCCTGAAAGGTGAGCGGCGCCTTGACGGCCCCGACAACGTTGATCGGCCGGCTGCGGTACTCGACCACCGAGACGGTGACGATGGGGTTCACCAGCAATTCCTCTTTGGTTAGAGCGGCAGCGATGGCGGTCTCGAGCTCGGCGGGAAAGAGGCCTGACGCCATGACAGGCGCCTTCATCATGGGCAGGCGAATGGCGCCGTCAGCGGAAACCCGGACGGTGCGGGTGAGTTCCGGCGAATCGTATACGTAGATGCCCACCAGGTCGTCACGGCCAATCCGCTCCTGCGGCAGGTTGGAGCCCTCGGAGAACGTGGTGGGAACGGGCAGGCTCGACCGCTCAGGCTGTTGTTGCGCCAGGGCGGCGTTGGCCAGGGCGGCTATCAGAATCGGAATGCAAAGTCTGTTCATAAAAAACTACCTCTGACCTCCGCGTGGATGGCGGAGGATTATTTCTGTTGATCCACCCGCCGGGCGATATGCTCGACTTCGCGGGAGAGCTGCAACACCTGGTGGCGCAGTTCGCGCACCTGGTCGTCCAGCGATGCGCCGTTGGGGCGCGAGGCAATGAGATGCTGCATGGCGGCGCGGGCGAGTTCCGAGAGGCTCCGCACGCCGACTGTGGCGCACGCCTCACGATAGGCCTGATACTCATCCCCGGACAGGCGGAAACTCACCATCTTGCTTCTACGGTCGATCATAAGAGTCAAGAATAATGCGGTACGGCTCGACGAAACGAACGGATGGCGCCCCCGCTAAGCTGCGCCTTCCGCTTTCTGCACTGTCAAGATTTCCTCTGCGCCGGCAACGCTTCACTCTCGACGTGGGTTGCACTCGGGGAGCAGCCATGGCTTCGCCGGTACCGCGGCGCGTCAAATCGCATAAATAGACGGAACTCTGCCCTGCGCCACGCGGCGCCAGTGAAACCGAGGACTCCAAGGGTGTCGTCACGAGTAGGCATACGGCTTCGCCCTCTGAGTCCCATGCCCCGATCTCGAAGGCATCGGGCACTGGCGATTCCACTCTTGGTCTCGCCTTTCCGCTATTGGGCGTATTTCAGTATGACAAGAATGCGGCGTGTCTGACAAGGTTTTTTTCGCAAACTGTAATCTCGCATAATCCCAACAGGTGGTATTTCGAGGCCTTGCGATGTCGAAGCCTGCTTGGATCAATGCTTTCTTCGGATTGGGCCGTAATACACCGGGGGGGATGGCCGCCCTCCTGTGCTCACTCAGCCCCCGATGCGGGGTCCGATCACTGTTTCATCCCGCCGTGTACGGGCGGCATTCCGCTGACGGCGAACTCAGCATTCGGGCATGCCCCTTGCGTGAGCCAGCGGAAGCCCTTGCGATCGCCCTCCAGAATCGAGAATGGCGGCCCCACCGTGTCAGGTTCGGCGTCGGCCTCGAGGCGCAGCAGTCTCAGGGCGAATGCGGGATCCTTCAGCCGGGACCGCCCGGAGTGAGAGAGCAGGAACTTTGTGACCGCATCGGTAGTCCCCGCGGCAAATACCATGTTCAGGCCCCGGCAACTCCCCGGGCAGTTCTGCGAGTCAATGCGAAACTGCGGCGAGCCCGAGACACTGCCCAGGTAAACCAGCTCCCGCACTGCCGTCTTCATGAATCCCTTCTCAAACCGGCTCATGATCATGCTCAACGCGGGACGTCCGGATTGAACCAGGCTCTGGTCGGGCGCGGCGTGTTCGAGTTCTAAGATCGCCAGGCGAAGCGGCGCGGCCATCTCTTTCGCAAGGTTGTCGGCGGCTTGTTCGAGCGGCAGATCCTCGGCCACGTGCTCCTGAAGGAAACTCGCGGATTCAAATCCGCTTTGATTGCCGAGAATGCCCGCGATGGCTACTGCGGTACGCGGAGTTTGGACGATCTTGCACATCTTGCCGGTGGTGGCCGCCTGCCCTTCGGTACCCGCGCGCAGAGAAATCACCCGGGAATCGGCTCCCATCAGGACCCGTTCCTTGGTCTGCAGCACAATAATGACCGTCGCGCTCGCACAAAGTGGCAAGCAGAGGCAGGCGACGAGTGTTAGCGTGCCTGCGACCGCGCAGTGGTATACCTTCGACATGCTTCTGCTGGTTTGATCGGCTGGCGAAGACGGGGACTTTAGGAGGGTGATGCGAAGCGCCCCGAGAATCCTGTAGTCTGGTGATTCCTATGGATTTGAACTTTCATGAAGACCTGAGGAGAGCTCAATTGCTGCGCGGCTCTTCCGATCGGGCTTTTGGGTTGGTCCTGGCGTCGGCCTTTATCGTCCTCAGCCTGGCGCCACTGCGAACCGGGGGTCGCGTCAGGCTGCCGGCACTGGGTGTCGCCGGCGTTGTGCTCGTGATCGCCCTTTTGCGGCCGGCACTACTGCATACCCTCAACAGGGCTTGGACCATGTTGGGTTTGTTGCTAGGGCGAATCGTGAACCCGATCGTGACCGCTATTCTGTTTTTCCTGGTTTTCACGCCCGTTGGATTCATCTCGCGGCTCCTGGGCAAAGATCCGCTGCGTTTGAAAATGCGGGAGACAGACACCTATTGGACTCGCCGCCAGCCTCCGGGGCCTAGACCCGATAGCATGTCGAAGCAGTTCTAAAGTAGGAGTGATGTCCATACTCGCTGAGTTGTGGGAGTTCCTGAAGACGCGGAAGAAGTTCTGGCTCCTGCCGATCGTTCTGATGATGCTGTTTCTCGGCGCCCTTCTGATCTTTGCGCAAGGCAGCGCCGTTGCGCCCTTCCTCTACACGCTCTTCTAGGCTTCGCGAAACTCGAGTGAGGATTCTTGGTATTTCCGCTTATTACCACGACAGCGCGGCAGCTCTCATCCGCGATGGCGAGATCGTGGCCGCGGCGCAAGAGGAGCGTTTCAGCCGGAAGAAGCACGACGCCCGCTTTCCTTCGCATGCCGTTGAGTATTGCCTTGCCCAGGAAGGCGTGCGTCTCGATCAGATTGACCGCGTCGCGTTCTATGACAAACCATTCCTGAAATTCGAGCGTCTGCTCGAGACCTATATCGCCTTTGCGCCCAAAGGTCTCCGATCGTTCCAGATGGCCGTTCCGCTCTGGCTCCGCGAGAAGCTCTTTCAGAAGACTCTGCTTCGCGATGAGCTGAAGAAATACACGTCGGAGAAGATCGATTGGGACCGGCGTTTGCTTTTCACGGAACATCACCTGAGCCACGCCGCAAGCGCGTTCTTCCCATCGCCATTTGAAGAGGCCGCGATCCTGACCATGGATGGCGTGGGCGAGTGGGCTACCACCTCGCTGGCAAGAGCCAACGGGAATCACATTGAAATCACCAACGAGATTCACTTCCCGCATTCACTGGGCTTGCTGTATTCTTCGTTCACTTACTATCTGGGGTTCAAAGTCAACTCGGGTGAATATAAGGTTATGGGCCTCGCTCCCTATGGGGAGCCCAAGTATGCGCAACTGATTTTTGACAATCTGCTGGACGTCAAACCCGACGGCTCCTTCCGGATGAACCTCGACTATTTTGATTACTGCACCGGCTTGAGAATGACCAACGCGAGATTTGACGCGCTATTTGGCGGGCCCGCGCGGCCGCCGGATCAACTCCTCACCCAGCGGCACATGGATCTCGCAGCCTCCGTGCAGCTTGTCCTCGAAGAGGTTATCCTGCGCATGACGCGCTCCCTCGCCAAGGAGACCGGCGAGAAGAATCTGTGTCTTGCCGGCGGCGTGGCGCTGAATTGTGTCGCCAATGGCAAGATTCTGCGAGACGGACGTTTCCGCGAGATCTGGATTCAACCTGCCGCCGGAGACGCGGGAGGAGCTTTGGGGGCCGCGCTCGCCGCCTATTATCTTTTCGGAGGCCGCCAGCGCGCACAAAATCGCCACGATCAGATGAAGGGAGCGTACCTTGGGCCCTTGTTCACACAAATCGAAATCGAAAAGAGGTTAACGGACGCGGGAGCCAAATTCAGCGTCCTTGACGACACTGCGTTACTTGACGCCACCGTAGACGCCCTTGTGGAGGAGAAGGCGGTGGGCTGGTTCCAAGGGCGAATGGAATTTGGGCCGCGGGCATTGGGCGCCCGCTCCATTCTGGGCGACCCCAGGTCGCCACGCATGCAATCGATGCTGAACCTCAAGGTGAAACACCGCGAGAGCTTTCGGCCCTTCGCGCCATCGATTCTGCGCGAAGATCTGGATCAGTGGTTTGAACTGGACACAGACAGCCCTTACATGCTGCTTGTGGCGGATGTAGTGGCGGGACACCGAAAGGCGATGACGGAGGATCAGCAGAAGTTGTTTGGCATCCAGAAACTGAACGTCCCGAGAAGCGACATTCCGGCAGTGACGCACGTCGACTATTCCGCCAGGATTCAGACCGTTCATCGGGAGACCAATCCGCGCTACCATGCGCTCCTGACGAAATTCAAAGAACGAACCTCCTGCCCCGTGGTAGTCAACACGAGTTTCAATGTCCGTGGTGAACCAATCGTGTATTCGCCGGAAGATGCCTTCCGCTGCTTCATGGGAACCGGCATCGACATCCTGGTGGCAGGAAATTGCTTCCTGCGAAAGGACGAACAGGCAGCAAGTCTCGGGCGTACTGACGAATCACAGTTCGAGCCGGACTAGCCCGGCCAGCCCCATCTGGACAGCCCCATGCGTGAGCTTGGGGCTAACTCGCGGGGAAGGAAACAGCGGCCCCAAGCTGACGAGACTGCTGAAAAACTCCCGGATTACGATCTTTAGCCGCCGATGAACGCTGATGAACGTGGATAAAACCATTCGCTTCCTATCGGCGTTTATCAGCGTTCAGTCGCGGTAGGGACGTCCGTTGCCGGACGCCCCCCGCACGGATCCGTACAAGCGCACTCTAGCGCATACGGCTCTTACCTCGGGTGCATGGCATCGAAGCGAACCTTGTCGCCTTCTCCAGCCGGTCCAGCCTGCTGCGGCTGGACACCAGCGGGGTCTCCCGGTTCTCGCGCATGGAATTTCCAGACATGCCTGGGTCTGTGACTGCGCAGGGTTCACGGACAACTCGCGTGTATCGTCATCCATGATGTTGCCTTCCACCTCGCCGAACGGCGTCGGCACCCCGTACGAGATTGATTTCGCAGCTCCATACCCTGCCTGCCTGTGCCCCTGTCAACGCTTCGCCTGCCACCTTGCGGCGACACACGCATGACTCGGGGTCAGGATGGTTCGCTACTCCTTTCCTGCAGGACTCTTTCATTCCCTGTTCCATGCCGGTTTATCCCGGCGCACTCGGCGTTCATCAGCGGCCAGTGTCAGCTTCCTCGCTTACTGGTCATCGTCGACGCGGCAAATTGCGGAGAGTAGGTCCAAATCGATGTTGCCGCCGGAGATGATGACTCCCGTGCGGGCGAAGGTGCCGGGCAGTTTGTGGTGGAACAGGGCGGCGGGTGCCACTGCGCCGCTGGGTTCTACGACCATCTTCATCCTGGTGAGGAGGAAGCGCATGACTTGGCGGATTTCGTCGTCGGAGACGAGCAGGATGTCTTCCACGAGTTTGTGAACAATCGGGAAGGTGACCGCGCCTGGCTTGGGGGTGCGCAGCCCGTCGGCTATGGTGTCGGGCGGGGGCACTTCGATTCGCTCGCCGGCGCGGTGGGAAAGGTAGAAGTCGTTTCCGGTTTCGGGCTCGACGCCAAATACTTTCAGGCGCGGGTGCATCTCGCGGGCTGCGATGAGCGCGCCCGAAATCAGGCCGCCACCTCCGACGCAGACCACCAGGGCGTCCAATCTTTCGACGTCGGCGAGTAGCTCGAGGGTCGCGGTGCCTTGCCCGGCCACGATCATGGGGTGGTCAAAAGGCGGCACGAGCACCGCGCCGGTCTCCTCCGAGATTCGTTTTCCAATTGCCTCGCGATTTTCGGTCTGACGATTGTAGAGGATCACCCGGGCGCCATGCGCGCGCGTCGCCGCGAGCTTTGATTTGGGGGCGTCAGAGGGCATCACAATGGTGGCGGGCGCGCCGATGGATTCGGCTGCGATCGCGACGGCCTGGGCGTGGTTCCCGGATGAGAAGGCCACTACGCCGCGCTTGCGCTCGAGCTCATTGAGGGACAGGATGAGGTTCGCGGCGCCGCGGATCTTGAAGGAGCCGCCGCGCTGGAAGTTTTCGCACTTGAAGAAGACATGCTTGCCGCAGGCGTCGTCAAACAGGCGCGAAGTCATTACGGGAGTGCGATGCGCGAGGGGCGAAATCCGCGCGGCGGCTTCGGTTACCTGCGCAAAGGGAATCACGGCATCGGGAGCAGGCGTAGTGGTCATGCTTTAGTACCCGGCCCGCTTGTCGATCACGTATTCGAGGGGCTTGCCTGCGGCGAAGAGGCGGAAGTTATCGACGAAGCGCTGCGCGGCCATCTCGAGCCAATCGGGGTGGATCGTGCGATCGGCCGAGTGGGGGGAAACCAAGACGTTCTCGATGGCCCAGAGCGGCGACTCTTTGGGGAGCGGCTCGGTTTCGAAAACATCCAGGGCGGCGCCGGCGATCCAGCCCTCCTGGAGCGCGCGGACCAACTGCGGTTCATCGACGAGCGTGCCGCGCCCGATGTTGATGAGGACAGCCGTGCGCTTCATGGCGCGAAGCTCGGGCTCGCCGATCATGTGGAACGTTTCCGGCGTGGCCGGGGCGGAGAGCACCACTACATCGCTGGCGGCCAGCATGTCTTTCAGGTCGGAGGGGGCGTAGGCCTTGTCAATTAACGGGTCATTGGCGGCGAGCTCAGGGCGGCGGCGCACGGCGGCGATGCGCATGCCGATGCCTTTCGCCAGAAGAGCGCATTCGCGGCCAATCTCGCCGTAGCCGACGATTCCCATGGTGCGCCCGGCAATGTTCTCGACCTGCATGACTTTCCATTCCGCCTGTCTTTGCTGCTCAAGCATGAGCCGGACTCGCCGTGAGAAGTAGAGGGCGCCGAGGGTGGCGAATTCGGCGAGCGCGCGCTTGAAGACGCCACGGGCATTGGTGACGACCACGGGACTCTCCATTAATTCCGGGAAGAGCAGGTGCTCGACGCCGGCCGACATGGAATGCACCCAGCGGAGTTTCTTGAGCATGGGCCAGAAGGCACGGAGGGAGACTGGCTTGTTCTTGACCCAGGCAACCATGACGACCTCGGCCTCCGGGATGTGAGGTTCCAGGATCTCGAGAGTGTCTCCTACGACCAGGTCGGCCTGGTCGCGAATGGCATCCAGCACGGGGAGGAAGTAGGCATCGGGCTGGCAAATGGCAACGGTCTTCAGCTTGGTCATGGATAGGGGTATTGGGGCGCGCTTTGGCCGAGGCGGTTGGTTGGCGGCTGCGCGCTTCTACCACTTTAGCCGCAGCCGGGTGGGAAGACATTCGGGATGGGAGCCGGAACGCCGAGACGAATCACTCCAAGCGCGGCAGGCGCGGCAGGCATGACTGCCCGCGCCACGAGGAGTCAAAATAGAGAAGTCAAAGCCCTAACATTCCTTTACAGAGCGGGCGTACCTGGATCGGGAGGCCGAAACGTTTCTTTACACGGGACTGGCTAGACGAGCCGGATTTGTGGAAGGGGTAAGAAGCGGATGGGGACACAGTCTGCTCTAGGGACATTGTTGCCGATCGCCGGGGCGGTGGCCTTGGGATGGGAGTAGCCCCAAGCTTACGCATGGGGCTGGGGCATGGGGCTGGGGCGCATGGGGCTGGGGCATGGGGCTGGCGGATGGGGACACTCCCACAGCCTAAGAGGCTGTGCCACGGCGCAGGGGCGGTGCGAGCAAAGGCGATGCCTGTTGGTATCCTGATGTTTTCGTCGAGCAGAGTTTCCGGGCTTGGCGCGCTTACGCGCGGTTTCGCCCTGGGTTAGAGCCTAATCGCACCGAGCGAAATGGCAGAAAAAGAGTGAAGAGAGGTCCAGTGAGTTTATCCTCGCCACGCGTTCTGATGCTTGCCGCGTTTGTCGCCGTAATGGCGGCGCCGGTTGTGGCCCAGCAGGGCACACCGCCGGGCAATCCTCCCCAAACAGCCAATCCGCCGCAAACGGCCAGCCCGCCGCAAACGGCCAGCCCACAAAGCCCACCGCAAAGCCAGCCCGCAAGCACTCCGACGGCCAAGTCGAGAGCGGAACTGGGCAATGAAGACATCGATCGCTTCTTCTCGGTCGAAGGCAGCTATTCGTATGTGGCAGGACAACCCAGACTGATAGGCGGGGATGCGTTCGGGGCCTATACTGCATCGGTGCTCGACTACACGGGCAGGAACACGGATTCTTATAGCATTTCGGCGATCATACCGATGCCTGCCCGGGCCGACCTTCGGTTGTCTTATTTCCACTTCTTAGGGAGCGGCGACCAAACCCTGAACGTAGGGCCGCTGGCCCTTGTCGGGGCGACATACTTCGGTGTGGCGTATCCGCAAGGCACCTATCTGGCCTCGAGCTACAGCTATTTTCAGGGCGAACTTTCCTACGAGTATCTCTCGTTGCCTTGGCCGGTGGACGCGCACAAATTCCGCCTGTACACGCTGTTTAACATCGACTATTTGAACGTCTCGACGGTGATCAACGGTCCGTTCTTGCCTACCAGTTCCTCGACCGGGAATGAGGTGGTTACGGTTGCGTCGGGGGGCAAGGACATCATTTATCCGGCGTTCGGTCTGAAGGTCGAGTATCCGCTTATGAAGAGCGTGCGTTTGGAAGCGAGTATTGCCGGCTTTGGGTTCCCCGGGCACGCTGCGTTCTGGGAGTCCGACGCCAACGCCTCGATACACATCACCCGCAAGCTCGAGTTCGTGCTGGGCGGCCGCACGCTCTTCTACAAAACCTCGACGGCAAGCGACGAGTACTTTCGTCAGACGATCTATGCCCCTTACGCTGGGCTTCGCTATTACCTGCCTAATTGGTAGTGGGCGCTACGAGGCGAGTAAAGAACCGGCGGCAAGACCGCCGGCGCTACGAGGCGAGGAGGGAGTAAGCCAGCATGCCATTCCTGCTAAAGACCGAACCAGACTCTTATTCGTTTGCGGATCTCGAACGTGACGGCGAAACGCTTTGGGATGGGGTCACCAATCCGGCGGCGGTGAAGAATCTGCGCTCGATGAAGGCCGGCGAGAAACTGGTGATTTATCACACTGGCGAAGAACGGCGCGCGGTTGGGTTGGCGGTGGTTTCGGGGGCGGATGTCACGGATCCGAAAGTTCCTCGCATCCACATCAAAGCGGGGAAAGCTATTGCCACGCCACGAACTTTGACCGAGATTAAGGGCAATCCGGCGTTCGCCGGCTCGGCGCTGGTTCGCCAAGGGCGGCTTTCGGTTGTGCCTCTCACTGGTGAGCAGTATGCGTGGTTGGCGGGGAAAGCCGGCTGAGCGGTGAGGGTGGGTTAAGGGGTAAGGGCACCAAAGAGCGCCGAGACGAGTCTCGGCGCGGCAGGCACGAGTGCCCGCGCCACGTCCTGAATATCGGCGCTGCCGCGTCGAAAACCCAGAGGTCGGGGTAAGAGACTGGAGTGACAGGGTGTGCCGCACGGAAAAAGGGGGAAAACCCATCGTGGGGCAAGCGCGTCTATACTGATAGAGACGCCCCTAGTCAGGCGCGCGGGTTCAGCCGTGGGCGCGGCATGAGCTGAAGAAGGGCGAGTTCCCGCGAGAGTCTGGCGGGGTAGGCCAAGCAGGCGCGCAGCGAGAGAGTGCTCGGGTTGGAGGTTTCATCGTGTCGTCACAGCGGCGATCCATATTCATGATTTTGTCGTTCCTCGCCGTCTCGGCGATTCTCGGCGGACTTACCGGCAGCGGGAGCGAGACGGTAAAGGCGGCGTCGAAGGCGGTTAGCGACGAGGCGGTGACGGCGAGCATCAACTCGTTCACCAAGATTTATTCGGTGGTGGACGATAACTTCGCCGAGAGGGTGGATCCGGGCAAGGGTATTTATAAGGGCGCGATCCCGGGTATGCTGCGAACGCTGGACCCGCACTCGAACTTCTTCGATCCGAAGGAATTTGCCAGCCTCAAGGAAGAGCAGCACGGCAAGTACTACGGCGTGGGAATGCAGATTGGGCCCCAACCGCGGACCGGCAAGGTAATGGTGATCGCGCCATTTGGCGGGACGCCGGCGTACAAGGCCGGGCTGCGGCCGGGCGATGTGCTGCTGGAGGTAAACGACAAGCGGGTGGACAACCTGAGCGTGTCGGACGTGGCGGACCTATTGAGAGGGCCGAAAGGAACGAAGGTGCAGATCGTGGCCAGCCGCGAGGGAATGTCGAAGCCGATGACGTTCAACGTGGTGCGCGACGAGATTCCGCGCAATAGCGTGGATCAGGCGTTTTTCCTGAAGCCGGGCATCGCTTACCTGCGGGTGCTGCAATTCACCGAGACCACCAGCGAGGAAATGGAGAAAGAGCTGAAGCGTCTGGGTGAAGCGAATATCAAGGGGCTGGTGCTGGACCTGCGAGAGAATCCGGGCGGGTTGCTGAACGAAGGGGTGGCGGTAGCGGGACATTGGCTCGAGAAGGGCCAAGTGGTGGTTTCGCACAAGGGGCGGGCATACCCGGAGAAACCATACATGGCGCATGGAAGCACATACGGGATGGCGTACCCGATTGTGGTGCTGGTG
>Ga0302325_10014705_pt1 | contig 16650 bp, 9 predicted proteins | sample Palsa_T0_2_FD_201948 | JGI IMG/M metagenome (GOLD analysis project Ga0302325, IMG submission 201948) | Peat permafrost microbial communities from Stordalen Mire near Abisko, Sweden - Palsa_T0_2 | ecosystem: Environmental > Terrestrial > Soil > Palsa > Peat permafrost | place: Sweden: Abisko... | reverse complement strand
CGCTGTGTAATACGGCGCCAATCCCGCATCGCATCCACGGTGCGAATCCGCTGCTGCAAGATCGCCGAACAGGTCACGTCATACAGCCACGGAACTCGCAGCAGCCGCAGCCCTGGATTTTTCCTATGCAGCCGGAAGACTCCGCTGTCGTCGGTAGCAAACGTAGCGTAGCAGTCGTCCTGCTTAAACCCGGCGAGCGTCTCTTCCAGCAGCGCATCCGGATCACAGCCGAAGGCGCTCACCTCAAGCAAGTCGCCAGAGCGGCAAACCTGCACAGCCGCAGGCTCGCCCCGATAGCAAAACCCTTTGCGAAAACAGTCTTGCGAAAGATCGGTCGTCGGATCGTAAGGTCCGAGTCTCTGCAGAGAAAAAGTGCGCAAAAAATGCACAGGAAAAATCCCGGCCCATGCCCTCGCCACGCGCCAAGCAACATCCGCATCTTGCACATATCCGTAGTTCAAGCCGCTCCCGCCACGCCGGATTCGCCTGCATGGGCCGTCGCCTGTTGCTCCAGCGCTCTGTGCCAATCCCGCAATCCCAGCATAGCCAGCAGCACAAACACCGCATAGAGCACCGCTGTGAGTATCAGGTGCTTCAGCAGATACTCCCCCACATAAACCACGTCCACCACGATCCAAAGCCACCAGTTGGCGATGTATTTCCGCGCGCTCCACCATGTTCCCACCAGGCTGAAGCCGGTCAGTGCGGCGTCCAGCCAGGGCAGGGAAGCATCGGTATGCTTCATCATCCAATACCCAAGCAACAGGCTAGCGACCACCCCAGCTCCTGCGTCACGAAACAGCACCGCAAGGCCCGGCGTCACCACACGAATCGAACCCTCCGCCTTCAACCCGTGATACCAATGCCACCATCCATACACAGCGAAGGCCACAAAAATCCCCTGCAACAGCATGTCCGAGTAAAGCCTGCTCTCGCGGAACTGCTCGCCGTACAAGACGCTGGCGAGAATCGTCACCGGCCATGAAATCATGCTGCGCCGCGTCGCCAGCCACACGTCCACCGCGCTGATCGCAGCCGCCAGCAATTCAAACCAGTGCTCAGCGAGCCATAGGCTCATGTGCGCCATTCGAGATCCCCCCCGCGAGCTCTTGGCCTGTCTTCGGCCCATCGCTCCATGTGTTCGAGCAACGCGCGTCCCTGCGCGCTCCCATACCACCGCGTATGAGCCACAAAATACCCCTCGTATGCCAAAGTTGCTTTCTCGCGCGAGTTCAGAATGCTCAAAAAATAATCCGTCTCCGATAGCGCAAATTCGCAATGCACCAGCGGTAACATCGCCACCAAAGCCCGGGCTTCCTCGTAACTTAGAGGAGATAACTCCTCATACCCCGCAAGCAAAGCATCAAGATGATCCAAATGCACCAGGTGAGCTTCCGGCTCAGCAATTCGCAGCCACTCCACCACATTGCGTTCAATCGCCGTCGCCAGGTCATGAACGGCATTCGTTCGGTCCGCAAGCCCGAAGTCTATAATTCCTGCGACTTCCACAGCCTCGCCATCTCCGCTTCCAGATACGTTCCAGGTCAAATTGGAAGCGTGAAAATCGTTATGTGTCCAAAGCGGCCGTAAATAGACGAGCCAAGGATCGAGATCGCGATACAACGGTATAAACAATTCGTCAAACGCACTCCGCCAATCCCGCTCTTCCGCATACTCCCGCAACATCGGCCGGCGATCCAGATAAGCACTCATCCGGCGGAACGGCCCATCGTCCGACTCATACGATCCAGAAAGGTCTTCTAAGTCAGGGCCGGCAAAGATAGTAAAGCTTGCAACTAACTGCTGTGTCTTGCGAGCAGACCCATGATAACTAGCGGCCGCCCGGTGCAACCCGGCCATCGCCCGGCCCGCGGCGCGGGCATGGCCGCTGCCGAGAAACGGCGTCCAGGAGAGCGCCTGCTCATAAACATCCACGCCCCGCGCCAGTGGATGCACCTCATACGTCCATTCACCTTCCGCGACGGCAGTCTCACCATCGCGGTCCGCCAAAACCGCCTGGACAAGACCTGGCGAAATACTCGGGCCTTCAGACGCCCGTGAAACCTCGCCCTCCATCTCAACCGCAAGATCTGCAATCAGCCGGTGTTCCTCAAGCAGCCCTTCGCGATCCCGGATGGCCCGCGCATGTCTCTTCACAAAGACCGCGCCCCCAGGCGTGGCCACCACGCTGGCCGCCGAAAATGGCCGCGGACTGCGCGACAGCAGCCGCTCCGCGCCGCCAGCCTGCGGATATCTGCGCAGCAGCGAGTCCACCTCCGGCAGAGTGAGCGGTGGCCAGTCCGCTTCTTCCAGCGAACCTTGAAGTCCGTGCGCCTTCAGTGTGTCTCCTGTAACTGTCATTCTCTTGCTTCGCCAACCTTGACCCCAGTGTATCGCCACCCCGACTCCAGTTCACGGCGCAAAGTAGCTGGAAAGATCGAGCAGCAGGTTGGTCGCATCGGTGGAGAAGGCATCGACGCTTCCGTTAGTGGTCGGCACGATGGCCATATTGGAGGTGATCGCGCCGTCGCTGGCGTTGAGCGTGGAGACACCGGGCTGCATTCCTCCGGTTGCCCACAGTGTCAGATAGCTCAACGAGGCGACAGGCAGCACGGTGGAGTTCAGCACATAGGCCTGCGCGGTAGACGGCGGTGCGCAGTTGCTGCCATGCACCGGCACAGTGAGCGTTCCGTTGAAAGCTCCCGCACCGTTGCGCGTATCGAGAGCCCGGCAGGGAGTGACCGTGTAGAGCGACAACCCCCCGGTTCCTGGAGTAGCGAAATAGCCGTTCACATCCAGGATCACATCGGCGGTATCCGACACAAAAATGGACACATCCCCTCCGCTGCCGGCCGGCACAATGGCTGCATTGGCGGTAACCACGCCGGTCGAGGAATTGAGTGTCGAAACCACCGGCTGCGCCTGCCCCGTGGGCCACACGGTCAAGTAACCCAGGCCGCCGTGCGGCACGGCCGTAATATTAAGCGAATATGCCTGGGCCGTCGACGGAATGCCGCAGGCACTCGACAGCAACGGGAATGCGCGGCCTACACCTCCGGTCAGGGAAGGCCCTCCCAGCGGCCCGGCGGCGTTGCGCGTGTCGGCCATGCGGCACGGCGTCAGCGGATAAAATTCCAGCCCGGCGGTCGAGGTCCCCTCAGGCACAAAGTAGCCGTCGATGTCGAGAATGAACTGCGTGGCGTCGCTGGCAAAGACGCTGACTCCGCCGCGCGTTCCCGCAGGCGTGAGGATGGCATTGGCCTTGACGCGTCCGTCGCCGGAGTTGAGTGTGGAGACCACAGGCTGCGGCTCGCCGGCCGGCCAGACAGTGAGATAGCCGAGCGATTGAATCGGCACCACCGTCACGTTCAGCGAATAGGCAGCCGCGTTCGCCGGAATGTTGCAGGTGCTTTGCAGCACGTTGAAGGTGCGGCTCGCGCCCGCGGCCAGCTCCGGCCCGCCAAAAGCGCCTGTCGCGTTGCGTGTATCCGCGATCCGGCACGGGGTCATGGCGACGAACTGCAACTCGCCCGTAGTCGAAGGCTGGATGGTGTAAGTCGCGGAAGCGGCCATACTGTTGGTATATCCAGCGGCAACCGCGATCGCTTCTAGCGTTCCCGTAGTCGAAACGGTGATGGGCGCGGTGTACTGGGCCGATTCAGTGCTAGGCGCGGTTCCATGCGTGGTGTAGTAGATGGCAGCGCCCGATGTCGCGTCGCTGATCGTCACCGTCTGGGCCGTTAAATACGTGCCTCCAACCGGCGAAAACGTCGGCGTCGCCGCCAGCGGCGCAATGGTGTAGCTGGCCGCGGCCGGCGCGCTCAACGTATAGTTCGGCGCCAGAGCCACGGCCATCAGTGTCGCCATCGATTGCACAGCGATCGATGGCGGGCAAACGGGAGACGAATTCGTCGGCGTGCTTCCATCCGTGGTGCAATACAGCACCGCGCCAGGGGTCGCATCGTTGATGGTCACCATCTGAGCCGTCGTGTATGTACCGCCGGGCGGCGAGAAGCCAGGCGTTGCTGTCATCGGTGTATACCCAACCAGAATCTGCGCCGTATGCGTGTGTCCGCCGCCTGTAGCCGTCACCATCGCGGGGTAGGTTCCCCCAGCCACCGTGCCCGCCACCGTAATGGTGATCGCGTCCGTAACTCCGACGCCCACTGTAGGGGAAGCAGTCGCCGGCGAACATGTGATTCCAGCCGGCGCGGAGCAGGTAATCGCCACCGTTCCGCTGAACGAATTGACCGGCGTAATAACAATCGTCCCCGTTCCCGTCTTACCCTGCGCTACAGCCACCTCCTGGGTCGTCGTAATCAGCGAAAAGTCACTCGCATTCAACGTAACCGTCAGCGGAGCGGACGATTGCGCCGAGTAGTTCGTGTCACCGGGAAAAGTTGCAATGAAAGTATTGGAGCCGTTTGCCATCTGCCACGCCGGAAGGCTCAGCGTCCAGGCAGAAGTCGTCGCCGAAGTTGCCTCCAGGACAGCATTCGAAGAGGAACTCCCATCCTCCCACGTAACATACACCGATCCCTTAGGCATGCCCAGAGCCGTGGTTCCTGTCACAGTGCCAGACAGGTTCACGGTCTGGTTAGGGGTAAAGGAGGTTGCTGTAGCCGCCACGGCCAGAACAGGTGCCGGCTTGGTCGCCAGCGATTCGACCGACCCAAAAAGCGTTGAAGTTCCAAACCAATTCGCATCGCCTGAGTAAGTCGCAGTCAGCGGAAGTATCCCCGCCGGCACCGCGGGAAAAGTCACCACTGCCTCTTCGACCGCGCTCCCGGTCGTTCCCCAACTCTTGAACGGAGAGGCAGCCGTCTGGGTCTGGCCGCCCAGGGTCACCGAGATGGTTCCAGTCGGCAATACTCCATTGAGCAGCAATACATCGGAGTACATCAACAGATCCACCGTCACATTGCTGCCCGCCGCAACGCTGGTCTCCATCGGCTGAAGATAGATCGTCGTCGTCCCTTTGAAGACCGTGACAGTGGCGGCTGAGGCCGCGGTGGATGCACTGTAGCTCGCGTCGCCTGGGTACGCCGCGCCGATGGCGTGGCTGCCGATCGCCAGCGAAGGCAGAACCCACTCCGCCAGCCCCTCGCTGTTCAAGGGCACAGCCGCAGTCTTGGTCGCGGTTCCCGCCGTGTCGGTAAAGTTGATCGCGCCCGTCGCGGGAGTGTTCTGCCCCAGCGCCGGATGGACTTCATTCACGCCCACCGGCTCGGCATCCAGGTAAACCTCCGCTCCATACGGAATCGACATCCCTGCCTGGAGCGGATAAAGGTTGCCATCGGTCGGATTCACCACCCATCCGGAGACATTGAGCGTATCCTTCTCCGGCGTCACAGTCACCTTCACCGGCGCGGAAGCACTAGCTCCATAGGTGCTGTCTCCGGAATACGCCCCAATCACCTGGTACGTCCCTCCGGGCAGGTTGTCGATCGGCGAACTCACGGTTCCGCCAGCCAGCGAGAACACTCCCAACGCATTCGAATACGCAACAGAATCCGTGCTGTTCAGCGCCACGCTCCCGGTCGGCGTACCCGATCCCGTAGAGGGCGCGACCGTGGCCGTCACCATCACCGCCGTCCCATGCGCAAAGGCCGCCGGGGAAATATTCAGCGTCGTCACGCTGGGTAAAAACGTTGCAGCCGGCCAGTTCGCGATCAGGTTGGCCACATCCACCGTGCCCAGTCCCGAAGCCTGGTCGTATCCAGACGCCGCCAGGTAGCCGCTTTCCGCGTAATTGCCCTTGGTTTGCCCGCTCGCTCCCAGCACGCAGTTGGCGCTTCCTGCAAAGCACGGAACCTCATTGCCGCCCACGGTGATGTCACGGAACGGCTTGGCCGCCAGCGTTTTTGGGGCCAGCGCGTAGTACACGGTATTGGCCTGTCCCTGACGGCTCTTGGTCGCCTGGTCCACCAGCGCTTGAATTGCCGCCATCGAGGGCGCCGCGGCGGAAGTGCCGCCCACGCTGGTGATCTGAACCGCTCCGGTATCGGTCGTATTCACGCAGTCTCCCGGAACCGCGCAGATCGGGTACTCCACAAAATTGCTCCCGTTGGCCGCAAACAGCGAAACGTCCGGCACATCGCGCGCCCTATCGGCCGGCACGCCGCTTCCCGACTGCCACGCCGGCTTGGGATAGCCGGTCGCCGGCCCCGAAGCTGGATAGATTGCGGCGCTGCTCGCGCCTCCCCCTCCGGCCACAATCGTCGAGTAAGCGGCGCTGTACACTCCGCCATCGCTCGCATTGAACCCAAACGCGTTGTTCCACACCTGTTCCGGCGCCGGCTGCAGCAGAGAAACCTCCGGCGTCGCGCTCGCGGTGCTGCTCCAGTAAGTGCCGACCTGGCTATCCAGCGTGCCTGGACTGGCGGCGTAGTCGCTCCAGTAGAAGTCCGTTCCACCCACCGAAACGTTATAGGGCGTCGAGCCCAATCCGTTCACCGCCAGCCCGCTCTCCGCAAAGCTCTCCGTGTCGAAGTCGTCGCAGTCCGCCGATCCCCCGTCTCCCGCCGCAACAAAACCTGAGATGCCCTGTGCCGCCGCCTCCTGCCACAGCTCCGCCCAGATCGCGTTGCCCGAGGCGCCCAGCGAAGCCTCGCAATTGATGTAGCTCACGCTGATCACGCTCACCACATTGTCCTCAAGCGCCCGCAAGCCGGAGGTCACCAGCGGATCGGTCAGAACCGAGCCCGCCGAGGTGTACATCACCACCTGCGCGCCCGGCGCCACCGCTCCGGCTTGCTCAAGATCCAGGTAAGCCTCGGTCGCATCGCTAGTCTGCCCCGGATCGTTGCCATCCACCACTACCATTGGCAAGCTGCCCGCCAGGCCGAAGAGCGTCTGGTACGCCTGCACCAGGCTCAAATCCACGTTGGAATCACTGAGAATTCCGATACTCTGACCAGTCCCCGTGGTGCCCGCCTTGTACACCGAAGCAAGGTCGTATTGCACCGCAAAATCGGCCGGCGCCAGCTCATACGTAACCCCGGTGGCCGACTCGGGATAGGTCCAGGCCGGCACGGCCTTGTGCGTCTTCACGTTGTAGATGGCCTTGCCTCGCACTTGGATCGCCGGCCTCGCATGGAAGCTGTTGATCGGTGAGACGCCGGCCACCAGCTCAGCAAATGCCGCCGGAATCTGCGGGTCCGAGGCATTCGCGTAGGCCGTCTCGCTTTGCCCGCCCCGGCGCACGCTGTAACGGTGAATCTCGGTGCGAAAGGCATCCTTCACCCCAGCCGCAGTCCCCGAAAACTCAAGCGCAATCCGCCCCGGATGGACCTTGCTCACGGTGAATCCATGTGATTCCAGCCACGCCGTCAACGCTGCAACATCCGAATCAGCCGCTCCAAACCTCTGCCCAAACTCTTCAGGCGTCAGCCAGCGGTGATAGCTCGCCGTCCCCGGCGTTTGCACATCCGTCAGAAACTGCTCCAATGCCTGCTCTTGCGCATCCGGCCGCTTCAGAATCAGGTACAAACGATCCACCGGAGTCGAATCGTCCACCGCTCCCAGATCGCTCTTCGGCCTGGCCAGCGGATGCACATTGCCCGCCAGCGTAACCCGCCTGAAGTCGTCCACCAACTCCTTCACCAACGGTTCCGCCGCCTGACCCTCTGCACGCAGCCCGGCTAGCCCCATTCCAGCCAGAAACGCGATCGAGACGGCCGCAAGCCGAACCCAAACCCGCGCGCCCGGCAGCAGCTTTCCACCAACTCGCATCTCGAGCCAATTTCCCCCCACCCCAGAAGCTCATGCAATTAGCGCTCCGGGACGCGAGCAAGTTAGCGAGACATTTCTAAAATGCAGAGAAGAGGGGTTCTCCAGGTTAATAAGCTCAAATTATTCGCACAGGGGATTTTCCCGCGCGAAGATCAAACCGCGGATCAGCCTGTTACTCCGTTTCCGGCTTTTGATACGGCTTTTGCAGATAGAGCCGCGCCTCGTTCACCGCGCCCTGAGTATTGTCATTCGTCTGCACAGCCTGGCGATATTCATTCACCGCGCGATCCCGCTGCCCGGTTACATCGAAGATCTCGCCCAGGCGGATATGGCTCCACACCTCAGTCCATCGCGGGTCGCCATCCCCACGCAGTGCGTCGCGGTAAGCATTGGCGCTCGCCTGATAATTACGCTGCGAAAACAGCACCTCGCCAATGCGATAGTTGGCCAGCGAGCTCTGCGAATTCGCTTCCAGCGCCTTTTGAAACTCTGCCAACGCCGCAGCCAGATCGCCCTGCGCCACCAACTGCTGCCCCTTCAGAATCGCCACCCGCACCTGCAAGTCGGGACTGGCCTTCAGCACCCAGTTTTCCGGATCGATCGAGATATGCCGCGGCCGCCCAAACGTATCCACCACAAACTGCGAATCCGACCCCACCACGTCTACCTTCTTCAACTCCGTCTTGCCGTCGGTCTCCACGCGCAGCTCCACCGGCATGCGGAACAGGTCCAGATCCTGCTGTATCTCGCCAATCGTGCGAAATCCCTTGTTGTTTCCAAGCCTGTACACCGCGTACTTATTCACAAACTGCGGCGCGCCCGTCCCATCCACCCATTGCGCAAAGAAAGGAGTCAACTGCTGCTGGCTCTGCGCCTCGGCCACCTTCTCAAAATCGCTCGACCGCATCCCTCGATCCGTATACTCGCTCAACGCGCCCTGCAGAATCTTCTTGAACATCGCGTCGCCTACTTCCCAGCGCAGCATATGGAAGACCATCGCGCCCTTTTCCAGCGTCATCGACTGGAACTGCGGCGAAAACGCGCTCAACCGTCCCGAGCTCGAGAGCGGAGTCGTATCGTACGCCAGCGCCCCCGCCGAAACATCCTGGAGAGCGGTCTTCATCGCCGTCTTCCCGTTCTCATCCTCCACATACATCAGCTCGGCGTAGCGCGACATGCCGTTGGTGATCCACGCATCGTTCATCGTCTGCGGACTCACTTCCGAGCCCCACCACTGGTGGGCGATCGTATTGGCCAGCAGCCGTATCCCCGACTTGTCCCCAGTCCGCGAACCCATGATTGCCGCCAGCTCCGGAGCCCAGACGGCAGGCAGCGTATCGTCCGGCAGCTCCACCACATTCAGCCGCGAAGACTCCGGCGCGCCAAAGGTATTGGTGAAGAAATCAACCTCCTTGGCCGCCGTCTCCGCCAGTTCATTTCTCGATTGCTGATGGCTGATCCCCAGGTACACATGCAGGTTGGCCGCTCCGCTCGCCGACACCGGCGCCACAAACCGTCCGGCAATCACCGTTCCAGGGAAACCAGGCTTGGTCCAGTTAAAGTCGTACTGGTCGCCCGGCTTGCCGTTGGCCAATGTCACTTCGGTAGGACCGCCTTTGCTGCCGCTGGCCAGCACCCGCATCCCCTGCGGCACCCGGATATGGATCTCCGCCGTGAACCGGTTCGTCAGGTATCCGGTCGTGGGAAACCACCGCGCCGGATACAGCAAATAAGTAATCGGCTCCTCGATCGCCGCCAGCTTCAATCCCTCTACCGGCCCGTCTTCGTTGCCGGTGATCGTGCCCTCATACGCAAAGGTCCAGTGCGCCGGCTGCCCCTTCACAAACGGTGTTGCCGGAGCAATGCGAATGCTCCCATCCGCCGTCCGGTCCCCAGTCAGCAGTTTGCCCGCGTCGTCAGTCACCTTGGTCAGCTTCAGCGCCGGATGAAAACCGAACGTCACCTCGTCTGCCGTCTCGGGAGCGGTAAAGGTTACCACTGTCTTAGCCGTCAGATGATGAGCAGTCGTGTCAATCTCCGCGTCAATCTTGTAGCCCTGAATGGCCATCCGGTTCGCCGCCAGCGAACCCTGCGCCAAAGCCGCGCCAGGCAACGCAAGCAAAAAGGATGCAGCCGCAGCCGCCACCAGGGAAGGGAATCGCAAGCCAAGCCGTTTCATTGAGGAACTCATCGTCTACCTGATCTCTCTTACCAACAATCGCGCTAACCTGCCAACTCGCCAATGCACGGAACGCGCGCCAACTCGCTAATCCGCCAATCCTAACGCCTTAAGGACGATCCCGGCCACAGCCCCAATCGCCGTCTCATCCGCCGCCTGGCCGCCATGCAGCTTCTCCGCGACCGTCTTGAGGCCGGCCCTCATCTCCGCGCGCGCCGCCCCATCCGCCAGCAGCGGTTCTAGCTCTTGGACGATGCGACCCGCAGTAAAGTCATCCTGAATCAACTCCGGAACCAGACGTTTCTCGGCCACCAGATTCACCATAGCAACATGCGGCACCGTCACCACCCGTTTGGCGATCCAATATGTCACCGGCGAAACCCGGTAAACCACCACAAAAGGGTTCCCAATCAGCGCCGCCTCCACCGTGGCCGTCCCGCTCGCCACAATCGAGCCTCTAGCATGAAACAGCGCCGCCCGCGCATCGCGCACCATCCTCACCGGCAGCCCTGCGGCGTGCTCCGTCAGCAGCCCCGTTACCTCATGCAACTGCGCCATGGTCAGCGTCGGAGCCACGGGCAGCACAAATTCCGTTGCCCCATCCCGCTCGAAAAGCAGCCGCGCCGCCCTCACCATCTCCGGCAGATTCAGCCGGATTTCCTTGATCCGGCTCCCCGGCAATAATCCAATCCACCGATTAGGAACGTCCAGCCCATTTTCCTCAGCAAACAGCACCCGCGAGACCGAAGGCAGCGTCAGATCCGCCAGCGGATGCCCCACATACGTAGCCTCCACCTCGCGCTCCCGGTAAAACGGCTCTTCAAACGGAAAGATCACCAGCATCCGGTCCACAAACCGGCGCACCCGCTTGATCCGTCCCTTCTTCCAGGCCCAAAGCTGCGGGCTCACAAAGAAAATCACCGGAATCCCCAGCCGCTTGAACGTCTCCGCCAGCCGCAGATGCACATCCGGAAAGTCGATCAGCACTGCGATGTCTGGCTTTCTCTCATGCACCGCAGCTTTGAGCTTCCGGTACTCGGCATAAATCCGCGGCATATGCCGGATCACCTCAGTAATTCCCATCACCGCCACATCTTCGCTGCGGACCACGCGCTCCAACCCCAGCGCCTCCATCCGCTCCCCGCCCATCCCCAAAAAACGCGGAGTCACACCCAGCGACGCGCACCGCTCCTTAAGCTCTGTAAGCAGCAGCGCCCCATAAGCCTCGCCACTAGCCTCACCCGCCGAAAGAAAAATATTGGGACCAGTCTTTAGCATTCCATCCAGCTTATAGGTTTTGAAAGGTCGGTGTTTGACATGCGGCAGACGCATGGCCACCGCTGCTGGCTTAACGCAAATGCCTCGACAAGCGCCAAAGGCGCGCCTTCATCCCAGCCCAGGCCATCGGCCTGGGAAAGAAGTCTCATCAGAGACAAACAGGGCTGAAAGCCCGGTCTATCCGCTTGTGCATATAGATTTTGACCCAAATCTAAGAGACGATAGAGATATGAGCAACGACGAAAAACCTGATTTCGCAAACGATGCTTCGATGCGGCGGAATAACGAGTCCGAGGCACTTCCTCATGACATGGCAAGACGCGAAGAAGCTCTGCGCCGTCTGCGTGAATTGAGCGTTCCATTTCCACCGGACTACAAGTTTGATCGGGACGAGGCAAATGAACGCTAAGACTTTCTACTGTGTGATCGGAACAAAGAGACTTTAGGCTCACTTCGATTTGTAGTTTTCGATCTCGCTCGGAGGGATAAATCGGTTGTACCCATAATCCCAAAGGAGTCCAAACCATGGGTGCAACGAAAAGTCAATTCTTCGAGCATCGCCTATTTCTTCGAAGCAATCCAAGCAAATAGGAAACCCCAATGGAAGGACATCTATTTCTGTGTTCTTCCTGGGCAGCTTTATCAATCCAAAACCGCCTCGCCTTACAGTTATTTTGCCGTTTCTGCACTCTTCACACGAGCGCGGACAATTCGATTCGATACGAAGAATATAAGGAAGACCAACCCAGCGCCAAGCAAAAATCCATACCAAAAGCTATTGGAAAGCATATTGAAAAGCTCCTAACAGTACCCTGTTGTCTTGCAGGTGAAGTTATCCGGAGCTTCCACGATTGGACCCACGGCTATAGCGGAACCAGAGTAGATGTACCCCGGAAGCACGCCCGCCAAGTGGCTTTTTTCTTAAGAAAAAGCCACCCCGAAGACCATTGCAAGGGCACGGTTACTCTGGTTCCGCTCTACCAGCCAGTATATCCGCTATTGCGCGGCCGGGCCCGTTCCTTATATCTATCTTCTCGAATAACCTCAATCCCCCAGCGCCAACCCCGAAGCCAACTCCGGCGTCATCCCAGCCGCCAATCCCGACCCCAACGCCGCCGAAGCCTCAGGCTCCTGGTCCTTATACTGCAACTGATACAGCTTCCAATAAATTCCCCGCTGCCCCAGCAGCTCCTGATGCGAACCAAACTCCCGCAGCTGTCCCTTGTGCATTACCAAAATCACATCCGCCCGCTGCACAGTAGACAACCGGTGCGCAATCAGCACCGAAGTCCGTCCCTCCACCATCCGCTCCAGCGCCAGGCGAATTTTCTGTTCCGTATCCGTATCCACGCTCGAGGTCGCCTCATCCAAAATCAAAATCCGTGGATCGTACGCCAGCGCCCGCGCAAAGTTAATCAGCTGCTTCTGCCCCGTCGACAGCGAATTCCCCCGCTCCAGCACCGGTTCATCGAAGCCCTTAGCCAGCCCCTGCACAAACTCCAGCACATTCACATCGCGAGCCGCGGCCACCATCCGCGCCTCAGTGATTTCCTCAGCCCCCAGCCGAATATTCTCCGCAATCGTTCCCGTAAACAGGAAGGGATCCTGCAACACCACGGCAAAATGCCGCCGCAGCGCCTCCAGATCCAGCTCCCGCAAATCCACGCCGTCCAGATAAATCGCCCCGCGCGTCACATCGTAAAACCGCATCATCAGCCCGGTCAGCGTAGTCTTGCCCGCTCCCGTATGCCCCACAATGGCCACCGTCTGCCCTGGCTCCACGATGAAAGAAACATCCTTCAAAATCCACTCAATGCCATTCTCGCCAGAACCCATCGCCGCCAGCTCTTCCGGAGAAGCGGCAGCCACCCGCGCCTTCTGCTCTTCGCTCAGCGCCTGGTAAGTAAACCAAACATGCCGGAACTCGATCCGGTTCGAACCATCGCCAGTCTTCGCCCCCGCAGGCGAAACAATCTCCGTAGGCGTATCCAATAACTTGAAAATCCTCTCGCAAGCCGCCATCGCCGCCTGCAAGATATTGAACTTCTCGCTCAAATCCATAATCGGCCTGAAAAACCGCTGCGAATACTGGATAAACGCCGACAGCACGCCGATCGTCACCAGCGACCCGATCACCCCAAAGCCGCCCCGCCAAACAATCAGCGCAATCGCAATCGACGACAGAATCTCCACCGCCGGGTAATACAGCGCATACGCAAAGATCGTGTCCTTGAAGGCGATCATGTGCAGCTCATTCACCGCCGTAAAGTCGGCATAAGCCCGCTCCTCGCGATTGAAGAGCTGCACCACGCTCATCCCGCTCACATGCTCCTGCGTAAAGCTGTTGATCCGCGCAATCGCCCCGCGGACCCGCCGGTAGCTCTCGCGCACACTCTTGCGAAACAGGTGCGTCACGATCACAATCCCCGGCAGCACGCTAAAGGTCAGCAATGCCAGCCGCCAGTTCATGCTCAGCATCACAACCACCATGATCGTCAGCGCAAACAGGTCGTCGATCATGCTCAGCACGCCGGCCGTGAACATCTCGTTGATCGCATCAACATCGGATGTAAGCCGCGTCACCAGCCGCCCCACGGCGTGCTGGTCAAAGAACCCGATATGCATCCGCTGCATATGCCGGAAGATCTCTCGCCGCAGGTCGAACATCACCTTCTGCCCCGTCCACTGCATCAGGTACGTCTGCGTAAACTCAAACCCATACGCCAGCAGCAGCGCCCCCAGATACAGCGCCGAAAGCTGCCCCAGCCCGGTAAAAGCATCGTCCGAAAGCCGCGCCGCCAGCCATCCCGGCTTGGCCGCCGCATTGCCCAGCGTCGCATGAGCGGTCAGATACCGGTCGAGGCCAACCTTCACCAGATAAGGCCCCACCACATCCGAAGCAGCCTTCAAAATCACGGCGATCACAGAGATCGTAGCCTGCAACCGGTAAGGCCCCAGATACCGCCCAAGCCGCATCATCAGCCGGCCATCGTAAGCCTTGCCGCTAATCTCGTCCTCAGCTTTTTTAGGTTTGTTCGCTTCGTCAGCCATGCGTAGATTCGACGTTCCGTCCAGGAATTCCGCGTCTGTTCCATTGTACCGGGCCAGCTGCAATTGGACGCCAAACGGAGCAGCAGCATTCATACCTCTGAAAAATGTCGCAATCGTACCTCGGAGGGAGCAGGGGCATTCATTCAGGCCCCTGAAAAGATGCCAGCCGAAAGGGCGGCTTTAGCCGCGGGCATTCCACTCTGCGAACGCTGTAGCATTTTTAAGAATCAATGCAGCGAACTCACCGGCGCTACAATTCTCAGAAGAATCCTCGATCCACGGGTAATAGCTGGCGTAATATTGGATCGGTCGCCGCGCCGTATCGAGGTCAACCATGCAGTCAATCATGAAGCGCAACGTCGCACTCCTCTCGCTTCTCATCGCCGCCATTGGAGTCGTCGTCGCGCAGGCCAAAGACAAGAAACACGCCAGCCTTCCCGAAGCCTTCCAGAGCGCCCACACCGTCTTTGTCGAGTCGCGCGACGGAGACATCACCGACCTCAAGCTCGATCCCGAAGACCGCACCGCCATCCTCGACATGCAGGATGCCATTCAGGATTGGGGCCGTTACACCCTCAGCCGCTCCCGCCGCGACGCCGATCTGATCCTCGTCGTACACAAAGGCCGGGTCTTGCGCGACCAATCCAACACCGCCAATCCAGCCGGTCCGCATCCCTCCACCAGCCACATCCCACTCCAGCAGCCAACCGACGCATCGCAAGGCTCAAGCGGTGACTCTCCCGACGGTTTCACGCACGAAAACGACGAGCTGCGCGTCTACACCATCCAACCCGACGGCAAACTCAAGGGCCCAATCTGGAGAGACGACCAGGAGCGCGGCCTCAACACCCCCAACATTCTTCTCCTGCAAAGGCTGAAGCTCGAAGTAGAAAAAAACTACCCCACCGCACCAGCGAATAAGCAGCCAACCCCCTGAACTGGATGCTTCCTCGCTCAATTCTCCGCAAGAGCCTCAATCGCGAAATGACAATCCTCCACAGACAGGTATAAGCTTTATCCCAATCCGGAGGGGTCAATTGCTCACACGTTCTGGCCTGTCTCGTCTCACCCTGCCTTCTGCTTCCTCGCTATTCGCCGTAGCCATTGGTTTTTCCGCAGCCGCGCTGCCCACACAGAGCAACCCGCCCCCAACACAAAGCGCAATCCCCGTCATACAAGCCAATACCAGGGCTGTGGCCGTAGACGTGGTGGTAAGCCAAGGTCATGACGAGCCGGTTACCGCCCTCCGCAAGCAGGATTTCACGGTGCTGGAAGACGGCAAGCAGGTGACCGTCGATTTCTTTGAAGAGCATACGGCCAGAACGCTGCCGCCGGGAGCACTGCCCGCTCTGGCGAAGATGCCGCCCAACGTGTACACCAATGTCCCGCCCGCGCCGGAGAGCGATTCGGTGAATGTGCTGTTGTTGGACACGCTCAATACAGATCGGCAGGATCAGGCTTACGTGCATCAGCAGATGGTCAACTTCCTCAAGACCATGCAGCCAGGGTTGCGGGTTGCGGTCTTTGTGCTGGGATCGAAGCTTCGCATGGTGCAGGGATTCACCACGGATAGCTCGGTGCTGCGGGATGCGGTGAATGACAAGAAGAACGGCCTGAGGATGGAGGCGGAGACATCGGTGACGCGGTCGCAGCAGGACAAGCTTGACGACATTGAAGAAAAGGCGATGCTGGCCAGTATGCAGATGGGCGCCGCGGGCCTTGAAGCGCTTGCGGACCTGCAGGCGAACCACGCTGGCTACCAGGCAGACCAGCGTGTAGCTATGACGCTGGAGGCGTTGAACTATCTGGGCCGGTATCTCGCGGCGGTCCCAGGGCGCAAGAACTTGATCTGGTTTTCGAGTTCGTTTCCGGTTACGGTCTTTCCCAGCCCGAAAGAGAAGCAGTCCTTTGGCCAGATACGCGAATACAGTGCCGCGCTTAAGGAAACGGCGGATCTGCTCACGGTCTCCAAGGTGGCCGTGTATCCAATCGGAGCCGAGGGCATGATTGTTTCGCACGTATGCGAGCCCACTTCCCTGAACCTCATGAACAAGTGCCTAGACGTTGAGGGCGGCGAGGCAAATATCCGCTCTGGCGCCATTCCGTCGGGGCGGCCGGCCGATCTCATGACGCCTTATACGAACGAGAACGCAGCTCGCTCCGACAAGATCATGGCCATGGAGCAACTCGCCGCCGACACCGGCGGCAAGGCCTTTTACAACACCAACGACCTAAACGCGGCCATGATGCACGCCATGGAAAATGGCGCCCACTATTACACCCTGGTCTATACGCCGGCCAACAAGAAGATGGACGGATCGTATCGCCATATCGAAGTCAAGACGTCAGCAGGCAAGTACAACCTGGCTTACCGGCACGGGTACAACGCCGACGATAGGAACCAGATG
>Ga0302325_10014704_pt1 | contig 16651 bp, 15 predicted proteins | sample Palsa_T0_2_FD_201948 | JGI IMG/M metagenome (GOLD analysis project Ga0302325, IMG submission 201948) | Peat permafrost microbial communities from Stordalen Mire near Abisko, Sweden - Palsa_T0_2 | ecosystem: Environmental > Terrestrial > Soil > Palsa > Peat permafrost | place: Sweden: Abisko... | reverse complement strand
CCGCCGTCTCGCTGGTCAACCTCGCCGGGCGGCGCCTTGGCATCGCGCCCGGCACCGAGGGAGAGCGCGACCTCGCCCAGGTCCGCACCGCGATCGACGCGACCCGCGCCCTGCTGCCCGTGCTCGAGCAGAACGAGGGCCCGGAGACGCTCAGCCCGCTGCGCGACGCTCTCGCGGCCCTGCAGATGGAGTACGCCAAGCAGGTCCAGGTCGGCGCGGCGGCGCCCGCGGACCGTGCCCCTGAGCCGGCCTCCGCGGCGGCACAGCAGCCGGGCGAGACGGATCCGGGAACGGCCAAGCCCGGTGCCGGCCCCGCCCAATCCTCGGGCCGGCTGTGGGTTCCCGGTTCCTCCGGTAGATAACGACAACGTGAGTGGCGCATTTATGGATACACTGCCGCCCGTCGGTCTTGCCGGGTGGCGCCAGAAGCTGCCCGGTTTTGTCGTTGATGCGCTCGGCGAGCCGCGCGCGCAAGCCACTGGAGGAGCCCCCCTTTGAGTAATTTCCTGAGCCAGCACGGCGTCGTCATCGCACTCGTGTGCGCGGGCTGCGCGGTCATCTACGGCGCGCTGACAACGCGCTCGCTGCTCGCTCTCTCGCCCGGGAACGAGCGCATGCAGGCGATTTCCGCGGCCGTCCAGTCGGGCGCGCGCGCCTACCTCAACCGCCAGTACCTGGTGATCGCAGGCGTTGGCGTTGTCGTGTTCGTCGGACTGATCTTCATCCAGAACATCGCGGTAGCGGCAGGCTTTGCGATCGGCGGCATCCTTTCTGGCTCGGCGGGTTACATCGGGATGAACGTGTCGGTACGCGCCAACACGCGCGTCGCCGAGGCCGCCCGCGGCGGCGTTCCCTCGGCGCTCCGCGTCGCCTTCCGCGGCGGCGCGATCACCGGCCTGCTCGTCGTCGGCCTCGCGCTGATCGGGATCTCAGGTTATTACGGTGCGCTCACCGCGATCTTTCACGACAGCCCCAAGACGGCGGTCACGGCTCTGATCGGCCTCGGCTTCGGTGGCTCGCTGATCTCGGTCTTTGCCCGGCTCGGCGGCGGCATCTTCACGAAGGCGGCTGACGTCGGCGCCGACCTCGTCGGCAAGGTCGAGGCCGGCATCCCCGAGGACGATCCGCGCAATCCCGCCGTCATCGCCGACAACGTCGGGGACAACGTCGGCGACTGCGCTGGCATGGCGGCCGACCTGTTCGAGACCTACGCCGTGACGGCGGTCGCCGTGATGCTCCTGGGTGTGCTCAGCTTCGATCAGGCGACGCGCGTCGCGCTCTACCCGCTGATCCTCGGCGGCGTCGCGATCATCGCCTCGATCATCGGCACCTACTTCGTCCGCTCGAGCGCCGGCAACGTCGAGCGCGCCCTCTACCAGGGCCTGATCGCTTCTGGGCTCATCGCCGCTGCGGCTTTCGCGCCCGTCACCTACTGGCTGATGCGCCACGTGGTCCTGAAGTCGGGCGCCCACACGCCGACCTGGGTGCACCTCTACCTCTGCGCGTTGATCGGCATCGCGGTCACCGCGTTCCTGTTCGTGATCACCGACTACTACACCTCGACGCGCTTCGGCCCGGTCAAGAAGACCGCCGCCGCGTCGGTCACCGGTCACGCGACGAACATCATCCAGGGCTTCGCCTCGGGCCTCCAGGCCACCGCGCTGCCCGCGATCGTCCTCGTGCTCGGCATCCTCGGCTCGTGGAAGCTCGCGGGCGGCGGCACTACCGGCATCTATGGGATCGGCGTCGCAGTCATGGGCCAGCTCTCGCTGACCGGCCTGATCGTGGCCCTCGACGCGTTCGGCCCGATCACCGACAACGCCGGCGGGATCGCCGAGATGGCCGACCTGCCCGAGGAGGTTCGCAATGTCACCGATCCGCTCGACGCAGTCGGCAACACGACCAAGGCGGTCACCAAGGGCTACGCGATCGGCTCCGCCGTGCTCGCGGCGGTCGTGCTGTTCGCCGGCTTCCGCGACGAGCTGATCGCCAAGCACCACAACGAGGTCTTCGCGATCAACGACCCGCCGGTCCTGATCGGACTGCTCCTGGGCGGCATGATGGTCTGCCTGTTCGCCTCGATGGCGATCGAGGCCGTCGGCCGCGCCGGCGGCAAGGTCGTCGAGGAGGTCCGCAGCCAGTTCCGCGAGCACCCGGGGATCATGGAAGGCACGGAGCAGCCCGACTACGCCAGGGCCGTCGACATCGTCACGCGGACCGCGCAGCGCGAGATGATCCTGCCCGCACTGCTTCCGATCGTGTTGACGATCATTGTCGGCCTGATCGACATCCAGGCGCTCGGCGGCCTGTTGATCGGCGTGATCGTCGTCGGCTTCTTCTTTGCTGTCCTGATGACCGCCGGCGGCGGTGCCTGGGACAACGCGAAGAAGCTGATCGAGGACGGCGCCTACGGCGGCAAGGGCTCTGACGCCCACGCGGCCGGCGTCACCGGCGACACCGTCGGCGACCCGTTCAAGGACACCGCGGGCCCCGCGATCAACCCGATGATCAAGGTCGCGAACATCGTCGCGATCCTGATAATCCCGCTGATCACCTGAGTCGCTGCGCTGCGCCCGGGTCCTGGCGAGTAGCATCCCGCGCCGATGTTCGTGCTGATCGTCGGGGCCGGCCGTGTTGGCTCGGCCGTCGCCAAGCGTGCGCTCGCTGCGGGCCATGAGGTCTCGGTCCTCGACGAGGATCCGCTCTCACACGAGCGCCTCGAGGACAGCGACGGTCAGACCTGGGAGGACGCCGGCGGCCTTTTCACGGTCGGCAGGGCGCTCGAGGTCGACTCGTTGGTCGAGGCTGGAGTGCAGCGCGCCGACGTCTTCATCGCCTCAACCGACGGCGACAACACGAACTTGACGGTCGCCCAGATCGTGCAGCGCCGCTTCGGCGTCGACAAGGTCGTCTGCCGCGTCATGGATCCGGCCCGCGCGGCGTGGTACGCCGAGCAGGGCCTGCACACGATCTCGCCCACCCGGCACGCGATCGAGATGTTTGAGCAGGCCCTGGGGCTGGACGGCTGAGGCTCGACGGATGTACGTGATCATCGTCGGAGCCGGCAAGGTCGGCCTGAACCTCGCCCGCGAGCTGATCGACAAGGGCCACGAGGTGACGCTGCTCGAGTCCGACCGTCGCCGCTACCTCCTCGTCGAGCCGGAACTCGGTCACGTGGTGCATTACGGCGACGCGACCGAGCTTTGGGTGCTCGAGCGCGCGGGTGTCCAGCGCACCGATCTCGTGATCACGGTCACCGGCGATGACGAGGACAACATGCTGGTCTGCCAGGTCGCGAAGGAGAAGTACGAGTGCGAGCGCGTCATCGCGCGCGTGAACAATCCGCGAAATCTCCAGCATTTCAAGCTTCTCGGGATCCAACCGGTGGTCTCGGCGACCGACCTGATCCTGCGCCTGATCGAGCACGAGGTGCCGCGCTACGGGCTCGTTCACCTGCTCGCCCTCGAGGAGGAGCGGCTCGAGATCATCGAGCTCGAGGTCCAGAGCGGTGCGCCGGCGGCCGGGCTTCGCGTCTCCGAAGTCAACCTTCCCGAGGGCAGTCTGGTGATTTCGGTGCTGCGCGACGGTCGCGGCTTCGTGCCGACGCCGGAGACGGTCGTCGAGGCCGGCGACCAGGTGCTGCTCGTACTAGACGCCGGCCTCGAGGAGCAGATCACCCCGGTTTTCTCCTACGCCGCCGACTGACCGTCAGCGCACCCGCGTATCCTTGCGGGCATGCGCTCACGAGCGGTCTTGGGGGCGGTTGCCGCGCTCGCGGCGGTCGCTCTCCCCGGCAGCGCCCTTGCCGACTCCACCGGAACCGTCCCGGGTCTACGCGCGCAGGTGACGCGCTTCGTCACCGCGGAGCTGCACCGCGACGCCTCGACCGTATGCGCGATCGTGGGAACGCCGATGAACGCGACGCGCGACGGCAAGACCTGCGTCGAGCGCTGGAAGGCGACCATCAGGCACTTCCTGGCGCACCCCGGCGGACGCGGCGAGCTCCGCGCCGACCTGCGCGCCACGGCGACGGCCGCGGTCACCTCCGACGGCACCTACGCTTCGATCACACTGCCACATCCGCTGCTCGGCGGCGAGTCGCATTTCAGCTGGTATGACAACTGCTGGATGCTGATGCGCTGAGTATCGCGTCGGCAGCGCCGGCGCAGACACGCTCGCCCGGATCGGAGAAGGGCGAGCCGCGCGAGCGGCCCGTCGGCCGGCCGCCTACCAGCTGCCGTTGACGCAGCCGCCCTTCGTTCCTGTGTAAGCGGTATTGGTGGTGGCCGTGCCGCCAGTGATGGGGAACCCGGTGGTGCCTGCCGGGGCGCAGAAACGGTAGACGGTGCCGTCGGCGATCCGCTCGATCTCGAACTGATTGCCCGTGTTGTAGGCGGTCGCGGTGATCCAGAACGCCCCGCTCGAGTTGCCGGCAGCCCCGCTGATGTAGGCGTTGTTGCCGGCTGACGCGGACTGGGTGGCGATCGTCGACTCATACGTGTTCAGAACCGTGGCGCTCAACCCGCTGAAGTTGTTGCCTTGGTCCGTCCCGTATGTGTCGGCGGTCGTCTCGGCGGTACGCGCAAGCTCCTTCGCCGACGCGTCATAGGCCTTGGTCGTCTGACTGAGGAACGACGGAATCGCTATCGCGGCAAGGATGCCGATGATCAGGATGACGACGAGCAGCTCGATCAACGTGAAGCCGTCCTCGCCACCCGAAGATTCGCGTGGACGGGCACCAGCCATGGGGTCTCCTTCGTGAATGTTGCGATTGTGTTGCGATTTCAGCATCTGTCCATACAATCGGCCGTCCGCCGGAACCGCGTATACAGTGCAAGCCCTATTTCCGGCGTGGCCACGAGGACGGCGAGGCCCGTATTGGATGCGCACAAATCCATAATTTCTGCGCGCGTACCTGCTGCCTCTGAGGACGCCGGGGCGGCGCCGGGCATCCGCGCTCGTCGGGACCTAAACCCGCTGCGCGTGTATCGCGGCCTGTCGTTGTACACGCGTGTGGTTATTGTCAACGCGTCGGTGCTCTTTGTCCCGACGATGATCCTTTCGCTGACACCGGCGAACGTGCCGTTTCCGGACAGCGTGACCGACGTCCTTGCGCTCGTCATCGGCCTGCTCGTCGTGATCGGCGCCAACGCGCTACTTCTGCGTCCCGCGTTCACGCCGCTCGCGAGACTGGCCGAAGCGATGCGCGAGATCGACCTGCTGCGCCCGGGCGCGCGCCTGCGCGCCGGTGGCGGTGCCGAGATCACTCAGGTGATTGCGACCTTCAATGAGATGCTCGATCGGCTCGAGCAGGAGCGCTTCGAGAGCAACCGTCGCACGCACCTGGCGCTCGAGGCTGAGCGCCGGCGGATTGGCCACGAGCTCCACGACGAGATCGGACAGCGCCTGACGGGCGTACTCCTGGAGCTACAGCGCACGCTGGACCACGCTTGCCTGCCGGCGACGCGAACCGAGCTTTCGCACGTTCAGGAGCTGACTCGTGGGATCCTCGAAGACGTAGGGCGCATTGCGTGGCTGATGCGCCCGGGCATTCTCGACGACCTTGGCATCTCCAGGGCGCTCGAGGCGCTCGTCGACGGTGTGGCCGAGACTGCGCCGGCCTCGGTTTCGCTCTGCGTCGAGCCGCTGCTACCCGACTTCGGGCCGGACGTCGAGATCGTTTTGTATCGCGTCGCGCAGGAGGGTCTGACAAACGCGCTTCGACACTCGCGCGCAAGCGAGATCTCGCTGCGGCTCGCCCGCCACGACGGTGGCGGGGCGACCCTCGAGGTCAGCGACGACGGGGGCGGTCTCGATCCCGCTTCGGAGGAGGGGCCGGGATTGCGCGGGATGCGCGAACGCGCGCTGTCGATCGGCGCCGAACTCAGTATCGAGTCACGGCCCGATGCGGGCGTCACGGTTTGCCTGGTGGTCAGCGATACCGGAGTCGGGGACTGAATGCCGGTACCGTTCCCGGTGCGTATCCTCGTCGCCGACGACCATGCCGTGGTTCGCGGCGGGCTCCGGCTTCTGCTCGACTGCGAGCCCGATCTGGGGATCGTGGCCGAGGTCGACAACGGCGCGGATGCCGTCGAGCGCTGCCTCGAGGGCGACATCCACCTCGCTCTGCTCGATATCGCGATGCCACGTATGACAGGTCTGCAGGCGGCGCGCGAGCTCTCGCGCCGCTGTCCCGAAGTGCGGACGTTGATCCTGTCGATGTACGACCGCGAGCAGTACGTGTCCGAAGGCCTCCTGGCCGGAGCGTCGGGGTATGTGGCCAAGCGCGCCGCCGACAAGGACATCGTCGAGGCCTGCCGCGCCGCGATGCGCGGCGACGGGTTTGTATACCCCTCGACGCTCCCGGCGCAGCTGCGCGACAAGCTCGAGCAGGCCGGCAAAACACAAACGCCCGGGCGCTCACTCACGGAACGCGAGAGCCAGGTGGCGAAGCTCGTCGCCGAGGGCCACTCCTCGCAAGCGATTGCCGAGATGCTCGTGCTAAGCACCAAGACGGTCGACACCCACCGCGCGAACATCCACAAGAAACTCGGCATACGCGACCGCGTCGAGCTGACCCGCTACGCGATCCGCGAGGGCCTGATCGATCCCTGAGCGCGCGCGCAGGGGGCCCTCGGCACAGCTCAGGCTGGGCCACCGTTCGGGGGCGGCATATGAGAAAACCCCCATCGAGAATCACCGCGCATTTACCGTAAATTCACGCGATGGTGCCGTTGTGCTGCCCCACCGTGCTGGGTAAAATCGCCGAGGAGGGGCAGCAGCGGGGTCGGCTGCAAGGCCGGCAGCGCCACCTGACCTTCGAGCGTCAATGTTTACGCCTCGGAGGTTGACCGTGTACCAAACGCTGGAGTTGTCTGAAGTAGCTCCGAGTCCCGCCCTTCACGCAAGCGAGGACGTATTCGGTTCGCTGCACCTCGCGGTGCGCAAGCGGATGCTCGCCGGCCATGGGCTGGGGGCGATCGAGGAAGAGCTGATCGACCCCGCGCCGGTGAGCAGCGAGAAGAAGGCCGTGCTGTGGTTGCTGGCTTGGTCGCTGCTGCCGTCGAGCTACCAGCTCGCCGAGGTTGAGGCGCACATCGCGTTGCTCTCACATTCCCCGCAATGAGCGACATTACTAGTCAACTTGTCGCAATGAGCGACATTAGATGTCACTTTGTCGCAAAGAGCGATGTTAGCTGTCCTGCGGTGCTGAGCGGCTGACGAGGTTGGCCGTGGCAGCGTAGTGTGATCTTTAGTTGCCGCCTACGCCCTGACGCGGGGGTGGCAGCCCAGCGGAACGACTCCGGGCAGGATCTGGGTCGAGGTGGTCACCTCGAAGCGCGCGCCAGGCTCAAACGATGCAGGCCGCCCCGCCTCGCGCCGCGACCGGCGAGCAGGAGGAAGGAAGCATGACCGCAACGACATCGGCTGCCGGCGGCAGTCAACGCATGGTGGCGCTGAGACACGCGAACGATATCCGTGTGTTGCGCGCCGAACTGAAACGGCGGATCGCCAGCGGCGCCACCAGCCCTTCGGAGGTGATCCTCAGCGCCCCATCGGAACTCGACACGATGTCGGTGTTCCAGCTCCTACGGAGCCAGCGCCGCTGGGGGCCCGCTCGCTGCCAACAGGTCCTGGCGGCAGTCGAGCTGTCAGAAAATAAGACGATCGGCTCGCTGACCGAGCGGCAGCGTGGCCTCATCGTCGCCGTGCTGGCGCAGCCAGACCAGTCGGTGCTTGTCCGCTAGCGATGCGCGGGCTGATCGCCCGCGAGATGGCGGGACCTGGCGAGTGGCGGACCGCTCGCGCGAAAGCTGCGGGACAGGGACTCGAACCCCAAATTTCTGCTCCAGAGGCAGACGTGTTGCCGATTACACCATCCCGCACAGCGTCGCCGGTGCCCTTGCGGGGAGGCGCCTGCGACCACGCCGATTATAGATCGGACCTCCGGGCGCGCCGGTTGGCCTGCCGTCAACCGTGCTCGGGGTCGCGCAGGAACCGCAGCATGCCGACGATGCCGACGACGAGCCAGATGGCGAGCGTGAGCAGGTCGGAATCGACGAAGCCGGCTCCCCGCGTGAAGGGGTTGAAGGCATGCTGGAGTCCGTCGGCGAGCGGGCGGACCGGGAAGACCTTGGCGATGTCGACGAGCGTGCGCGACAGCTGGAAGTGGAACCAGATGCCCGAGATGAACGTCAGCGGCAGCACCGTTGCGTTGACCACGGCCGGCGCCGCCTCGGCGTTTTTGATGTAGCGGACGAGCGCCACGCCGAGCGCGGTGAAGGTCGCGCTGCCGAGCGCGAGCGTCGTGATCAGGCCCGGCAGCGTCGAGCCACGGATGTGCGTGTCGTAGACGAAGTGGCCAATCGCAAGCGTCAACGCGCTCATCAACACCGTGACGATGATCGTCGAGATGACGCGGGCCGCGACATAGGCCGAGCCGGGTAGCGGCGTGCCGGCCATCCGCTTGAGCACCCCGTCATCGCGCAGGACGGCGGTCCCGATCGCCATGTTGAGGTAGGTGGTCGCGATCACACCGTAGGCGAGGATCCCCGGCACGAAGAACGTGTCGTAGCTGATCGAGCGCCCAGACCCTTCGTAGATCCGCTTGCTCTGGAAGATCGCGGAGAAGATCACTAGGAAGATGATCGGGAAGAGGAACGCGAAGAAAGCTCGCGCACGGTTGCGCCAAAAGGCTCGCTGCTCATAGAGCACCTGCCAGGCGACGAGGGCGAGGTCGCGCCGCACAGGCAGCCGCACGGCGCTCACTGCCCGCTCTCCCCGGTCAGCTCGAGGTAGATGTCCTCGAGCGTCGGCTGCGTGACGGAGAAGCCGGCCAGTTCGACGCCCTGCTCGACGGCCCAGGCGGCGATCGCCGCAGTCACGCGGACCGGGTCGGTGGTTTGCAGCTTGACGCGGTCGCCATCTCGCGTCACCTCGGCACCGGGCGTCGGCGGCGGCTCCGCTCCGGCTGGCAGCGTGAAGCGGATCACGCACGGTCGCTGGCCACGGCCGCCGAGCTCGTCAGGACTGCCGATCGCGACGATCTTGCCGGCCCGCATCACGGCGACGCGGTTGGCGAGCGTCTGAGCCTCATCCATGAAGTGGGTCGTGAGGAAGACCGTCTTGCCAAGCTCGCAGAGCGAGCGAATTGTCGACCAGGCCTGGCGGCGCGCGTGCGGGTCAAAGCCGGTCGTCGGCTCGTCGAGGAAGATCAGGTCGGGCTCGCCGACCAGCGCCAGCGCTAGGTCGAGGCGCCGGCGTTGGCCGCCGGACAGGTCGCTGGCGCGGGTTTCGCGCTTGGCGCCGAGCTCGACCAGCTCGATCAGCTCGTCAACGCCGCGGCGCTGTTCGTGGTAGCGGCCGTACATCTCGATCAGCTCGGCGACCGTCAGATCCGACTGGACTCCGCATGACTGGAGCACGATTCCGATGCGCTCGCGCAGCGCTCGCGGACCGCCGGCCGGATCGATGCCGAGCACGCTGACCTCACCGCTGCTGCGAGCGCGGTGGCCCTCGAGGATCTCGGTGATCGTCGTCTTGCCGGCGCCATTCGGACCGAGCAGGCAGAAGACCTCGCCCGGCGCGACGTCGAAGCTGACCCCGGTCACCGCCTCTAAGTCGCCGTAGGACTTACGTAGGTCGTGGACCTCGATCGCACTCAAAGCGCGGCGATCATACGCGCTCGGCGCCGGGCGCCGGCTACGCTGCGCTCGCGCTCTGGGCCCAGTCCCGATAGAGGTCGGCGTACTGGCCACCGGCGAGGAGCAGTTCGTCGTGCGTGCCCTGCTCGACGATGCGGCCGTGCTCGAGCACGACGATCCGGCTTGCGCCTCTGATCGTTGAGAGGCGGTGTGCGATCACGATCGCGGTGCGCCCAGCGAGCAGCCGTCGCAGGCCCTGCTCGATCCGCCGCTCGGTCCGCAGGTCGACATTCGAGGTCGCTTCGTCGAGCACGAGGATCCGCGGATCGGCGACCAGCGCTCGCGCGAACGAGACAAGCTGGCGCTGTCCGGCCGACAGCTGTACGCCTCGCTCGCCGATTTCCGTGGCGTATCCCTCTGACAGGCCGATGATCAGCTCGTGGGCTCCGACCGCCTTGGCCGCCGCCTCGATCTCGGCATCGCTCGCCTCGGGGCGGCCGAACGCGATGTTGGAGCGAATCGTCCCCGAGAAGAGGAAGGCCTCCTGCGGAACGACCCCCAGCTGCGAGCGCAGCGACTGGTAGCTGACCTCGCGCACGTCGTGCCCGTCGATCAGGATGCGCCCGCGCGTCACGTCGTAGAAGCGCGCGACCAGCTTCGCGAAGGTCGACTTGCCCGCTCCGGTGGCTCCGACCAGCGCGACCGTCTCGCCGGGCGCTATGTGCAGGTCGATGTCATCGAGCGCGAGCAGTTCCCGGTCGTCGTCGTTCTCGCCACGCCGCTTGGGGTAGGCGAACGAGACGTGCTCGAAGCTCAGCTCGCCGCGCAGCCGTGGCAGCACCAGTGCGCCGGAGCGCTCGGTCATGCTCGGCTGCTCGTCGAGCAGTTCGAAGATCTTGTCGAGCGCGGCCATCCCCGCCTGGTAGGTGGTGTAGAGCTGGGACAGCTGGGTGATCGGGTTGAAGAAGTTGTTGAGCGCCGCCAGGAAGCCGACGAGAATGCCAACCTCGAGATGCCCGTGGAGAACCTGGTCGCCGCCGTAGAGCAGCACGACGACCGTCGCGACGGCGGAGACGAACTCGATCGTCGGGAAGTACGCGGCGTTTAGGTAGACGGTCGTCATGTTGGCGGCGCGGTTGCCATCGTTCAGCTCCGCGAATTCGCGCGCGTGGCGGGGCTCCTGCGCGAAACTCCTGACGACGCGCACGCCCGACAGAGACTCCTGCAGGTAGCCGGTGATCGCCCCGATCGTCTCCCTCGTGCGCCGATAGGCATCCGAGGAGGCGATCCGGAAAACGACCGAGGCGAGGAAGATCAGCGGCAGCATGATGAAGGTGATCAGCGCCAGGCGGAGGTCGAATGCGACCAGGATCACGAGCGTTCCGAGCAGCGTCAGTCCGCCCTGGAAAAGCGTCACGACGCTGTCGGTGACGAGGCTGTCGAGCGCCTCGACGTCGTTCGTCATCCGCGAGATCAGAACCCCGGTCGGACGGTTCTCATAGAAGCTGACCGGCAGTCGTTGGAGGTGGGCAAAGATCGCGAGACGCAGATCCGCGAGCGCGCGCTGGCCGACCCACTCAACGAGGAAAGTCTGAGCCGCCGTCATCAGCCAGACGACGATCGCAGCGATGACGAAGCCGGCGACGACGAGCACCAGGCGCGCCATGTCGTGCTTCTCGATTCCGTCGTCGATCGCGTACGCGACGAGTGGCGCCGGGGCTAGTGATGCCGCCGTCCCGCTGATCAGCGCAAAAACCATCGCCGCCGTTCGCAGCCGGTATGGAGCGAGCAGGCCGGCGAGACCGCGCAGCCGCCGCGCGCGACCGCTCGTGCCGCGCAGGCGCCGTATTACCTCGCTTGTGCGTGACGCTGTGCTCATCGCCGGATTGCCTTCGCCCGCTGGCGAGCGCGTTTCACGCTGACGCCGCTCGCCTGGCTCTGTTCGATCATCTCGCGGTAGAGCTCCGAGACCTCGAGCAGTTCGTCGTGGGTGCCCTGGGCGGCGATCTCGCCGTGCTCGAGGACCACGACGGCATCGGCGAGCGCGATCGTCGATAGCCGATGGGCGACGATGAACGTCGTGCGCCCAGCCATGACCTCGGCGAGCGCCAGCTTGATCTGTCGCTCGGTTGTCGCGTCGACCGAGGAGGTCGCGTCGTCGAGGATCAGGATCCGCGGGTCTGCGAGGATCGCACGCGCGATCGCGAGGCGCTGGCGCTGGCCCCCGGAGAGCGTCAACCCGCGCTCGCCGATCAGCGTGTCGTAGCCCTGCGGCAGCAGCCTGATGAAACCGTCGGCCTGCGCTCGCCGGGCGGCGTCCTCGACCTCCGCGCGCGCGGCGTCGGCGCGCGCGTAGGCGATGTTGGCGTGGACCGTCGTCGAGAAGAGGAACGGATCGTCGCCGGTGATCGCGACCGCTCGTCGCAGCGAGCCGATCTCCACCTCAGTCAGGTCGGCGCCGTCGATCAGCACCCGCCCGTCGGTCGGGTCGTAGAGGCGAGCGACGAGCGCCGCGAGCGTCGTCTTGCCCGACCCGGTCGCGCCGAGCAGCGCGACCGTTCGACCCGCGGGCACGTCGAGGTCGATGTCGTGGAGCGCGTCGGTGCTCGCGCCCGCGTAGCGCATCGAGACGCCCTCGAAACGCACCTGCCCTTTTCCCGCCGGGAGCGGCGCCGCATCCGCCGGGGACGTCAGGCGCGGAGCGCGGTCGAGTACCTGGAAGATCCGGGCCCCCGAGGCGGTCGCGCGCTGGGCCATCGTCAGCGTCACGCCGAGCGTCTGCATCGGGCTCAGGAGCATCAGCAGGTAGAGGTAGAACGCCGTGAAGTCGCCAATGCTCAGCTCGTGGTGGATGACGGCGTGACCACCGACGAGGAGCACGGCAGCGAGGCCGAGCTGCGGCACGAAGCCGATCAGCGGGTTGTAGCGCGTCTGCAGACGCGCCTCGACCATCGACTGCTCGAAGACCCGAGTCACGCTGCGCTCGAACCGCGCGCGCTGGTGGGCTTCGCGCGCGAACGCTTTGACGACGCGAACGCCGGCGATGTTCTCCTGGACGTCGGCGGTCAGCTCGCCGATGCGCTGCTGCACCTCCTCGAGCGCCGGCCGTGCGAGGCGGCTGTAGCGGTATGTCGCGTAGACGACGACCGGCACCGGTAGCAGCGCGATCGCGGCCAGCTCCGGCTGGAGCACGAACATAGCGACCGCCGCGAGGGCGATCGCCAGGCCGGACTGGACCATGAAGATCAGCCCGTAGCCGAGAAAGAAGCGCACCGCCTGTAGATCGACGGTCACACGCGACATCAGCTGGCCGGTCTGCTGGCGGTCGAAGAACGCGAGCTCCTGCGCCTGCAGCTGCGCGAAGAGATGGTTGCGCAGGTCGTACTCGACACCGAGCGATATGCGTCCGGCGATCAGCCGCCGGCTCGCGGTGAGGCCGAAGCGGATCAGCCCGGCACCCGCGATCGCGAGCGCGTAGGCGATCAGCTCTCCGCGGTCGCGGCGGTCATGGATCGAGTTCACCGCGTCGCCGGCGAGCGCTGGAATCGCCACGGTTGCGAGCATTGCGAGCGCCGCGAGCGCGAACGACGCGATGACGCCCCGGCGGTACGGGCGCAGGAACGTGAGCAGTCGTCCGAACGTACGCACTTCAGAAAGTATAGTTTTGCCGTGGTCCGAGCTGGCGACGCGGGGCGCGAAGGTCTTCGCGCAGGCCTTTGCGACAGCTGCGCATTTCAGCGGCTTGTCCCCAACACGCGCGGCTCGACCTTTTCGCTTTGCGAGCGCTCGAAGCTCGAGCCCGTCGGTTTTCCGCGCTATCCGCGGCTCCCCGTTATGGACTGCAGCGGTTACCGCGAGCGCGCAACGTGAGCTACCGCCGCCGCCGCGGGTATAACGCTCGCGCGTGAGCGAACGCGAGCCGGCAGGCGTGCAGCGGGTGTTGCGGAAGTCACTGACTCCGGTCGCCGAGACCGCGCACGAGTCGCTGCGGCTGCGCGTCGGCCGCGTGCGCTCAGCCTGGCGGCCGATCCTCCAGTCCGGCATCGCGGCCGGCCTCGCGTGGTTTCTCGCGCGGCTGATCGTCGGGGCACCCGATCCGTTCTTCGCGCCCGCGGCAGCCGTTCTCTCGATCGGCCTCGCGCGCGGCCAGCCCCTGCGCCGCTCGGCCGAGGTTGCGGTGGGCGTCGCGATCGGGATCGGCGTCGCGTTCCTGCTGCGTTCGGCCGTCGGTCTCGGATCGGTCCAGATCGGCGGGATCGTCGCGCTGACGATCGTCGCCGCCCTCCTGGTCGACGCCAGCGTCATCCTCGTCAACCAGGCGGCGATCTCGGCTGTGCTCGTGATGACACTCCCGACGGCGGGCCTGAGCAACGGCCCTGACCGGTTCTTCGACGCATTGGTCGGCGGGGCAGTCGCGATTGTCGTCAGCCACGTGGTCTTCGTACGCGACCCGACGAGCAGCGTCGCGGCGGCCGTCGGCCGGACCCTCGCCGAGCTCAGCCTGGCCCTGCGCGAAGCCTCGACGGCGCTCGAAACGGGGGCACTCGACGCCGCTCATCAGGCGCTCGCGCGCTTGCGCGCCCTCGACCCGAGCGTGTCGCTGCTGTTCGAGGCCCTGGCGATGGCCCAGGAGGCCGCCTTTGTCTCACCCGCTCGCCGCCGCGTACGCGGCCAGATCGAGCCGTATGGAGATGCCGCGCGACACGTCGATTACGCCGTGCGCAACGCGCGCGTGTTGCTACGCGCCGTCGCTACGGCGCTCCGCACGCACGTCGCGGTTCAGCCCGAGCTTCCCGTGGCGCTGGCGACGCTAGCCGCATGCGCGGACGCCCTCTCGGCTCAGCTGACCGCCTCGACGGATCCCCAGGCAACGCGCTCGCTCGCGATCCTCGCGAGCGAGCAGGCAACGGGCGTCCTGGCGCTCCACCACGATCTGCGAACCAGCGTGATGATCGGCCAGGTACGAGCGATCGCCGTGGATCTGCTGCGAGCCAGCGGACTCGACGCCGAGGTCGCCCGCGAGTCGATCCCGGCGGCACCGTCGGAGGAGGTGTAGCGAGCTCACAGGCCGTTGGTGTGCTCGAGCGCGACGCGCGCCGCGGCGTGGCCGCTGCGTGCTGCGCCTTCGAGCGTCGCCGGCCAGCCCGTGGCGGTCCAGGCGCCGGCGAGCGCAAACCCCGCAACGGACGTTCGGGCGCTCGGTCGCAGCGCGCGCGTCCCCGGCACCGCCCGAAATGTCGCCGCATGCTCGCGTGTCACCGCGAAGCGCAGCACCTCCGCGCCGCGGGCGCGCGGCAGGAGCTCGGCGAGCGCCGGCAGGTAGCGCGCGCGCAGCTCCTCGCTGCGCATTGCGGCCTCGAGCTCCGCGCCCGACAGCGACACGGCGACGTACTGGCGCTGGCCATTCCACTCCGGGGGTGTCCGATCAAACACGTACTGGACCGGGCTGTCGACGCCTGCGGCAAACCGATGTTCGAGGACGCGGCGGTCGTAGACGACGTGCACGTTGACGATCGGTGAGCTTCCGAGAGCGTCGAACGCCGCGGCGCCGGCACGAAGCTCGCTCGGCATGATCGCGGCGGCACGCTGATGCGGGACGGCGAGCACGACGGCGTCCGCGGACAGGCTGTCTCGCTCGCCGCGAACCTCGAAGCGATCGCCATCGCGCTCGACCTCCTGGGCGCGCCAGCGCAAGCGCACGTCCACGCCCGCCTGCTCGAGCGCTCGAAGGGCTGGCGCGCCGATGATCTCGACGAGCGGAGCGCGATGAATGCCGATGTCGCCGGCCGCCGCGCTTCGCAACAGTCCTTCCTGGAAGACGAACGCCCCAAGGCCGAGCGATGCCTGTGCGGCCGGCACGTTCAACGTCGGCAGGGCGATCAGATCCCACAGGTTGGCGATCGCGCGCGGGCTCTGGCCGTGGGCGGTGAGCCAGTTGCCGAAAGTCTCGTCATCGCGTGCCGGATCGACGCGCGCGAGCGCGAGCGCAGCGCGGCCGACGCCGAGACGCTCGCGCAACGAGAGGTGACCGTAGCGAAGCAGCGCCGGGCCGAGCTGCCCGGGAGCCGGGAGGCGGCTGCGACGCAGCAGCGCCGGCGGACGACCCGGTGCCAGCACCGGGATTTCGAGCCGGCTTTGCAGCTCGACGCCGCCACTGCCGCCGATCCGCTCGAGCAGAGCCCGGTAGGCGGTGCAGCAGCGCAGGAAGACGTGCTGGCCGTTGTCGAGCGCCAGGCCGTCGCGCTCGAACGAGTACGCCGCGCCGCCGAGCTGGGGTCGAACCTCGAGCAATATGACGTCGAGTGCGCGATCCGCCAGGTCGAGCGCCGCGGTGACGCCCGCGACGCCGCCACCGACGACGACCGCGCGCGGCCGGCTCACGTCCCGCGCCGCAGGAGGCTACGCAGCGCGACGCGCGTCTTGGCGCCCGCCGGGAGGCTGACACGCTCCTCGAGGATCCGCTCGGGCCGCGCGTCGATCCGCCCCAGCACGCCTTCGTAGATCTGGCTCATCGCGAGTGCGCAGGCGCCGCTGCGTCGATCGAGCAGCGCTATCAGCCCCTTGCCGCGCACGAACCACTCGCGGTTGCGCTGCGCTTCGAAGTGCACGAGCTCTGCCAGCCTTCCGGGCTGACCCGGGCTGACAGCAGCGATCGCCTCCGCGTCACCGCCGGTGTCCCGCGGCCAGCCGAAGCGGCGCAGATCCTCGGCCGGCAGGTAGACGCGTCCGTTCAGCGCGTCCTCGCGCACGTCGCGCAGGATGTTGGTCAGCTGCAACGCCACGCCGAGGTCGTCCGCCAGGCCGTCAGCCGCCGGATCGCGGCTGCCGAAGACCCCGAGGCAGAGTCGGCCGATCGATCCCGCCACGCGCCTGCAGTACACGACGAGCTCGTCAAAGCTCTCGTAGCTGGTGCCGGCGATGTCCATCCGCACACCGTCGATCAGGTCGGTGAACGCTTCGTGTGGCAGCGCGAACTCGCGCTCGACGCTCGCCAGCGCGACAATCAC
>Ga0302325_10014703_pt1 | contig 16652 bp, 15 predicted proteins | sample Palsa_T0_2_FD_201948 | JGI IMG/M metagenome (GOLD analysis project Ga0302325, IMG submission 201948) | Peat permafrost microbial communities from Stordalen Mire near Abisko, Sweden - Palsa_T0_2 | ecosystem: Environmental > Terrestrial > Soil > Palsa > Peat permafrost | place: Sweden: Abisko... | reverse complement strand
GGGCTGATTCTCGAGGATTAGCGGCGCGAGTTGCGAGAGGACGTCATAGCTTCGGGCTAGTTCCTCGCCGCCACCCCCGGAACTCCCCGTGCCATCGATGGCAAACGGCGAAAACCCGAACGCCCGGTGGCTCCCGACAGCATAAAAAACGTTGGCGGCCCCTTGAGCGCCGCCGGCCGCCTCCGGTATAAACAACGGATTCGGCGGCCGATCGTATTTTGCCGACCACTTCTTGAACTCGAAGTAAATGTCCGGCGCCAGGAAGTCGAGTTGCGGGGCGCCTGCCTGCCAGATCTCGAAAGAGTGGGGCAGGGGACCGCCGCTGTTGTACTGTCCAGGAGCGTAATCCGGACGAATCAACGCGGCGTTGGCAAACATCGGCAAGTTGTACTCAGCCTTGCCGGCCTCGGCGACTTTGCCGATATACCGGGCATAATGCCAGGCCATAAACAGATCCTCTGTCTCCAGCCCCGATCCGAAGACAGCTTCCCAATTGCCGGAGGCCTTGAACCCCGCGGCCTGCCACTTGGCGCGAAGATCGGGATCCATCGTCTCCTTGTGCCGTTCGAGATACTCCATCAATTCCGCTGGGACCGGCTGGCCGTAAGCGTCGTTCGCCGCCGGAGAATGGTCCCGGGCATCCGGGATGACGCCCACTTCGTTCTCCACCTGCACCATGATTACGGCGTGACCCGAGTCTACCTCTTTGATGCGGCGCATGAGGGCGCCGAATGCTCTGGCGTCGGCGCTCCGGCCCGCGTCGCAGAATGGCGAAAGCCTCTCTGTCCCAGAGCCGTTCAATAACTGTACACGCGCGAATCGGGCAAGGTCGCGCTTCACCCAGTCGGGCGCATAGCTTGACCACGTATTCTTCCAACTGCCGAACCAAAGGAAAACGATATGGAGGTTTTGATCCCGTGCGCCGCGAATCAGGCCGTCCACCAGCGTGTAGTCGAATTTCCCCTCCACAGGTTCGAGCAGCGCCCAGGAGACGGGCACGAGCACCGTGTTCAGACGCATCGCCGCCAGCCGGGGCCACACCGGCCTCATATAATCCAGGCTGGTAGCAGAGTTGTTGAATAGCTCGCCGCCCAGTATCAAAAAGGGCTTGCCATCGACGATCAACTGGGTCGCGTCACCGCGCCTTTCCAGGTGCGGAATAGGGGAGGCAGGATTGGATTGGGAGGCAACCGGGCGGGCAGCAAGATAACAAAGCAGCGCTGCCCATACCGATGGCCGGAGTAGCATATTCGAATTAGGGAGCATCCACCTTAGTATCCAGCCGGACGCTCCCTTGAATGTACTCGTCTAGAATCGCAGATACCCGCCAACCTCTAAATACCGCGGCGTGGATTGCGTGCCGGTGATCAGGCCAAAGCCGTTGTAATTCGTGGCGCCACTCGAGCTGGTTGTCCAGCAGCAACTGCCGCCGGGGTTGGCAAAGACCACTGTATTCGTCAGATTGTAGGCCTCGCCCACTAACTGCAGCCTAAGCTTCTCTCCCCTAATCGGGAACGTGCGGGTGATGTTCGCGTTCAATTGGAAATATCCGGGTCCGATCAGCAGGTCCCTCCCCGTGGTACCCAGCACGCCATTCGGTGGATTGGCAAAGGCCGCGCCGTTGTAATAGGGATCATTGGCATCATGGCCGCCCAGAATCTGCACGTTCGCGCTGATCTGGGTGGCGCTGTTGGCCTGTCCGCCGGCGTTGATGTTGGAAGTGGTCCCGACAGTGAACGGCAGGCCGCTGAACCGCTGAAGGATGCCGGAAATTTGCCAGCCGCCGGCGATCCAGGCTGCCGGGCCGGTGGTTAACATGGTGTGTCCCTTGCCGAATGGCAACTGGTATACGTAGTAGAGGCTGAACGTCTGTTGACGGTTGATGCCGGAGAGCGCCTTGTCCAAGTTGAAAGATACCGGATATGCGCGCCACAAGGTGCCGTCGTCGTTGTCGCCGTTGATGTCGTCCATGCTTTTGGAGAACGCGTAGCTGACGCCGATCAGCGAGGAGCCGATGCGCTTCCTTAGCGTGGCCTGCAAGCCCTCGTAGGTTTCAAATCCGAACGGCTCATACATATTCATGTCGCTGGTGACATAGGGATATAGCTGACGCCCAGCGGTACCCGTGCCAGGAGCAGAGCCATTGATGTTGACTCCCATGTCGATCCGGACACCGTGGTTACCCACATACCCAACCTGCGCCGTCAGTGTGGGAGAGAACTCATGCTGTACGAAGATATTCCAGTTCTGATAATACCCACGGTCGAAATTCTTAGGGAATGTCACCGTGCTGGTGCTCGGCAGATAGGTAGTCAGCGACGAATTGGGCGACGGCCCAATCGTGCCCGTTGAGATAGTCGGGAAACTGGGCAATGGAACGCCGTCCGCGAGCGATACTTGCGTAGCCCCGTCCGAGTTTGGAACGCCGGCATAGCTGATGAATTGATACGTATTCAGCGGTTGGTAGACCTGGTTGACGATGGACGGGTACTGGTTGCGCTGGTTGCGCATGTTGTCAGGGTCGATGCTGATGCCGTAGCCGGAGCGGATCACGGTTTTCTCACCGAGCCGGTAAGCCAATCCGAGACGCGGAGCGAAGCCTTTCTTGCTGGCGTCGGCGCCGGTGTTCCAGGGTACACCGCCTTCGCCGCCGACCAGGATGTTATCTGTCGAAGGGTCGAAGCGGACTGCGCCGTAGTTGTCGTGCGAGTAGATCGGGTAGTATTCCCAACGCATGCCGTAATCGATAGTGAGGTTCCTCGAAACCTGCCACTGATCGCGCGCATACAGCGACCAATTCGAGAAGCGCAGCGAGTTGGGGTCGTTGTATTGAGTGACCTTGCCGGTTTCCGACGGAAAGCCGAGCAGGAACTGCGCCCATGAGTTGGAAGGGCTGCCGGTGTTAATCGCCGGGCCGCCGTTCAGGGATGCCAGGGATCCGTCAAAACCAAAAGTACCGCGGGCAGTGCCGAAGGTTCCGCCTTGCGGCTGAAATTGATTCAGAGCTCCCTTAATATATTCGAAGCCGAAACGCAGGTTATGCGGGCCCTTGATTTTGGTCAGGTTGATGGTGCCGGTGTATTGGTTATCGCGGAACTCGAAGGGGCTGCCGGTATTGGTGTTGCCGATATTGGCGAAGCCCGCAACCTGGAAGCCCGGAATGCCTTCGTAGTTCGGACCAACGCCGTTGGTGCCCGGGATGTGCAGCACAGCCGTTCCGTAGTCGCCATCCTGCGGGTCGCCGTTGGCCCCGATATGCTGCCGCGTGTAGCCGGCATTCCCGTCCAGCAGAAGCGTCGGCGATAAGGTGTCCGTAAAGCCTGATGCCCATACTTGTACGCGGCCGCCGGCATGACCCGGATTGCCGCCGCTAAAAGCGTCGCCGCCCGCCGGGCCCAGAACCAACGGGGCTACGATATCCATGGGCGAAATGCTGTAGCGGCCCCAGATCATGGTATTTTGCGTGGGATTATAGTTAGCCTTCCAATCCCAGCGATCCACGCTGTAGGTAGTGTTACCGTAGGCGTCGTAGTTGGCTGTGTATTGGTTCGGCCGGGTGAGAGCCGGCAGCAGAGCCGTGAGCGTGGCGGCAGCCGAGTTAATCCGGGCGGTTGGAATTGTGTCATTGGGGAACGGCGTCCGGCCCGTGCCGTTGGCGTTGCCGGTCAGCGGATCGTAGATCGTCGTAGGAGTGCCGCTGAAATTGCCCGTGCGCATGGCCGCGTTGGGCAGAGTCAGGTTTGCATCGACCGCATACTGACTTTGCTTGGTTCCTTCATAATCCATGAACCAGAACAGCTTGTTCTTCCCATGAACCACCTTGGGAATCCAGACCGGGCCGCCGATCGCGAAACCGTACTGGTTTTGGATGTTCTTCGCCAGGCGGCCGGGATGGCTGAAATAATTGTTGATCGCGTCAAAATCCTGGTTGGTGTTGCGTTCAAACGCCACTCCGTGCAGATTGTTGGTTCCCGATTTGATGCTCACGTTGATCGCCGCTCCGCCAGCCGCGCCCATTTCCGCGTCGAACGCGTTGCTGCTCACCACGACGGTCTGAATGGCTTCGGGCGACGGGACGTACGCCACGTTAACCGGCAGCCAGGGATACGCATCGACGGCGCCATCCAGCCTGGTATTGTTGGCTTGGGAAGAAATGCCGTTCATGGATACCGTGATTGCGCGCTGCGGGTTGCCGGCCGCCGAATTGGCCTCGCCTGTCCCCGCCGTGGTGTTCGCGCCCGGCTCCAGCAGCAGCAGCGCCTGAAAGTTCTTGCCCTCGGTACCGTTGTACGGCAAATTCTCCACTTCCTGCGACGTGATCTCCGTGTGGATATCGCCCTTATCGGTTTGCAGCGCCACCGCGTCCGCCTTAACCTCTAACGACTGGGCGACCGTCGCCACCTGGAGTTGAACGTCCACGCGCCGCACTGCGCTTGCCTGCAAGTCAATGTTGGTTTCGACAAAAGTTTGGAACGATTTGGCGGTGACGGTAACTTTGTAGACTCCCGGTTGAAGGTCACTAAACAAAAACACGCCGCGGTCGTCGGTTTCGGTCCGCTTGGCGATGCCCGTGTCCATACTTTCGGCATCCACCTGTGCTTTGGGAACGGCGGCGGAACTGGGGTCTATTACGTTGCCGGTAAGTGAGCCATAGAGCCCCTGGGCATGGCCAATCTGGCTCATGGCCATCGTTGCGCACAGTACCAGGGCGCACTGGAACCCAAGGCGAGTTCTGCTGTTCATGTTTCCTAACCTCCTTCAAAGACGGGGAACGAGATTTCGTTGCTGCTTCCAACTATATACGCGCTTAATGCGGATAAAAGTCAAGGCCATGGCTCAATTATTGACATCTTTACGCCCACCGGCGGCTAGAATCGCAATTCCACGTGTATCGCTGCACCTTGACTTGGTTCAGAATCTAGTTGCGCTGATGCCAATTGTTGTACGATAAAACTAATTGTGAGGATACAGGACATTCGCGCGACCACCGTCACGGTTCCGCTCGAAGCCCCGCTGCGCCACGCCAACGGCTGCCACTGGGGCCGGTTTGTCCGCACCATTGTGGAAGTGGAAACGGATAGCGGATTGATCGGGCTGGGCGAAATGGGCGGCGGCGGCGAATCGGCCGAAGCCATGTTCCGGGCCATGAAATCGTATCTTGTGGGTCACGACCCGGCGCGTCTCGAGGAAATGCGATTCCTCATCGCCAACCCGACCGCCTCTTTATATAACAACCGGACACAGGTGCTTGCCGCGCTGGAATTCGCCTGCCTGGATATTCTGGGCCAGGCCTGGAACGTGCCTGTTTGCGATATTCTGGGCGGACGCCTGCGCGACCGCGTGCCCTTCGCCAGCTACTGTTTCTTCCGCTACGCCAATCCGAAGAGCGGCGGGGGCGAGGTGCGGACCATCGATCAACTGGTGGAGCTTGCGTGCTCCCTGAAGCGGCGCTTTGGTTTCACCACGCACAAGCTCAAAGGCGGCGTTTTCCACCCGGATTACGAACTTGAAGCTTACCGTGCGCTGGCCGATGCCTTCCCGGAAGACGCGGTGCGTTTCGACCCCAACGGCGTCTGGTCTACCGAGCAAGCGATTCGTTTCGGACAGGCCATCGAAGGGCTGCGCAACGACTATCTGGAAGACCCCGTCTATGGTCTGAACGGAATGCGCCGCGTGCGCCAATCGATCCGCGTTCCCCTGGCCACCAATACGGTAGTGGTGAACTTCGAGCAGCTGGCGGCTAATGCGCTCGATACGGCGGTCGATGTGACCCTCCTCGACACTACTTTTTGGGGCGGCATTCGTCCCTGCATTAAGGCGGCCGCGGTATGTGAAACCTTTCAGCTTGGTGTGGCCGTTCACTCGTCGGGTGAACTGGGAATTCAACTCGCCACCATGCTGCATCTGGGCGCTGTAATTCCCAATTTGTCGTTCGCAGCCGATGCGCATTATCATCATTTGACGGACGACATTATCGAGGGCGGTCTGATGCCTTACGAACAAGGAGCAATTCGCGTGCCCAATGGACCGGGTCTTGGAATCAAGCTGGATCGCGAAAAACTGCGCGAATATAGTGAGCTCTACCAGCGGTTGGGCGGATATCCATATGACCAGGATCCCGGGCGTTCCGGCTGGACTCCGATTATTCCCAACGATCGCTGGGCCGACCCGGCGGATGATCGTACGCCACCCATCCCTTATTGAAAGAGACCCGACTATGTTGCCGGAACAATGGGAAATATTCAAACGAGCTGCCCGCCGCGAGACCATGGACAAGATCCCGATGGCCTTGATTATCGACAGCCCATGGATGCCTGGCTATCTGGGAATCAAGCACCTGGATTATTATCTGGACCCGGAAGTCTGGTTCGAAGCGAACCTGAAGATCATGCGCGAGTTTCCCGGCATCATCTTCGTGCCTTCCTGGTGGATGGAATACGGCATGGCGGCTGAGCCCTCGATTCTGGGCTCCAAGATCAAGTTCTGGCAGGACAACACGCCCAGCGAATACCACACGCTGTACCGCCTGGAAGACATCGACCAATTTCCCGAATACGAAGTGGATGCGGACGGCTTCGCGGCGCTGACCCTGCATCGCATCGGCATGTCCAGACAGCGCATCCTGGATCACGGCTACATTTTGCCAATGGTGACGGCGCGCGGCCCGCTGTGTACCGCCGGGTTTGTCCGCGGCACCACTCACTTCATGATCGATCTGGTGGAAGACCCGAAAGGCGCGCACCGGCTGATCGATTTATGCACGCGCGTGGTCATCGATTGGCTCAAAGCGCAGCAGAAAGCCATGGGCGATAAGGTGGAGAGCATCTTCATCCTCGACGACATTGTGGGATTCATCAACGAGGAACACTACCTGGAGTTCGCGCACCCTTACCTGAAGCGCATTTGCGATGCATTCCCCGCGGATTGGGTGAAGCTCTACCACAACGATGCCGAAGTGGACGCGTGTCTCGATCACCTTCCCGACGCGGGTTTCAACGTGCTCAATTGGGGCAAGCAAAAAAATATTCGCGAGGTGAAGCGGCGCGTCGGCAACCGGATGTGTCTCATGGGGAACGTGAACCCGCTCGAGATCGCGGTTCGCGGCACGCCCGAGGAAGTCAAGGAAGAGACGCTCGACGTTCTCGAAGGTTCGGAAGGCGAGGGCATCATTCTGTCAGTGGGCGGCGGAGTCAGCCCCGGCATGCCGCGGGCCAGCATTGTCGCCATGCTGGAAGCGCTGGAAGAGTTCAATAACGCGCGCGCCGGCAAGTTAAAGGAGTCAGTGCATGGTTGATTATGCCCTGATGAATCAGCACCTATACGAGGGCAAGGCCAAGGAAGTCGAGCAGATGACCAAGGATGCCCTGGCTGAGGGCCGGTCGGTGCAGGAAGTGCTCAATGAAGGCCTGATCGCCGGTATGAGCGTGGTGGGCGAAGACTTCAAACACAACATCCTCTACGTGCCGGAAGTGCTCATCGCGGCGCGCGCCATGAAGGCCGGCATGGCGGTGCTCAAGCCGCTGCTCAGCGCGAAAGACAGCGTGACCAAGCGGGTGGGCGTACTGCTGATGGGAACCGTCCGCGGCGATCTTCACGATATCGGAAAGAACCTGGTCGGAATGATGGCGGAGGGCGCCGGCTTTGAAGTCTACGATATCGGCGTGGATCAAAGCGTGGAGAAATTCATGGCCGCGGCGGCGCAATTCAACCCCGATATCATCGGCATGAGCGCGCTGCTCACCACCACCATGACTTACATGAAGACCGTGATCGACGGCTTCGCCGCGGCCGGGTTGGGGAATATCAAAATGGCGGTGGGCGGCGCTCCCATCAGCCAGATGTTCGCCGACGAGATCGGCGCGGACGGCTATGGCGCGAACGCATCCGCCGCCGTCGACCTGTTTTTGCGGCTCGCCGCGGCAAAGAGTGACCAAGATGGCAACTTACAAGATCCTATATTGGCAGGAAATACCGTCTCAAATTAAGGCCGAGGACGATGCGGAGGATGTCACACTGCCTCTATCTCCGAAGTTCATGGAGCGGATCGACATCCTTGCAGCGAAGCGGGGCTTGACGGCCGCGGACGATTACCTTGCCCAGTGGCAATGGAGCGAGGAACAGGAGCGCGCCGGCTCCGCCGCGGAAGTGGCCGAAGCCGTAAAGACCGAGTTGGAATCGAAGGCTTATGCCAGCCAATGACTACCTGTGTGTGGCGCACGCATGAGTGCGTGATGCCGAAAAAAGTGGGGTGGACCCCCTGGTCCGCGGCCGACCCCCCGGTCGGCCTTTCGGGACTACACATGAAGCGGATTTTGCTGGGCGAAGAGCGGGTCCAGGGGGACCCGCGCGGACCAGGGGGTCCGCCCAACTTTTGAGAGCGGCAGCATGGCAACCCGTATGACAGCGCTTACCATTAACGGACGGACGGTCGAGGCCATCCCCGGGCCATCACTCTTCGACTACGCGGAGGGACTCGCTGTTCAAGTCCCCACGTCCTGCAAGAAACAAGGTAAGTGCAAGGAATGCATGGTCGAGGTCGCCGAGGGTATGGAGTATCTCTCGGAGATCACCGAAGAAGAGCGCCACCTGAAAGGCAATTTCCGTCTTTCCTGCCGGACCACCGTGGCTGGCGGGGGCGCGGTCCGCTGCCATACCATGCGGCGAGGTAATATGCGCATCGAACGCCGCGGCTTTTCCCCCGGCGCCTTGACGTTGGACCCGGCCGTCACCCGCTCCGGCGACCGAATTCTGATCGATGGCGAAGAGATCGCGCGCTCCGCCGGCGGCGCGATTCACGGTATCGCGATGGACCTCGGCACCACCACCGTGGTGCTTCGCCTTTTCAATCTGGAGACCGGAGAAATCGCCGCCGAAGCATCTTTCGAAAATCCCCAGCGTTTCGGCGGCTCCGACGTGATGGCCCGCATTCAATACGATACCGACAACCGCGGCAAGCTTTTGATGCGAACCCTCGCCGGCTACCTGAGCCACGCGATTGAAGAGTTTCCCGTGGATCCTCGAACCATCTACGAAATGGTGGTGGTAGGCAATTCCACCATGCGCGATCTCTTCTTTGGCCTGAGCGTCTATACCATCGGACAGAGCCCGTACCGTTCCATTACCGAAATCGAAATGGCGGACACCAGCCTCATCAGCACCGGCCGGCGCTGCCTCCTGCCGATCCATCCCAACGCGCGCGTCTATGGCGGGCCTATCGTCAGCGGCCACGTTGGCGCCGACGCAGCCGCCTGCATGCTCGCCGTGGATTTGGCCCACGAAGAACGCACGGTCGCGATCATGGATATCGGCACCAACACCGAACTCATCGTCGGCAACCAGGGCCGGATTCTGGCCGCGTCCTGTCCGGCAGGCCCGGCATTCGAAGGCGGCGCTATCGCCTGCGGCATGCCTGCTCTCGACGGCGCCATAGAGAATGTGGTCATCGACAGCGATGGCGCCTTCCACTTCGGCGTGATCGGCGGCGGCGCCCCCGAAGGCATTTGCGGCTCCGGTTTGGTATCGCTGCTGAGCGAACTGATCCGCACCGGCCGCATGAACAGCCTGGGCCGCTTCGAGGATGGAGAGCACCGCATTACCCTCGACGCGAAGCGTAACATCTTCTTCACCGAAAGCGACGTGAATGAATTGGCGCAGGCCAAGGGCGCCAACGTGGCCGGCCTCCACGTGGTGTCCAGCCAGTACGGCCTCGATTTCGACGACATCGGCGTGTTCTATTTAGGCGGCGGCTTCGGGCGTCATTTGAGCGTGCAGGCTTCGCAGCACATCGGCCTCATTCCCAATGTGGCCGAAACCCGCATCGTACAGGTGGGCAACGCCGCGATTGAAGGCGCTTCCATCGCCCTGCTCTCGAAAACCAAGCGGCGGGAATTGGAGGAGTTGGTCCGGAGAGTGGAGCATTGCCGCCTCGAAACCCACCCGCGCTTCTTTGATTTCTTCGTCGAGGGCTGCCAGTTCAAGCCGGTGGAATCGATGTCCAAGGTGGCCGCATGATCGAACTGAGCGATGCCACTCCGGTGGTCGACGTCGAACCCGCCGAGTACAACCGGTTGCTCGGGTATCCGCCCGGCTGGGTCCTCGAAGGCCGCGCTCGGGAGTTGGCGGATATGGCTGCCGATTGGTATGCCAGGAACGGTCGCCCCTGGGTCTACGCACGCCAGGCGGAAAGCCTGCACACGTCCAATGGATCGACCGAGATCGACGGCATCGCATTCTCGAGTTCCCGTCTGCGGAGCACGCTCGAACGCGCCCAGGCCCACAGCGCGATTATGGTGGCTGCCGGCGCCGGTCCCGAATTGGAGTGCGAGGCCCAAAGGCTTTGGCGGGACGAGAAACCGGACGAATATTTCTTCCTCGAAGTATACGGCTCGGCCGTGGTGGAGCGGCTGATCACCGCGACCGGCGCGCGACTCTGCGCCTGGGCCGAACAGCAGGCGATGGCCGTGCTGCCTCATTACAGCCCCGGCTATCCCGAATGGGACATCGCCGAGCAATCGCGTTTGCTGGACTTGATGACGCGATCGGGGCAATTGCCGCTGCCTTCGCCTCTTGAAGCGCTCGGCTCGGGCGCACTGCGTCCCAAGAAATCGCTGCTGGCGGTGTTTGGCCTGACGCATCGCACCGAGCGCGTGCGCCCTCTCACAGGCCTCGTGCCGTGCGAGAACTGTTCCTTCGTTCCCTGCCAATACAGGCGCGCGCCTTATGTACGCGCTCCCGAAGCGTCTAACTTGATTGGGCTCCCGGCGTCCCCCCAACCGGCGGTGAGGTACGGCGCGAACGTCAAGGCGCTGAAACGATGGGCGGGCGAGCGCCTCTCACTGAAGGCGCGCGGCGATGGCGCCATTGAAGCCGTGTTCCGCTACGACGGAACCACCTGTACGAACATGGGGCGTCCGCTGGCATTTCATTACAACGTCCAGCTAGGTCCGCCGGAGGGGGGATATCTCATACGTGAGCAGCAATGCGTCCCGGCGCCCGGCGATGCCGGCCACGCGCTGATGTGCCAGTACGATGACGGCCGCCTGTTGACCGCGATCGATGGCGAAAAGCCGCTGCTGGGGCAACCGCTCCAGAACGTGCTTCTCTGGCAGCGCTCGGAATGCGCAGCCGGCTGCTACTGCGACCCCGCGGGCCGGGAGCACAAATGGGGCTTGGTGCTTGAAACCATTCATTTCGCGCTGACTCAAATGGAGAAGCGGCTATGAAGGTGGGGCATGCTTTAGCTTGCCCATCGGGTTCTTATGACCAGCTCTAATGGCATTAGGAAACGCCTGCAGGACGCCGCCCGCGAGTCTCCTCTGCTGGCCGATGGCGCCATGGGCACGCAACTCATGCTTGCCGGACTCGAACAAGGCAACTGTGGGGAAGCGTGGAATCTCACCCACCCGGAGAAAGTCCTCGCCATCCAGCGCCGTTATGCCGAAGCCGGTTCCGATTGCATCCTCACCAACACATTCGGCGGCTCGCGCATTATGCTCAATCGCCATTCGAACGCCGGCAAGGCGGTGGAGATCAACCGGGCCGGAGTCGAAATCGCACGTGAGGCCTTCGCCGGCAAGCCCGGCTATGTGATTGGCGACATCGGCCCCTTTGGCGGATTGATGGAGCCGTACGGCGACTTTACCGAATCGCAGGTTCGCGAGGCCTTCAATGAGCAGGCTAGAGCGCTGGTGGACGCCGGCGCCGACGCCATCATCATCGAGACGCAGACGTCGCTCGAAGAGCTGCTGCTGGGCATCGAAGCCGCTCAGGAAGCGGGTGCGCCCTGCATTATCGGTTCGCTGGCCTATGACGTAACTCTCGACGGCTCCACTTTCCGCACCATGATGGGCGTCGACCCCGAACGCGCCGCCGAATTCATGCAGCGGCAGGGCGCCCATATCGCCGCGCTCAACTGCGGTACCGGTATGGATATGGAGCGCGCGCGGCAGGCCGTGGAGCGATACCGGAAAGTGACCGGCTTGCCGGTGATGGTGCAACCCAATGCGGGTCTGCCCAAGCTGGTCGATATGAAAGTGGTTTACGATGAGCCCCCCGAACAAATGGTTTGCGGCGTCGCCGGCCTGCTGGAAGCCGGCGCCAATATTGTGGGCGCCTGCTGCGGCAGCACGCCGGAGCATATCCATGCATTCCGCATTGCGATGGATGAATTTCTGGAACAAAAATGAAAACCAAACTCTGCGACGTGAACGCGGCTGCGCTCGAAAAGCTGCCGAAATTTACCGATGACAAATCCGGGGTGGGCGTCCACTACGTCGACGCCTATATCAAGCCGATGAACACCCGGCTGCCGGACGGAACGCCTGTCAAATGCAAGCGCAAGGGACTGCGCATCTCCCTCTCCGCCGGCGGCAAGAAAGGCGACGGCCTGTTGCGCCGGCTGGACGTCAGCCGCGACCCCGTGGTGATGCTCGATGCCGCGTTGCAGGAAGCCGCTGCGGCGGCGGGCCTCGAACTCGCGGTGGTGGACGGCGCCATATTCGTTACTCTGGAGTCAGCGGAAGCGGCGGGGCCGGTTGCATGATCTTGGCCGACATTCCGGAGACGAGTTGTGCCAGCATGGCGAATTGTTTGGATCTGAAAGACCGCGTAGCCGTAGTGATCGGAGCTTCCTCCGGACTCGGCCGCGCGCTGGCTGTGGGCCTGGCCATGCACGGAGCCGACGTAGTGCCCACCGGCCGCCGCGTCGAAGCTACCGCTGAGGTTTGCCAGGAAATCGAGGACTGCGGCCGCCGCACCATTTGCCAGGCCGTGGATGTCACCGAGCGCGCCTCGCTCGAAGCGTTGCGGGATGCTACGCTGCGCGAATTCGGGCGCGTGGATATCCTGGTCAACGCCGCCGGCTATACCTTTCGCGAGCCGGTCCTAACTACCAGCGAGGCGCAATGGCGATCCCTCATGGACACCAATGTGACCGGCGTGCTCAGCGCATGCCAGACGTTTTACGATTCCCTGCGCGCGAGTGGCCGGGGACGCATCGTCAACATCGCCTCGCTCGGATCTTACCTGGCGTTTTACGAAGTGGCCGCTTATTGCGCATCGAAAGCGGCGGTTCTTTCGCTTACCCGAAGCCTGGCTACGGAGTGGGCGAAGGAGGGCATATCCGTCAACGCCATTGCACCAGGCGTTTTTCCCACGGAACTGAATGGCGAAATGGTCTTAGGAACGCCCCGAGGAGAAGAGATGCTCCTGCGTACTCCGATGCGGCGCTTCGGGAAGCCGGAAGAGCTGATCGGAGCGGCGGTACTGCTGGCATCGGACGCCGCCAGTTTTATCACCGGCCAATGTATCGCCGTCGACGGAGGCTATCTGGCTTCCGGCGTGAATTCCTAATGGGATTTGGCCTCATACCACTGAAAACCAAATGCTCCTCTACAAGACACGCACCGGATGGCAACTGGAAACAGACGGCGTCCGGAAACAGTTGCCCGCCGGCGGCATCCCTCTGCATGAAGACCTCCACGCGTACCTGCAACAGACCGCCGCTGACGCTCCCGTTGCAGCCGCGGACGGCGAACTTCTCCCGCCCATAGACCTGCAGGAAGTCTGGGCCGCGGGAGTCACTTATTTCCGCAGCCGCACAGCGCGCATGGCGGAATCGGAAACCGCCGGCGGGGGCAGCTTTTACGATCGTGTGTATAACGCCGAACGCCCGGAGCTCTTCTTCAAAGCTCCGCCGTACCGGGTGGTCGGACCGGGCGCCGCCGTCCGTATCCGCCGTGATTCTAAATGGAACGTCCCCGAGCCGGAGTTGGCGCTATGGGTCTCTCCGGAGGGCAAGATCGCGGGCTACAGCATCGGCAACGACATGAGCTCACGCGACATCGAAGGCGAGAATCCGCTCTACCTGCCGCAAGCCAAGAGCTATGACGGCTCTTGCGCTCTCGGCCCGGCAATTCTGGTTACGCCGGAACCGCTTCCGGCATCGACCGAAATCCGCATGAGTATCCGGCGCGCCGGAGCCAGCGTGTTTTCGGATACCACCACCCTTGCCGCGATGAAGCGCCGTCCCACCGAACTGGTGGAGTATCTGTTTCGCGAAACCAGCTTTCCCAACGGCTGTTTCCTGCTGACGGGCACGGGCATTATTCCGCCGGATACCTTCACACTGCATGCCGGCGACGTCATCGAGATCGCCATCGACGGCATCGGCGTACTGCTTAATACGGTCGCCTCCGAGTAGATTTTGGTACAACGAAACCATGCCTCTTTCCGCAAGAAATCAACTGCCCGGCATCATCCAGGAGATTCAAGTCGGCGACATCATGGCGCACGTTGTGGTGAAGGTGGGCGACAACGTGATTGAAAGCGTGATCACGCGCAATAGCGCCGAAGAGCTCGGGCTGAAGAAGGGCGATTCGGTGCGAGTGGTCGTCAAGTCGACCGAGGTCATGATTCAGAAGGATTAGGCAAGTATTGGTATGAAGAAGATTCTCTCCATCGATGGCGGCGGCATTCGCGGCATCATTCCAGCTTGCACTCTGGTCGCGTTGGAACAGCAGTTGGGCAAGCCGGCTCGCGAATGTTTCGATTATGCCGCCGGCACCTCCACGGGCGCTTTGATCGCAGCCGCGGTCACAGCCGGCCTTCCTGCCACGCAGATACTCGATATCTACACCAACCGGTCCAAAGAGATTTTTACGCCGCCTCAGCCTTTGGCCGATGTGGAGCGCGCCCTCAAGGGTTACATGTATGACCCGGCTAACATCCGGAAAGTGCTGGCGAGCGAGTTTGGCGCCGCCGCGGCATGGACCTTGAACGAGTCGCCGATCCGCGTGCTCTTGACCGCTGTAGGCATTGACACGCATCCCTGGTACTTCGTCCAGGACAACCCGAAAAACTCCCAAATCACCGGGAAACTCGGCCTGATCGACTGCGCCGTCGCCAGCGCATCGGCGCCGACATACTTCAAACCGTCGACCATTGAGATCTCGGGCAAGCCGACCGTGCTGGTGGATGGCGGCGCGGGAGTGACGGGCGATCCCGTATATCAGGCCTGCGTCGAGGCCTTTTACTATGACGTCTTCACCCCTGCCGAAACCATGGTTGTGTCGCTCGGCACGGGCTACTTTCCGACCGGCAATACGGTACCCAAGGGCCCGATCGAATGGCTCGAATGGACGGTCAACGCATTGCTCGACGCTCCCGAAGATCAGCAGCCGCAGCTGGTGAACCGTCACTGGCCCGGAATCATGCAGCGCTTCGATTGGCAGCTACCGGAAGCCATCGGGATGGCGGATACGGGCAAGATTGACGACCTGGTGCAAATCGGGCAAAAGGCAGCGGCCGCCATGGACTGGACGGCGATCCTGAGCGCGCGCGGATAGCGCTGCTCAGAACTTAATGAACGGCGAGCAGCACGGCGTCTGCACCGGCGCCGGCTCCATCAACTCCGCCCGCGTGAAATTCGGATCGTACAAATTCAATTGCCACTTCCCGTCGCGCCCGATTTTCGGCGGCTGGCTTTGCAAATTCATGCCGCGCGCCAGCAACTGCCTGTAAGCCGCATCCACGCTGGGAACTCCCAACGCCAGGTGGTTCATCACTCCCAACGTCTTCGGCGACGGATTATGCACGTTAAGCATGTATTCGAGCCAATCGGTTCCATCCGGCACGCGCATGTCGATCCAATCCGTGCGCGCGTCGGTCGATCCCCCGTGCCACATCTCGCGAAATCCCAGAATCTCTTTGTAAAATTTGTCGGCCATATCGCGGTCCGCAACCGTCACGCCCACGTGGATGATGTGATCCGATATGCGCGTGGCAGGAAGGAACTTTCCGAAGTTCTTGCTATGCAGCGAGCCGGGAATGTACTGGACGAACTCCACATTGTGGCCGTCCGGATCTTTGATCATCATGCTCACGTTGCCGTCGAGGCCCGGCTTCAGAGCGTCGGGGACTTTCACGCCGCGGCTAGCCAGATAATCGCGCAACTGGGCAATATTCGTAGTTTCGAATGCGATGTGCGAGAGCCGGTCTTCGGATTCGTCCTTCAGCTCGGGGAACACCTCGATGTACTGGTGGTCGTTAACCTTGAAATAGGTCAACAGCAGCCCGCCGGTGGCTTTATCGAGCGTGAACGGCTCCTGAAACCCCAGGTCGCGCCCGTAGAAATTCCGCGCCGCGGCCAGGTCGTTGGTTTTCAGACCGATGTGGGCCACGCCCACGATGGCGGGGCGTGGGATGCCGTCCTGCGCGCTCGCCACGCCCGCAAAAAAGGCCGTAAAAGCAGCCGAAATAATCAGACAACGAAAGGCCATGCACACAGTATATTGCGCCAAGACCTCCACGGGAGTATAAATAGTTTGACGTTACAACAAAACCTATGCCGATATCGACGCGATCCGCTACGGTAAGGCGCACCTTTGTCCTCGTGTCACTGGCGCTGCCCGCCGTTGCCCAATCGCCCTTCGCATGGAAAGATCTCGGCGACGGCCGCATGGAATTGCGCGAGAACGGCAACCCGGCGCTGGTCTACAACTACGGACCCCAGCTCAAGCCGGGCGCGCCCGAAGACCGCCGCCGCTGCTGCTATATCTTCCCCGTGTACACGCCCGCGGGCGTTTCCATGCTCGACGATTTTCCGCAGGATCATTGGCACCATCGGGGCCTTTTCTGGGCATGGCCGGTGGTGG
>Ga0302325_10014702_pt1 | contig 16652 bp, 15 predicted proteins | sample Palsa_T0_2_FD_201948 | JGI IMG/M metagenome (GOLD analysis project Ga0302325, IMG submission 201948) | Peat permafrost microbial communities from Stordalen Mire near Abisko, Sweden - Palsa_T0_2 | ecosystem: Environmental > Terrestrial > Soil > Palsa > Peat permafrost | place: Sweden: Abisko... | reverse complement strand
AAGACGCTCGATCTTCTGGACTCCATCGCCGCGGAGCGCCCCGGGGACTACCTCACGCTGTGGCAGAGCTTCGGCCCGGTCCTGAAGGAAGGGCTGGCCATGGACTTCGAGCACAAGGATCGCATCGCCAGGCTGGTCCGCTACCGGAGCTCCCAGGGCGAGGCCGTGACCTCGCTCGCCGAGTACGTCGCGCGGATGAAGCCCGATCAGCCGGCCATCTACTACGCGATGGGCGAGAACCTCCGGGCGGCGTCGACGTCGCCGCACCTCGAGGCGCTGAAGAAGCGCGGGTACGAAGTGCTGGTCATGACCGATCCCGTCGACGAATGGGCGACCGAGGCGCTGCGCGAGTACGACAAGAAGCCGCTCGTGTCGGCGATGCGTGCCGACCTCAAGCTGGATGAGACCGAGGAGAACAAGAAGACCCGCGACGAACAGGGCAAGTCGCTGGCGCCGCTGCTGGAGCGCATGAAGAAGGCGCTCGGGGATCGCGTGGCGGAGGTCAAGCTGTCGGACCGGCTCACCGACTCGCCGTGCTGCCTGGTGCGCGGCGAGCACGGCGCGCACGCCTTCGTGGAGCGGATGCTGCGCGAGCGCGGTCATGCCGTCCCCAAGGCGCAGCGGATCCTCGAGGTGAACGGCGGGCACGTCCTGGTCAAGCACCTGGAGCAGCTCGTGGAGAAGGATCCGGCGTCGCCGCGCATCGACGCGCTGATCGAGGTCCTCTACGGCCAGGCCCTCCTCACCGAGGGGAGCCCGCTCGACGATCCCAACCGCTTCGCCCAGACGCTGACGGAGCTCCTGGAGAGCAGCCTGTAAGCGCGGGCGAGACACCACCCCGGCAGCGGGTCGAGCGTCACAAGCCCACGCCGGAAAGCACGGCCGACAGGGACCCCACGATCTCCACGAGACGCGGGTGGGTCACCTCGAACTCCTGGACGGACTTTCGCAGGCCGGTGACCGATAGCTCGAGCAGCTCCGGGTGCGGCTGGGGCCGCGTCGCCTCGTGGGCCGAAAGCTCCGCGAAGCCGGCGATGGTCTTGGCCCGGTCGGCGTTCGTCCGCGCGAGCTCCTCGAGCTCCGCGCGCAGCAGGGAAAGGTGCTGCCCGAGCTCCGCCTTCTTCTTCTCGTCGACCATGGCCGGCAGCATAGCGTGTAGCCTGATGAGCGGCGCGAAGGGAGAACCGCAGGATGAGCGACGATCCGGTCCTCGTGACGCATGCCCTCCTCTCCGTCGGCGCGGGTGCGACCGACATCGGCCATCGGGATCACAACGAGGACCAGGTGCTCCTGCGGCCCGAGCTCGGGCTCTTTCTCCTGGCGGACGGGGCAGGGGGCCACAACGCCGGAAACGTGGCCAGCGCCCTGGCCACGACAACCGTCGCCAACGTCTTCGAGACCAGCGCCGCCACCCTGGGGAACCGCCCGGAGATCGACCATCTCGGCCTCTGGACCATGGCGCGGCGCCTCGCCACAGCCATCCAGCGAGCCAACGCCGAAGTGATCGACGTCGCCAAGAAGACCGCGAAGTACCAGGGCATGGGGACCACGCTGGTGGCGCTCGCGTTCTCGGCCGACGGGGACGTGGTCCATGTCGCACACGTCGGTGACAGCCGTTGCTACCGCCTGCGCGGCGGGCTGCTCGATGCGATCACCGTGGACCACTCGCTGGTGGTCGACGTCCTGGAGACGCACCCGGACATCGACGACGCGCTCCTGGCGACGATGCCGCGCCATGTGGTGACGCGCGCCCTGGGGATGGAGGAGAGCGTGCGCGTGTCGGTGCGGACGTCGCGGGTGCTGGCCGGGGATCTGTATCTGCTCTGCTCCGACGGGTTGAGCGACGCGCTCGACGACGGACGGATCGAGGAGCTGCTGGGAGAGGCGCGCAGCCCGGAGACCCACGTCAAGGCGCTCATCGACGCGGCGCTGAAAGCCGGTGCACAGGACAACGTGGCGGCCGTCGTGGTGGCCTGCGAGGAGACCGCGATGCTGCCCCGGCGACGCCCCTCGGCGCAGCTGGATCCCGTGCTGCGGCCGGTGCCCGCGGTACGACGGCCGGCGGGATCGGCGCCGGAGATCATCATCGTGGGCGTCGAGTCGCGCGTCGTCCCCTCGGACAGCGCTACCGCCGGCCTGCTCGACGCGCTGGGTCGCTTCGCGCGCCTCCGTGCGCCGAGCCTTCCCGACGAGGTGGGCCGGCCCAAGCCGTCACGTTGCGCCGACTGCGGCCAGCCGCTGGAGATCGGGGCCGCGGTCTGCCCTACGTGCAGCAGCGCCATCGGTTAGGGCGTGTGAATCACGCGCCACAGCCTCCCGAAGGTCGGCTAGCCGACTTTCGAGGATAGCAGCGCGGCCAGCTTGGCCTCGACCTTGTCGCGATCGTCCTCGTGCTTGACGATGACGTCGAGGGTGGAGCGCGCCAGGTCCCGGTCGAGAGCGCTCGCGCCAAGCAAGACCAGCGCCCTGGCCCAGTCGAGCGTCTCGGCGATCGACGGCGCCTGGCGAAGGTCCATGGCCCGCACCTTCTGGGCGAAGGCGGCGAGCTGCGCGGCCAGCTGCGCGCCCAAACCGGGGACGCGGAGCTCGAGGATGGCTTGCTCTCGCGAGGGCGGCGGGTAGTCGACGAAGGCGTGCAGGCAGCGGCGGCGGAGCGCGTCGGTCATCTCGCGCGTCCCGTTGCTGGTCAGGATGAAGAGCGGCGCGGTCTTCGCGCGCACCGTGCCGAGCTCGGGGATGGTCACCTGCCCTTCGGCCAGCACCTCCAGCAGGAACGCCTCGAACTCCGGGTCGGCGCGATCGACCTCGTCGATGAGCATGACCACCGGGGTCTCGTGGGTCAGCGCGCGAAGGAGCGGGCGCTCGACCAGGAAGCGGCGGCTGAAGAACGCCGCGTCCGCTTCCGCCACGCGGTCCGCCGCTTCGGCCAGCGTCGTGGCCCCCGCTGTTCGCGTCCCCACCGCCTCGCGAAGAAGCTGCGTGTAGAGCATCTGCTTGGCGTAGTCCCACTCGTAGAGCGCCTTTGCCTCGTCGAGCCCTTCGTAACACTGCAGGCGAATGAGCTCGCGCGAGAGGGCCTCGGCCAGCGCGCGGGCCAGATCGGTCTTGCCCACACCGGCGGGTCCCTCGACCAGCATCGGGCGTTCCAATGACAGCGCCAGCCACGACACCAGCGCCAGGCGATCGTCGGCCAGGTACCCCGCCGCGCCGAGCCTTTCGTGAAGCATCGCCAGGCTGGGAGGGGCAGCGTGCTGCATCGATGGCCAGGTACTCGATTAGGACATCGGCCCGGGTCCGGCAAATGAGCCAGGAGCAGCGGGCGCGGGCCGGAGAGTGGCGCCCTCACTCCTTCGCCAGCCGAGGGAGCGCGATGGCCCGCGTCTCCGGCAGGACCCACACCCACGACGCGGTGGCCAGCGCCAGCAACATCGGAACCCCCAGCCCCCCGGCCAGACCTGCGCGGAGCACCGCCGCGTGCACGGCGACCGGCGCCAGGAGCTGGGCCGCGCGCGCCAGGTTGTACGTTGCTCCCATCGCGGCGCCGCGCACTTCCGTGGGAAAGAGCTCCGCCAGGAGCGCGCCGAAGCCGGCCGTGCATCCCGAGCCCACGCCGAGGCTCAGCATGGTGGCCCAGAAGAAGGCGGGGTGGGCGGAGAGCCACGACCAGGAAAAGGCCAGCGGGGCGAGCGCGCACGCGGTCAGCAGCGAGAAGGCGGCGAAGGCTGGCCGCCTTCCCACACGGTCGGAGATGGCCCCGAACGCCGTCATGCCGGCGAGCTGCCCGGCCTGGGCGGTCAGCATCCAGGTGAGCGACCGCGCCAGGTCCTGATGCATCTCCTCGCGCAGGAACGTCGGCAGCCACGTGTAGCAGGTCCAGTACGTCCCGAGCTTGAACACGCCGAGCACCCAGGCCGCCCCCAGGCGCCGCCGGATCCCGGGCAGCGCCAGCAAGCGCAGGCTGGTCCCTCGGGCGGCCGGCCCGTCGGGCAGGTGCACGGAGCGCCGGGCGACCAGGGCGAGGACCGCCGTCGCGCTCGAGCCCACCAGCACGGCCCGCCAGCCGACGCGCGGGAGCAGCAGGTAGCCCACCAGCGCCGCGATGGCCACGCCGAGCGGCTCACCCGACTGCAGCGCCGCCGCCCAGCGCCCGCGTCGCGCGGGCGCCACGGCCTCTGCCAGCATCCCGTGCCCGATGGCCCACTCGCCCCCCACGCCCAGGCCGACCACCGCGCGTCCGGCGACGAACATCCACGGTCCGGTCGCCAGCCCGCACACCAGCGATCCCAGGGAGTAGATCAGCACCGTCCAGGCCAGCATGGTGCGCTTGCCCACGCGGTCGGCGAGAGCTCCGGCGGCCATCCCGCCGAGGCCGGAGGCGCCGAGAGCCACCCCCAGCAGCCATGCCTTTTCGGTCGGCGAGAGGCCGAGATCGCGCGCCACGGGGTTCATCAGGAACCCGAGGAGCACCAGATCGTAGAAGTCGAAGGTCCAGCCCAGGAGGGCGAAGAGGTAGAGGCGCAGGACCGAGCGCGTCGGCGGCAAGTCCGGGGAGGCAGGACGGTCGGCTCCGGCGCTCACCGCCCGCCCCGCTGGCGCACCGCCTCGTAGAGGGCGATCGCCACGGCCACCGACGCGTTGAGCGAGGCCACCGGTCCCCCCATCGGGAGGCTGGCCAGCGCGTCGCAACACCGCTTGACGGTCTTGCGCAGCCCCTTGCCTTCGGCGCCGACGACGAGGACGGCGGGGCGGGTGAAGTCCACCGCGTCGATGGCCACGTCCCCGTCCATGTCCAACCCCACCACCCGCAGACCGCGCGCGCGCAGATCGTCGAGCGCGGGAGGGAGCGAGGTGACGCGGCAGAGCGTCGCGTGCTCGACGGCGCCCGCAGACGCGCGGAACGTCGCTGCCGAGAGCGGCGCCGAGCGGTGCTCCGGCCACATCACCGCGCTGGCCCCCAGGGCCACCGCCGAGCGGATGACCGCGCCGAAATTCTGCGGGTCCTGCACCTCGTCGAGGGCGACCACCAGGGCCCGCTCGCCGAGGACCAGATCGCCGAGCGACACCATCGCAAGCTCGGGCGCGAAAGCGACCGCGCCCTGGTGCTGCGCCCCGCGGGTCATCCGGTCGAGGTCCGCGCGCGGCGGTCGCTCGACGCGGGCCCCATGATCCCGCGCGAAGCGGGCCAGCGCTTCGAGCTGTGGCGACGGGTCGCGCGCCTCGGCTGCGACCAGCACCCGCTCCAGGCGCTGCCCGTGCGCGCGGATGGCCTCCCGCACCGGTTGCAGGCCGCACACCAGGCGCACGCCGCTCACCGGCAGCCCTGCTCGCGGGGGTCGAAGGCGCGCCTTACAGGCAGGAGCAGAGCGGGTCGCCCGGCGTGCAGTTGCAGGGCTTCCCGCTTCCGCTTCCGCTCTTCGGCGCGCCGCCGCTGGCGCCCGCGGGACGCACCGCGGCTCCGCCCACGGGCGCGGGGCCCTTCTGGGCGATCTGCGAGTTGAGGGTCTGGAGCTTTTGCTGCTGCTCGGCGAGCTGCGTTTGCAGCGCGGCGATTTGCTCGGGATCCTTGGTGTTCTCGAGCTGGGCCTTCAGGCGCGCCTGCTCGGCGTCGGCCTTGTCTTTGTCGTCCTGCAAGGAGCGGAGCTGCGCCTCCGTGGCCTGCGCCTTGTCCTGCACGTTCTTGTAGGCGATCCCGCCACCGATGGCGCCCACGAGCAGGACCGCGCCGAGGGCGACGAGGATCATCGTCAGCCGTTTCTTCTGCTTGTCCTGGCCAAGGGCGTGAAGCTGCCGCTCGTGCTCCTGGCGGGCCGACATTTCTGCCAGGCGCGCCTGCGCCTCGGCCTCGGAGCGGGCGCGCTGCACGTGGGCTTCCTGCATGGCGCGGATTTCCGCCTGCCGTCGCTGCTCTTCGAAGGACCGGCGCTGCCGCTCGTCTTCCTCGGCGCGAAGGCGGGCCTCTTCCTCGTCCTGACGGCGGCGCACCTCGTCGAGCCGCTTCTGCTCGTCCGCGCGCGCGCGGTGCTCCGCCTCGACCTTCTCTTGTTCCTCGCGATTCTGCGCGTCGCGCAGGATCTCCTGAATGGAGACCATCACCGAGGTTTCTTGCCGTTCCGCCATGGTGCTCTCTTTTGGGCGGAAGCCGCCCTCTGCCGACTGGGTAAACGTAGCGACTTGTCGGTGGCTAGGCAAACGCTTCGCGTGCCGGACGAGCGAGACAGAAGCGTTCGCGTTCGAACGAAGCGCGGCCGCGTTTCCGCACGGCTCTGCCGGCCCGGATGATTCGCGACCTTCTCGAGCATGGCACGATTCCTCGGAGACTGTCGGTCGAAGCCCCGACAGACTCCGTCGTGACGACTCATGACGCGGACGGCAGTCGCCGCCGCTAGGCGCTTTGTCTCCTGCGGTCGTGAATCATCCGGGCTAGCGTGGCGACCCATGACAAGTCCGGTCGCCGTCCTCGCACACATCACGGGAACGGTGTGGACGATCGAGGTCCAGGTGGGCGAGACGGTCGCCGCAGGGCAGGTGTGCGTCATCATCGAGTCGATGAAGATGGAGATGCCGGTCGAGGCGCCGTCGTCGGGCAAGGTGGAGAAGGTGCATGTCGTCGAGGGGCAGGCCGTCAGCGAGGGCGACGTGCTGGTGACGCTGGTCTGAGCTTTCTCGCGCCGGCCTCCGAGCCGGCTGCCGCGCGTCGACCTTTCGCGGTACGCTGCAGGCAGTGAAGCGACGCGGAGGAGCGGTCTTCTACTCGGTCCTCGTCCTGGGTCTGGCGACCGCGGCGAGCGAGGCGTGCGGGCAGGCCGCGGCTCCGGTGGGGGCGGGCGGGACGTGCACGCTGACCACGGACTGCGCCGAAGGGTACGCGTGCCTCCCCCAGGCCGACGGGTCGCGCGAGTGCTCGAACAACTTCTCGAGCATTCAGTCCACCGAAGACGCCGGGCTCGACGCAACGACCGCGGTGCCCGGCGAGGCCGCCCCCCAGGACGATGCCATGGCCTCCTCCGGCGAAGGAGGAACGCCGCCGCAAGACAGCGGCCCGCCGGCCGCCGACACCGGCTCCCCCGTGGCGGATACCGGCACGCCCCCTCGCGATACCGGCGCGCCTCCCGAGGACACCGGGTCGCCGCCGCTGGACACCGGCGCCCCGCCGGACGACACGGGCGCTGAATGAGACGGGGCTACTTGCCGAGAATCTGCGCGTGCTTCACGCCGTCGAGCTTGGGAAACTTGGCATCGAGGTAAGCATTGCCCTGCGACTGGATGGCGCCCTGATTGGGGGACTCCCCGTATCCCTTGTAGATGGCATTCACCACGTCCATCCCCTTGACGACCTGTCCAAAAGGCGCAAACCGAGTGGCATCGAGGCGGGAGTTGTCGCCGTAGTTGATGAAGAGCTGCGTCGACCGGGAGTTGGGGGCGCTGGTCTGGGCGAAGGTCACGAAGCCGGGCTTGTTCGACTGTTTGACCGGGTCGTCGGGGATGTTGGCATTCGCCCACTTGGACGCCACTGCCGGATCTCCGCTGATCCCGAACTGGGCCATGAAGCCGTCGATCACCCGAAAGAAGCGCGTGTCGTCGAAGAAGCCGGCCTTGACCAGGTTGTAGAAGCGGTCCGCCGCGTTGGGCGACCAGTCGCGGTGGACCTCGATCACGAAATCGCCCTTGCTGGTGGTGAAGCGGGCCTGAAAGACGGCGGGCGCCGTGGCGGTGAGCTTGGAGGGGTCGAGCAGCTGCGGGTGAAGGGCCGAGGCGAGGGTGCCCGACGACGCGGGCGGTGCGGAAGGAGGGGAGGTCGCGGCAGGGGTGGCCGCCGGGGCGGCGCTGGCGACGGCCGGCGCGGCGCTGCCCGGGGAGCCACCGATGGACGTGGGCTCTTCGGTCTTTCCACATCCTGCCAGTGCGACCATCCCTGCCAGTCCGCATGCGAAAGAGAGTGTGACCTTCATGGCCGGCCTCATAACACGTCCCTCGGGGGCCCTCCCTAGCCCCTACAGGCCGAGCCAGTCGATGGTCGCCGCGGCGCCGAGCTGGGCGCCCAGGTCGGCGGCCACCAGCAGCACGGCGAAGAGCACGCCGAGCACCGCGCCGGCGAGCCAGCCGCGGCTCTTGACGAAGTGGATGACCAGGGCCGGGCCGCCGTACAGCCACCCGAAGAGGAAGGCCCCGAGGATGGCCGCGTCGCGAGTCGAGGGAAGCCAGGCGTTGCTGCTCCACCGGCGGCGCAGTCGCTCCTCGGCGTGCAACGTGGCCGCCACGCCGGCGACGTTGACGCTCATCGACGCGATCACCTGGACGAGCTCGACGTTCCCAGGGATCACCGCGGTCGACCCTGGATGTCGAGGCCCACGCGCATCACCATGGTCACGCGCTGCGTGGCGTCCTGGTTGGATGGGCCGGAGACCACCATGGTCATCGCGCCCGAGAACTGGGTCTGGGGCACCAGCCGGGAGAGATCGAAGCGCGTCTTCGCGTCTCCCGATCCCAGCATGGACTCCATGCGTCTCTCCGGCCCGCGGTTCATGGTGGGCGTCCGCAGGACTTGCGGCGGCGCCGCCTGCGCGAGCACGTCGTCGACGGTGCCGGTGTCGCCGGGCCCATCGACCAGCGTGAAGGTGTCGGTCTGGGTGAGGTGCGATCCCCTCGCGTCCAGCTGGCTGAGCTTGTGCCAGCGCGCTCCGCGTCCGATCGCCTCCTCGGGCATGGGCGCGGCGACGTCGCGCAGCGTCTGCCGCACCTGTTCCACCATCTCGCCGGTGGCCCCGGCGTCCACCGATGGTTCGCTCTCCACCGCGACCTCCGAGCACAGGCCGCGCGAGCTCACCACGGCGCTGCCGGCGAGGTGATCGACGGCGTCGACCTCGAGGCGCATGCCCTCGGCGATGGGCGGCGGGGTCTGCGACAGAGAGCTGACCGTGGCTGCGCTGACGCGCCAGGCGTAGTGGAGGTCCCCGTCGGGCGTCACGCTGCGCGGATCGATGTCGACCACGATGTGCACCGGCGGCAGGGTGATCTCCGGCTGCTTCGAGCCGGCGATCTCCGTCGCCGCGGAGGTTCGAAGATCCATGGAGAGCTGCTCGCGCTGATCGAGCCGCCAGTGGTATCGCAGCTTTCTTCGCGGCGACTCACCTGCGTCGAGCAGCGTGGTGGAAGAACCGGCGACCGCGGCGGTCTCGGAGGACGCCGCGGAAGGGGCGGGGGAGGGGGCCGCGCCGGCCGACGCGCTGGCCGCGGGCGCGTCGACGGAAGCCGGCGCGGGTCCCGGGCTCGGCGCCGGAGCCCCGGAGGCCACGCCCCCCGCTTCGGGGACCGGCGCGATCTCGACGCGCGGCGGATCCCTCGAGCAGCCCAGAGCCACCGCAAGCGCGACGGGGCCGACGACGCGGATCACGTGGGCGCAGCGGGCCGGGCGGCGTCCGCGCGAGCGCGAGTCAACCGGGCGTAGAGAACGAGTGTCAAGGCGGCCAGGAGCGCGACCAGAGCCACCAGCCCCACCAGCGCACCTTGCAGCTCGCGCAGCGACCGGCGGGCCACGGCGATGGGGCCCACGTGCCCGAGCTCGGCGGCGGTCGCGGCGGCGGGGGCGGGGCGGGAGATCATCACCACGGCCACGTCGCTGGGGAGGAGGCCCGCGACACCGCCCGCGACCAGGCGTTGTACGGACTCGGCGCTGAGCGGGGGCGTCGATCCGCGATGCTCGAGGAGGACGCTGGCGCTGCCCTGCGCGGGGACGAGATCGCGCAGCGGGCTGGGGCTGGGGACGTTGAGGTGCACCCGTGCGCTGAGGACGCCGTCGATGCTTTCGAGGGAGCGCTCGAGGTCGCCGGCGATTCCCGCGACGAGCTGCGCGTGCTCGGCCGCCTCGCTCGGCACGAGGGCGCCCTTGCCCACCGCGTCGAGGACGCCCGCGGGCGACGTCCGGGGGAGCTCTTCCTCCCGCATCGCCACCAGCGCGCGGGGGACGTCCTCGCGCGCCACCTCGACGCGCCACTTGCCCTCGGCGGTGGGATCCGGCTCCTTGGCCGAGTCGATGCCGGCCCGGTCGAGCGCCACCACCACGCGGCTCGCCTCGGAGTCGTCGAGCGCACCGGCCACCGGCGCGCTGCAGCCCGCCGCGAGGAGCCCCGCGAAAAGGAGGCCGGACCGCGGAAGGGGGCGCATGGGTGCGCCGTCTTCGTATCGCAAGGCAGGCGAGGTTCTCAAGCCGAAGGTCGCCATAGGGGCAGCGAATACCGTCCCCGTCCTGGAACGTCACGAATCACATGCCGGTTGCAAAGCCCGGGGGCGAATGCTACGGACGTCTTCGAAGAGCTCGCGCGCTCTCGGCGTTGGTGATCCCTCACCACGCCGTGCCCGAGCCAGTCGCGGACGGGTCCGAGGGTTCCGTCGCCCCGCCGCGCAGGTCCTGGAAGGGCCGGCTCCTCTCGTCATCGTCGCGGAAAGGGCACGCCCTGCGTGCGTCATTGCCTTTGGCCTCACCGTTCACCGAAGCACTCTCCACCCTCAACGACCGCGCCCTCCGCCGCCTCCTCGGCGCGCGAGCGTATCTTCGCGGTTACGACTACGTTCGCCGGCACGCGGTGGACAACATCGCCGTCGAGGACGGGTCCGCCCGCGGCCACGTGCGCGGCACCGACGCCGACCCCTACCAGGTCACGGTCGACCTCACGCCGTCCGGTTTCAATTCGACCTGCACTTGCCCGGCTTTCGCTTCCAGCAATGGCGGGCACTGCAAGCATGTGGCTGCTCTCTTGATCGCGCTGCGCGACCAGGCCCGAGGGGCTCAGCCCCGGCCGGCGCCCCAGCCGCAGGCCGCCTCGAACGGCGTGCACTACACCGTGCACGGCGGCACCGTGCACGTCGCGGGCGTGGAGGGCGAGGGGCGGCGTAGCAAGCGGGCGCGCGCCCGGGCGATGAAAGGCGGGGGCGGAGGAGGCGGAGGACAGAACCAGCCGCCGCCGAACAACCCGCGCTTCTTCGGGCCGGTGGGACCCAACGGCGTCGACGCCTGGCTCCCCGAAGCGATGCCGCCGCCGCCCAAGCAGATCGAGTACCGGCTGCAGGTCCGGCCGGTCGGCCACCCCGGCGGCGGGCCCGGCGGGGCGCTCACCATCACCCTGCTCGATCCCGAGGCGCGACAGCCCCTCTTGCCGACCACGTTGCTGCTCGGTCAAGATCAGCACCCTACGCCCGATCGCGACGCGGTGAGGCTCCTCGCCCGGTTCGAGAATCAGGGGCCGCGCCGCGTGGGGATCGACGTCCGCGGCGAGGACGCCAGCGATCTCCTGCCGCTTCTCAAGGGGCGTCGGGTCATCGTCGAGCCGCAGATGATGGAGCTGCGCTTCGGCGACGAGCCCCTGCGTCCGCGCTTCGACCTCGAGCTCTCCCAGGACGGAACGCAGATCCTGGTCCGCACCTCGTTCCAGCGGCACGGCGACCCGCGGCGGTTCACCACCACCAGCGGCGCCTGGTTCGAAGGGAGCCCCGGCTGGTACGTCGACGCGCAGGAAGGCTGGGCGCGGCCCATCGATCGCCGGGTCTCGCCGGCGGCGGTGCGTCGGCTGCTGCGCCTTCCCGTCATCGCCGAGCCGGTCGAGCGCCTTCCCGATCTGGTGATGCAGGGCCTGCCGCGGGTGGCCCTCGAGGTGGGGGCCGAGCTGCCGGAGCTCTCGCAGGTGGCCGACGTGGTCGACCTCGTCCCCACCTTCCGCGTCGCCGCCGGAGGCTCCCTCATCGAGGCTCAGGTCAGCTTGCGCGCCGCCTACGAAGACGTGGAGATCGACGTGCGCGCCGACGGGATGACGGTGCCGGTCATCGTCAAGCCGCCGGAGCCGGGGAGCGGCAAGCGCGCGCGCTGCATCCGCTGCGACATCGCGGCGCAGCAAGAGGCGGCGGCCAGACTGCGCGACCTCGGCCTCATCCCCGCGGAGGACGGCAACAAGTTCGTCGCCCGGGGGGACGACGCCATCCGCTTCTGGACCGAGGGTCTGGCCACGCTGCCCGACGACTGGGACCGTTACGTGCCGGACGATCTGGTCGACGTGCAAGTGCGCGACGAGGCGCTCAGCGCCAACGTGCGCGTGGGGAGCGGCGTCGACTGGCTGTCCTTGCGCATGAACTTCGAGAGCGAGGGCGTCGCCGTCACCCAGGAGGAGCTGGCGCGCTGCCTGACGGAGGGACGCAAGTACGTGCGCCTCTCCGACGGCACCTTCGCCAAGCTCGATCCGCTGAAGGTGCGCGAGGTCCTGCAGCGCCAGGCGGAGATCCTGGCCACCGGCGGTGGCAACGGGGGCAAGCTCCCGCTCTCGCAGGCCGGCCGCATCGAAGAGCTCCTCAACCAGGTGGGCCGCGCCAGCGTCTCCAGCGACGCCAAGGAGCTCTTCAAGAAGCTCCAGAACATCGACGAGATCAAGGGAGCCAAGAAGCCGCGCAATCTCAAGGCGCAGCTTCGTCCTTACCAGGAGCAGGGCTTTCACTGGCTCTGGTTCCTCCACGAGATCGGATCGGGCGGCGTCCTGGCCGACGACATGGGCCTCGGCAAGACGGTGCAAGCCCTGGCCCTGCTCCTGGCAGTCAAGAACGAAGACTCGAAGATCGAGGGCAAACGCAAGCCCTTCAAGGTGCTCATCGTCGCCCCCACCAGCGTGGTCACCAACTGGCTGCGCGAGATGGATAAATTCGCCCCCTCCCTTCGCCATGCGCTCTGGCACGGCGCGGAGCGCAAGGAGCGGCAGGACGAGATGGAAGACGCCGACGTCGTCGTCACCAGCTACGCGCTCTTGCGACGCGACGAGGAGATGCTGAAAGAGATCGACTGGCGCTACGTCATTCTCGACGAGGCGCAGCAGATCAAGAACCCGCTGAGCGCCACGGCGCGGGCGGCCAAGCGGCTGCGCGCCGACCGGCGGCTGGCCCTCAGCGGCACCCCGATCGAGAACCGGCTCAGCGAGATCTGGTCCATCTTCGACTTCGTGTCTCCCGGTCTGCTCGGCCCACTCGACAAGTTCGAAGAGCGCTACTCACGCCCCATCGACGCCGGCGACAAGAAGGCCGCCGAGCGCCTGCGGGCGACCATTCACCCCTTCATCCTGCGACGCACCAAGTCCGAGGTGGCGCGCGACCTGCCGGAGAAGATCGAGACGGACCAGTTCTGCGAGCTCACCGGCGAGCAGTCCGCGCTCTACGCGGCGGTGCTCAAGGAGGTGCGCGCGCAGGTCATGGGCGAGGTGGAGCGGCACGGGCTGGCGCGAAGCCACATCATGATCCTCGCCGGCCTCACCCGCCTGCGCCAGGCGGCCTGCGATCCGCGGCTGCTCGGGTTGCCGCGGCAGTTCGGCGACGAGGACTCGGGGAAGCTCGTGGCCTTGCGCGAGCTGGTGTCCACGTCGATCGAAGGCGGGCACAGGGTGCTTCTCTTCAGTCAGTTCGTCAGCATGCTCCAGCTCATCAAGCGCGCCATGGACGAGGACGGGGTGGAGTACGAGTACCTGGACGGTTCGACCAAGGACCGGGCCGAGCGCGTCGACAACTTCCAGCGCGACGACGGGCCGCCCATCTTCCTCATCTCGCTCAAGGCCGGCGGCAGCGGCCTGAACCTCACCGCCGCCGACACCGTCATCCACTTCGATCCCTGGTGGAACCCCGCGGTGGAAGACCAGGCCACCGATCGCGCGCACCGCATCGGCCAGACCAAGGTGGTCACCACCTATCGCCTCATCGCCAAGGGGACCATCGAGGAAAAGATCCTCGAGCTGGCGGAGAAGAAGCGCGAGCTCGTCGGCGCCGTCCTCTCGGAGGACATCGGCGGCGCCAAGAAGCTCACCAAGACCGACCTGGAGGACCTCTTCAAGTTCGGGGATTGATCTGCGCGGCGGCACCTCGTGCTAAGGCGTCGGCTTACCGATCGCATGGATGTCACCGCGCTCCCGTGCCGGCCCACCATCGCTTGCACCGCGGACTTCGTCCCGCCCGGGGCACTGGAGATCGAGCTCGGCGCACTCGGGCGGCGCTTGCCTTCCGGCCTCCAGCGCTCCTTCCCGGTGCTCTTCAAGCTCACCGCGGCCCGGTGGCTCCAGCTGCAGGTGGCGACCAACGGCTACACCGTCCAGCGCGGTTCGGTGACGACGCAGTACCTGGACAACGTGAGCGTGGGCGGAAAGCTTCACCTCCTGGATCAGGGAGCGGCGGCGCCCTCGGTGTCGCTCTCGGCGGCGCTGAGCGTCCCCACCTTCACGGGACAGACCGGGTACGCGCGCGCGGACGACGCGTTCTTCACCGCCTACGTGACCAAGGATCTGGGGCCGCTTCACGCCGACTTCAACACCGGCCTGAACGAGTGGAGCCTCCAGTCTTCGCCGCGAGATCAGCCCTTCGTCACCCTCGCCTTGTCGGTGCCGCTGACGGAGCCCTTGGTGATCATGGCGGAGGGGTATCTCTTCGCTGACGCGGGTCCGCTCGCCCCGCGCGACGGGGGCTTCCTCTTCGCGCTGTCGCACGCGCCGGAACCCTGGCTGGTCTTCGACTTCGGGGGTGACGTAGGCGCCTTCCCTTCGTCACGCGCGTGGTCGGTCTTCCTCGGGATGACCGTGGTGCCGGCCGTGCTTTGGGGTGTACCCTCCGGGTCATGATCTGGCTTTCGAGCTCCACGATCGCGCGGCTGCGGGATCAGCTGCGCGCGCGCGGCCAGCGCCCGTCGATCGCCCTCACCGACGGCGGCAACCTCTCCCCCGAGGCCGCCGAGCTGCTCGGGGTGGCGGCCGAGTACGGGCCCATCTGCGAGGGCATGTACCTGATGATGTCCGCCGACGGCAAGATCACCCGCGACGAGCGCGAGGTGCTGAAGGGTGCCCTGCGCAACCTGTCGAACGACACCGTGCGCTCGGTGCACATCGAGGCGCTGCTCGATCAGGCGGCCAAGCAGGTGGCCGAGCAAGGGCGCGATTCGCGCCTGCGCGAGGTCATCGCCCATTTGCACGAGGACCCGGCGCGGGCCGAGGTGGCGTTCGTCCTGGCCGCCGCCGTGGCCTTTGCCGACAACGCCATCGCGGACGAGGAGAACGAGACGCTCAACGCGCTCGCCGAAGGGCTGGGCATCGACGACTCCCGCGCCAACGAGCTGCTCGACAGCGTCGAAGCCGATCTCGCGGACCGCCCCGCCTAAGACGCGAGCAGGGTGGACCCGTCCGTCTCGTCCTCAGGCTCGCTCCTTCCGTCGTCCGACGGGAGCTTGCCGGCACGGATCGGCGGCTACCGCGTGCTGCGGCGGCTGGCCACCGGCGGGACCAGCGACGTGCTGCTGGCGCGGGCGGAGGGGCCGCACGGCTTCGAGCGCGTGGTGGTGCTGAAGCTACTCCTCCAGCAGTACCGCGACGACAAGAGCTTCGAGCGCATGTTCGCACGCGAGGCGGCGGCGTACGCGCGGCTCTCTCATCCGGCGATCGTCAAGCTGTTCGACTTCTTCTCCGACGCCGGGCAGCTGGTCATGGTCCTCGAGCACGTGGACGGCTTGCCGCTCCACAAGCTGCGCGCGCTGCTCAAGCCCATGGGCCTGGCCTTCGACGATCGCGCGGCGATGTTCGTGGCCTGGCGCATCTTCGGCGCGCTGGCGGCGGCACACTCCGCCAAGGACCCGCAGAGCGGCGCGCTCTCGCCGGTCATCCACCGCGACGTGAACCCGTCGAACGTGCTGATTCCCTGGGATGGGCACGTCAAGATTGCCGACTTCGGCATCGCCAAGGTCGGCGGCGTGGACGGCGACAAGACCCAGGCCGGCTTCATCAAGGGGACCTACGGCTACATGGCGCCGGAGCAGGTGCGCGGCGAGGCGGTCACCGTGCGCGCGGACGTCTACGCGGGGTGCTTGCTGCTGTGGGAGCTGCTGACCGGACGCAAGGCCATCGTGCGCGGGAGCATGTCCGATCTCGACGTGCTGCGCGCCATGGCGGAGCCCGTGTTTCCGTCGCTGGCCGCGCTTCGTCCAGACCTTCCGCGGTCGCTTCTCGAGGCCGTGGCCAAGGGGCTCCAGCCGGATCCCAACCAGCGCACCATTCAGGCCGAGGAGCTGGCGAGCGCGCTGCGCGCGGCGTTCAACCTGGACGACGGGCGGCAGAGGCTGGTGGACACCCTGGCCGCGGTGCGCACCCCGGCGGTGACCGAGGACAGCGGGGCCACGGCCCGGCCGCCGGCGGTCTCTTTGCCGGATTCCTCGGCCGACGCGACCATCCCCAACCCGGTGGTCCTTCTGCGCGACGCGACCGCGCTCCTGGAGAAGGCGCCCCTCCCCGCGGTACGTCCGCCGACCACCCCGCCGGTCGCCGTGCCGCGGCCCATCGCGTCGCTCGTGTCCACGCTGCGGATGGCCAGCATGCGCGCGGTGGCCCCGCGGGGGGCGACGGCGCGACCGCCGGCCAAGCCGTCCACCGCCCCTCCACCGGCATCGGCCCGCCCTCCGGCCACGCTGCGCACCCCGGCGCCCCCTCCGCCGGCACCGGCGGCCCTGCTGCGCACGCCCGCGCCTCCTCCGTCTACGCCGGCGCCTCCTCCGCCCACGCCACGCACGCCCGCACCTCCCGGCGTCCCGCCGGCGCCGGCCAGGCCGCGCTCCGCGCCTCCGGCTCCGGCATGGACGGCCCCGGCGTTCGCGCCGGGCGCGT
>Ga0302325_10014701_pt1 | contig 16653 bp, 15 predicted proteins | sample Palsa_T0_2_FD_201948 | JGI IMG/M metagenome (GOLD analysis project Ga0302325, IMG submission 201948) | Peat permafrost microbial communities from Stordalen Mire near Abisko, Sweden - Palsa_T0_2 | ecosystem: Environmental > Terrestrial > Soil > Palsa > Peat permafrost | place: Sweden: Abisko... | reverse complement strand
CGTCCTCCCGTATTTTGGCAAGTCGTTTTCGTGTGGCAATGGCGCCATAGATTGTCGCTAGTGAGGAAATCAAAGGTAACACAATGAACAGCCCAATAAGTGCGGCGCATAAAATCATGGCGAATAGCGCGAATCCGTATGCTGCTTGTTGAAGATCAGGATCTGGACTTTTAGAGTGTGCTGACAATGATAGATTGAAAGCCGACAGAATAATAACAATGACACCAAACGCTGACACTGCGTTATTGTACTGGTCCATGTAAGGCACATAGCTTTCGGTCAAGGCATGGGGGAAGCCTTGAAGGATGCTAGATACGGAAAACTTGTAAGGCGAATATCGGTAAATGGTGTCGAGCCGATGTAACCGCAACTCGCCATATTGGAATCGTGTGTCCATGGTATTAGAATCGTGAGGGTTGAGATTTGGTAGTATTGTACGGGCAAATTCCGTCCAAGCTCGGTAGTCCAAGTTCACATTGACCAGATGACATTCTTGTGCCACCTGTAAATCATGACCAAAGCGAATGAGGCCACAATAAGAGTACAGAAGCCCGCACGCTGCTCGGTGTAATTGAGGTTCGCAGGATATATAGGCCTCCCAGAAATCGTAATTGAGCAGAAAGTCCGGGAGTGGTTTGATAAATATTCTCGATTTCGCCCAAACGAGGTGAAGATCCAGTTCTTCTGCGATTACAATTTCACGGCGGAGGAACTTCTGATAGTACAAGGAGCGTGGAGCTCCATGGACGGCGATTAGCCACATCATCTTGCGTATGGTATCGAATCGAGAAAGATCGAAAAAAGCACAGAGAAATCTGTGCACCTCATTTCCATGCTCAAATCTCAGTGGCTGCAGTTCCCTCGCTAGGGGAGATAGATCGTTGAAGTCGGCAGGGAGGACTAGGTCCTCCCGAGCAATCAAGGAAGAAGTCGGTGGGAACGGGGGCTTGTATGCTGGCGATGCGATCTTCTTCCCGAATTTGTCCATAGAGAATATAGTACAACGACGGTTGCGGGAAAAAATTGGAGTTGCAATAAGATTGGTCCGTTAAAAGCTCTTTCGAGGAATTTAGAGTAGAGTGCGCCGCTCGGAAGCTAAGAGGATGCCGTGAACGACGTTGACTCTCTGAGACATGTCGCAATTTATGGTTCATGGACTCGCAGAGGTCAGTATAGCTGACCACATTATCACAAACAGTTGCATCACACACAGTTGCATCACACCACAGTTGCATCACACAACAGTTGCATCACACCACAGTTGCATCACACCACAGTTGCATCACAAACAGTTGCATCACAATTATTGATGTTTGACGCGGCAGAAGTTAGCCGGAACTGTATTTCTAGTCGCTAAAATCATCAGTGACGGGGTCTAATTCAGAGCCATAAGGCAGTTCTGTGTTTTATTATAATAAAGCAGGGGTAATAGCTATTATAGCTTTTGACGCTCTTAATAAAACGATCGATAATAGCTAAACTTTAGTTTTTTTCTAACTGCAAGTTAAGCCTTTATAGAGAAATAGCTAAAGAACAATAGCAAACAAATTATAGCTTTATATGTCTATATAGTGGAGATTTAAGAGCTCAAAGTATAAAAAATTTCGGTGCACCGGTTTTTTCGGCACGGGGATGGACGTTAGTCCAAGCTCGCGAGTTCCGCCACAGTATGCGCCGATTCCGTTGCAGAGTGGCTATGATAGTGGTCAGAATAGGAATTCGAAAGGAAATCAATCATAAGAGAGCAGGTGATTAGGAATCAGAAGTGAAAGGTCGGGAAGGCTTTCAAGATGACAAAAATGGCTCGGAGTTTGGAGTAACAGTCGACGTTGATGAGGAGACGGGGCCTTTCGTACAATGTTTTGACATGAAAATAACAGGCTCCTGAGATCGATGGGCGTAGAATCTTGCAATAGAACACAGATTGGCGTCAAAGACGATTCTTCTTCGTTACCGTGCTTAAATTTCCAGCATCTTCACAGGTGGCAAGCTCTTGCAGGTCGGAACCTTCCACACTGGTGGTCTGAGGAAAGGAGAACCTCCATTCGTGTTAAAAGCCCGTGACATTTCCGGCGAATAGCAGCGGCGAACAGTTGACAGCACCCCGCAGTCGCAAATAACAAATTTCCTCACTCGAGACAGAAATCGGAACGACTCTTCCTTCGAAGAATTGGGATCCCCACCCTGTCAGCAGTCCTATTCTGAAAAGGGGGGTACTCGTACAGTTCGAAAGTGGGTGCGGGGAAGAGAGTAAAACTCGCCTCCAAAAGCCGGGAGACAACTTAGTCAATAAGCTGCAGATAAATGGTTGCATTCACGAAGGAACTGCTCAATGGAGGTGTTAATAATCGCTGCCAAGAATGGTGGAAAGCTTGACTTGGGTGGCGTAGGAGGCCGATGACAAGGTGCCCTATAAAAGCACTACTGACATGCCTTTTCCTTGGGCTTTCCAGGAGAGTGGGATGTGGGGCCTCACCTACCGGTACATTGGCCGAAGCTTGAAAGGCATAAAAAGCCTCCTGGTTGTTTCTAAGATCCCATTCTTTTCACAGTCAAGCATGCCAAACTTGGATTGACAAGGTCAGCAAGCCAAATGGCCCGAACGAAGCCAGTCTCGGTGGAATACGAACAGGGGAACCAGGAGTTAGGAGTTCCAGCCGTGGATGTTGAGCACGATCGAGACACATTCCTTCCCAGACCGTCAGATTCTCCCAATGACCCACTGAATTGGTCAATATACTTGAAGGTTAAGGACGTTGTTTGTGATTCGAGGGTTCAGGAGGACTGAATTCAAATACAGGGAGCCATTTTGATTCAAGTCTGCCTTCTTGCAGCCATTGGAACTTTGAACACCGCTATCATAAACCCGGCGTACGGACCTTTGGCCAAAGAGTTCCATATCTCCACAGTCAGAGCTTCGTACCAAACTACGGTGGTTATTGCTTTGAATGGAGTTGGCCCTTTCCTGTGGATTCCACTTGCCAATGTCTACGGACGCAGACCCGTGTACCTCTTCACCACTCTTCTCGGATTCGGTTCCGCTCTGGGCTCAGCATATGCCAAGAATTATAAACAGTTGATCGTTGCCCGAGTCTTCAACGGTCTTTGGCCTGCTGCGATGGCTTTGGGTCCAGCCACGGTGGTAGACCTATTTTTCTACAATCAGCGTGGACGAGCGATGGGTATATTCACCGTGATTCTTACCTCAGGAGCGCACATAGCCCCAATCATAGGGGGGTTGATCGGGCAATATCTGGGTTGGAGATGGACCTTCAAGTTCGCCGCTATCCTCGATGGAGTTATGCTGGTGATCATAACTTTCTGCCTCCTGGAGACTCTTTACATTCGCGACCAAGCACGCTTAACTCGTACGATGTCTGAACGTGAGATCGATTTCACACCCAAAACATATGCCTCTCAACTCAGGCTCTACTCCACATTTCCCCAGCTCAAACTTTGCTGGAGCCATTTCATTATTCCTTCTCTGAAGATGGCAAGGTACCCGTCTGTGCTATTTCCAGCACTGTACTATGCAGCTTCGTACGGATTTGCATCCATTCTCCCTGCCGTGACAGTAGCCAGTATTTTCTCGGCAGCGTTCCACTGGAACACTCTAGAAATTGGTCTTGCATACGGAGGAGCCCTGTCTATAGGAGGTGAGTGCTGCCTTCATCGTCCCACAGAATATCTGACAATACCTCAGGTATCCTTGGTGAGTTTGCAGCTGGACTCGTGCTCGATGCCATAATTAAGCGTGCTCGGCGCCAGTTTGCAGGAGCAAACCCACCACCAGAGATCCGTCTGAAAGCAATTTGGACCGGAGCAATCCTTGTTCCTGCGGGCCTCTTGATATACGGTTTCACGCTAGCGTACCACGTTTTCTGGTTTGCTCCTCTATTTGGTATGGGTCTGGCCTGCTTTGGTTTGCAAGTTATTGCCACCACTTGCTACACTTATAGCATCGATTCGTACCGTGCAGAGTCTTCCGAGACGGCCCAGCTGTTTAACTTGATCAGACAGGAATTTGGAATGACTTATGCATTCTATGTCGTGAAATTTTGCCAGAAGATTGGCTATCAATGGGCCTTTTTGTTGTTTTCAATATTCAACGCGTTGGCTTTCATCCCGATGGTGGTGTTGATGTTCAAGGGGAGAGAATGGAGAGAGAAGTTGGGTGCGCCGAGGAATGTCAACACCCTTGATGCTGAATATGAAGGTCCCTTGGAAAGAGATAAGCTAGGAGAAGAGGGGAAGTTGGATCAAAAATAGAGCAGTCCAAGGTGTGCGGTAGTCAGTCGTTGCGAACGAACTTCAACAGGACAGGAGACGATGGAAGAAATCGGTGAGCTTATCGGTTGGGGGCTTCCAAGGTGTGCAGGAGGAAGCTCATATATCCTGACTTCTCCTTGGAAGACAATTGTACGAAGATTTAAATCTCTTAAGAGACCAAAGGATTTCTCTTAGAAAGAATATTTGTGATTGAAAGGAGACGAGATTGGACTTTCGCGATAATTTTGCCGAGCGGCCATGGTTGATTCGTCCCGTCCTTGCCTCAAACATCACCAAGCGACCCAACCTCTGAAATGTAACAGCTCCAGCCAAAAGGCACCCCACCAGTTCACATCTGGTACTATATCGATAATGTATTTGTCAGTATTGCACGCGGCCTATCGCAAGTTTAGCTGACCAGCTTTCTCCACGACTTTCCCCCAAGCTAACCTGTTTCGACGGACCTTGCGAAATATGTACGGCTCCATAACCACCGAACTAGTGATGTATTGGTGACCAAGTTGGCGACTCTTGTCGTCTGATGACCTTTGAATAGAGGTTTGGATTTCCCACAACCATGGAGAGTTCATTTCTTTCTTCAATAAAGCTGCGGAAGCCTTCGCGATGGGACGCACTCCTGAAGAAGTCCTTGCTCTGGCAACCATTGATCCGGAGCTTGATCAGGTCAGTACTTGCTTCATCTTGAGACTGCAGAATATTGATTGTTCTAGATCTTGAAGAACTCTCCTCCCATCCCGCCATTGGACCCTGACATCGAAATTCCAAAATTGCGTGCAGCTATTCTTGCGAGGAAACGGCATCAAGCAGCTGCAAGTACGGTTTCGACCGCAGAAGTATCATACGTGGAAGAAGACCGACAGATTCCAGTCCGAGACGGAAGTTCGATAACAGTTCGAATCCACAAACCGAAGGTACTTCCGGAAGATGGATGTCCTATATTCGTTGTCTACCATGGCGGAGGCTTTGTGCTTGGCGGTCTTGATGACGAAGCCATCCTGTGCAGGAACTTTACGCAACTTGGGGGAATTGCTGTCAATGTTGACTATAGGCTTGCCCCAGAGCATCCGTTTCCGGTCCCTATTGAAGATGCTTTTGATGCCTTGAAATGGGTTTGTAACCGAAGGTTTCCTCCAGAACTCGGCTAATTGTTCAGACGTCGGCAAACTTCAAGGAGCTGGGAGGCAACCCCAAGAAAGGATTCCTCGCCGGAGGGATCTCTGCTGGTGGCAACTTCGGAGCCATTGTTGCGCTTCTTTACAGAGACGGAAGGTTGTCGCCACCTTTGACTGGATCATATCTTTCCATACCAGCTTGCATGACAGCGGAGACAGTGCCCGAGAAGTACAAAGCTGTATTACTCAGCCGAGAACAAAATGCCAACATTCCTATCCTAAGCAAGAGTGCCATGAAGCTATTTGACCGTAAGACGTTTAGATCTCATATTATCTGCAATTTACCTCATGTCTAATATCTTTCAGGTTGTTACAATTCAGACAAATCGTCCAAACTTGCCAATCCGATCAATTTCAAATCTCACGCAGGCCTGCCGCCGACATATTTTCAGATCTGTGGCATGGACCCACTCCGAGATGATGCTTTGATTTATGAAGAGATTTTGAGGGAAGAGAATGGGGTCAAGACCCTAGTGGATCTTTACCCTGGCCTTCCGCACGGCTTTTGGTCTCTCTGGACCGAAGCCGGGTTCACGAAGAAGTTTCGAGAGGATTGTGTCAAAGGAATGAAGTGGCTACTGGAGCAGAGCAAGTGATAGCGAAGTAAAATTTTTCTCTCATTACAGAAAAGCCTGATGCTATTGTCGCATCATCCAGGTATACAAGTTCTTTTGAGAGATCTTGCTTTCAAGCCTTGGAGAACATTTTCATGTTTGCGACGGAAGAATTAAAATACTGCAACCTTCCGAGACACCTCCTGAGATGTGCTTTCGTGAAGCTCACTGTCTACGTTTACTTGTATGTCTCGCGCTGGACAGAAATTGTAGTACTGATTTCCATGTGCCGAGTCACAGTGCAAGAATGATGGTAGCAGAGCTATACTTGTTCCGGAATCTCTTTGATGTTCGAATAGCGTAAATCCTGATTGTATAATCCGCTTGAGAACTTGGGAGGGGGAAATTTTGAATTGTTCAATATTGCCTCAAACGCTGATAAGCAGTGTCATATTTACTCAAGTCCAGCGCAAGCCTCTGCGGCAGTAGGTAAGTACAGCGTCATTCATGCATAGACAGTGTTGAGCTATCAGAATTACCTATTTTAATTATTCCCTCGATTCCTCTTAACAGTGTACATCTGATAAGTAGCTAGTGTTGCAATTACCCTGCAACATGATGCACCAGATGAAATAGAGGCCATTGAAGCTCCCTGAGGCGATCACCATTCAAAGTTCGCACAAAAAAAATTGCAAATGCTCGAAGCCACGCCTAAAGTCAGACGCGTAAGTGCTTCTCTCCTCTATCAACTTCAGTCTGATTTCCTGTGTCCCATGGATGCCGATAGGGAAATCTGCAACTTTATCGATGAGTTCGACTATTAGTTTGGTATTCAATTTTACCAAAGTCTGGTCGCTGGACATCCCCTACTTTATAATCTCTTACCGCCAGTCTTTCTACTGAAGCGGCACATTGGTAGAACAAGGAAATCAATTTCGGGATCGACCAAAGATAGTGCGAAGATATTCTATGTCCCGTTTTGGCAGGATCGGCAAGCTTGAACTGTAAAGTTGACTTAGAAACACCTTTGTAGTTAGGTGCTTCCCAACAATAAAAAATTGATTTCTCCTAGATTTGGCATATCAGGATGGAACGTAACTCAGCAATAGCGTTATGCCCTTCGTCTTCGATTGACGAACGCCGGGAGGACCAGGACGCAGCCAATGGGGCGGGAAGGGGAGTTTCTGTGGTAAGAGGGTGGTTCCTGCTGTGTTGTGGTGATTCATGGTGTGGGCCAAGACAGTTCGTAAGGTATTATGGATGGGGCGTAAATGTGGAGGAGCTGCCTTAGGGTAGAGTTTGGGACCCCATGAGAAGGGGGAAAGGACGAGGGAGGAGCCCAGGACGGAAGGTTCGCAATGACTGGTGCTAAGAAATACGCAAAGGTATGTCGAGGGGGTGCAGTCCTGGGAACCGGAAGGTGTAGTCTTATGACCCCTAGTACTAAGCAATACATGCTCCCATTGAAAGTTGATCTTCATTGTTGAAGATTGTAAGTGCTGTGGCACAGATGTGCTCATCGAGCTGTCCTTCGACGTGCCAGGCTCCATCGGCATATCCAGGCTTCTTCGGCGTGACTTCAATATTGGCAAGCTTCAAGATGACCTGCAAGCCTCGATGAGCATACTTCTTCGAAAGGCTTCGCAGCTCTGGCCAAGGCTCGAATGTCTCTGGTTCAGGCTGACCGACTCGCATGAGGTCGAATTTCAGTGCTCGATTCTCTCACACTAATGATCCTCCCCCTCGTCATCTTCTCGCCCGTGTAGCGTCGTCTTGTCTGGGTTAGATCCGATTTGACTTTTGCTACATTCATACGCGTTCAATTACTGTGGTCTTCTAAGGGCCTGAGGGTCAGATCCCATTGCGGGGTGGCTCAACGATCAACTCCTCAATCATCTTGTACAGTCCCTGAATTTGCTTGAAATGGGGATCTTCATGTAAATCGAAATTCGAGTCTTGTCTAGCACAAATATTCAATTGCGAACTGGACCACTCCCTGTCACCAAGCACCACCGGCCTCTTACAAGCAAAATGGATAGAACATAATATAGAAATTCTAGGAAGACACAGCGCAGATGTGTTTCGGATAAATATGCCTCAAAATCAATGGATCTTCGCTTGAAAAGGGTCTTTACCTTCATCAAGTAGAAGTGTCTCAGCGCCGTGCTTCTGATCCGGCAACATTTAACCTCTCTGCCGTCAAGGTACGTAACAGAACAGATCAAAGAAACGAATCATCTTAGAGCCCCATCAAGTATACCTACAGCTCATACAACTCGATGAAGATCCAAGCAACCCCAAGCGAGGTGGACCCCGAAAAGTCTCGTCTCGACCTTCCCCCCTAAAACCGCCCCCTCGGCACCAACTCCCCACCCACGTTCTGTTTCGCGATGGTCGAAAAAACTTCGCCCTGTGCCATATGCTGCGCCAAAAAAAGGGAAACTCGATACGGCGCTCAAATGCGACATGCAACAAAGTGCGGCATGATGATCGCAAAACTGCAATTTCGGATCCGCTCACTTGAGCCCATAAATCGTGAGGCGGGGTTGCAGTGGATTGGTCATAGTGAGGGGGGAGGAGGTTTGGAGCCGAAGTACCGTAGTATTTTCGTAATTTCGAAGGCATCCTGCTATGCCAAAACAACATGAACATCATCCCAAGACCAAGACCTAGAACCATACCCATCACGAGAAGTCGTCGAACCCGTCCACCACAAATCCTGTACGTAAATTGAATTTACTTTTCATCTTCGATCACATTTTCGGATCTCTCGCCGACACTCTCCAATCTTTGCCTCAAGTCTCCTGCGTAATCATTATTTTGTTCCATTTTCGCGGCCACGAGCGCAATCAAAGCCGCTCCGACACCTGAGCCGTCCTTTGCGATGCCAATTCGGATCCTCCTCTCCCCAGCAGCACCGATTTCTGGCACCGCTCTCATCGCTTCTCGCATGTAGTCCTCGAACCCGGGATAGAACTCGACCAGACTGCCGTCCACGCCAACATCCACGATCTCTTCTTCGTTGACTGACAAACCGGCTGTATCCGCAAGTTTGTTTGCCGTAGCGGAAGCTGCTTCTGCTAGGTTACCCTTTAGGATGTCTTCCTTGATAGCCGCTGTAGATTTTGGCTGTGGAGCAGACGAGGCTCCCGGATTCAGACGGCCAGTATGGATCACGATGGCTGCAACAGCTGCTCCTGACAGACGTGCTGCACGGACCGCAATCGCGTGAGCGATTTCTTTCACAGCGGCCGCATCTTCGATGCTAGCTGCCGACACGCCTAGATTTTTCTCAATCTGCTGCCTGAGTGCGCGGAGACCCACGCTCTGGTCAGCCTCTGCAATGGACAGAATGCTACTATCAACTGCCCACTGAGTGTGAAGGGGCGACGTCTCGTCGATAGTGGTTGTCGAGCGGTAGTCATTGTGCGAAGAATTGTCGTCGCGGAAGAGGGGAACGTCCGGCTTGTTCATCAACGAAACAAGAGCAATTCGCAAGATCTCACCCAGGAACATGCCAGAGATTCGCTTTTCGAACATCTGGATTCCAGGGTTGACGCTGTCTCTGTCAAGTTTGGCGTCATATTCGGTATTCGGGAGTACTTTCAGGGCATTGTCGAACGATCCCCATTCAGTATTGACCACCATTTCGCCAGTAGTTTTGTCGTAGTCCCCTGCCATAGGCTTCGTGATTTTTGAGAGCTGCTCCACATACGCACCGTTGGTGCCAGTGCCGAAAATTGCCCCTAGAAGGGTGCTGGTCTTCCCTGGAGACGTATAAGATCGGGCCATTAGGGTTCCCACTGTGTCGTTCACAAGTGCCGCCACCTTTACAGGTAACTTGAGCAGATCGATCTCGGTTTGTAGCAGCTGACAGACGTCTTTTCCAACTGCGTCTGGAATGTTGAATCCTTTCGTCCATCTGATCAGCTTTCCACGGTTGATTCCGACCTGCTTGACCGGGAAACTGAAAGTAAATCCAAGCCTGAAAATGTGTTCATCCCTATATCCTTCTGGGGTGCTGACGGTCGCCCGCCGCCTGAGCTGTTTCTCGAAGTGGTCATTGTGATGCTGCCTCAAGAATGTCTCGATTTGCTTCGCCAGAAATGCGAATAACTCCTTGGCAGTCTCGGCCACCATAAGTTCTCGGGGTATTGCTACTTTGGATTGCACGAGATTGAATGTAGTATCTCCATTTAGCTGAATCGAGCAGACTCGGAAATTCGTACCGCCGAGGTCAACAGCCAGATACAGACCCTGTCTTTATCAGTCGAAGGTTTTAGCAGTTTCGGAGCTTCTCCGCTCACCTTTTCTGTGCCGTTGGGCACTCCAGTAACGTAGGTAGGAATTTGACTCATGCTGGTACCATCTTTTGCTAGTCCTGCCTCTGTGATACTGTTAGATGGTAGTAATATGCCTGGAGCGTTATCTACACGCACTCATCTCCGCCACGAACTCCGCCACGGTATTCCTGACACCATCGTCTGTCAATTCGAATTCCGCGGCCACCCGCTTTGCCTCTGCTTGAACAGCCATTGTGTGTGGTTTCGAGATTGGTGGTTCTGTTGGGAAAGGGGGCGGGGACTCGCAAGTGGCCCCTTCAACAATGTTCGCGCGTGGGGAGAATCCGGCGGAAGAGTAAGGCTGTGGATGCCTCGAATATGTAGGAGGACTTTCTGTGAAGTAAAATTGAACGAACTAAGTTGGCGTTGTCAGCCTCGTGCATTCTCATAAGCATGCCGGTCGAGCCATGACACGTACGAAGACTACCGCAAGAAATGCGAAGGAAACAAGGTGGACAAGAGTGATAGGGTTTTGGGTTGACACCTTGTGGGTCTTGAGAAGGTTGAGCTGGTTGACGTTAGTTGACGGGAAACGAGTAGTGGTGTGCCTGGGCGATCGAGCCCTCCTTGTATTTAAGGACGACGTCTTGGTGATGTGTGGTGTGAAAAGCCCAAGTTGGCGGGGCAGAAGGGCGACGGGACAGCTCGGAGAGGGGTAGACGAAAGCCCTCAACCATTCGTCGGGGTAGGGCCGTCTATGCCGTACGATTCGACCAAGAGGAATTAGTTATGGAAAAAGAGCAATTGATCATGCACAGGGCCAATGCATGGAACCCTTTACCCAAAGGGCAGGGAGAGTCTCTCGGCGGTTTTTGGGATGTTCTGCGCGTAATTTGGATTCACCGGTGATGGAGCTCTGACGCCGCTGACAGTGGGCCTAAGGTCTGCAGTAAATGGATCCTTTAAAAGACGATTTCTGCACTTCGTGCATGCAGATTCGATCTGGGTACGGGCACCAGGACGCGATAGGAGTAGTCGGGCGTTGTCTGCTAGATTCTCGGCCAAACTTCTCCTCTGGCTGTCAAGCGTCAAGGCTCCGCAATGATGTCGTTCTTGGGGCCGGCCCTGCTGGAGGGAAGCGATTTCGCCGACGAAGGAACCAGGATTCGTTAAGGTAGGAGGTTTTTCCTGAGTGTTGAAAATCAATATCACAAGCTGGAGCTTTCGTGGACTACGATCACAGAGATCTCGAGGGGAAGTGGTGTTAGTGGTATTTGTGTTTCTGAGCTTGGAGAGTGTCTGAGCTCATGTTCCACCCCTAGACTTCTCCACGATGAGCGGGACATGTTCCGCATTTCTGGACAATCTGTCATTTTCACTCCTGCGATCCTTTCTGCACTATCCTAGAAGTGGCTCCAAAAAGTTTGATGCAAAAGCCTAATCTTAGCTGATACACGTTCATCTATCACGGTTAATTGTGCAATGGTTTTCAATCGAGCAAAACGTCATTTGTCGGCAGGTGGACCAGACGAGAAATTCTATGCTACTAAGCTTCGGAAGTTGGGATATAAAACGTTAAAGTGCTGTTAGTGCCTCAAAAGCCCGGTTCCTTAGGTGTTCTGCTCGCCAATGACGAACAAGCGTCCCCTTTCAATTGCAACTTTTCTGTTCCAACTTTCCTGCATCTGGTCAGCTGTGGATCCGAAAGTGGTTTATCGAGTAGACACGCAAGTATGGTCAAAATTGGAAATGTTATCAGGATTATTCAGAAGACTCCGATCCCCTCTCCAACTCTTGTCCTGTCTTTATATATGTCTAGAAACGACTCGTGAGACCAGTTGCTTTAAGAAATCCTTGGGCAGATTACATAATTTTTGCTGCATATTTCGCCATCTACCTGTACTGAGGCAGATTGAATGTATCTACGTGAACAATATAGCTCGTTATCTCGCAGCTTGGTCTTCCCTGTGATTTGTTCCTAGTTCGATTATTGTAATACAGCTCATCCATCGGGAACAATTACTGCGTTCCTTTCGAATTCCTTTGCGCCGTTATTTGCTTCAAGTTAAGCTTGACCGAAGTGAGCCTCGCTTTGCAGAAATTCTGTCAAATATCGCTCCCAATATTCCAGACTATTTAGACTTTGAGGGATTGAGATTGAGTTTGCCCGCTCGTTCACACAACATTTCTATCTGCCCTTCCTCCCCAATTCTCGTCAAGGAGCCACCTCCATCTCTCATTCCACTATGAGTGTGCGTAACTTAAAGATATTCCACCCATTAATAATTCCCTTCAATATAGCCATCAAGCACTGCTCCGGTCCGTTGCCACTAAAGAGAACTATGCAACCTCACGAAAAGTTTTACTGGTCATCCGACCTTGCCATGGTCGACCTTCCATCTTTACCTTTCCAGAATTTGCCCCACAACCCCTAACATCGCCATCAACCCAGGGGCTCTTTAATAACGACCTGTATCACGTGATACGTAATCTGCTGTGGGTTTTAGTGGCCAAGATTGAATAAGGCAATATACATATCATCCGCACACTCTATTCCTAAATCAAGTGCTGGAACGTTACCTAGCTTGAAAAGAAAAAAATGTTGGCTGTGCTGACCTCAAGTTTCTCGTGAGATTTTGATACGAGACGTTTTGGGCGGCTAGCAGAAACATTCCCCGCTGGCCAATGATCGTGCAGGTCGGAATAGGATAAGGCTTGGTAGCTGCAGGCCAATGTAACTTGTGTCAGGACTTCAGGACTACTGCAGCCGTTCGGAGGTTCTGAATATCGACTGAGTGTGACATAGTGACAAGACGTTTTGCTGCTTGCTGAGATCTTTGAATTCTGAGGTTTCTGAAACCTGCACTGGTTCTATAATGGCACAGTAATATTAAATATTGAATCTCGGAAGTCTCGAGATCTGACCCCGTCCAAGATAAGGCAGACTTGCAGCGAGACAACCTGATTGCGGGGGCCGTGAGGGGTTGCTTTCTCTTAGCGGTAGTCCTCCCAGGGCCAGGGGGGCTGCACCAAAGACAGTTTAGACAGGACGGCGCCAGTGAGGCTGAGCATCCGGCGAGAGTGTGCAGCCACCGCACAGAAGGACTTGCAGCCCAAGAGTCCTGCCTCTAGATCTTCATCTCTAAGTGGCACACAGTAAGGAATATTCGACCCAAGGTCATCATCTTTGGGATCGCCTTGCTACAATCACCCTCTAGTGCATCCAGGACTCTTCGACGATCGTGTGTTTCGCGTTGCGTGGCTGCTTTGGAACAAAGGCGCTTTAAGGCGAGGAGGATCCCATCCAATTCATTCAGCTCCTCCCCAAACTAGACCAGCCCCCGACCGCCTTTCCAATACCACTCTGCGGCTGCTCCTTTTACCCAACCACATTGAACGAACTCACGCTCTTGAGTGGAATATTTCAAATCGTGGGATAGCCTATTCCCAATGCCATTGCCATTGCCATTGCCTCCGCCACAGCTCTAGAACTGCTGTACGTTCCTGCAGAGTCAGTTTTGCCAACACGCCGGGAGCGAGAACAAAGGACTGTACCGCAACCACCAACATCCGCAACCGCAGCACAGCAGCATCACTTCGCTAAGAACTAGCGGCCAGGAGCGTGCTGACAGCCGTCTGGACGCCCACGCAATTTCTTCTCCGTACTTATCCTTCCATCCCTCGCATTGATTACACCTCTCAGGCCTTATGAGTTCTATGAACTCCCGCTTTAAAGGCCTTGGATTCGGCTCCAAACGCAAATCGAGCGCCAACGTTCCAACCATCGCACAGAACCCCTCCTCCTCCGCGCCACAGCTCCCAGGCAGACCTCTACCCTCGACAGCCTCGTCTTCGACTACAAGTCTCCCTATGAATCACACAGGTCCTGGTGGGCGACCACCAAGCTATACAAACCAGTACTCTCCAGCGCCAGCTTCGGCCGGCCGTACACAAAGTCCCATGGCGGGCACTCCTCGTACACCACCGACCCAGGTGATGGGCGGACCTCCTCCGATTAACACAGCTGCTGCAGGATATCCTCCTGGACACCCTGTTGGTGGAATGGGTGCTCCTCCTCAAGTAGGCGGACCGCCGCAATATGGACCTCCACAGTATGGACCTCCGCCTCCTGGAGGCGGGAGTGTTGCTGCAGCGCAGTATGCGAACAGAAATAATGCGGTTGAAGTCGAGGGAGCTGGAAGAAGCAAAGCACAACTCATCGTCGGCATTGATTTCGTAAGCCATATTTAATCGACCAAGGAGATCGTTACTAACTCTTACAGGGAACTACTTTTTCTGGCGTCGCATTCGCTTTTGCAACGAACACAGAGGCCAAGGAAGATATCATCACAGAATGGCCTGGTGCAGGATCATACACGAAGCAAAAGGTGCGGAACATACCAGCTCTATGTGACTCCATGCTGACCGATTTAGATTCCGACAGTGCTGTACTATGATCAATACCAGAAGGTTGTCGGTTGGGGACCTGATATCGCCGACGCTTTAGCTCCCACCGGCTACCCAAAGCCAGGCGTGCAAAAGGTCGAGTGGTTCAAGCTCCAACTCATGCTTTCTGGTAACACATATATCGACCCTATTAACCTTCCTCCCCTTCCTCCCGGAAAGTCAGAAATCGACGTTGCAGCTGACTATCTGTTCAAGCTCCGACAAGCTATGCGAACTCAGCTGCAAAAGACGTTGGGTGAGGTCTTTAACAGAGAGGAACGGAATATCAGATATTACCTCACTGTTCCGGCGATCTGGAACGACGCCGGAAAGGCTGCGACAAGAGCCGCAGCAATTCAAGCTGGTTTCTTGCGTGATGAGAACGACAACCGACTTACACTCATCACTGAGCCCGAAGCCGCGGCCTTGTTCTGTTCAAAAGCTGGCCTGCTGAATCTCAAGGTCCATGATGCTGTGTTGATTGTCGATTGTGGTGGTGGCACTGTTGATTTGATTGCCTACGAAGTGGAAGAGGAGTCCCCATTTACAGTCTCTGAGTGCACAGCAGGCTCAGGTGATTCTTGCGGGTCAACTGCCCTAAACCGGAATTTCAGCAACATCTTAAGAACAAAGATTCGAAAGATGAAGCTGCCAGATGGATCCAAAACCGCGGGACGAGTGTACGCAAAGTGCATAATGGACTTCGAAAACAGAATCAAAGCCGATTTCCGTAACAACAACCAGAAGTGGGCTGTTGATGTCGGTATTGAGGCAGAATTCCCTGAAGCTGGTATCGAAGAAGGATACATGACTTTCACGAACGAGGAAATTCTTCAATGCTTCGAGCCAGTTGTGAACCGTATCCTGGAATTGGTCCGAAACCAGATCATCGCCATCCAAGCACAGAACCGAACACTGCAGAACGTCTTGGTTGTTGGTGGGTTTGGTGCTTCCGAGTACTTGTTCCAACAGATCAAGCTCCACGTACCCCCTCAATTCCAGGCAAAAGTTGTTAGACCTATGGACTCCGTCGCCGCTATCGTGAAGGGCGCTGTCACTGCCGGCATCACAGAACGAGTCGTTACTTCCCGTGTTGCTCGCCGTCACTATCTTATGGCCACATTACAGCCTTTCAAGGAGGGCCACCACCCAGAGGCCTACCGTGTACCCTCCCTGGATGGTAAGGATCGATGCAAGTTCACTCGACAAATCTTCGTGCAGAAGGGCCAAAGAGTGAAGATTGGCGAGCCGGTGAAGGTCTCCTTTTTCAGACAAGTTGCTCCAGGTGCCACGCTCATGTACGAGGATATTTTATATGCTTGTGACGACGATGTCTGCCCTGAGTATACCAAGGATCCGCGTAAGTATCTCCAATCCACTTTTCTTCTGATTCTTCTAACGACATTATAGGAGTCAAGGAAGTTGTTACACTCACCTCAGATCTTTCTCGTAAGAACCTCGAGAAGGACTTCGAGCGAATGGATACCCCCCAAGGAACCTTTTACCGTGTATATTTTGACATTTATCTCACACTTGACGGATCCGAGTTCAACGCCGAGTTGGTCTGCCAGGGCGAAGTGATGGGCCGTTGCACTTCAAGATTTAAGTAATGGAACGACGCAAAACAATGGAGTAGACGAATTTCTTTTTTCTTTCAAGACGACAGGATATCCCAGATACCGGTAGCTATTAGGAGACTCGGTTTGAGCGGCACAGATGCATTCTTTCGGAAGAGGCAAGATGGTTTCAGGCAGGCAGAGATCTGAACAGAAGGTTGACGAGTGAAGATGATGGATGATGGATGGCGCGGGTTTACATGTCCTTCTGGGAACAAATAGGGTAATTGATCGATTGGTTCATAGTTTAGAGTCCTCGATGAAAGTTTAACCTTTGCATTCCCATAAAGAA
>Ga0302325_10014700_pt1 | contig 16656 bp, 15 predicted proteins | sample Palsa_T0_2_FD_201948 | JGI IMG/M metagenome (GOLD analysis project Ga0302325, IMG submission 201948) | Peat permafrost microbial communities from Stordalen Mire near Abisko, Sweden - Palsa_T0_2 | ecosystem: Environmental > Terrestrial > Soil > Palsa > Peat permafrost | place: Sweden: Abisko... | reverse complement strand
GGGGTTCGCCGCGGCGAAAATTGACTTCCTTCACAGCATGTGACAGTTTCTATAAACCTTAGACATGGTTCGAGGAGGGCGGATGGAGAATCTGCAGGACGGGACTGCGGGCCTGACGCGCCGGGAGTTTCTGGCGGCCACGATGATGACGGGCGCGGCCGCGTTGCCCGGCTTTGCGGTTGCCCAAGCACTGGCGCCGGGGACAGCGATCGACCTTCTGATAGTAGGGCCCGACGTGGTGACCTTCGACGACAAAGACACGGTCGTCATGGACGGTGCGATTGCGGTGAAGGGCAACGCCATCGTGTGGATCGGTAAGGCGAGCGAGGCCCGCTCCCTGTTTACCGCCAAGGACACGATCAATGCCGCGGGGCAGATCGCGATGCCGGGCATGACCGACACCCATTACCACACTGCCCAGCAGTTTCTGCGCGGGGTTCACCGCACGACCCACCGCAAGGGGCCAAGCTGGAAGAAAATTCTGATTCCGTTTGAAAGCGGGTTGGAACCCGTCGACATATACCACAGCGGAATGGTGGGTTATACCTCGATGATCAGTGCCGGCACGACCTGCTTTCTTGAAGCGGGCGGCCCCCATCCCGATGAGATGGGCCGCGCTGCCGATGAGGTCGGTATTCGGGGGCGCATTTCCCTCAATACGTGCGACATGGACGGCGATGGCGGTCCCCTCCCCAAGTCGCACATCATGACCACCAGCCAGGCACTCAAGGAAAACGAGGCGCTGGTCAAACGCTGGAAGAGCCATGACCGGGTGAATGCGTGGCTTTCGCTGCGCCAGATCCTGGTCAACACGGAGGAGCTGCGGATCAACATGTCCAAGCTCGCCGATGAGCTCGACGTAGCCATTCACACCCATCTTTCCGAGGGAACCTACGAAGTCGATTACACCCTGGAGAACTACAATCTCCGTCCGCCGGAGTACTTCGAGAGCATCGGCATCTTCAACAAGCGCATGCATTGCGCGCACTCGATCTTTCTCACTCCGCCCGAAGTCGACGTTTATGCCAAGCACGATGCGTCGGTGGCACACTGCGCCTTTGGCAACTACAACGGCGGGCCGCAGCGGATGTTCGAGATGGTCCGGCAGAACATTCGCGTTGGCTTGGGAACGGATGGACCGAACCAGCGCGGCACTCTTGATCTTTTTCAGGTGTGCCACTACGCGGTGCTGGGCCAGCAGATTGGCTATGCCACCGCCTGGCACTCCGCGGTGGCGCCGATTACCTACTCGCAAATGGTCAGGCAAGCATGCCGTGGCGGCGCGGCGGCGGCTCATCTTGGCGACAAAACTGGAAGCCTGGAAGTGGGCAAGCTGGCCGACATCGTGCTGGTGGGGCACGATGATTACGATCAGTTCACCAGCATGGATCCGGTGGTGACGCTGGGGCAGAACGTGGTCGGGCACCACGTGCGGTCGACCATCGTGAACGGCAAAGTGGTGATGAAAGACCGCGAATTCAAGACGGTGGATACGGAAAAGATGCGAGCCGAGGTGAAGGAGCGTTATCCAGGCATCATCTCGCGTTACGAAAAAGCTATTCTGTTGACCAGCGGCGGTTAGATGAAACCACACACCTTTACGATAATGACCGCGATCCTGACCCTGGCGCTCGTGCGGGGTGCGTGTGCGCAGAGTGCCGGCGAGCTTCGCAAAGTCATTTTCGACCAGGACACCGACGGCATCATTGGAGACAATGAAGATCCGCTGGTAATGCTGCTGCAGTCACCAAAAATCCGGGTACTAGGTGTGACGGTCGTGACCGGCAACGGCTGGCTTAAGCAGGAGACAGCCGATGTGCTGAAGCTGCTGGAGGACCTGCACCGAACCGATGTGCCGGTTTACATGGGCGCGGAGTTTCCCCTGGTGCAGTCGCGGTATACGCCCGTGCGCATGGTGAAGATGTATGGGGGTACACGCACCGATCCGTTCCTGGGCGCCTACGGCGAGTTCAGCCCGGGGCCGGAAGTGGTGAAGCCGCCGCCCGGTGGGCTGCCCAGTACCAAGCCGGCGCCCGGGCCGGCGGCGGAGTTCATCATCCAACAGGTGCGCAAGTATCCGCATGAGGTGACCCTTTACTGCGGCGGACCCTTGACCAACGTTGCGTTGGCGATCAGCCTTGACCCGGGTATCGTTGCCCTGACCAGGGAGATCGTCTTCATGGGCACAAGTCCGGAGATGCAGCCCAAGACGGTGAATGTGATCTACGATCCGGAGTCGGCCGCCATTGTGCTCCACGCGGCGTGGCCGAAGCTCACACTGATTACGGTCGACTTGGCGGAGAAGCTGCATAAGACTCCGGAGATGGCCGAGGCCATCGCGCGGGGACAGAACAAGGCCGAGGCACAATTGTATGAAGAACTGGTGATGCAGCCCTATCGCGCGCATAAGCCGCTGCAGTGGTTTCGTATGCCGGATGAGCTGATGGCCGCGTATCTGATCGATCCTTCGATCATCACCGAGACTCGCCGCTACTATGTGGATATCGACACCATGCAGGGCATGAGCTACGGGTCATCGATCTATTGGGATGAGACGCCCCGAGGGTACGCGGGCATTCCCTGGCCCGATGAGCCCCAGCCGAAGCGGCAGAAGCCAGTGCCAACGCCGGACGCAAAAGTCGCCACCGTACCGTGGAACTTCGACACGGTACGCTTTACTGCGCTGTTTCTGAAGCTGATGACGGAGCCAATGCCGGATGCCAAGTAGTCGCGGGCGAACAATGGTGGTGGCGTTTTTTCTGGCCGCGATGGCGACGCTTGCTCTGAGTTCTCCACGCGTATACCCGACAGGCGTGACCATCTACGATCCCGCGCGCGCCTACAACTGCTTTGTCGCCTTCAGCGCGCTCGATGGCAATACCCACCTGATCGATATGAACGGCAATGAGGTCCATCGCTGGCCTTATGTCGGACTTCCTGGAGAGGTCATCGATCCGAAATTAACCGGCGGTCAGCGCGGGCACGTGCTGTTGCAGTTGCAGTCAGTCGACGATTCTCGCGGCGGCATCTTTACCAATCGCACTGTAGGAGAACTGGATTGGAACGGCAACAAGGTTTGGGAGTGGGGAGATCAGGCGCCAGGCGGTGCAGCGCGCCAAAACCATGACTGGGGCCGGCTGCCGAACGGCGACACGTTGCTGCTGGTAACGATTCCGCGCGTTGTCCCCGGGCTCGGACCGAAGGTAATTGGCGATCAGGCGATTTACCAGGTCACGCCGGCAGGAAAGATAGTGTGGAAGTGGATTGCCGGCGATCACCTAAGCGAGTTCGGCTTTCCCCCGGAAGGCTTGGCCTATCTGCGCGAGCGCATCAAGCGCAATCCGCCGGAGCCGTATGGGTATCTCGAGATCAATGACATGCAAGTGCTGGGGCCCAATCGATGGTTCGACTCGGGCGATGCGCGTTTTGATCCCGAGAACATCATGATCGATGCGCGCAAGGGTAACGTGGTGCTGATCCTTTCGAAGAAGACAGGCAAAGCTGTGTGGAGACTGGGGCCGGTGTTTCCCGGTAGTGAGTATTCGCCTGACCAGCGCATTGGTAACAAGAATCTGCCGCGCCCGGTGGACCAGATTTCGGGACAGCACAACGCACATTTGATTGCGAAGGGCCTTCCAGGCGGGGGCAATCTGCTGCTTTTTGATGATGAAGGCGGCGCCGGCTTTCCCCCGGCGGCACTGGGAATTTACGCGGGCTCGCGCATTCTAGAGATCGATCCGGTGAAGAAGCAGATCGTGTGGCAGTACGCTGGAGATGATTCCGGGCGTCCAGTCTGGACGTTCTTCAGTTCCTTTGTGAGCAGCGCGGCGCGGCTGCCGAATGGCAATACGCTACTCGACGAAGGCATGAACGGCCGCATTTTTCAGATCACATCCAAGGGCGACATCGTGTGGGAGTATGTGACGCCTTATGTGGGACGATCGACGGTGGGCGGCAAGCCATTCGAGAATAGCCTGACTTATCGTGCTCAGCCGGTGCCCTATGACTGGGTTCCCGCAGGAACGCCGCATGCGGAGAAGCCCGTCAAGGAAGTGGATGTAACGAAGTTTCGAGTCCCTTAACTATGATTTCGCGACGAGCGTGGATGGTGGGAGCGTTAGCAACTGCAGCAAGCGCGCTGGCGGATGCGCGAGCGGAAGGGATATTGATCGACTCGCATATGCACCTATTTGCCGGCGATCCGATCCGGTTTCCCTACAACAGCGGTTCCTACAAGCCCAAGCCCTTGCGCGTGGAAGAGTACGTGAAGTTCGTCCAAAAGGCGCAGATCAATCACACGGTCATCGTGCATCCGGAGCCCTATCAGGATGACCACCGCTATCTCGAATATTGTTTCGCGCATGAGCCCTCGCCCCACTTTTTCAAGGGCACTTGTCTCTTCGATCCCATCGATCCCAAGACACCGAAACGCATGGAAGTGCTGATGCTCAAGAATCGGGGACGCATTGTGGCTCTACGGATCCATGAGACACATCCCGCCGGAACCCCTTCCACAACCACGGGAGTCATCCGCGACCGGGATCTCAAAGATCCGCAAATGTTGGTAACCTGGCGAGCGGCGCACGAACTGGGGTTAGCGATTCAGGTCCACTTCATACCCCACTATGCGACGCAGATCGGTGAACTCGCTGCAAAATTCCCAAACATGCCCATTGTCTTGGATCATTTAGCACGCCCAGGAGAGGGCACGCCCGAGGAATACGAACAGGTTCTCAAACTGGCCGCGTTGCCCCGCGTTTACATGAAATACACCTCCACCGGAGTGGAGTCGGCCACGAAAGAACCCTTTCCCCATCGCGATGTCAAACCGCTGGTGAAGCGGGTTTACGAAGCCTTCGGCCCGGACAAAATAATCTGGGGAGGCCTCGGCGGCGACATGGCGACCTTTCAACGTGAGGTCCAACTGTTCGACCTGATGTTCGATTTTGCGCCTGAGCCGGAGCGGAAGAAAATCCGCGGCCTCACCGCACAAACCCTATTCGCTTTCCCCCAAAGCTAAACCACCGCAGCAGTAAGCGCCTGGCCTACGATAGTCTCGGCTTCTGCCTCGATCTGCTTCAGATGTTCCTGGCCGCGAAAGCTTTCCGCATAGATCTTGTAAATCTCTTCGGTGCCCGAAGGACGAGCCGCAAACCAGCCACTCTCAGCAATCACTTTCACCCCGCCGATGGCTTGGCCATCTCCGGGCGCATGCGTGAGAATGGATTGAATCTTCTCCCCCGCCAAACTCGGGCTCTGGATGCTTTCCTTACTCAACTTCGCCAGAACCGTTTTCTGCTCGGTGGTCGCATGGGCATCGGTTCGGTCATATTGCGGATCACCATACTTCTGCGTAAGCTCCCGGTAAACCTCGCCCGGATCCTTCTTCATGGTTGCCGTTATCTCCGCAGCCAACAACGCAGCAATCAACCCATCCTTGTCCGTCGTCCACACCGTCCCATCACGACGCAGGAACGCGGAGCCGGCGCTCTCTTCCCCAACAAACCCGAGCTTGCCGTCAATCAGCCCGTCGACAAAATACTTGAAGCCCACCGGCACTTCGAAAAGCTCTCTACCCAGCCCTGCGGTTACGCGATCGATCATGCTGCTGCTGACCACCGTCTTGCCCACCGCAACCTGGCTTCCCCACTGCGCACGATGACCGAAGAGATAGTAGATGCAGGTCGCCAGATAGTGATTGGCTGGCATTAATCCCCCGCTGCGGGTGACGATGCCGTGACGGTCATGGTCCGTGTCGCAGGCCATGGCCACATCGAATTTATCCTTCAACGCAATCAGCGACTGCATCGCGTATTTCGAGGAGGGATCCATGCGGATCCTTCCATCCCAATCCAGGGTCATGAAACGAAACGTGGGATCGACCAGATCATTAACCAGCTCAAGCTGCAGACCATAACGTTCGGCGATCGGTTCCCAATAATGCACGCCGGCCCCGCCCAGCGGATTGATGCCGAACCTGATCCCGGAGGCGCGAATCGCCTCCATATCGATAATGTTCCCCAAGTCCTCAACGTAAGCCGTCAGATAGTCATGCTTGTGGGTGGTCGAAGCCGCTAAAGCCTTGGCCAGCGAAACTCGCTTCACGCCCTCGAGTTTTGCCGCCAGAAACTCATTCGCCTTGGCTTGAACCCACGAAGTGATCTCGCCTCCCGCAGGGCCGCCATGCGTGGGGTTGTACTTAAAACCGCCCGACTCCGGAGGGTTGTGCGAAGGAGTCACCACGATCCCGTCGGCCAGTCCTGCCTTTCGGCCACGGTTGTAGGTGAGGATGGCGTGCGAGACCGCCGGCGTGGGAGTGTAGTCGGTCCTCTCGGCCAGCATCACGTCGACATTGTTTGCGGCCAGCACTTCCATCGCGCTAGCCAAGGCCGGACGCGAAAGCGCATGCGTGTCGATGCCCAGGAAAAGCGGACCGTCAACTTTTTGCTGCCGGCGGTACAAACAAATCGCCTGAGTGATGGCCACAATATGCCATTCATTAAACGAGCGGTCGAACGAAGAACCCCGGTGGCCCGAGGTGCCAAAGGCAACGCGCTGCTCCGGCACACCCGGGTCGGGCTGCTCGGAAAAATATGCGGTGATCAGCTTTGGTATGTCGACGAGGTCGGAGGCGGCGGCGAGTTGCCCTGCTCTGGGATTGATTGTGTTCACGGCTCTACATCCTCTGCAGCACGTGTATTGTCTCAAAAATTTTGAACAATTGATTGCTCAACCCTCGTAAGCTGAGCAAATGAAAGCCGCCGTTCTTATCGAGGGCCGCACGGCGCCGGGACCATTCCTTCAGATCGAGGACGTCCCCCGACCCGAGCCAGAGCCAGGTTATCTGCTCCTTCGCGTGCTCGCCTGCGGAGTTTGCCGCACTGACCTGCACATCGCCGAAGGCGACCTGCCTCCACTTCGCCCCCAGCTGATCCCAGGCCACCAAATCGTGGGTGAGGTAGCGGGCGGCGCCACGGCAGAACTGCCCATGGGAACCCGCGTGGGCGTCTCCTGGATCGGCGGCATCGACGGCGATTGCTGGTACTGCCGCCACCACATGGAAAATCTGTGCGACCAGCTTACCTTTACCGGCTACACCGTCAATGGCGGCTATGCCGAGTATGCTTTGGCGCGCGCGGACTTCGCCTATCCCTTGCCCGAGGGACTAGATAACGAACACGTCGCTCCCCTGCTCTGCGCCGGCATCATCGGCTTTCGTAGCTTGCGGGTTGCCGAGGTCGCGCCGGGAGAGCGCGTCGGACTCTTCGGCTTTGGCAGCTCTGCCAGTTTGGCCATCACCGTTTTGCAGTCGTGGAACTGCGAGGTCTATGTCGCAACCAGGGGCGAAAACCACCGCAGGACGGCTGTCTCGCTGGGTGCAACCTGGGTCGGCAAGGAGGATGACACCCCTCCCGTGAAGCTCGATCGTGCAGTGACCTTTGCGCCCAGCGGGAAGGTGGTTGTCAGCGCTCTGTCGACCTTGCGTAAGGGAGGAGTGGTGGCCATCAATGCGATCCACCTCGACCAAATGCCTGCCTTCGACTACGACAAACTGCTCTGGGGAGAGCGGCAAATTCGCAGTGTAGCCAACATGACCCGCCAGGATGCGCGCGATTTTCTGGCCATTGCATCCCAACTCAAAATTCATCCCCAAGTGACGGTATTTCCACTCCAGGAGGCAAACCGCGCTCTCCTGGCGGTGAAGGAAGAAACCGAGCGCGGCTCGGCCGTCATTGTTCCTTGAGAATCCTTAACAAATGTTTGGACGGCTGGACGAAATTGCGAGACAATCGTCCGACTAAAACATCCGGGCTCATAGCGGTTAGAACTGCTGCATAGAAAGAGAGACAGTGTCTCCGGCATCGTGTAAACTGCTTGCCCAGGCAACCACGCCCTGCCGGCAACCCCCTGCCATAGAACTGTCAAGGAGAGAAGACGATGTTTTGCCAAACCTGCGGAACCAGTTTGCCTGACGGCAGCCCGACCTGTACTGCTTGTGGGGCCACCCAAGGCGTCGCCCCCGGCCCGATACCCGGATCCACACCCGGTCCCATACCCGGCTATATTCCCGGTCCCGTGCCACCGGCCGCTCCCATACCTGCGGGCGGACTTACCCCCAATGTTGCCGGGGCCGTCGCTTACCTGCTCGGCTTTATCACCGGGATCCTGTTCCTCGTGATTGAGCCCTTCCGCACCGACCGCTTCGTTCGCTTCCATGCTTTCCAGTCGATCTTTGCCAACCTCGCGTGGATCGCTTTTTGGATTGTCTGGCAGGTGGTGACGTTGACCTTAAGTGCTTTTACCCACGGCTTCCTGTTTATCATCCTCGCCCCCATCAACCTGCTGATAGCGCTTGGAGGCCTGTGCCTTTGGATCTACCTGATGTACATGGCTTACCAGGGCAAGACTTTCCAACTACCCATCGTTGGCGCCATGGCGGCCAGCCAGGCGGGCATCGCACCCACAGCGACTGGTCAGGGGTTGTAGGCATAAGGGAGGGGCGTGTGCCCCTCCTTAACTCGTCGCAGAAACCGGCACTGAGCCAGGCTGTTTTTTCGCCGTGCCGCGAATGCCGAGCAGGCTCAGGATCGGCGCGGTCAGCATCGTGGTGACCAAAGCCATCACCACCAGCATGGTAAAAAGCGTCGGAGTAAAAGCCCCGACCGTGTAGGCGATATTGAGGACGATCAGCTCCACCAGTCCGCGGGTGTTGAGCAGCGCTCCCAGGGCAACGGCATCTCTCCAGGATTGCCCGCTCCAGCGGGCCGCTAGCGCAGCGCCGCCCATCTTGCCAAAGACCGCGGCCAGCAGCACCAGCGCCGCCCAAAGCCACATGGACCCATCGTTCAGCAGATCCAAGCGTGTGCGCATGCCGGTCAGGGCGAAGAAGAGCGGCAGGAGCAGCACCGACACTAGCATATCGAGCCGCTCCCGCAGGGCAAGTTGCCAATGGGGCACGCGGGGAAAGCACACGCCCGCCAGAAAGGCGCCGAACAGCGGATGGACCCCAATTTTGTCCGTAGCCGCCGCCGAGAGCAGCGCTCCGGCGACCACCACGCCCAGCAACTCCAGGGTCAACTCCGGCCTTCTTTGCCGGCGTACGAGAAACGCCGCCAAGGGCCGAATGACGCCCAGCATGAGACAGAGGTAAATAACCAGCCCAGTGAGGCGAAACAGCAGTGAGGAGGGAGCGTCCTCGCCGCCGATAAGCGCCAGGGCGAACGCCAGCAGGCTCCAGGCCACGACGTCGTCCACCGCGGCACAGAGGATCGCAGTTGTTCCCAGCGCGGTCCCCTGTAGATTGCGCTCTTCGAGAATACGGGCCAATACTGGGAAGGCCGTGATGCTCATCGCGATGCCCAGGAACAGCACGAAGGGAACGCTGCCGATGCCGTGGGGGGCAAAGCGCGTGCGCAGAGAATGGGCTAGGAGGGCGCCCATGGCGAACGGCAACAGGATGCTCATCCCGCTGGCCATGACGGCAGTTACTCGCTGGCGATAGAGCTGCTCGTAATCGAGTTCCATCCCAATCAGGAAGAGGAACAGTACCAGCCCGACGGTGGAGAGCGTTTCGAACGGCCCGAAGGAACTGGTGGGGAAAAGACGAGCCGAGAGGTGAGGGGCAAGACGCCCGAATACCGATGGTCCAACAAGGATTCCGCCGATAATTTCGCCGATCACGCGAGCCTGGCCAACTTTGAGCGCCAGCCAGCCACAGGCCACTGTAACCAGCAGCACGATCGCCATTTGAGTCAGCAGCAGAGTCATGAATTCTCAGTTTATCGCTGCCGGCGCGCATTGTGTTCTTGCCCTGCCGAGATCTGAACGGTAAATTGTTTCGTGCCCGGCTGCGGCACCATCGGCCGACTCCCGAGCCAAAAAAGGAAAACCATCCATGACCTTTCCCCAGAGCCTCCGTCTTTTCGCTTTCGCCGCCTTGCTCAGCCCGCTGCTCACCCTCCATGCCGCCACCACGCCACCCTACGATGCCATTTATGTATTCGGAGACAGCTATTGCGACGTAGGAAATATCTATATCGCGACCGCGCATGGCACTCCGCTCAGCCCTCCTTACTATGCCGGAAGGTTTTCCAACGGCCCTATCTGGGTCGAGCATGTGGCGAGTGCGTGGGGCCTGCCCATGACTCCCTCGCTGGCTGGCGGTACAGATTACGCCGTAGGCGGAGCGGAGGTAACCACCAGCGTCAGCACCGCCGAAGGGACGATTCCCAGCGTTCCTGAAGAGGTAGTGGAGTATCTCGAGGCCCACGGAGGCAAGGCCGACCCGCATGCCCTTTACATCTTAGAGGGCGGAGGCAACGACATTCTCAACGCGACCGGGGGATCGCCCTCAGCTCTCGGGGTAAAGATTGCCACCGAGCTGGCGGGAAGCGAGCTTCTGCTCCGCCAGGCGGGAGCCAGGAATTTTCTTATTCCAGACCTCCTCAATGTGGGCCTGCTGCCGGCGGCGCAGCTTAACGCGCCCTTCGCTTCTGCGGCCACCAACGCGGTCAACCAATCGCTCGACGACCTGCTCAAGTTGGAGGAGCTGCTCCAGAATGTAAACATCTATCGCCTACCCGTCTTCTCGCTGTTTGAATCCATCGCAGCCGATACCACCCATTTCGGATTCGTTAACATCACGACACCCTGCTTGAGTGGGACCACCGTATGTGCCGATCCGGATCACACGTTGTTCTGGGACGCCGAGCATCCAACCGAGTTTGGTCACTCCTTCTTCGCGGTTCTGGTGGTATCGAGATTGAGTCAATGACGCATGCTTAAGGCGCGGAGCCAAGGCGTTTCCGCATATACAGGGTGGCTTGGGGATTGTCGTTGTAGCGTTCACAGCGCTCATATCCGCGCCTTTCATATAGAGCAATGGCTGTTTTCAAATCGTCAAAACTATCGAGGTAAATCGAATTGATACCTTGGCTGCGAGCGTAGTCTTCTTGTGCGTCAAGCAATTGGTCCGCGATGCGGTTTCCGCGGGCCGATGGCTTGACGTACAGGCGTTTACACTCGCTCGCCGATGGGATCGATCGAAGCTTGCGCAGCACCACACACCCCACGACCTCCTCGCCAAGGTAAGCCAGCCACACGCCGGAGCCAGGAGCATCCACGATCTCCTGGACGCTCCCCGGCGTGTCTCGCTGGATGACGTGGACCGCGTCGTAATACTCCTGCAGGATCACAAGTGCCTGGTCCGTGGCGACGGTCAGGCGCACGATTCGCGGTTCCGGTTTAGTTTCCATGCTTTCGCCTGTGCTACGGTTTAATCCTGAATCGCATTTTGGGTGTAGATCATGCATCGGGTCAAGCTCCGTCCGATTAAGGGAGGCGGCGAGGTCCCCCTCTGCAGCCTGGCGTTCCTTTTCCTCGGGCTCTTCAGTTCCGGTTGCGGCGGCGGTAACCATTCTCCGGTCTCCTCGCCGGTCGCGTCAGCGGAGGCCCCGCCATTCAACACCGGCGCGGGCGAAGGAAGCCTGGTAGGCACTCCGACGGTGCTCACGTACGCCGCCGCCACCACTTCTACGCAAGCCGGACTAGACAGCTTTTACAGTCAGACGATTTGTCCGAGTGAATTGACTCCGCAGAATTGCGCGACCAATCAAGCGAGTCTGGATACGGCGGACTTTGGCAATTTCAACCTGGCGGCAAACCCGATCGGCGACAATTCTCTCGGCATCAAGCAGGTCGACGCGGTAAAGATCGACTACACCGCCATCAACATCGACCAGTCCGCCGTGACCGTCTCCGGCGGAATCGCGATCCCCCACGTCGCCTCGGCGCAGCTCAAGGGCCTGATTCTCTACTTCCACGGAACAACAACCCAGCGGACCAACGTCCCCTCCAATTTCGCAGCCATCGGCCCCGACTCTACTTACACCGACGGAACTCTGCTTGCAGCGGTGTGGGCGTCTCAGGGCTACGTCGTGGTCATGCCGGACTATATCGGTTTGGGCGATGACACCGGGCACACGCATCCCTACGTGGTCTATCCCGGCCAAAATGCCCAGTCCGGTTTAGCCATGGTGAAAGCGGCCCGGGCGCTGCTTACCGAGTCCTACCAGGTAAACGGTCTATTGCCGCTTTATATCACCGGCTATTCCGAAGGTGGAGCGTATGCGCTCGAGGCCGGGCACTTGATGCAGAACAATGCCGGGTATGCGTCCCAACTGAACGTGCAGTTAAAGAAGGTGGCGCCGCTGTCGGGATTTTTTGATCTTTCGGGCACGGGACTGGCTTATCTCTTCTACAACATCAGCGATAGCGATAATCCGTGGCACTCGTTGGACCCGGATACTACCTCGGAGGCGAGCAAGCCCTTTCTGACCGCCTACCTGATATTGAGCTTCGCCCAATACTCCGGCATTTCGCCAACCAGCATGTTGGCCAATGCGTTCTACGCAACGAACGATTACTGTCTCGACACGCTTAGCGCGAATTTGACAGACATTTACTTCACGGACACTCAATTTCCTGACTATGACGCTGCCGTGCTGGGTGCTGCCGGCTGCCAGGCGGTGGAAACCGGATGGGGTGCGCAGCCAACCAACTACAGCAATGCGATTACCCCGCTGTTGACCCCGGCTTACGCCGTCGCGCTGATGCAGAAGGACACGCGCAATATTTTGTACCAGCAGGTAGTCAGTGCCGACACCTACCAGTTCGTGCCTAAATTTCCAGTCATTCTGGTATCGCTGGATCAGGATTCCGTGGTGACTCGGGTCAACTCCGACGTGGCGTTCGCCTACTTTGAGCTGCAGAATGCCGGAGGCCCTTATCAGGAGAAGCTTGTCTCCAACTCAAATTTCTTCATTCTCGATATTTACGGCTATGGGGCAGAAGTAGATCACACAACGGAGCTCCCGTTTCTGAGCGTGCTCCTGCTGAACCAATTCAACAGTACGCAGTAGGCATCGCGATACTATGGATGCCGTGATGATGGAACTCTCCCCGGTTGCCGCTCGTGTCCTCGGATCGTTGGTGGAAAAGGAAATCACCACACCCGAGTACTATCCGCTGTCTCTCAACGCGTTGCAGAATGCCTGCAACCAGAAAAATAATCGCGACCCGGTGACCAGCCTGGACGAGGACCAGATCCGGCAGGCGCTCCACGCGCTCGAAGATCACGGGCTGGCATCCGCGGTGCGCGGCTCGGAAAGCCGCGTGGCCAAGTATGAACACCACATACAGGAGGTTTTCAACTTTACCCGGGGAGAGACCGCCGTGATGTGTGTGCTGCTGCTGCGCGGGCCGCAGACGCCCGGCGAGTTGCGCGGGCGCACGGAACGCATGCATCGCTTTGAGGAGCTGAGCGATGTGCAGTCGACCCTGCAGCGGCTGATGCAGCGCGAGCCGCCGCTGGTCACAGTGCTGCCCCGCCAGCCCGGCACCAAGGAAGCTCGCTATGCGCATCTCCTCTCGGGCGAAGTGATAGAAGCCGTACCCAGCGCCGTCGAGGCTGGAGGTCTCGAAGCCGAAGTCGCAGCGCTGCGGCAGGAAGTAGCGGAGCTGAGGGCGCAAGTGGAGAAGGTCCTGCGACTGGTAGAGTGATCAGGACCTTAACGATGACTCAAACGCAAGCTTTGCCAGCTGGCGTCTGTGGTCCAGCCGCCATCGACCACCAGCGCATGCCCGTTGACAAATCCGCTCTGCGCTGGATCCGCCAGAAACAAAATTGCGCCGGCAATGTCATCTGGATATGCGAACCGGCCCATCGGGTTCACCCCCATGATGTCCTCATCGGAGTAAGTGCCGTTCGCTTGATCCGCTGCATCCATTTCCGTCTTCACCCACCCCGGGCAAACCGCATTGCAGCGAACGCCTCGTCCTCCCCACTCCGCCGCTAGCGTGCGCGTGAGCCCAATCAGTCCGTGCTTGGACGCGTTGTAAGCGGCGCGGTCGGCGATCCCTGCCAGCCCGGCGATGGAGGCAACATTCACGATGCTGCCCGACCGCTGCTCGAGCATCATCTTCCCCACTTCGCGAGCCAACAAAAAGGGTGCGATCAGGTTAACTTCGAGAACCCGGCGAAACGTCTGCACGTTGATCGTCTCCGCCGCTGCGATCGAGCTGATACCGGCATTGTTTACCAGCACGTCTACGCGGTTCCATCGCGCGCGTATGGCTTCGGCCGTCGCTTCGACGACCGATTCGTCGGAGATGTCGCCGGCAAACTCGACCGCATCGCAGCCGCTCGCTTTCACGCTGGCCAGGGTCGCAGCGCAACTTTTTAAATCGAGCAGCGCCAGCGCATACCCCGCAGCGGCAAAAACCTCAGCGGTACGGCGCCCAATACCCTGCGCCGCGCCGGTAATGACGGCGACTTTCATGGCCTGCTCTCCAGGAAGAGGTAAGATGGCATCGGGCCTATTATGACCCAAGGCGCAACCGCAAGCGAACTCGAGTTGAGCAACCAGTTAGGCGGCCGGCCGTTGATGCTCTACGACGGCTTGTGCGGCATGTGCAACCGTGCGGTGCGTTGGGTGACCCGGCGCGACCATGCGGACCGGTTTCGCTTCGTTACTCAGCAATCTCCTTTGGCCGCAGCGATTCTCAGCCGCCATGGCATTGACCGCGAGGCGATGCTCAAAAACAACAGTGTTTATCTGGTGCTTGATGCCGGGTCAGATCACGAGCGCTTGCTTGCGCAATCCGATGTAACGGTGCATATCTTTTTGGTGCTGGGCGGCCGCTGGCAGGTATTAGGATTTCTGCTGCGGGCGGTGCCGCGGTTCGCGCGCAATGCGGCTTACCGGCTGTTCGCCAGCAACCGCTACCGGCTTTCGGGCCGCTATGAGGTTTGTCCGCTGCCATCGGAGGCGGAAAGGATGAAGTTTCTTGGCTGAGGATCCAATGCGACTGGTGCAATTGAAAGCCGGCGGCACGCGCCGCGTGGCCGTAGTGGAAGAACCAAAATTGCGTTTGTTGCGCGGCTTCGATTCGACAGCAGCCCTGGCGCAGGCGGCGATCGCGAACGGCGGCAAACTTACTATCGTGGCGACTGATCATTTTACCGATGAGTCCCTCGACTATGAACAGATCTATGAAGGGCGCGCCGAGTGGAAGCTGCTTCCCCCCATCGACCACCCGCAGGAGATGGCCCGCTGCCTGGTTTCGGGCACCGGACTGACCCATCTGGGCAGCGCGCGCGACCGGGCATCGATGCACATGGCCAAAGAACATGAGCTCACCGATAGCATGAAGATGTTCAACTGGGGCCTGGAAGCCGGCCGCCCTGATGCCGGCGCCATCGGCATCGCCCCGGAGTGGTTCCACAAGGGCTATGGCTCGGTCGTGCATGCGCACGGCGAACCGCTGCTCATTCCCGCGTACGCAGAGGACGGCGGCGAAGAGGCCGAGATCGCGGTGTTTTACGTGGTTGGTCCGGATGGACGTCCCTATCGAGCCGGCATGGCTCAAGGCAACGAGTTTTCCGATCATCGCTTCGAAAAGAAGAACTACTTGAACCTGGCGGGCTCCAAGTTGCGCACTTGTTCGATCGGGCCTGAGCTGGTGGTCAATCCCGATTTTCGATCTGTGCCTGGCACGGTAACGATTCGCCGCGGCGGCAAGGAATTTTGGTCACAGCCCATCGCCAGCGGCGAAGAGGAGATGTCCCACAGTCTGCGCAACCTCGAGCATCACCACTTTAAGTTCGAGCTGCATCGCCGTCCCGGAGACGTGCACATTCATTTTTTGGGCGCCCATTCTCTGAGCTTCGGCCAAGGCATCGAACTCAAGGACGGAGACGTGATGGAGATCCACTTCGACGGCTTCGGCCGTCCGTTGCGCAATGCGGTCGAGGTGGTGCGTCAGAAGAACGATCCGGTCGAGGTAATTTCGCTTGTGTAGAGCAAGGTCGTGAGCAAAGAAGAAGCCGCAGAGGTGCTTACGATCGAAGGGCGCGAGGTCCGCGTGACCCACCCCAGCAAGCTTTATTTTTCGCGGCAAACCAGGCTGTCAAAACTTGATCTCGTACGGTATTACCTTTCGGTTGCGCCCGGCGCACTTGCCGGGATCCAGGACCGGCCGATTGTCCTCAAACGTTTTGTGAACGGTGCTGAGGCGGAGGCGTTTTATCAGAAGCGGGCGCCTGGCGATCGACCCGGGTGGCTGCGGACGGTGACGCTGTCCTTCCCTTCCGGCCGCACGGCCGAAGAAATCGTGGTGGATGACGCGGCCGGGCTGGCCTGGATCGTCAACCTGGGCTGCCTCGAATTGCATCCGCATCCAGTGCGCTCCGCGGATCTCGATCACCCGGATGAGTTGCGGGTGGATCTGGACCCGGGCCCAGGTGTGGGTTGGGCCGACGTGCGCACCGTCGCGCTGGAAGTGAAATCGCTTCTCGAAGAGCTTGGGCTGCGCGGCTGGCCTAAGACCAGCGGCTCCCGCGGAATGCATGTGAATGTGCGCATCGAGCAGCGCTGGACCTTTAGCGAAGTGCGCCGTGCGGCGCTTGCGCTTTCCCGGGCAGTGGAGCGGCGAGTGCCCAACCTCGCCAGTTCGAAATGGTGGAAGGAGGAGCGTCACGGAGTCTTCCTCGATTACAACCAGAACGCGAAAGACCGCACCACTTGCTCTGCCTATTCCGTGCGCCCCTTGCCGGACGCCCGAGTTTCGGCGCCGCTGCACTGGCACGAGGTACCT
>Ga0302325_10014699_pt1 | contig 16656 bp, 16 predicted proteins | sample Palsa_T0_2_FD_201948 | JGI IMG/M metagenome (GOLD analysis project Ga0302325, IMG submission 201948) | Peat permafrost microbial communities from Stordalen Mire near Abisko, Sweden - Palsa_T0_2 | ecosystem: Environmental > Terrestrial > Soil > Palsa > Peat permafrost | place: Sweden: Abisko... | reverse complement strand
CAGCCGAACAATCGGCGCCGGGCGAAGACGCATGGCTTCCGGCTGCGCATGCGCACCCGGGCCGGGCGGGCGGTCCTGGCGGCCCGCAGGCGCAAGGGCCGCGACCGGCTGAGTGCCTGATCCTGCCGTCCCAGTCCCGGATGCGGCACGGCGCCGAGTTCGCGCTGGCCGTGCGCACCGGGGCCCGGGCCGGGCGGCCCGCCCTGGTGGGCCACTTGCTGGTGCGGGCCGACGGAATCCATGAGGCCGAGCCGGCCCGGGTAGGATTCGTGGTCAGCCGGGCGGTCGGACCGGCGGTGACCAGGAACCGGGTGAAGCGGCGCCTTCGTGAGCTGATGCGCGGGTACCTTCACTGCCTTCCTGGCGGTAGCCTTCTTGTGGTGCGTGCTAACGCTGCGGCCGCGCACGCAAGCCAGCCGGATCTCGCCGCGGATCTGGATTCGGTGATTAGCAGGTTGCTGCGGCGGCAGGTTGGGACGCGTGTCGGTAATGCCAGATAGAGGTGCTGCTAACGGTCCGGTCCGCACCGCAACGGTGCCGGCCCGGGTGCTGATGCTACCTATTGCGGGGTACCGGCGGTTCGTGAGCCCGCTGCTCGGGCCGCGCTGCCGGTTCGCGCCCTCGTGCAGTGAGTATGCGCTCACCGCGCTGTCCGAGCACGGTGCGGTCCGCGGGCTCTGGCTCGCGGTGGCGCGCATCGCCCGGTGCCATCCGTTTCATCCCGGCGGTTACGACCCGGTGCCGACCAGGAATCCCGCCAAGGTCGCGAGGAGCTAGCTGGTGAGTGCGCTTGACCCGCTGAACGGCGTGGTGGCATGGGTCATCATGCATCTCCACACCATCCTCGGCCATCTCTTCGGTCCTAACACGGGGCTGGCGTGGGGCCTGTCCATCGTGATCCTGGTCGTCCTCATCCGGATCTGCCTCATCCCGCTGTTCGTCAAGCAGGTGCACGCCCAGCGGAAGATGGCGCAGCACGCGCCTTACCTGCAGGAACTGAAAAAGAAGTACAAGGGCGACAAGCAGAAGCTCAACGAAGAGACGATGAAGTTCTACAAGGAGAACGGCGTCAACCCGCTGGCGGGCTGCCTGCCGATGATCCCGCAGATGATCGTCTTCTACGCGCTGTTCAGCGTGCTGCGCGCCATCGCCGACTGGAAGACCGGCACCCCGCTGAAGTACGGGCTGACCACAGCGGTGGTCCAGAGCGCGCAGCACGCGACGATCCTCGGTGTTCATCTCGGCGACAGCCTGCTGTTCTCGCACAAGCACGTGCCGTTGCACGTGGGGATTGTCATCGCGCTGACGGTGATAGTGAGCGCGTCGACGACCTTCATGACCGTCCGGCAGAGCTCCAAGCGCGGTCTCATGCAGACCAACGTGGACCCGGACAACCCGATGGCCCAGTCGCAGAAGTACATGATGTACATCGTCCCGTTCTTCTCGCTGACCGGTCTTTACTGGCAGTACGGCCTGGTTATGTACTGGGTGACGACGAACGTGTGGACGCTGGGCCAGCAGTACTTCATGTTCCGGAACTGGGCGATCGTGCCTACCGGCAAGGCGGCGATAGCGGCGGCCGCCGCGACCACGGGCATTACGGGCCGGACCACGCAGAGTTCACTGCGGTCAGGCTCGGGATCCGCCAAGCCGGTGGCCGACGGCAAGCGGTCCGGCTCGGGCGGGGCGAAAACCTCGGCCAGCGGCGCTCGGCCCACGTCGGCGCGGACCCCGCAACCCCCGGCCTCGGGTAATGGATCCACCGGTGGAAGTAATGGGTCCGCCCGTGCGGCTAGCGGATCTGGTGGGACGGCCAACGGATCCGGCGGGGCCCGGACGGGAGCTGCCCGCCGCCCGGCTACGGTCACGACGACACCCGTTCAGCCGCCCGCTCAGCCACCCGTTCTGGCCGCCGGCGAGAAGCGCGGGCTGCTCCGGCTGGGCCGACAGAAACAGGAGCCTGTACCCGAGCCGGAGGTGCCCACCGTTAGGGTGGTGCGACAGCAGCCGGTCCGCCAGGCCAAGGGCAAGAGATCGGGCAACAAGCGGTGACGGCAGCGCAGAGCACAGTGGGAGGTCCGGTCTTGAGCCAGCAGGACGTCGAGGTTGACGACGTGACCGACGGGCTCGAGGACGCCGAAGAGCCCGGCCAAGCGGAGGATCTCGAGGACGCCGGCGCCCGGCTGAGCGACCTCGAGCTCGAGGGTGACATCGCCGCAGACTACGTAGAAGGCCTGCTGGACATCGCGGACCTGGACGGCGACATCGACATGGATGTCGAAGGCGAACGCGCGATCGTTTCTGTGGTCGGCGCGACCCTGGACGAGCTGGTCGGCGATGACGGCGCGGTTCTTGAGGCGCTGCAGGAGCTGACCCGGCTCGCCGTGCACCGGCAGACCGGTGCCCGCGCCAGGCTTATGCTCGACATCGGCGGTTATCGCGCGCGACGGCGCTCGGAACTGGCCGACTATGGTCGAACGGTAGCCGAGGAGGTCGCGCGCACCGGGGAACCGAAAACCCTGGCCGCGATGTCGCCGTTCGAGCGCAAGGTCGTGCATGATGCGGTCGCAGCGGCGGGTCAGCGCAGCGAGTCGGAGGGCGAAGAGCCCAACAGGCGTGTGGTGGTCTACCCGGCGCAGTGACCCTTCCCCCGGAGGGCGCCGTGATCCTCCCCCCGGAGGGCGCCGTGATCCTCCCCCCGGAGGGCGCCGTGATCCTCCCCCCGGAGGGCGCGGCCGAAGTGTTCGGGTCCGCGCTGGAGGGTGCCCAGGCGTTCGCGGGCATGCTGGCGACCCGCGGGGTGGAGCACGGGCTGATCGGGCCGCATGAGGTGCCACGACTGTGGGACAGGCACCTGCTGAACTGCGCGGTGGTCGCCGAGCTCATCGAACCAAAGCCGGCCACGCTGGTGGATATCGGCTCTGGCGCCGGATTGCCCGGCGTTGTGCTGGCGATGCTGCGCCCGGAGCTGAGCGTCATCCTGCTGGAGCCGATGGAGCGACGCTGCCGGTTCCTGACCGACTGCGTGGCCGAGCTTGGCCTCACCAACGCCAGCGTGCTGCGAGCCCGGGCGCAGGACGCCGTGCTGCGAGCGGATATCGCCACCGCCCGCGCCGTGGCTCCGCTGGACCGGCTCGCCGAACTTGCGGTTGGCCTGGTGCGGCCGGGAGGAATGGTGCTCGCGATCAAGGGGCAAACGGCCACCGATGAGCTGAAGAAGGCGAGACCGGTGCTGAAGCGACTCGGTGTCCGCGGTGCCGAGGTTGTCCGGGCCGGGCAAGGTAAGGTCGTTCCTGCGACTACCGTCGTGCGGTTCTTCGCTAGGTGAGGCAGGCATGGTGGGGCTCAGCTATGACAGGCAGGGCGCAGAAATCTCCGGTACGGCACGGTCGAGCGTGGGGGGTCTGGGCTGGCCGGGAGGATCGCTGGTGGACCGGCCGGATGACATCACGCAGGTCGGCGAGGTGACCAGGGTCGGAGGTCTGGGCTGGCCGGATGGTTCGAGCCAAGAATCGAGAGGCGTTCAGGTGGACGAGGGCAGGTCGGCAACCGGCGGCATCGAGATTCCCGAGGCCCGTGTGGCCCATGGGGACGAAGCCCTCCGGGGCCACAGTCCGGACCCGGTGCTGACAGGTGAAGGCAGGCCGGTCGTCATTCCGGAGATTCCACCGGACCTGAGGGACACCCCGATAGCGCGGGCGGCGGGCATCGCGCTCGGCGCGCGAGGCAAAGGCGACCGCCAGCCGTGGCCACGGCCGCCGCGCTGCCGGATCATGACGATCGCGAACCAGAAAGGCGGCGTCGGCAAGACGACCACGGCGGTGAACCTGGCCGCCAGCTTGGCCCAGCACGGCTCGCGCGTCCTGGTGGTGGACCTGGATCCGCAGGGGAACGCGTCGACGGCGCTGGATGTGCCGCACCATTCAGGCGTTCCCTCCGTCTACGACGTGCTGATCGACGAACGTCCGCTGGCCGAGGTGGTCGGGCCGGCCGGGGACATGCCCGGCCTGTACTGCGCGCCCGCCACGATCGACCTCGCCGGGGCGGAGATCGAACTGGTCCCGGTGGTAGCGAGGGAGCTGCGGCTAGCTCGCGCGCTGCGCGCGTACGACACGTCGAACCTGGACTACATCCTCGTCGACTGTCCTCCTTCGCTGGGACTGCTGACGCTGAACGCGCTGGTCGCCGCCGAGGAGGTCCTGCTCCCGATCCAGTGCGAGTATTACGCGCTCGAAGGCGTCCAGCAGCTGCTGAACACGGCGGAGCTGGTCCGGGTCAACTTCAATCCGGGACTGCATGTCTCCACCGTGCTGTTGACCATGTACGACGGCCGTACCCGCCTCGCCTCGGATGTGGCCGACGACGTGCGCGCGCATTTCGGCACTTCGGTCCTGAGCACCATCATCCCGAGAAGCGTCCGGGTGTCGGAGGCGCCTAGCCGGGGGCAGTCGGTGATCAGCTACGACCCCGCGTCGAGTGGCGCCATCGCCTATACGGAAGCGGCACGCGAACTGGCCATGCAGTCGGCGGCTGCACGGTGATGCGGTAATCGGGACGCGGTGAATCGGGACGCGGTGAATCGGGAGGGGCAGTGGCTCAGCAAAGACGAGGCCTAGGACGGGGACTCGGTGCGCTTATCCCGGAATCTTCGCGGCTCGCTGACGACGCCGCGGCCCGTGCTGCGGACCCGGCCAGCGCCGCTGAGGCTCCGCCTGCTTCCCCGGGTGACCCCGTCCAGGTCTTGGGGGCTCACTACAAGGAGATCGCGGTCTCCGCGGTCGCGCCGAACCCCCGGCAGCCGAGGCGGACCTTCGACGAGGAGGCACTCGACGAGCTCGCGGAGTCCATCCGGCAGGTCGGCCTCCTGCAGCCGGTGGTGGTTCGCGCCGCTGGACCAGGCCGGTACGAGCTCATCATGGGCGAACGGAGATGGCGGGCCGCCCAGCGGGCCGGGCTGACCGAGATCGGCGCCATCGTCAAGCAAACCCAAGATGACGACCTGCTCAGAGACGCCCTGATCGAGAACCTGCACCGCCAGCAACTCGACCCGCTGGAGGAGGCCGCGGCCTACCAGCAGCTCCTCGACGATTTCGGCGCGACCCACGAGGAACTCGCGCGCAAGATAGGCCGATCTCGCCCGCACATCAGCAATACCCTGCGCCTGCTGAACCTGCCGCCGGCCGTCCAGAAACGCGTCGCGGCGGGTGTGCTCAGCGCGGGCCACGCCCGGGCCTTGCTCGGCGTGGAGAATCCCGCAGCGCAGGAGCGCCTGGCGACCCGGATCGTGGCCGAGGGCCTATCGGTCCGTGCGGTCGAGGAGATCGTCGCGGTCGGCACCGACGACTCCCCGCCGCGCCGCCCCGCGCGTAGCACGGCCAGGCCGCCGAGTGCTCCTGGCCTCCGCCAGCTGGCCGACCGCCTCTCCGACCTGTTCGAGACGCGGGTCAAGGTGGAAATGGGCCAGCGGAAGGGGAAGATCGTCGTCGAGTTCGCGACGATCGATGACCTGGAGCGGATCGTGAAGGCGATGAGTCCCGAGGTATCCGGATCGGAGCCCTGGTCGGAGCCTTCACAGTCTCCGGAGTAGCTCAGACTTCCTGTTGTTCACCGTGATGTTTCACGGGAAACCTTCGGTTCGCGGTCATCGTCAGGCGCTCGATTGGATGCCGGCGACAAACGCATCGACATCCGCCTCGGTCGTGTCGAAGGCCGCCATCCAGCGGACGACGGACTCCTGCTCGTCCCACACGTGAAAGAACCAATCGTGCTGGAGGGCTGCGATGTGCTTGGGGTCGAGGCGGGCGAAGACGGCATTGGCCTGGACCGGGTGGACGACCTCGACACCGGGGACGGCGGCCGCCCCGGCGGCGAGGCGGCGGGCCATGGAGTTGGCGTGGGCGGCACTGCCGCGCCACAGATCGTCCTGCAGCAGCGCGCCGAACTGGGCGGCGACGAAGCGCATCTTGGAGGTGAGCTGAGTCTGCTGCTTGCGCAGGTACGGCACATCGGCGGCCAGGCCGGAGCGCATCACGATGAGGGCTTCAGCGCCGATCGCGCCGTTCTTGGTGCCGCCGAAGCTGAGCACATCGGCGCATTCGGCGAGTTCGGCCAGCGGGCAGTCGAGGTAGGCGGCCGCATTGGCCAGCCGGGCGCCGTCGAGGTAGACGCCCAGGTCGCTGGTGTGGGCGAAGTCGGCGATCTTGCGCAGCTCGGCCAGGGTGTAGCAGGTGCCGAACTCGGTCGACTGGGTGAGGGCGACCACTCCCGGCTGCACGAAGTGTTCGTCGCCGCGTCCGGCCAGCCGTCCGGCGATCAGCTCGGGGGTGAGCTTCCCGTCCGGGGTCGGGACGCCCAGGAGCTTGGTGCCGAGGAAGTGTTCGGGTGCGCCGCACTCGTCGGTATTGATGTGCGCGGAGTCGGCGCAGATGACACCCTCGTGCCGACGCAGCAGCAGGCTCAGGCCGAGCACGTTGGCGCCGGTGCCGTTCAGCATCAGGAAGGCGCCCTCGGCATGGAAGGCCTCGCGTAGCGTGGCGGTCACCCGCTCGGTCCACGCATCAGCGCCGTAGGCGACCGCGTCGCCGGAGTTGGCATCCATGATCGCGCGCAGTACCGCCGGGTGCGCGCCCGAGTGGTTATCGCTGCCGAAGCTCTTGCCTTGTGTCATAGAAACGAGCCTATGGGACACCCCCACGCCCAAGTGAGCGAGGCTATCCAGAGGGGTCCGCCAGGCGCGGCGGGTGACCGGAGGTCCGGGCGCCGCGGTCAGCCGGGGGCGCTAGGCGCCGCGGGCGGCGGCGAACTCGAGCAGGCTGACGCAGGTGCTGCTGAAGGTGTGACCCGAGGCCTCCAGGGCCAGCGGCAGGGTGCTCGTCTCGGTCATGCCCGGGGAGACGTTGACCTCGAGGAAATAGGCCGTGCCGGTGTCGTCGACGATGAGATCGGTCCGGGACAGGTCACGCAGGCCCAGCGCCGTGTGCGCGGTGATCGCGATCCTGGCGATCTCGCTCGCGATCTCGCTGGACAACCGGGCTGGAACGTAGAACTCGGTCTTGCCCGCGGTGTACCGGGCCGAGTAGTCGTAGCCGCCATCGCCGGGGACGATCTCGACCGCGGGCAGGGCCTGCGGGCCGTGGCCGAGGTCAATCACCCCGACCGCGACTTCGGTGCCGGGGATGAGCCGTTCGATGAGAGCGGTTTCCCCGTAGGCGAAGCAGCTCAGCACCGCGGCGGGCAGTTCGGCCGCGGTGTGGACCGGGCTGGCTCCGAGGGCAGACCCGCCGCGGGACGGCTTGACGTAGAGCGGCAGCCCGAGCTTGGCCACGATGAGGTCGATGACCGCACCGGCCCCGAGGTCGTGGAATGTCTCCCGCGGCAGCGTCACCGACGGCGGTGTGGTCAGCCCGGCCGCGGCGACCAGGGCCTTGGCCGTCGGCTTATCGAAGGCCATCTGGCAGGCGCTGGCCACCGAGCCGACATACGGCACGCCGAGCAGGCTGAGCACCTCCCGGATCGCGCCGTCCTCCCCGCAGACGCCGTGAATGGCGGGGAAGACGACGCTGGGCGGGTAGGCACGCAGGTGGGCCAGCAGGCCCGAGTCAGCGTCCGCGACCTCCGCGTCGATACCCTCCTTGGCCAGGGCGTCACGGATCCGCTGTCCGGAGTGCAAGGACACTTCCCGCTCGGGAGACAGGCCACCAGCGAGTATGACGACACGTTCGAGATCGCTCATGATTTCTAAATCTGTTCCCAGCTTGGGTTGATTACCTGGTGAGGGTCGGACGCGACGGACCCGGCGGGGTCGGCGGGGTCGACGGGGCGAAGTCGTCCCGCAGCTGCATCTCGTTTTCGATGACCGAGGCGAGGCGGCGGACCCCTTCGGTAATCCGGGCGGGGTCGGGGAACGAGTAGCACAGCCGGGCGTACCCGCCGCCCGAGCCGTCGGCGTAGAAGCCCGTTCCCGGCACGTAAGCGACCCGCGACGAGATCGCCCGCGGCAGCATGGCCTTGGCGTTGATCCCTTCGGGGAGACCGAGCCAGACGTAAAAACCCCCGGCCGGCCGGGTCCAGTGACAGCCCGGCGGCATCACCGCGGACAGCGCTCTCAAGGTGGCGTCCCTGCGCTCGCGGTACAGTTCGCGGAAGTCCTTGATCTGCTCCTGCCACGGCTGGGTGTTCAGGTATTCCCGCACAGTCAGCTGCGAGAAGCTCGAATGGCACAGCACCGCCGACTCGGCGGCCAGGATCAGCTTGTCCCTGATGGCGGGCGGTGCCAACGCCCAGCCCACCCGCACGCCGGCGGCGAACGTCTTGGAGAACGTGCCGAGGTACACCACGCCCTCCGCGTCGTCGGCCCGCAGCGCTCGCATCGGTTCGGATTCGAAGCCGAGCAGGCCGTACGGATTGTCCTCGAGGACGAGCAGTCCCGCCGACGTGCAGATGTCCAGGATGCGGTGCCGCCGTTCGGCGGCGAGCGTCACCCCGGCCGGGTTCTGGAAGTTCGGCACCGTGTAGAGGAACTTGGCGCGCTTTCCGGCCGCGGCCGTGCGATTGATGGCCTCCTCCAGGGCCTCAGGGATCAGCCCGTCGTCGTCCATCGCCACGTGTACCACGTTGGCCTGGTAGGCGGCGAAGGCGCCCAGGGCGCCTACGTAGGACGGCGCCTCGACCAGAATCACGTCGCCTGGGTCGATAAAGATCCTGGTCAGCAGGTCAAGAGCCTGCTGGGAGCCGACGGTGACCACGACATCGTCCGGGTGAGCCCTGATCTGCTCAAGCGCCATGACGTCGCAGATTCTCTCCCGCAGCCCGGCATCTCCCTGCGCGGTGCAGTACTGCAGCGCCGTCGCGCCCTGGTTGGCGATCAGCTGGCCGATCATCTCGCCGACGGCATCGAGGGGGAGCGCGGCCACGTAGGGCGAGCCGCCGGCCAGCGAGACGATTTCGGGCCGGGCGGCGACGGCGAACAGGGCGCGGATTTCCGAAGCCACCATGTCCACGGCACGTTCGGCGTACTGACCGACATAGCGGTCAATTCGCTGCGGTTTCGATACCGATTGCTGTTCGCCAGTCACGGACTCTCCCGAAGTCGTCGAGTATCATGCCAGGATAAGGGGTATCTCCCGGGGACGCTTGTCGATTTTCAGCCGGGGAAGCGATGTCGCGCCGTATCGTCAACATTACGCTGGACAATCTCGGCGACTTGCCGCCGAAATGCCGCAGATGTGTCTTCTGGGAGCTTGGCCCGGTCAGCCGGGCGCGCGCCGAGGAAAGCGGCGACCCGGAACTCGAGAAGGAGTCCTGGGTCTCATCGGTGCTGCTCGAATGGGGTAGCTGCGGCAAGATCGCCTACGTCGACGGCGTACCCGCTGGATACATGCTGTTCGCCCCCCCGCAGTACGTTCCCCGCTCGATAGCCTTCCCCACCAGCCCGGTGAGCGCCGATGCGGTGCTGTTCATGAGCGCCCATCTGCTCAGCGAGTTCGCCGGCGGAGGCATCGGCCGGATGCTGGTGCAGGCGATGGCCAAAGACCTCACCCGGCGCGGTGTGCGGGCCATCGAGGCCTTCGGTGACCGGCGCTGGGAGTCGCCCGCCTGCATGCTGCCGGTGGATTACCTGCTGGCCGTGGGGTTCAAGACCATCCGTCCGCACCACCATTACCCGCGCCTGCGGATGGAGCTCAGGACCGTCCTGACCTGGCGGGAGGATGTCGAGGTGGCCCTGGAACGGCTGCTTGGCTCGATGACCCCGTCCGCCCCCCAGGGCGCCCTGCGGCCGGTGTAGCCGCCGGACGACCCGGGTAATCACCGGCTCAGCTGTACTTCAGGGTTCAGATGTACTCGGCCAGCTCGCGGAGCAGAGCCGACTTCGGCTTGGCCCCGACGATTTGCTTGACCACCTGTCCGCCGGAGAAGACGCTCATGGTCGGAATGGCCATGATCCCGTAGCGCTGTGACACGGTCGGGTTGTCGTCAATGTTGAGCTTTACCACGTCGATCTTGTCGGCGTACTCGGTGGCGATCTCCTCGAGGACCGGAGCGACCATGCGGCACGGGCCGCACCATTCGGCCCAGTAATCCACGATGACCGGCTTTTCGCTCTTCAGGACCTCGGCCTCGAAGGTCTCGTCCGTCACGACCTTGGTCGCGCCCACTACGATCACATCCCTTTACTTGCGATGAATGAATCCCTGCCGCCCGCAGGGCGTCAGAGCTCCTTGCTGGTCAGCCAGCGTTCCGCGTCGAGCGCCGCCGCGCAGCCCGTCCCGGCCGCGGTGACGGCCTGCCGGTAGGTGCGGTCAACGACGTCGCCCGCGGCGAAGACACCCTCGATGGCGGTGCGCGTCGATGGCTCGTCGACCAGCAGATAACCGTCGGGGTCCGTGGCGAGCTGGCCGGCGAACAGGTCAGAACGCGGGTCGTGACCGATGGCGACGAACACCCCGGTCACGGGCAGCACGTGTTCCGTGCCGTCCTTGGTGCTCCTGATCAGCAGGCCGGTGACCTTGTCCGAGCCCAGGACCTCCGCCACCTCGCTGTCCCACAGGAACGTGATCTTCGGGTTGGCAAAGGCCCGGTCCTGCATGATCTTGGAGGCGCGGAGCGTGTCGCGGCGGTGTACCACCGTCACCGACTTGCCGAACCGCGTCAGGAACATGGCCTCTTCCAGGGCGGAGTCGCCGCCGCCGATGACCGCGATGTCATGGCCGCGGAAGAAGAACCCGTCACAGGTGGCGCACCAGGACACGCCGTGGCCGCCGAGTTTCTTCTCGCCCGGCACCCCGAGTTCCTTGTACCTGGAACCGGTGGCGATGATCACGGCCTTGGCGAGGTACGTCTCGCTTTCGGTCTTGACCACCTTCGGGTCCGCGGTCAGGTCGACCGCCACCACATCGTCGGGCACCAGCTCGGCCCCGAACCGCTCGGCCTGCTTGCGCATGGCGTCCATCAGCTCGGGACCCATGATGGAGTCAGGGAACCCGGGGAAGTTCTCCACGTCGGTGGTCTGCATAAGAGCACCGCCCGCCGTGACCGAGCCCTCGAAAACCAAGGGCTTCAGCTCCCCGCGAGCCGCGTAGAGTGCCGCCGTATAACCGGTCGGGCCGGACCCGATGACGATGACGTTCCGGACTTCGGTCACTTCTGCCAACCGTTATCAACCCCTCATCTGACTGGCACTCCAGTGAACCGATACTAGGGCCCGAAGATTCCCGACCGGACTACGGCACCGTCGTGGTGGCGAGCCGCTCACCGTGGCCGGCTGAGCAGCCCGCCCCCGTCACCACCGCAGTGTCGCCCTGGCTCGTGCGCATCACGATGATGGTGGCGGCCTGGCCCTGGTAGCGGGCACTTTCGACCAGGAGCGGGTTGGCGTTCCCGGCGACATCGCGCACGCACGCCTTGACGGCTGTGGGCGGGGGCTGGGTTGCGGGCGCCGACGGCGCCGCCCGGAGCGCGGCCTCGACCTGCTGCTTGAGCGTGCCGGGCGCGAAGTTGGTGTGGCTGGTCACGAAGGGAAAGCCGGCCCCTGACCTCAGCTGCGGCCGCGCCGCCGGTTCGCTGCTTGGCAGCACCGCGGGGATGTTGGCGCGGCCAGCCGCCGCCCTGGCGGGACCTGCCGCCACAGAGCTGCTGGCGGTCTGGGGGCCGCCTCCGCCGGCCAGCTGGCTCAGGCCGTACCCGGCGGCGGCCAGCACGACGGCCGTGGCGGGGGCGAGGACGCGCAGGGATACCAGGCGCAAACCCCGGTTCCTGGCCGGCCGGCCGCGGGTGGCATGATGTCGCGGGCTGCCACCCCGGGCCCGTTCGGAATCAGCCCTTTGCACCACCTCGGCGGCGAGCACCCGGTCGAGCCGCTGAGCCACCCGGTCGGGCATGGCCTGGGCCGGGATCGCCGCGAGCAGTGCGGAAACCCCGGCAATCTCCTCCCGTAGCGCCTGGCAGCGGTCGCATCCCGCCAGATGCGCGGCGATCCTGGCGCCCCGGCGTCCGGTGGTCAGGCCCGCGTCGAATTCGGCCAGGACATCGCCGTCCAGGTGGGTCGTCTGGCCCCTCATGCTGTGTCTCCCGCTCGCCTGCGGGGCGCCTTGAGGCACCGCCTTCCCTCGTCGCTCGTGCCTCGCTCCTCGGTCCAGGCGATGCCGCGCCCCACCGGCTCGCTCATACGTCTCCTCCCTGCGCAGGTGAGACGCTCTGGCTCGCCGATCGGTTCCCTCGTAGGTGGGCCACGTGCGGAAGCAGCCGGGCCCGGGCGCGGGCGCAGCGGCTCTTCACCGTGCCTGGTGAGATGTCGAGGATGACGGCGGCGTCGGCGACCGAGAAGCCGAGCATGTCGACGACCACGAGGGCGGCCCGCTGCTGCGGCGGCAATATCCGCAGCGCGGCGTCGACGTCGAGCCTGGTGTCGGTGGCCTGGGCGGGGTCGCCCACCGACCCGGCCAGGGCCTCGAAGGCCTGCTCGTCGCCGGCCGGCACGGCGGGCCTGGCGGCCCGACGGCGGAGCCGGTCAAGAGCGGCGTTTACCACGATCCGGTGCAGCCACGTGGTGACGGCGGAGTCGCCGCGGAAGTCCGCGGCCCGCCGGAAGGCGGAGACCATCGCGTCTTGCAGCGCGTCGGCCGCCTCCTCCGGGTCGCAGACGGTGCGCAGCGCGACCGCCCACAGCCGGTCCCGGTGCCTGCGGAACAGCTCGCCGAACGCCTGGTCATCTCCGGCCACATGCCGGCGGAGCAGTTCGGCGTCAGAAGGCCACTGCTCGCCGGCGTCCCGCATGCGGCATCAACCCGACTGGCCCGCGGCGGGTCCGCGCACCGCGATGTTGTAGATCAGCGCCTGGTAGTGGTTGCCGGAGCCGGCCTCCGGGGGCAGGTCGGTGATCCAGATCAGCACGTAACGGCCGGTCGTGTTCTTGGTAATGCCGAACGTCGTGGCGCCCACCGCCGTGCTGGAGCTCTGCAGCTCGGTGAAGGTGTTCAGGGCGGCCGGGGTGTCATTGTTGCCGATCTCGATCTCGGCGTGCGTGCAGCAGATGGTGCCGAACTGGACCATCACCTGGCTCAGCCGCACCTCCTTGCCCATGTCGAGGATCAGCCCCATGCCCGTATTCAGACCTCCGAAGACCGAGTTGCCGACGTAGTAGTCGGTGTGCCAGAACGTGCTGGCGCTGCCGTCTATCGCGTACTGCGCGCCGCTGGGGTCGTCTGTGCTGCCCACGGCGAAGACGCTGGCGCTGACCGGCTTGAGCACGACGTCCGCGTCCCCCGCGGCGGGGGACGTGGACTGGGTGCGGCCGCCAGGTGTCGGGGTCGCCGTGTTGGGCGAGCCGCGGCTGGCTGACCATACGGCCACGCCGATCGCGGCGAGGATGACGACGATAACCACGCTGATGACGGCCCGGGTCACGGTGGCACGGTGCTGAGGCGGCCGGAAGCTGCCGCCGCCGGACCGGGACCGCGTATCGGTATCGGCGGCGGCCGGGTACGGGTTCGTGGACACATCACGGCGATAGCCATCGACCGTGGTCTGGCTGGCTGAAGCGGGCAGGAACGCCATCGGGACCGGCGGGGTCACGCTCGCCAGGGCGTCAGCAAACATCGCGGGCGTGCTCAGCGCCGGCCCGTGCCGGCTCGGCCGCTGGAACAGCGCCTGGCAGGTCACCGCGTCGATGCCGGCCGGGACGCCGGCCGATACCTGGCGCGGGGTGCAGAGGGTCCCGTCGGTCTCCGGCGCGGGCGGCAGCAGCCCAGGCCCGGACCCGCCAGAACTCTGCTGGCCGGGCCAGTATCCGGTCAGAGCGGCGTAAAGCAGCCGGGCGAGATCGCGGGTGTCGGTCAGGGCCGAGTCCTCGGCGCCCTGTTCCTCGGCCAGGCCGACGCCGGTCAATTCCGGGCCGGCCAGGGCGGCATCGATGCCGAGCCCGGCGATCTTCACCCCGCCGCCTGGCGTCCAGTGCAGGCAGGCCGGACTGAGCCGCAGGTGCGCCAGGCCGGCTGCCTGGGCGGCCGTGATCGCCTGGGCCGCCTCCAGCACCAGCGCGGCCGCGCGCGGCGGGTCGAGCGGGCCTTCGGCGAGCATGTCGAGCAGCGACTCGCCGACGACCCATTCCATCACCACGTAGGGCAGCTCATCGGCGTCTTCCACGTCGAACACCTGGGGAAACCGCGGGTCGTTGAGCCTGCTGGCGGCCCGGGCCGCGGTGATGGCCTCGGCCACCCGGGGAAAACCCGTGGCGAAGGTGAGTACCGTGACCGATCGGGCCAGGGTCTCATCGGTGGCTTTCCAGTATGTCCAGCCGGCACCCTCATTCACCTGGTCAACAAGGCGGTAGCGCCCCGCGAGCCGGGTACCTGGTTCCGACGTGTATGTGCTCATAGGTTGTCACCCATGCTAATGCCGCCCGCTCCGCCGGCCGAATCTTGCCGCCATCGTCCTGGCCACGAATCCGAACTCGGTCACCCGCAGCGCCCTGGCGCTCAGCGCGTAGAGCGCGAACGCGCCGCCGCCGCCGACCACGGTGACGATGAAGCCGTAGGCCGCACCGGGGTTGTGCGTCACGTGCCCGGCGCCGATCATGACGAACACGGCGAAGACGAGCCCGGGCACCGTGGCCACGTGCATCCGGGTCAGGCTCCGGGCGATGGCCCAGCCGTCGAGGCTGCCGACCCGGCGCAGCAGCAGGGCCCACCCGGCGATGGTGCCGGTCAGGTTGGCGATCCCGTACACGACGGCTAGCCCGGCCACCACATCCAGGCGCGGCAGCATCGCGAACGCGATGTAGTCGCCGGCGATGCCGACGACCATCGTGAGCAGGCCCACGAAGGCGGCGGTCCGGCTGTCCTGGAACGAATAGAACACCCGCAGCTGCAACTGGGTCAGCATGTAAGGCACCAGGCCCAGGGAGAACAGACCGAACGTCTCGCCGATGTACCTGGCCTCGGTAGGTGTGGCGCTGCCGTAGGAGATCAGGAACTCGGCGAGCGGCCCGCCGAGCAGGCCGAGGAAGATCGCCGCGGGCACCACGATCACCGCCGCCAGCCGGACCCCGATCGAGAAATCGTCCCGGACCAACGAGTAACGGCGGGCGCTCGCGTGCTCGCTCATCCGGGGCAGCAGCGCGGTGATCACCGAGATGCCGACGATCGCATAGGGCAGCTGGAACAGCTGCCAGGCCACCGAATAGGCGGTATATCCGTCCCGGCCAGGAGAGGCCTTGTTCGCGAGGATCTGGACGATCAAGGTGCCGGCCCACTGGGAGACCACGTAGACCGTCATCCAGCTGGCCATCCGGCCCATCTCGGACACCTCGGCCCGGCGGAACCTCAGCGTCGGGCGCCACCGGAAGCCCGCCCCGCGCAGGGAGGGGAACAGCGCGACGGTCTGCGCGACGACGCCGAGCGTGGTGCCGATCCCGAGCAGTTGCACGCCCGTGGCCGAGATGGTCCAGGGCTCCTTGTTCAGGCCCACCGTGACCACGTAGAGGCCGCCGACGGCGATCACGACGAGGTTGTTGAGGACCGGGGTCCACATCGGGGCGGCGAACCGGCCGCGGGTGTTCAGGACCGCCCCGATGAGCGAGCTCATGCCGTAGAAGAAGATCTGCGGGATGAAGAAGTAGGCCCAGACCACCATCAGGTGGTGCTCGGCGGCCAGATGGCTGCCGGGCGGCCCGTTGATGCCGCCGGAGTACAGATCGACCAGCGGGCCTGCCGCCAGCGTGGCCAGCACCGTGACCACGAGCAGCGCCACCGCGCCGAGGGTGAACATCCGCTGCGCGTAAGCCTCGCCGTGGTCCGGGTCGCGTTTGGCCGCCCGGACCAGCAGCGGCACGACCACGCTGGTGAAGATGCCGCCGAGCATCAGGTAGTAGACGGTGTTCGGCAGGGTGTTGGCGTTGTTGTACGCGCTGCTGAGGTTCAGGACCCCGATCGCGTAGATCAGGACGAAGGTGCGCAGGAAGCCGGTGCCCCGGGACATCAGGGTGCCGATGGCCATGCCGGTTCCGGAGCGGACCAGGCTGGAACGCTGGGTGCCGGCCTGGTCCGCGGCCGGACCGGGCGGCCGCCTGCCCGTCGGCGGTGCGGCGGGTCCTGCGGGTCCGCGGGGTCCGCCGGCGGCCGGGGGACGGCCCGGTTGGTCGAAGGGCTGGAAGCTAGGCTGCGGGCGTTGCGGCTGAGGCGCTCTGGGCTGCGCCGGCCCGGGCCGGGGGGCCCGGGGCTGGGCGTGGCCAGGTGCCGGGTCGCCGGGCGGGCGGCCCACCCGGCGCCATCCGGGAGGCGCACCTGCCGATCCCGCCGCCCCAGGTGGTCCGGCCGGATCTGACGGTGTGAACCTGGGCGTCCTGGGCGGCGGGGCGGGCCAGGATAGCGCCAGCGGCAGCGTGGTCTCGGCAGGGGCCGGGCCACCGCCCGGCATCGGGCCTTCCAACGGCGGCAGCGGGTCGGGATCGGCGGCGTGCCGACCCCGGCGCGGCCGCTCGTCCCCGTCCGGCCACTGGTCCTGGTCCTCTAGATCCTCGCGCCGGGGATCTTCACGCCCGGTATCCCCGGGGTCAGGCGTCGTCGGCCCAGCGTCGTGCATCGGCCAGGTCATCCGGTGCCTCCGTCGGGTGTTGCGCGCTGGTGCCTGTCACGACGCTACCTGGTGGATCGGCCTCTTCGT
>Ga0302325_10014698_pt1 | contig 16657 bp, 8 predicted proteins | sample Palsa_T0_2_FD_201948 | JGI IMG/M metagenome (GOLD analysis project Ga0302325, IMG submission 201948) | Peat permafrost microbial communities from Stordalen Mire near Abisko, Sweden - Palsa_T0_2 | ecosystem: Environmental > Terrestrial > Soil > Palsa > Peat permafrost | place: Sweden: Abisko... | reverse complement strand
CGCCGCCACTTTCTCGGCTTCAGAGGTGTAAAAACTCTAGAGGCTAGGCTTCTCACTCACCCTTCGCGATTAGCTAACATAGGGCGGAGCCTCATTCCACACACTGGGTATTCGAGTCTTCTACCCCGAACTATTACGGGACACCAGGCAACGCTCCGAGGTACGAGATGTTTTCCTTGAATGAGCTTAGCAATAGCTTCGTAATTATCAGGGGAACAGGTTCTAGTAAGAACTAGAATTAGTTAGTCTGCGGGCGCGGAAGGTAGGAAAGTGTGGACAAGCCCCAACTCGGACGGGAAATTCAATGACTTACCTGGGTTGGAACTCTCTCCTCGCCATCAAGCCCTGCTTACTTTGAAACTGCTTCGTCGAAATTCTTATTTTCCAGGTAACTCTAGACCTATAGTCATCTGTTACATTTTTCCTGGAGTTTTTACATATCGACAAGTGGCGATTGATGGCCCAAGCAACAACTTCGTTGCTGTCACTGGTTTTGCCCTCCTTTTATACACTTTCCTTTCTGCCTATCGTGATATTCAGGGGGAACCCATATTGCTAAGAATGAAGTATATAATCCCCAGTGGGATTCTACTAGATGAAGTATAAATATATCCATCTCATTTCATCCAATTCAGTCTCCTAGCGGCAACCCAAGAAACCCCCATATTTCACCATGACAACCGCTTCAGACAGCGTTGACTTGATCGCTCCTCAGGACTTTCAATCTCCGATCTGGCCTTTTGACCTTGGGAGTAAGTCATTTTATTTTGGGTTTCGTGGTTATAGCAGAAGTCACGCCTCAGATCCTCAACCCAACTCCACTCCTACCATATTCGCTCTCCCACGTCCATTGACTCCCAGCTATCCCAATCACCAAATAACTCAAACAGAGCACACTTCAAACGATCAACAGCAACTCACCGTCCAAACCCGGTCCCAGATCCTACCTGGCCCTTCGAACCTGACTACTTACGCTTCCCGACACCAAAGTTGGGAACATCTAGCCATGGGACAACCGACGAATCGAAACAAGGAATCGATGGCGAGAGAGCTGGCAAGATGGGAAGCGTGCTGGAGAGACTTGGTGACAGCTGAGGAAAAGCTCTTCCCTCGAGTCTTTGGAATGAAACGAGGTTGGCTCTAGGTTTGGTTTTGAGTAAACTCTGGGTGGACACTTTGGAAACGTTAGAAGGCTAAGCACACTTGTTCATAGTTGTTTATCCCTGAGTCTAATAATATTCACTGCTCGGTGCTGAACAACTTTGTTGCATTTGCATATCAAGCTTATTCGCTTGTTTTTATCTTCCCATTCATATTCACTCTTAGACAAAACCTTTTCGTTGCATGACGCACCTGGCTGCACAAGTCACTCTCCCCTCTGCTTCAAGAATCTGCTTCATGACGCACTAACTCGCTTACTTTGGGCTCCCCCTTTACATTCACCTGATTTTAACTATCGTTGCATTTTGCGCTTGTTTGCTTACTTTTGCCTCCTCTTTCCAGTTATATACACAACTTTCGTGGTATATTGTACTGGTTAGTTTACTTTTGCTCATTTCACATTCACTAAGCTTTGCACAACTTTCGTTGCATGAGCACTGGACTTCGCACCTCACTCTGACACTTCACTCAAGTGCAGTCACTGAACCTCCAATCGAGACCGGAGGGGAACAATGGGCTACTGGACTACTTCAATATGAAAGCATCTGCTTAGCATCATGCTCCACGTATCATGTATATCCACCATCCGCACTGAAGAAGTCCCTAGAGCTTCAGCTAGGCAACATAAACGCTCGTCAATTCATCCTATCATAGCCTCATTCTGCTCATTTCATAGTTCCCGCCCATGCCATCGTAACCCTATGCCATTACCCTGCCCATTTTAACCCAATATAACCAAAACTCCATGTGCACATTCCCCTAACGACCTGGAGGCGGCGGTCTCGGCCCAACAATCTGCCTCCTCCCCGAACCAATCCCTTGACTCCCTCTATTCTGCCCATCACCGCCCGTATACCCGGTCCACTGATTTACATCCCACTTCCCACCAATTCCACCTCCAATGCCATCCACGCCATCCCCTCTTGGAACCCTAGTCTTGATCTCCTTCTGACTCTCCTCCCATTCCGTCTGTTTTTGCCTATCCATCTCCATCTCTCTTTCTAGCAAAGATTTCGACGCCCAGCCTCCGGCTTTGGTCTTCTGCTGTGAAGCTAAGCGCCGGCGATCCTCGGCATCGCGTTCAGCGGCGCTGTCGAAACCGCCTATTTCGCTAGAGTAGGTTGTGCGTGCTTGTGCTTGTTGGGGTGGAGGGTTGGAGGAGAGATAGCGGTCTGTTCGATTTTGGCTTGGGGCCTGAGGTTGTGGTGATGCTGAGTATTTCGTTGGGTCTGGAAGAGGTCGAGATGATGGTCCTGTGTTGTTCTTCATTACACGAACTGGAGGCACTGGGTCTGGAAGCGGGCGAGGAGATTTCGTTGGCTGTGGCTGTGGCGTGCGGGATGATTTTGGTTCATCGCTGGAGTGGTGTGCGTTGTATTGCTTTCGAAGATACTCTCTTTCATCTTCCCTCCAGACCTCATCGCTGTTCTTGCGCGATGGTACCCGTGGCCGGCTCCGCGACCGAGAGCGTACTTTCGCGCTTTCTTCCTTGATTCGAATGGAGAGGTCGTGGTCTTCCACGTTCTGTCGACTTCGTTGGTTGATTTTAGCCTGACGCTCTCTTCCGTACTCAAGTTCACGCTCTCGGGCCAATTCAAGTTCTCGTTCCAGTTCCTTGATTCGGCCGCTTTCAGGGCCTTCGTTGTTGCTATTGCCTCTGGACAGACCGTTCTCTGCTTGATACTGACTCAAGAACTGACCTCGTAATCGAGCATCGCTATTGCCCCGAACTCTTTTGCGCTCTTCCTGGAGTCGGGCTTCTGCCTCTTGCTCTTCTCTTTGCCGTCTCTCTTCTTCCATGCGCCACGTTCGCTCTTCTTCCTCCCATTTTCGTTTCTCCTCTTCAGCCTTTTGTCGTTCCTTTTCTCTCAATTTTCTCGTCTCTTCCGCCCATTTTTGCTCCTCTGCTATGCGCGCCCGCTCTTCTTCGGCCTCTTGTTCTTCGCGCTGCCGGCGTTCTTCTTCCTCAGCTTGAAGCCGTAATCTTTCCTCCTCAGCCTCTTTCTCCTTTCGCTTCTTCTCCTTCTCTGCCATATTCGGAACGTAAGGGCCAGCACTCGTAATCTGTCTTCTACCACCAAATGAGACACCCAGATTCCCTTGACTAGCCCCTCCCATATATCCGTATTGTGCAATGTTCCACGCTGGAGCTGTCGCCCCTTCATCCGACTTTTTGCTCCAACTGCTAACGCTTGGTGAAGTCGGTTTTGTCGGGCTCCATCTCCCATTGTTTGAGTCGCCGGTTCTTGTAGGTGTTAATGAGGGTGCTGGTCTCGAACTTGGATTGTATGCTGAGGATGTATTGCTTGAATTGCTGACACCTCGACCTCTGTTTCCGTAACTGCCTCCACCTACAGTTGGGGTGCCGGTCCGCTGAGGGCTAATACCACCGCTACGCAACTTTCCACCGATCGGGTTCGGGAATCTCGAAGGGTTGATTCTATTGGCGGCTCTACTGAAAGCGCCAAGACACTGTAATACTTGGGCCGGATCTTTGGATTCGTATAGATCAACGGTGAGGAATGTATCGTGCGATTGTAGATTAAAAGGTGGGCTGGAACATGCGTTCAAGAACATAGCGATATTTTCCATCTGCACGAAAGGCATTACAGCCTTGGCCTTGAATCGTAGCGTGTTTGGCACTGCAAGATTGACAAGTCTGCAAGAGCAGAGAACAGTCAGCAAATACGCAGTACAGTAGAATAGCGAGATAGAGCAAAAAATCCATACTTGCACAGCGCAACTCCATCCTTCAGGCTTGTGAGTAAATCCCCTCCAGCTAACTGCTCCCCAAGGGATTCTTCGATGAAAGAGCGCACTTCGTTCGTAGCTTGAGGAGTGTATCTGTCCAAGCGCAATTTGCGCATATCATTATCGAGTGACGTGACAGAAGCCATAATTGCGATTATTGTTGAGAGGTCTTTGTTTGGAAAGGAGGGGGATGTGTTCGCGGCCTCAATTTCCGCCCGTTTATTGCGTGGCAGGCGGCGAAGGCTGAAGGGCTGCCGTCACTAGGCTGCTCTTTCTCAATTTCCCAATTTCCAGGCACTAAAGCGTTATCACCACGTGAGCAAAAGAAATTCTTCGCCTTTACTATAGCTCAAATCAAAGCCTGTTTACAGAAGCGCTTGGTATAGAACAAACAAAAATGGGAATTGATCGTCCGACGATCAGAAAACATAGATCACGTGACTATATCACGTGTATCCTTGCAGCTTACCCACGTGATAAAAAATGAAGAGATCTCCTGAATTAAACTACTAATCACTCTGACGGCGTGATCTGTCTTTAGTTTCAATCTCAGAACAAGGGAGAGCCGTAGAAGCGATCTTTTACTGTGCATGGTCATGTGACTAATTGGCACGTGAGCTCCAATTCTGATTTCCCTTCAATTGAGCTTCTAAACATTTCCATAACAGCGAGATCCCTTCAACTTCACTTTTAAAGCAAGGGAGTACCATAAAAACGATCTTGCACATGTATTACACACGTGACTCAAATCTCACGTGAAAAAAACACTCACTTCCATGATCATGCGCACGCATGCGTCGCCTCTCGCAAAATCTACACCATGCCAGCCTTGGATTTTTGAGACAGCGGGGAGAGGAGGTGCTTAGACGAGAACAAGGGTCTCCCAGTGGCCGACCGACCCGGCTATGTAGATCCAACAAATCACACCTTTGCGTCCGCTATGGATGTGGAGCATTATTAAGCTAGCCTCGTGCGGCCTAGCTCTTATGTTGCGCAACCAAGACCATCATCAAGCCTCTGCAGCGAATCATGAACTCCATGGAGCTTTCCGCCTCCCAGTCAACCAAGCAGCCTTTCTGCTGCTGCTGATTCCGCTCCTCTCAGCTTTCCCTTCTTTCTTCCACACTTCCCATAAGTATCATCCCTTTCTACACCGCTAGCCCACTCTTTTACCTTCACCTTCAATTAAGACCTTCCACTGCCTCTTTTCTCAATACCTGTTGTCAACTTTCATCACATCCAGCCATGAGATACTTCGACCAGTCCTTTTCATCCTCTTCACCTGTTCTTGTCTTACCGCCTCATCTCCCACCGCAGCCTTCTTTCAATATGGATTCAAATCAGCCACATTTTAGCTCACCTTTCACCAACGGCACCCATCAGTCACCCTTAACATCCTCCTGGTCCAATCTCACACCCACAAGCGCGACTCCTACCTCAGCCGCGGGTCGAAAACGTTCACGCGACGAGGCAGCATCGAACCTCGAAGACGATTACTTCCCAGTCCAGCCTCCAGTCGTTCAGCCTCAACCAGAGAATGAAGACGAGTGGGAATATGGAGAGGGAATGACACTGATAAAACCGAACCGCAATGGCTACATCATCGAAGCCAGCAGTCAAACTGGAACGTGGGCCGAAGAAAAAGCAGAACAAGAGAAGGCAAAGGCTGCTGCGGCTGCATTGGCAACGTCAACTCCTGAGCGACCAGTCTTGCGCGCCGCAAAGACTCAGAGACTACACCTGAGCTCAACACCCTCCATCACAGAAGAAGTTCTGACCAATGGGACGTTCGCATCTCCAGGCTCGCCCGAGCGCACGAACGGCCATGCTGAGCCGACTGTCGATGACTTCACCCGGCATCTGGGCATTGGCTGGTCATCAATTAATACTGCCGACTCTGATATCCAAGCAGCCGCTCGTGGCTGGACGAAGTTCATCGAAAACCACTTCCCAGTAACCGATGCGAAGATACGACTTCAAAGCAAGGGCTTGGCAAGCTACCTCGTCGAGGCGAACGAAGGATACTTTTTGTTTGGAGAGGACTTGAGACAAGGCCGGCTGGTGAGCACAAGCTTGGAGAAGACCTGGGTCAATCTTCGGGGACCAGTACCAGTCTTCGAAGGAGACATTGTTATGGAAGCTGGCGAGACACCCAAGGTTGATGCTAGCAATCATTTGATGATCAGCGGAGAGCTGGAGATGAATAGGATGAATGGGATGAATGGAGGAGCTGTGAACGATGGCGTTCAGCCGATGACCAATGGAGGACACATGATAAATGGGATGGAAGGAGGCACTCTTAACGACAGTCAAAGCCTCACTAGCCAGACTCGGGAGGTCGAGATGGACATGAGCTAATTGCTATTTCCGGCGATATGTATTGGGGAGCTTAAAAAGATGGGCTGGTCGGAGTTTGGCATGGTCGGATTGCTTTTTTTGCATTGGGATGGCGGCGGTAGTCCGCTGGAATGGGCATACATTGTAAGATAAAAGGGAACGGGGTTTCGGTGGTATCTTATGCTCTGGCATCGGGCGACTCGCTGGCATCTGCGACCTCGGCCAGACGAAATGAAAACATGTCAAACACTTGCGATGAAGTTGAACGATCATGTGAGCCTGACGTCCTGTGATCTATCTGTTCGAGTCTCCAGACTTGTGCGTAAAATAATGCAGGACTTATGAAACTCGGTTCATCCAATGCCCAATGCAAATCCTGCGTCCTTGCCTCGATCGACCTATTGGGCCGACGCTGGCCGCTAAGCACAGGATTCTTGCAAGCTGCACTCGCTGCAGTCCAGTCGAACCCACAGCAGACTCAGGTCACTGTTTTGCTGGCAGAAGACTGGCCAGCTCAAAGACATGCATGCATGCAGCTGCAGAGCTCGATGAACTGATTTGATGCGAATTGGCTGCACTTTGGCTCGGCCATGCACAAGGATTGGGCCACAGCAGGCTAAGACCTTGCTTGTGATCGGTGTCGCCACAGCCTCCAGCTCGGCTGGGGCTTGAGCGCGATTGAGTGAGCATGCAACTTCAAGGGGAGTGCTCCCTTTGTGTTGCTGCTTTGTTGCGAAAGTTCGACGCGTTTCGTGAGTTCGAAGGAGTCGCCGAGAGACAGGAATTACTTGTCCGAGACAAAAGTTCGGGGACAAGTAGAGGTGGTGGTGATAAGAAGGAAGGATCGCGTGGGTGCGGTGAGAAAAGAGAAGGAACTCACCCGTATATACTAATTCCCCGGCCTTGCGCAAACTTTTCTTTCAGCTTTGCGCAAAGATGGTATATTGAATAAGTAAGTTTATTTCTGCTCACCCTCGATACAAATAGCTGATCGCGGACAGTCTTTTGCCCAAGGCTGGATCGAAAATGGTCTCGCAAGTAGAGCCTTCTCACGCTCTCGCCCTTCGAGGCCCTTCATCCGTAGTCTCGAGATCTTCAAGACATCGGCGGCATGGCAGATCCCATGCTGGAGGCGCATCATTCATTCCGCAGAACGACTTCCCTGTTTTCAGTCATACTGGCGATGTCGAAATACTCGTGAAGGCTGGCTCCCAAACGAATCGCTACCTTCTGCACCGCCTCATCCTCACACAATGTTCTGGGTTCTTCGAAGCAAGCACAAGCCAGGAATGGTCGCGGGCAGGGCCTTCGAGTGAGGGTGGAGCAGAATTATCAAGGATAGGGGAGGACTCAGGCAATGAGTCAACGAGGGGCAAGGATGGTAGAGACGTGAAGAAGAGGTGGCGGTATGAGCTTGATACAGGAACGAGTAACGACGATGTCCCTATGTTGGTACAGAAGGAGAACAACCAAGTCTCTCTGTTCGGATCACCGGACGTTCGACCACCGCCAGTCCGCAACAAACCTCCCTCCTCCAACCCCTCGTTCTTCCGATCCGTTGCGAATCTGAGCATTCCCTCCTCTTCCCATGGACTCTCTGCTCCTCAGTTGAGCCACGAAGAACAAGACCTCCTTAACGATTACGATAATCTTTTCCGAATCTTTTACAATTACCCACCAGCGCTCGACCCCATTGACATCGCGACGGCCTACCTACAATGCAAATCACTTCTCACCCTAGCGGACCTTTATGATGCACTCGCTGTTGTTGGCCCACGAATCGATCACCACCTTTTGCAATTCCAGTCCCGACTCTGGAAGCAGATTGCTAAATACCCTTCATCATACCTCAAGCTTGGATATCTTTCACAATCCAAGTCGATTTTCCAAGAGGCACTTATCCATGTCGTCGGTGCATGGCCTGTTGGAGAACGGCATATTCGCCATCAGCTGCCTGACTCCGTTCTTGAGATCATTGAAGACAAAGCCGAGGATCTCGCAGATCTAGTTGGGAAAATTGAAGGACGACTGTTCCGCCTAACTCTGCTGAATTCTCGAGGAGAAAGAGTCACGCCTCAGAACTCGTACCTGGATTGGCTGGTAGTATCTTTGTTCCGGCAATGGCTAGCAGAAAATACCACTCCACCACCGTCACCCCCAGTACCGCAATCTCGAAATGGACACCATTCCCGAAACAACACCGTCACAATTACTACTACGCATCACACAAACCAGACAGTCCAGCAATTCTCCCCACTTCCTCTACCGTCTGTCACATCATCCCCTCAATCAATAAGCACCAACCTCGGTCGCGTCTACCGAACTCTCGGTACTATGCCGTCCAATTATTTGAACCATGACGATTGTAAGAGATTCTTGAAGCTGAGTCCAGAGACTTATTCTCGTGAGAGTCTGAAGAAATTCGAGAAGAGGTTAGAGGAGGTGAAAAGCATGGCTAGAGAGATCGTACGGCCATTAATGAGGAGTAGTCTGTCAGGCGAGGGATCCAACTCAAGTTACCTGGTGTGCACTCGAGTTGACGACAGAGATTTTCCATGGAGCGAATGAGTCTCTGCTCCCGAAAAGGCAGCAAAAGTACCACTAAGGTTGTATGGAGCAACAGTACATATTGAAGGATTAGAACGGATGGCCCACAGCAACATTTTCCCCACGACGTCATGAGCATTTCCTTTGTTATTACCCCGATGAAGCATGGAGACGGATGATACGATGTACCGAAGAAAGAGCGTTGTGAGGATACCCACAGTTTTTGACGCAGTTATTGGAGTTTGGACAGGCATTTGGAGGTCATTTTTGTGTAGTTCTTTAGCGCATGTAATCATCTTTTTGAAAAATTGGGTAACTGAACAACATTTAGCTCAAACCTTGAGTTAGTGTGCGTATTTATATGGCCGTTTGGTTATTATATAATTTCCAAGGTATCTCTTCAAAGATCAAATCCGTAGACATCCAAGAAATTTCAAACGCTTCTCGAGTCTGAATCCTATCCACGTGACTGGTCAGGCTCTCCTCCAGCTTGTGCCATCATAAGGAATCAACTCAATAGTGGAACAACATTGGGCATCGCTAGTAAACTTCGTGAAATTCTCAAAGCCCATGCTGATGAATTACAAGAACTGCCTGGTCCGTGTCCTCAGGATCGAGTTTGGGTTGAAGTAAAAAGGGGAGGGGTCGGTCGGAGTTTATTTTTGCCGAGCGGCTTGTCGCGACTGCCGCAACCGCCAGAAAGTAAACAAACCCAAAATAAATACCATCTGACGCTATCACACACCCATGACCGATATCAAAATCCCGTTCTCAACCCTTGCTCCGCAGAGCTCTTCTCAGCTTGGAGCTTTCTATCATTGCCTCTTTTAACTTCTCTGAGTATATTCTCATGGTGTGAAGGCGCGTATCAACATTCCACCTTCCATTCCTCGCGACTTCACCTCCAGCCACTATGCCTTCCATAGAACGAGACGCCTCGCGCGATAGCGAGAGACATATGAAACATCAACATTCTGCTTCATCAGATGGCGGACGAGCCATTGTGCCTATGTAAGTATATCTTCTGTGGAACTTGGCTGCGGTGCTGATGGCAAGCTTCACAGGTGGGACAGCTCTGATCCGGAACGTGCACCTCCCCCACTACCTATGAATCCATCTTCACCGATCGTCACATCTCGACCTAATACATCGACTGCTATACAATCTGCACACGCTGCCTTAACCGAAAAAGCCCGAGAAAGCGGCTACGTCACAAATGCAGTTTCCAAACGCATCGAAACTTCCCCCGAGCGGTCTCTGATCAAGGGAGCTGCACATAAGCGCATGCAATCACTTCAGATAGGAAACGTTAGAGATTTAAGCAATCTTTTGGAAGGAGGCTCGTCATTCAGTTCGCCCAGATCACCAGAAAAGAGCGCGGGGCGACCATCAACACCTCATACAAACAAAGAGTTCTTATTGGAAGGAAGGTCTATAGAGAAGTCACCAGAGAAGGACTTAAATCGCTCCGCCACCCCAACTCCCGGTAGGGACACCCCAACTCGAGACACGCCCTCAATGAGATCCTCGCTGCGGAGACCACCTCAGAGTATACTCGGCGAGAATACTCCTCCTCAATCAGCTACAATGTTAGCTTTACAGACCATGGCAAGCAGGGACGTGGATATGCCACTGTCTAATGTAACAAATGGATCTACTGCGCTGGTTCGCACGCCACAGACTTTCGACGCAATATCCAACCAGATCCTCAGCCTTACCAGCATAGCCACGAGTCTGCAGAGAGAGATGGCCCAGCTTAGTAGAAGAAGCAAGGATAATGCTACTGATCTTGTCAGTCTGAAGGAAGTCACAAATTCTCGAGATGAAGATATCCGGAAGACGCTTCGAGAACTCGTTAACAATATCTCCGAAGCCGGTTCTCAACAAACAAGTAATATCTATGGATCCGGGCCTTTTTACTTGGACAGTAGAGCTCACAATTCGCCGGGGTCAAGAACCATTAAGCCCTTCTCTCTGCCACGAATTCCAAGTCCAAATAGCTTTTCAGCTTCACTGGATAGAGAGTCAATAACCAGCACCCCATGTTGCAACCCAGATGGCGCTGCTAGCCTTGCTCTTCTGGAAAAGATTCTTCGGGAAATGGGCACTAAGGAAGGCCAGGAGCTGCTGGTGTCTCGATTGACAGAAGTTGCGGATCGTCTTTCTCAAGATGGAAGCTCTACCGCAAAGAAACTCGATGAGTTACTTCAGCATATCAAAAACAACAGCCCACAAGCTCTTGTCGCCCATGGTGGAGGTATCGGAGGCGGCGTTGGTGGAAATAGACCACGCAACTTTAGCTTCGGTGAACCTCCCAGGTTGGAGCTGGATTTTGACCAGCAAAGATCCGGTCCAATGATGCAGCGAGTCGAGGCTCTTCTTGGAGCAACACCGAACAAGGAGAACATGAGGAGCCCTGGAGCAACACGTGCGTCAGATATAGTCAATGAGGATATCCTGAAGATCATCCGAACTATCAAGGATAGTGTAGCACAAGGAGGTGGACTCACCGCAGAGGTCAAGGCTTTAGTCCGAGAGCTTCGAGGGGAAGTGCTGGGAATGGGCCGGGAGATTGGGCGAAAGTTGGAACAGACTAGTACCAAGGAATCTTCCGCAAAAGATGTTAACGCAGAGAAGGATCGTGTGGCTCGTGTTGTACACGATGGGCTCGAGGAGTTGAAGCAGCACATGGACCGTATTCTTCGCGAACACCGACGTCAATCTTCTTCGTCCACAGTATCACGCAACACAGTTGACTACCAAGATATTTACAACGCAGTTAGGGCAGCCATTAATGAGAAGCCTCAACAATCACGAAGCGCTGGCCTGGAAAAAGAAGATGTCATTGAAGCCGTGAAGGAGGCTTGGGAAAACTACAAACCAGATATTGAGCTTCAGCATTTCGGCCTAGAGCGAGAAGAGCTTCTGACCTGCTTGAAGGAAGGAATCCAAGAGTTTGCGCCGAAAGACCACTCTAGAGGACTAGGAGGAGCGTCACGCGAGGAGGTATTTGCAGCTGTGGTAGAAGGACTGAAGCATTTCTCTCCTCCCAGAGTTGAGACCGAAGCAAGTCTTTCACGTGATGAAATTCTCGACGCTGTCAGAGAATGCTTGGAAGAATTCGAGTTTCCTGCGGCTCCGCTTCCAGAACCACGAGAACCGGAAATCACTCGGGATGATATGGTCGATGCGGTCAAGGAGGGTCTGCATGGATTCGATTTTGGTGCTAATACTACCGCCGTGAGTCGAGACATAGGTGGAGGATTTTCTCGAGATGATCTCTTCGACGCCGTCAAAGCTGGTTTCAGAGAAGCGACACCGATGGATGCTATAGCTGAGCAGATTATGGAAAGACTTCACGACATCATGGAATCTATGCGTATGGAGTTCCAAGCTGTATCGGACGAAGCCAAGCAGAACGTCGCAGCCAATGGACGGGATACAGAGCAAGTCCTGGACGCTACTAAAGATGGGTTTGAAAAGCTTCGTACGGATATTGAAGGCTATGTTGATCGTGCAGCTGATCTTAATGTCAAAGACGAAATGATAGCAAGTATGCGTGAATGCTTCGGTTCTCTCAGCGCAGAATTTGAGACCGCGGTGTCGGAAGGATCAAATCGCTCTCTTGAGGCTATCCAGGGTGAGCTTGAGCATCTAAGGGAGACAATGAGCACTTCTCTTGTTCTCAGCGGCCCAAGTGCTGGCAACACAGAGATTCTCGAGGCACTTAGGGTAGGTCTCGAAAGTATCCGTGCAGAGATTGAGAGGCCACGCGACAGCGGCGAGAGTATTCTCTCTGGTACTGGCGAAATACTCGATGCTCTTCACGATGGACTCACTGGCCTCCGCACTGAAGTTGAGAGGATTGGGAACAAGCCTGTTGACATGACTGTCAGCTATGAAATTTTGGACACTCTCAAGGCCGGTCTTGAAGGAGTCCGAGCTGATATAGACAGACTACGAGAAAATGGGCATGGTGAACGAGCCGTAGCAGAGATTAGTGATAGAGCCGTTATAGCTGCGGAGGGCTTGAAGCGGAACGACATCGAAAACTTGGAGGTTCTGATTACACAACTCCGAATCAAAGTTGAAGCTCTTGAATCTATGCCGCCGCCTCCTCCACAACCTGCCCCAGGATCTTTATCCCGGAATGATCTTTCTGATGTTGAAGAAATGCTCCGCAACGTTCAAGAGTCAGTCTCAGGAATGTCAGCACAGGATAGATCAGTCGATGAGGATGGTGTCAAGAGGGAGGATATGGAGGCCATTGAAACGCTTCTTCGAAACACAAAGGCTAAACTTGATGACATGGAGAACGAAGACCTTGACAGAAAGGAGCATCTCGATAACATGGGGCTCTTGGTGTCGGAAACTCGGGACAATGTGAAGGAATTATCATCGCATCTGGAGGATGTCTCGAAGCGCGACGATGTCAATGTCCTTGAAGTTCTTGTCCGTGACATTCTGGCAGGCCTCGAAGAGCTGAAGGAACATGCGATCAAGGATTCTGAGGACCTCGAGAAAGTCACCAAGACTGATGTTGAAGCCGTCGAAGCAGTTTGTCTTGATGTCAAGACTACGATCGAACAAATTGTTTCGTCCGACCTAGCAGCCCTGGCCTCAAAGGAGGATGTCAAGAATCTTGGAGAGCTAGTCAAGGAGTTCAAGGGCCGAATCGAAACTCACGCGGAGACTAATGCTAAAGCATTTGAGGAGCGCCAAGCAGAGACGGTCGGTGTCGGTGAGCGTGTCACTGAGATAAAGACCTTTCTCGAAGAATTTAAGAATGCCCTCAAGGAAAAACTAGACGAAGGAGCTACTAGCATCGAGGCGTTGGGCAAATTCCTCGAGACTCTTGGAGAGACCTTCGGCCAGAATGCAAACCTTACTGATGACATCAAGGAAATGTTTGAGACGATGAAAGCCGAATTCGAAAAATCTAACGCGGGAGTAGTCGGCTCAAAGCTCGAATCAGATGAGAAATTCCAGCAGACCTGGGACAAGTTCGACTCTAAGATTGACGAGAAATTCAACGAGCTTATGAGCAAATATGATGAAGCACAGGTATCGGCGGAAGCCAAGGCGAAGCTGGGAGAGGAGAAGAATCTCGAGACAGAAGCTGCTTTATTAGGGACTAAAGCTGTTGCTGAAGAGCTCAAGCTTCTCATCGATACTCTGGGTACGACTTTGACTGATTCGGTTGACAAGATGGATGAGGCTTCCAAGACTGTTTTCAACAGGGTCGAAGATACATTCACCAGGGTTGAAGAGACCCATGCGGATGCGAGAGCTGAACATCAACTCACGCGGGAGCAAGTCTTCAAAACAATTCATGCCATTGAGGGTGTCCAAAACCATGTCACGGAGTATAACCCTAAGATTCTCGAATCTATCAAGGACGTACTTCTCATCGTTGGTCAGCACTATGAGCATTCGAAATCATCTACTACCACTCTCCAAGAGAAGATTGCCGAAAGGCCTGCACCAGTTGAGACACCGTTATTGCGGGAAGCACCAGCACCACCAGAAAAGTATGACGATAGCCCAGTCCACGAGAAGCTAGACAAGCTTGTTGATCATATGCACGCTGCTGGGAAATCCTTTGCTCAACTGGATATGCTGGACAAGATACACCAGCAAGTCATGCAGACTGCCACTGAGGTCTCTGAATTTGTGTCAGCTCAGACTCAACGCATTTCCAATGACCATGAAGACAAGGAGAAGGCCGTTGAAGCTGCCACTATTGCCCTTGAGAAGCGAATCGCTCAGAAGGAGCAAGTTGAAGCGACAGTTGTGGGTCTCCATGAGGAGGAAGAGAATCTGAAGGAGTCTGTTGCAATCCTTAGAGCAGAGCAAGAGGACCTAGCGCACCAGAAGATGCGTCTTTCAGCAGATGTTTCTAGCCTCGAGACCGCCTTAAGAATCAGACGCGAAGAGCTTCATGCTATGGAGGCACGAGCCGAAGGACTCGAACGCCGCATCCTCGAAGGTGTTATCGATCATTCGCGAGCTCTACTTATTTCCAAGTCAAACAAAGGCCGAGATGCAATGAGCCGAAAGCGGGTTCCAAGTCACGCTACTTCGACAACTGGATCGATAGTTTCAAGCGCTACTTCAAGAGCTTCACATGCTACGCAGAGTGCTGTCAGTATGGCGATGAGTGGCAACCGCGCAGTTTTCAACGTCCCTGTCAATAATCCTGCTGGAGCATCCAGGCGTATTCTTTCTTTGAACCAAATTACGCACAACGTCCCAACTGGTAACTTCAAGCGCAGCCATAGCGTCAAGACTACTAGCGGTGCTGGTGCGCTACGAAAGTCAAGTTGGGGTGGATCGCTCAGCCGGAAATACGGTGACTTGAACAAAGAGAATCTCGCCTTGAAGGAAAGCGAGGAGGACGAAGTTGAAGGAAGCGAGGACGACGCAAGTGAGGGTGAGACTATGAGGAGGAGCAGCAGGGGTACGACGATCTTAACGAGTACGGGAACTGGTGTGAGCGAGAGTATCGAGGAAGGAACGGAATGGACAGGCAGCATGGACGGCGATCATTCTGATGAAGAGGCAGAAACGGAACCGGAACATGTGCCAGTGGTGTTGTATGAAGAGGCTGGACAGGTTGTTTAGTATCACCAGTGTTTATTTTTAGGTGGCAATTGTCGATTCTTGTACGTATTTGAGGGCCGTTGGGGAAGCTGGACTTTGTGAATTGGTGAGATTGGGTTGTAGGGAGTGTGGAAATCATGACTCGAATGAATAGCGTTTTAGCGAATTGATTATTGAAATTTCTCTCTTAATATCAGCGTCTCATTGCAGCCACCCTATTGTGATAAATGGATTAGATGAATTGGTGAAGATTGATGTGACGGGCGAGAAACAGTGGTAATGGTTGACCTTCCTGGTAGGAGTTTAGTTTTGTTGACAAAAGAGTGGGGAGCACCTCTGCATTTGCGGACCTTCATACAGTGTTGCACTCAAAGAAAGCAGCAAAATTTGGAGGACATCATAAACTTCAGATGCAAAATTAGACTCGATATGGTGAGACATTGAAGTTGGGGAAGGGTAGCCTTTGCTATGTACAGCTTCTCAACAAGAAATACACAATACTACTTCGTATATTACACTATAAAACATTATTTACCGTAGTTTCTCCTTTTGTTTGATAACTTTCATCCCATCCATCCAAGGCCACAATACCTCCGGTATCCTGACCTCCAATTTCGCCTCATCCCACCCATTTTCCAAGATCGCGGCTAGCACTCTCGGAACAGCTAAAGCAGTACCATTCACGGTATAAGGGAAAGAAATTTTGCCTCCAAGACTTCTGACGTCGACGCGTGTAGCCAGTCTCCGACTCTGATAATCTGAACATGTGCTCACAGATGTGACTTCTCCCCAACCATCATCTTTTTGCCTCCTGGACGGGAAGAAAGCTTCGATATCACGCTTCCGCGTTGCCGAGGCTCCCAGATCTGTGCTAGGCATCTCAAGGATCCTGCAGTGCAGACCTAGTGATTGCAAGACTTCGGTCTGGATGGAGACAATCTCGTTAAAGATTGCAGTGGAAGCTTCGGTAGAAGGTAATGTCCAAGCAAACATCTCAACCTTTGTGAATTCGTGAACACGGTATAAACCCTTCGTGTCAACCCCTCTCGCACCGGCTTCAGCCCGAAAGCATCGCGAGACACCCACCCGCTTCAACGGCAAGTCTACCTCCTCGAAAACAGTATTCGCCTTCATGCCAGCCAGCGGGATCTCTGCCGTTCCCGCAAGGCTCAATTCCGGTTTCCTCCCCACATCATCTGCATTCTGCTGAATGTTGTAGATCTGTTGTTCGCCATTCTGATCGCGCGGCTGAAATCCA
>Ga0302325_10014696_pt1 | contig 16657 bp, 17 predicted proteins | sample Palsa_T0_2_FD_201948 | JGI IMG/M metagenome (GOLD analysis project Ga0302325, IMG submission 201948) | Peat permafrost microbial communities from Stordalen Mire near Abisko, Sweden - Palsa_T0_2 | ecosystem: Environmental > Terrestrial > Soil > Palsa > Peat permafrost | place: Sweden: Abisko... | reverse complement strand
ACTTAGACGGCACGCCGCCCCAAACTTGCGCGTTGATTACAAGATTCCGATGAGGCTCATCTGGACGCAAAATAATCGCTGCCCAAGGGGAAGAAATAGGGAAGAAAGAGCCGGCTTGAAACTCGCGCTTGGACCCGGTTGGATGTCCCGCCTCGGCCTTAACCACCTCACTGTGCCACATGGTTGCGCGATCGAGAAGATTTCCCCTGTGCGACATTACTGGATCGGGGAAAAATCTGTCGCACGCATGTAGGTCACATCGACTTTTTCCACGAGCTTTTCGGCCTGCTCGGCTTTGATGACGTCCTGGAATTCCGGGTCGGCCATCATGGCGTCCCAGTTTTTTTTCGCTTGCTCCCGGCTGGAATCAGCGACGATCCAGATAAACGAGTTATCCGAAGCGTTCTCCGTTACCCAGTAGCCCACGACCTTCAGGTCGTGCCGGGCCAGTATCTTCGAAGTCTTGTCGCGAAACCGGGCCTCGAGCGCCGGCAACTTGCCCGGCAAGGCGTGATAAACCCGAAGCTCGAATACTTGGTTGTTATCGGCCTTCACTTCGTGGACAGAAAGGAGCCGGCCGGTGATGGACGCGAAAGCGGCAAAAGCGACCAAGCCGATACCGCAAGCAGTCCAGCATTTTGATTTCCAGAACTTGAGTGTCATAGCTGTTTTCCTCGTAATTCGTGAGAATTGGCCATCCTAGGCCTCGCTGCTTTACCTGGCAGATCCTTCGGCAGCGGGGTGGGCACCCCAAAATACCGCCGGTGTGAGTAACACCGACAGAGGTCCCAAAGCAAGAAACCCGAACTCATACCACCACGGTACCGGTGTTGTGCAAACCTTTAGGGCGATCGAAATGGCAACCGTAATCATTACCATCAATGCAAGGAATATCGTTGCGCCGCGACGAATTCGCGCAGCGACACAACCAGCGATTGAGCTGCCGGCGAGAAACTGAACCGGCGCGAGAAGGACGTACGTCAATGGCTGCGGTCGAACCAACCTCGAGACGGCCAAGTGGGCACCATACTCCAGCACTTCGAGGACGATGTACACGCCCATCGCGATGCTCATACTGATCAGCCAATCTCGGCTTCCGAGCGAGGACCAGACCATCGGCGGGACAGAACGACAAGCTTGACTCCAAAACCATCGCATCACATTGGGCGACGAAGCAGATTCGGCGCGCAGAGCGTATTCCTCAATGAGGTCACCCAGCATAGCCTCTCGATACGGAGCCGGTACCACCGATTCGAGGAGCCAGCAAGCAAAAGCCGGCGGCGAATTGCGTTTCATATGCGCTCCCAGCGGCTTAAACCAGCCGTCATGCCGCGAAAGGTTTCGTCCGATACTGCGAGCCCCCGCTTGCCGGCGGCCTCGACGCGGAACCGCCGTTTGGCCCGGCCTCCCCGTTCCGGGGTGGGCTCGCCGGTGAAGCTGCTGACATATCCCTTCGCTTCGAGCCGCTCCAAAGTCGCATACACTGCGCCGATGGAGAGGTTGCGGCCGATACGTTCTTCAATCTCGCGTCGCACGATCATTCCGTGGGCGCTCTCATCGAGACGCGCCAGCGCCAGCAGGATTATGTGCTCGAGCGATCCGAGTAATTCCCCCCGTTTCATTTGTTTTGCAATATAGAACAAATTTACTCAGGAGGTCAAGTAGAAAAAATCAAGTGATTCCAGTCAGAAATAACCTCGCATGCGGGAATTCGTTCCTCGATGGCACAAGAGATACTCGAGACTCTTCCCAATCCGGTAACGGAAGATTTGCCCACAAGATTCCGCCATAAGGGCTAGTGGTCTGCGCTGGCTGCTAGACTGGCGCGGGAAACCTGCTTTCCATGAACCCAAATCGTGACCATGCTGTCGTAGGCGTCCACACTTTCGAGTGGCGATTTCTTCAGCAGGACGAGATTCGCTATTTTGCCCGGCTCAATCGTTCCGACCTGCGAATCGATCTTGAACTTTCGTGCATTGTTGATGGTGGCAGCCCTGAAAATCTGCTCGAGAGACAGACCAGCCTTCTTGAGTTGCTGCATCTCCAAATAGCCGTTCAGTCCAGGCAAATTCCCGTAGGTCGGAGCCGAGGGAGTGTCCGTGCCAAACAGAAAGTTGGCGTCTTTGGACGCCAGGTAGCCAACCACCTGGCGCACCCGCCGGAGAGGGCCGCCGTCGAATCCTTCGAGCACAGCTGCGTCCGGGGCATCGTCCTCAGAGATTTCGTTCTTGAACCACTTGCCCTGGGCAGAGTTGAACCACTCCAGCATTTCCGCAGGAATGACCTTTGGAATTGTTGCCATGGCGAGGTATTGGGGATCGAAATACGCGCGCAGTCCACCCATGACCTGTATCGTCGGCTGGTAGCCAATCCGGTTGTCCGCGATGCGATCGAGGAGGCTCCTGATTTCGACCGGCAGTTCGGACTGGTTGCCGAGATCCCCCCAGTTCCACATGCCGTGCGCGATAACGTCCACGTCCCCGTCGACCGCAAATTTCTGGGCTTCCAATGAGTTGGCGTGCATCATGAGCACCAGGCCGGCTTGAGTCGCATCCTTGCGAATCTCTGCGACATTATCGGCGCTGATGACGGGCAAGTTCTTTTCCCTCCCAAAGCCGCGCTCGAAATAGGTTTTGATGCAAATCCCGCCGGAGTTCTTCACCCTGGCTACGGCTGCCGCCGGACTGTGATCTTCCGGTCTGTATTCAGGAGGGATGCTGGAGGCTTGCTTGGGATCGTAGATGAAGTTGGGGAACAGTTTGAACCGCACAGCCGGGGGCGCAAAAGACATCGGGTACCCATTGGCAATCGGCAAGGACTGCCCGCAATCATATAAATCGGGATGCAGCGAAGCGTGCCTGAAGTCCTCGATCGCCCGGCGGTCGATCACGGCCAAGTCAATGAGCGTGGTGTAACCGAAGTAAAGATAAGAACGCGGAAGTTGCTTGACGTATTCCGCGACCATTGCCGGCTTCGCTCGATTCGGATCGAAGCCGCTTTCAGGCTGCATGCCGGGAATGGAAGCAAGATGGACGTGTGAGTCGATGAGACCTGGAATAAGAAATTGCCCTTTCCCTGAAACCATTGCGGCGTCCGCAGGTTTCTTGGTTGCTTTTTCCCGCTCGACCCTGACGATGCGACCGTTTTCAATCAGGACGTTGCCAGGGGCGATGTGATCGAGATTCTCCGGCGAGATGATGGTGACGTCAGTGATCCAGATTCGGCTGGGCCCCTGCTGACTCGAAGCAGAACCAGCACAGATCACGATGGAGAAAAGCAGCCAAAGCACGAGGGTGAAAAGCTTCATGGCAAATCCTTGCCAGAGTGATTGGGCACTGGGAAGAGAATCGTTTTCGGTGAAGGGTTGGCCGTCAGCGCTTCACTCCCCAAACTCGCCCTGTCTAACAAATACGACTCGCCTGCAGAAAAAGTTCGCCAACCACCCAACGCGGGTTGAGGTTTGGGTCGATACACCGTACCGGAAGGGCGAACCGGAATTGTGCTTCTGCGAGTCTGCTAGATTATGCGGTATGCCATCGCTGATCACCCAGCCCGCCCGCGGCTTCGCCAGCGACAACAACGCGGGCGTGCATCCCGAGATTCTGGAAGCCATCGCCGGCGCCAACCAGGGCCATGTGGTCGCTTACGGCGACGATCCTTATACCCGTTCGGCAATCAAGAAGTTCGAGGAGCATTTTGGACCCGACATCGCGGTCTTTTTCACCTTCAACGGGACCGGCGCCAACGTTCTGAGTCTGCAATCCCTGACCCGGTCCTTTCAATCGGTGCTGTGCAGCGCCTGTGCCCACATCTACACCGACGAATGCGGCGCGCCGGAGAAGCACACCGGTGGCAAGCTGATTGCTTTGCCGCATCAGGACGGCAAGATCACGCTGGACTCCGTCCGCCACGCCTACCACGGCATCGGCGATCAACATCACGCACAGCCCCGCGTCATCTCGATTACGCAATGCACCGAGATGGGCACGGTCTACCTACCGGAAGAGATTCAAGCGCTCGCCCGCTTTGCCCACGAGCATGGAATGTTCCTGCACATGGACGGGTCTCGCATCGCCAACGCCGCCGTGTTTCTCGGCCAAACCCTCCGCCAGTCCAGCCGCGATTTAGGCGTGGACGTTCTCTCGTTCGGCGGCACCAAGAACGGAATCCTGGGCGGCGAAGCCGTGGTGTTTTTCGAGCCCAATCTAAGCCACGACTTTCTCTATCTGCGCAAGCAGAGCATGCAACTGGCCTCGAAGATGCGCTTCGTCGCGGCGCAATTCGAGGCCCTGCTCAGCAACGATCTCTGGCGGCGCAGCGCCGAACATGGCAATCGCATGGCTCGCGCGCTGGAAAAGGAAATCCGCAGCATTCCGGGAGTCAGAATTGTTTGGAAAGTTGAGGCCAACGGCGTGTTCGTCCAGATCCCGCGCCACTCCATCGAAAAGATTATGCAGCAATACTTTTTTTATGTGTGGATCGAAGATGAATCGATTGTGCGCTGGATGTGTTCCTTCGACACCACGGAAGACGACGTCCGAAACTTTGCCGGGGTAGTCGCCGAGGCAGTGAAGGGGTGATGAGACGGTTCCCGACCTCGCTGTTAGTGGTTGCTTTTTGCCCCACCTTTGACTAGATTTAGCTTTTCCCCGCTGCGCGAGCATTCAGCCGGGTTGCTTGATCCCAGGAGTCGTGATGAGCCGGAAGTGGTTCAGCATCCTCGCCCTTATCGCCGCCGCGACATTCTTATTCAGCCTTTCCAACTGCGGGTTTAATCAGCATCTGGTTTCGATTTCGATCGCGCCATCGAGCGCCACTTTTGGAGCCGTCGATCCCACCCTGTCGGTTGACTTCACGGCTTTGGGAACCTACGACCACCCGCCAGAAACCAAGAACGTCACCAGCTTGGTAACCTGGCAGTCGGACACGCCACAGGTAGCCCAGTTCGGCAGTGCGGGAGTCCTCAACCCAAATACCACCTGCGGCACCGCGAATGTTTTCGCGAGTTTCTATGATAGCCCCAACGATGTCGTGAGCAACTCTGCCTTGATCACCGTCGACGGCCCCGCCAGTCAGGGTTGCCCGCAGAGCGGAGCGCTTGTCAACCTGGCCGTGACCATTACCGCAGGAACCGGGACCGTCACTAGTTCACCGACGGGGATTAACTGCGGAACGGTCTGCGCGGCACAGTTTACCATCGACACAAATGTCGATCTGATCGCGGCCCCCACCAGCCCCTCAACCGCGGTCACTTGGGGGAACTGCACCTCCATCTCGGGAAACGTGTGCACGGTGACAATGGCAACCAGTACCGTTGTGACCGCGACCTTCAACTAAAACGGTTCGGGGCGCGATCCGCATTACTCCACCTCGTCCAGCAGCTTTCCCAGCGTAGGCTTGTGCTTGTCCTGTTTCTTGTTTTTGTGCGGAACCACCTTCTCGGTTGGCGGCGCGCCTATCCGCTCCCGCGCCAACTCCTTCACGGCCTGCACCGCGCGAAACCGCTTCACTTTTTTCTTGCGCGCCATACTCCTGGGTATCCCGACATTCATGTTGCCATAGCTTGGACCGCGCCGAACATGCAATAATTGTGTTGCATGGAAGAGCGCGATTTTTTCGACGAGCGTACCGAAAAGAAACAGGCGACCCTAAACTGTCCCCACTGCCACCAGCCCGCCGAGTACGAGGTCACCTGGGTCGTGCGTACCAAGAAACGCCAGCTTGCCGGACGCGCCGATGAGCGCGACCGCGCCCGCTTCGCCAAAGCCCGCTCCTACATGCTGCGCAAAGATGACCTGATGGCCTGCAAGAACATGCGCTGCCGCAAACGGTTCGAAATTTCCGGGGTGCAATCGGTGGTCTTCACGGAATGACTTGGGGCGCCGTCCGCTCGACCAGCCGTTGGCAGATCGCACTTAGCAAACGGCCCTATCAACAGCGGGATCAAGGCGTTCTGCTTTTCCTTCCCTTTCATCCGACCGGCATCGGCGAAATGCCCAGTGCGAATTGCCAATTGCTCATTTATACTGGCACGTTTCCCGCGGGTAAGGAGTTCTTTTCTTGAAAATTCTGGTTTGCATGAAGCAGGTGCCGCAGAAGGATGCACCGCTCAAGCTCAACGAAACCGCAGCCTGGATCCGCGAAGACGTCTCCTACGAAGTGAATGAGCCTGACGCCTTCGCGCTCGAAGAATCGCTGCGCCAAAAGGAAAAGCACGGCGGAGAAGTGGTGGCTATCACATCCGGCCCGGCGCGTTCCCAGCAAGTGCTGCGCGAAGCCCTGGCCAAGGGCGTCGACCGCGCGATCCATCTCGAAGACAATGCTTTTGTCGGTCTCGATGCCTTCAATACTGCCAAGGCCTTCGCCGCCGCCATCAAAGACGAGAAGTTTGATCTGATCCTCACCGGCCTGCAGTCCGACGATTACGGCTACGCACAAACCGGCGTGATCCTGGCCGAACTGCTGGGCTGGCCGCACGCCACCATCATCATGCAGATTGAAAAAAACGAGACCGGCATTCGCGTGAAGCGCGAACTCGAAGCGGGATTCTTTCAGTTCGTCGATATGCCGCTGCCCGCCGTGCTCACGATTCAGTCCGGCATCAACAAGCTGCGCTATGCCACTCTGATCGGCATCAAGCAGGCCAAGAACAAGCCCATCCGCAAGGTAGGGTTGGCGGAAGTACAGTCCGCGATCGGCGCGAACCTGCAGAAAATCGAACGCCTCTACGTGCCGCAGAAGACGAAAAAGACCGAACACATAGAAGGCTCGCCAGGCGAGATCGCGAAAAAGTTGGTGGACAAACTGCGCAACGAACTGCGCGTGCTGTAAAGAAGTTTCTATTGGCAAGATCCATGGGGAGACAGCCGCTCGACCGTCCACCCGAGCGAAGCAAGGCGTTCTTGCCGAGAACTGAGAACTGCCCTTATGCCCGATACCATCTTGGTAGTCGTCGAACAACGCGAAGGCAAACTCAATCGCGTTTCCTGGGAGACCATAACGGCTGGCCAGGCCATAGCCGCCGCCACCGGCTGGTCTCTCGAAGCTGCCGTCGTCGGAGGCAACGCCTCTGCCTTCGCCGCCGAAGTTTCCGCCAAGAAGGTCGGCAAGGTCTACGCGGTCGAATCGCCGAAGCTAGAGCCTTATACGCCCGACGCCTTCGCCGCCGCGCTCAAACAGCTTCTCGCGGCGAAGCAGCCTAAGCTCGTCCTCATGCCGCACACGTATCAAGTGCGCGATTTCGTCCCCAAGCTGGCTACTGCCATGGGACGCACCGTCATCAGCGACTGCATCGGCTTCAAGCACGAAAACAGCAAGCTGCTTTTCACCCGTCAGATGTTTCAGGGCAAACTCGCCGCCGACGTCAGCTTCAACTCCGACGCTCCCTGGTTTGCCACTTTTCAGAACGGCGCTTTTCGAGGGGACAAGGCCGAAAACGGCGCCAACCCCGCCCCGGTCGAAACGGTGCCGGTCGACATCGCCGATGGCGTAGTCCGCAACAGACCACAGGAAGTGTTCAAAGAAGCGAAGCAGGCGGTTGACCTCACGCAAGCCGAAATCATTGTGTCCGTGGGCCGTGGCATCAAGGAACAAAAGAATATCGAACTGGTCAAGCAGCTCGCCGAGGCTCTGGGGGGCGAACTCGCGGCCTCGCGCCCCATCTGCGATTCCGGCTGGCTCCCTATGGACCGCCAGATCGGCTCTTCCGGCCAGACGGTCGCGCCCAAGCTTTATCTCGCGCTCGGCATCAGCGGCGCCATCCAGCACATCGTAGGTATGAAAGGTTCGCGGACCATTATCGCCGTGAACAAAGACTCCGAGGCCCCGATCTTCGAAATCGCCGATTATGCGATTGTCGGCAATCTGTTTGATATCGTCCCGCCCCTGACTGAGGAAGTGAAGAAGGCAAAAGCCGGAGGCTGACGTTGATTCGGTGAAACCAGAAACGGTCGGGCCGGACACATGTACGCGCCAAACCGCTTCGGACAATTATTTCAGCCAAGGCTAAAGGCCAACTGCTAAATGCTGATCTTCCGCAAACCGCTCCAAGGCATCGAACGCCCACAGATGCCGGCCGACGTGGTGATCGTGGGCGGCGGGCCTGCCGGCCTGGCCTGTGCTCTGCGTCTGTCGCAGCTGATTGATCAGCACAACGCCGCCCATCCCGACTCGCAGCTCAGCAAAGAGAATATCTACGTTCTCGAGAAAGCCCGCGAGATCGGCCAGCATTGCCTTTCCGGCGCGCTGCTCGATCCGCGATCCATGCGCGAACTGCTTCCCGGATTCGAAAAGGAAGCCCCGCTCGACGCCGAAGTCTCCAAAGAAGCCGTTTACTTTCTTACCGAGAAGAGCAAGTTCAAGCTGCCCATCACGCCGCCGCCGCTGCGCGACCATGGCAACTACGTCATCTCGCTCAACCGTTTCGTCAAGTGGCTGGGCACCAAGGTGGAAGAAACCGGCATCACCATCTTCACCGGATTCGCCGGCTCTGAACTGATCTTTAGCGACGATCCAAACGAAGCCCGCGTTACCGGCGTCCGCACCGACGATAAGGGTGTGGACAAGGAAGGTCACCGGAAATCCAATTTCGAGCCGGGGTACGACCTCAACGCCAAAGTCGTCATCCTCGCCGAAGGGCCACGGGGGTCTTTAACGAAACAGCTGGTCGCGAAATTCGATCTCGCGAAAAACGCCAACCCGCAAACGTATGGCGTCGGCGTGAAAGAACTCTGGGAAGTACCAGCAGGCCGCATCGCTCCCGGCGAAGTCGTCTACACCATGGGCTGGCCACTCACCACGAAAGAGTACGGAGGAGCGTGGATTTACGGCGGCAAAGACAACGTCGTCTCGCTCGGCTTCGTCACCGGACTCGACTATTTCGACCCGCGCCTCGATCCGCAGCACGTGCTGCAGGAATTCAAGAAACATCCCTTCGTCGCCAAGCTGCTCGCAGGCGGCAAGATGATCCGCTATGGCGCCAAGTCGATGCCTTACGGCGGCTGGTGGGCGATCCCGCCCGTGGCAGGCAAGGGCTGGATGATTCTCGGCGACTCCGCCGGCTTCGTAAACTCCGCCCGCCTCAAGGGCATTCATCTGGCCATCAAGAGCGGCATGCTCGCGGCCGAGACGGCTTTCGAGGTTCTGAGAGACGAGGCGCTGAAGAAAGACGATTCCTCCGCCGCGACGCTCGGCGAGTTCCAGAGAAAAGTTGAATCCAGTTGGATCAAAGACGAACTCTGGAAGGTGCGCAACATGCATCAGGGATTCGAGCACGGATTCTACGCAGGCATGTTCCACACCGCCCTGCAGATGATCACCGGCGGACGCGGCCTGCGCAACCGCTATCCCGCGAAAGCGGGCTACGAACGAATGCGCAAGCTCGCCGAACTTCCTTCGAACGGCGGCGACGAAGCTCGCCTGCTCGGCCCCGCCAAAGGCGACGGCAAACTCACGTTCGACAAGCTCACCGACCTCTATCATTCCGGCACGAAACACGAGGAAGACCAGCCCTCGCACCTGGTTATCGACGACACCAATATCTGCAACACCCGGTGTGTGAAAGAATTCGGAAGCCCCTGCCAGAATTTCTGCCCCGCCAACGTCTATGAAATGGTGGACGATGCCGCTGAAGCCAACGGCAAGCGCATCAGCCTGAACCCGTCGAACTGCGTCCACTGCAAGACCTGTGACATCGCCGACCCCTACCAGATCATCACCTGGGTTCCGCCGGAAGGCGGCGGCGGCCCGAACTACGACGGGATGTAGGGGGCGGGGCGCGCGATATGAAGCGGCAATGCTCGTGGGGCGGAGGCACTCTTGCCCGCGCCTGTCCTCTGATCCAACCCGTGGTAGCATTTCCGCCATGCGCTTCCGCGTGACGCTTTGCGCTATTCTGGTTCTCATCACCCTCCCCGCTCTCACCCAGCAGCCCCCAACCCTCACACCGGATCAAGCGCTACAGAAATACCGCGAATCGAAAGCGGCCACGCTGCGCGACGATTTCGGCGAACTCGGCCGCTATCGCGCCGCCAACGCCGCCCTCAAACCGCCTGCGCTCAGCGAGAACCGCGTCGTTTTCTTCGGCGACTCCATTACCGAGTTGTGGCACCTCGACGAATATTTTCCCGGCAAGCCCTACATCAACCGTGGCATCGGAGGCCAGACCACCCCGCAAATGTTAATCCGCTTCCGCCAGGATGTGATCGACCTTCATCCGAGGGTGGTGGTCATTCTCGCCGGCACCAACGATATCGCCGGCAATACCGGCCCCATGCGGCTCGAAGACATCGAGGCGAACTACGCCTCGATGGCCGACGTCGCCCGTGCCAACCAGCTCCGCATCGTGTTCTCCTCGGTGCTGCCCGTGAACAACTACACGCCGCAGTCGCAGAACTTCTTCGCCCAGCGCTCACCGGAAAAAATCCTTGCGCTGAATCGCTGGCTGAAGAGCTACGTAGCCGCGCACGCCGACTGCGCCTATCTCGATTACTTCAGCGCCATGGTGGACGACAAGGGCTATATGAAGAAAGACCTCGCGGACGACGGCCTGCACCCCAACGCAACCGGATTTAAGCTCATGGCCCCGCTGGCCCAGGCGGCGATTGAGAAGGCTCTCGGGACGCAGTGGACGGCCCTAGTCTGGGTTCTCCCGCACACGGCCTATAATGGTCTTAAGGACGTCGTTCGTCGATAGTAGTTCGCCGGTTTCTGACGACGGACGACGAACGACCAACGCTCGTGCCCCTCACCGACAAATTCCGCCGCCCCATCACCGACCTGCGGATCTCCATCACCGACCGCTGTAACTACAAGTGCGTCTACTGCCGCAGCGGGAACGAGGGCGCGCTCTACGGCGACCTGCCCTTCGCCGATTATCTGCGCATGGCGCGCGTGCTCGTCGGAATGGGAATTACGAAGGTTCGTCTTACCGGTGGTGAGCCATTGTTACGCAAGGGCGTCGTAGATTTCGTCCGCAACCTTGCCCAACTCCGCGCGCCCAACGGCCCGAACGGCGGCGAGGTCCTCGACATCGCGCTCACTACCAACGGCCATCTTCTTGCCGATCTCGCGCAACCGCTTAAGAACGCCGGCCTCTCGCGCGTCACCGTCTCCATGGACGCCGTCGACCCCGACCGCTTCGCCCGCATTACCCGCGTGCCGAACGGATATGACCATGTGCTCGCTGGCATCCGCTCCGCCCGCCGCGCCGGGCTGTGGCCCCTGAAAGTGAATTGCGTGCTGATGCGCGGCTTCAACGAAGATCAAATCATCCCCTTTGGCATGTTCGCCCGCGAGGAAGGCGTCACCGTGCGCTTCATCGAATTCATGCCGCTCGAAGAAGGCCGCACCTGGTCGCCTGCGACGGTGGTTACGCTCGACGAAATCCTGGCCCGCATGGGAGAGTATCGTCCGCTGGTCGAGATCCCGCACGCGCGCTCGGAAACGGCCCGCCGCTACCGCTTCGATGACGGCGTCGGCGAAATCGGCATCATTGCCCCCGTCTCGCATCCCTTCTGCGGACACTGCAGCCGAATCCGCATCACCAGCGACGGTAAAATCCGCACCTGCCTGTTCTCGGTCTGGGACCACGACCTCCAGGCCCAAATGCGCCGCGGAGCGAGTGACGAAGAGTTAGCCGATTTCATCCGCGACGTGATCCAGAAGAAAGAAGAGCGCCACCACATCGGCGAGCCGGATTTCGTGCCGGCCTCGAGGACGATGGTGCATATCGGGGGATGATCCGCTTTCTATGGAGTTCTCGAATGCGAGGGCCTTGTAAGCCCGCGACGGTTGCCGCACTGGCCGTCCTGACCTTATTCTCGGCGAGAGCACAAGCGCAGACCGGAAGCTACCTCGGCTTCGACCGCAACACCTACCCCGGCGACGCCAACCTCAAAGTCCTGCACCAGACTTTCTCCTACACCGGCTACTGGCTCAACAATCCTCCGGGCGAAAGAACGAACACCTGGACCGGCCACCGCGCCGCCGTCGAATCCGCCGGCTTCGGATTCCTCGTGCTCTTCAACGGACGCCTCTACGCGGAACTGAAATCCGTCGCCCACGCCAAGAAGCTGGGCAACTCCGACGCGCAAGCCACCACCGCCGCCGCCGGCCGCGAAGGTTTTCCCGCGCGGACCGTCATCTTCCTCGACCAGGAGCAAGGCGGGCGCATGTTGCCCGAGCAGAAAGCCTACATCTACGCTTGGGTCGACGCCATCACCGCCGCCGGTTTCCGCACTGGCATCTACTGTTCCGGCATCCGCGCAAAAGACGACGGCAACGTTGTCACCGCCGAAGACATTCGCCAGAACGCCGGCGGACGCCATATCGTCTATTGGGCGATCAACGACGCCTGTCCGCCCGCGCCTGGATGCTCGTTTCCCGCGCACCCGCCAAGCCCTGCCCAGAGCGGCGTCGGCTTTGCCGAAGTCTGGCAGTTCGCGCAATCGCCGCAGGAGAAAGACGTAGCCGCGAACTGCTCCAGCTACAATCGCGACGGCAACTGCTATCCGCCGGGAATTTCCGCCGCGCAACGGTTGCTTGTAGACGTGAACTCAGCCACTAGCCCCGATCCTTCCCAAGGAAGAACTCGTGGACCGTAAGCACAACTCTTAAGCACTGTCCGTCACCGCCAACTTTGAGGCCGTCCCAAGAACCGGAACCTGACCGTAGTCAACATTCGCCGAAAGCGCCGTTCCGCATCATGATGGCGAAGGCGTGAGAGTAATCCCCTCCATTGTTGCCGAGCACGCCGTTCGGATCCCATATGGGCAGCGGCGCATTCTGGTAAGTCTAGAGGCCCCTGGCGTTGGTGTATGACTGAGCACTTGCTGTGAGCGTCGTAACTCAGTTTGTTAAACTGTAGCGGCTCCATTCGAAACCACTCCAGGAGAGCCGATTCATGTCTCGTTCTCTATCCGCACTCGTCGTCGCGATTGCTCTGTTCGCCACCCTCCCTGCTGCCGCGCAAGACACTTGGCAGCTTGATCCGGCTCACTGTTCGGCGCAGTTTTCGGTCCGTCATTTGGGGATCTCCACCGTACGCGGCACCTTCACCAAGCTCAGCGGTGCCGTGCGATACGACGCGGCCGCTCCCGGCAAGTCTTCGCTCGAAGCCACGATCGAAGCCACTTCCGTCGATACCCGCGTCGAAATGCGCGACAACGACCTCCGCAGTCCCAACTTCCTCGACGTGCAGAAATATCCCACCATCACTTTCCAGTCGAAGAAGGTCGAAGCCGCCGGCGCAGGCAAACTGAAAGTGACCGGCGATCTCACGGTTCACGGCGTCACCAAAGAGGTTGCTCTCGACGTGGACGGGCCAACGCCCGCCATGAAAGATCCCTGGGGCAACCTGCGCATGGGAGCCTCCGCGACTACCAAGATCAACCGCATGGATTTTGGAGTCAGCGGCGGGCCAGGGGTAGTCGGTGACGACATCACCATCACGCTCGATATCGAAATGACCAAGCAGCTGCCGAAGTAAGAGCGAGAAATCAGCGATCGGCAACCGGCAGTTAGCTCTCAGCGCCGGTCTTGGCGTCGCCGGGAGGGCTGCCAAGCGCTAGCTGCTAAGTGCCAATTGCTAATTGCCCAATGCCGCCCTCCCGTTTGCGCTAGAATAGATAGACCGCCCATGCCCGACAGAACCTTCACTCTCGACGAAGCTCAGTCGCTGCTTCCAGTCCTCGAATCTCTCTTGCGCACCGCTATCGGCGGTAAGAAGATCATGGAAGAAGTCGAAGCCGAAATGCAGGCGCTCAACCACCGCATTTTTCTTAACGGTGGCACTCACGTCGACGTGGTTGCCGTTGCCCGCCGCAAGGCCGAGCGCGCCAAGGCCGAACAGCGCGCCAAAGACGCCCTCGCCGAAATCGACTCCATCGGCGTGCAGGTCAAAGATCTCGACATCGGCCTGCTCGATTTTCCCTGCGAAGTCGAAGGCAGCGTCGTACTCCTCTGCTGGAGGATGGGCGAACACTCCATCACTCACTGGCACAGCACCAGCGAGGGATTCGCCGGCCGCAAGCCCATTGATGAACGCATCGCGCGGTCAAAGCGGGCGAACTAGTTCGGTGAACTGTGACATTCCAAACAACTTCTTGCCGAGGAACATATTCCGGTCTTCGGGGTTAAAGTGTGAAGAAACAATTTTCAGGCCAAACTTCTGGTTGCGGACTATTTCCCCCCGGAATCCTTAGGCCAAATCCGCCCGACGGGCGTTGACGCTTCCAAGGCAAGCCCACCGGGCACGAGGAAAACACGATGAAGCTTCACCGTGCAGTTCGTTTTCTAGCGTTCGCAGTTCTGCTGCTGGTCATTCCCGCCGCTCTCTCGTCCACATCTTCCGCGCAGATTGGGATCGGCATCGGCATTTCTGTGCAAATCGGTCCGCCCGCGTTGCCGGTTTATGAGCAGCCCCTCTGCCCCAGCCCAGGCTTTCTATGGGCTCCCGGCTACTGGGCCTGGAGCGACGATGCCGGCTACTACTGGGTACCCGGCACCTGGGTTGAGCCGCCCACCGTTGGCTTGCTCTGGACTCCCGGCTATTGGGGATGGAACGACGGTGTCTATGTGTGGAATGGCGGATACTGGGGCCCGCAAATCGGTTTCTACGGAGGCATTAACTACGGCTTCGGCTATGGCGGCGTTGGCTTCTTCGGCGGCGAATGGCGCGGCGGCGCTTTCTTCTACAACACTGCCGTGATGCATGTGGACACGGTCAGCATCACCAACGTCTACGTCAACCGGACGGTCATCGTCAATAACGACTCTCACGTTGCCTTCAACGGCGGCGAAGGCGGCGTAGCCGTGCGTCCGACTGCGCAACAAGAAGCCTATGCGCGCCAACCGCACACTCCTCCAGTCGCGTCGCAGGTTCAGCAGGAACACGCGGCCAGCCAAAACCGAGCTCTATTTGCCTCGGAAAACCATGGCGCGCCAGCAGTTGCCGCCACGGCACGTCCCGGGGAATTCACTGGAAAGGATGTGGTAGGCGCCAAGGCTGCCGGAGCGCCCTATCATGCTCCTGCCATGTCGCCCAAGGAAGCGCGCGCCGCGGCCCCGGCCGGGAAAGCTCCTGCTACCCCGAACCGGCCCGAGCCTGCCAGCCGCCCCTCCACTCCGCCGTCGAGTACGCATGCTGCGACTCCGCCGCGCGAGGAGAACGCGCCGAATCCGGCGACCAAAGAGAACACCCCTAAAGAGAACGCTCCTAAGGCGGGCGCGCCCAAGCCCAAGCCGCCAAAGGAAAAAGCTCCGCCTAAGCGCGAAGAGGAGAAAGAGCCCAAGGGACTGTGAACCGGTAATTTCGTGAAGTGCATTGGGCCAGTGCTGATTTCCGGCGCTGGCCTTTTTCTGCGGCCGCGCCAACCCGCTTCCTGCGTTCCGAAGTTCGCGTCTGCAGTGTTCGCCCTAATGAGAATTGAGTACTGAATCCCTCGGCCCTCACATTCCAAAACAACTTTTCACCGAGCAACATCCTCCAACCTCCGGGGTTTACAAAGACACCACTTCGCCATCGAGTTCGGCCGGTGCGGCGCTGCAATCTCTCGGGTCAGGGCGCCCCGGCATGAGGAAAACACAATGAAACATCACCCTGTTGTAATGCGTTTGTTAGCCTTCGGACTTCTGCTGCTGGCGCTGCCCGCGGCTCTCTCGTCCACATCTTCCGCGCAGATCGGCATCGGCGTCGGCATTTCGGTTCGCATCGGTCCGCCCGCGCTGCCGGTTTACGACCAGCCTTTCTGTCCTGGTCCGGGTTCTCTGTGGACGCCCGGCTACTGGGCCTGGAGCGACGATGTCGGCTACTACTGGGTGCCCGGCACCTGGGTGGTCGCACCCGTAGGATTGTTGTGGACTCCCGGCTATTGGGGCTGGAACGACGGCGTTTTCGCTTGGAATGAAGGCTACTGGGGCCCGGAAATCGGCTTCTACGGCGGCATTAATTATGGCTTCGGCTACGGCGGCGTCGGCTTTTTCGGCGGCGAATGGCGCGGCGGCGCTTTCTTCTACAACAGCGCCGTGATGAATGTGAACACGACGGAGATCACCAATGTCTACGTCAACCGCGAAGTGATCGTCAACAACGAGTCCCACGTTGCCTTCAACGGTGGTGAAGGCGGAGTAACAGCCCGCCCCACTCCGCGACAAGAAGCTTATGCCCGCGAAAAGCACACGCCTCCGCTCTCCACGCAGGTGCAGCACGCCCGGGAAGCCAGCCGCAACCCCGAACTCGCCGCCTCGAGAAATCATGGCGCGCCCGCAGTGGCCGCCACTGCCAAACCCGGCGAATTCAGCGGACGCGGCGTAGTAGCCACCAAGGCTCCGGGAGCGCCCTATCACGCTCCTGCCATGTCGCCCAGGGAAGCACGCGCCTCGGCACCCGCCCGAAATCGTTCATCTGCTCGTGGGGCAAACGAACCGAAGGCCAAAGCTTCCGCACGTCGAGAGACGGCCCATACGGCAAATTCGGCGCGGACCAAGGCGCCGGCGCATGCAGAGAAGGCTCGTCCGACAAGTGAGGCGCGGACGAAAGCTCCGGCGAAGACTCCGGCGCGCGAGGAGAAAGCGCGTGCGGCAAGCGAACCGAGGGCCAAGACTCCGGCGCATGCGGAGAAGGCTCGTCCGACAAGTGAGGCACGGACGAAAGCTCCGG
>Ga0302325_10014695_pt1 | contig 16657 bp, 18 predicted proteins | sample Palsa_T0_2_FD_201948 | JGI IMG/M metagenome (GOLD analysis project Ga0302325, IMG submission 201948) | Peat permafrost microbial communities from Stordalen Mire near Abisko, Sweden - Palsa_T0_2 | ecosystem: Environmental > Terrestrial > Soil > Palsa > Peat permafrost | place: Sweden: Abisko... | reverse complement strand
AGCGATGCATTGAAGGCACTGTCGAGCCACGCGCCGTCGTCGAAGCTTATGCCAACGTGCCCCTTCATGTCGGCAAGGCCGAGACTGAGCATGCGGCCGGCCAGGGTGACGAGTCCAGCGCCAGTAACGACTCCCAGGACACCGAGAAGAGGACGTGTCGATACCTCAGACGGGATAGCTGCGGCGGCCCCACGCGCGATCTCTACCGCAGAGGGTTGAACTGTGATGGTCGAAGCTGCCATAGAGTTCCGGTTATTGTCTGGTGCGGACAGTTGCTACCACAGAAAGTCCCGGACGCAGCGTCGCCGCCAACGCCGGATCGTTCAGGGCGATCTTGACCGGGATACGCTGCACGACTTTCGTGAAATTACCAGTAGCGTTGTCGGGCGGCAACAGAGCGAATTGCGATCCGCTGGCGGGCGCGATCTCGACCACTTTGCCGCGAATGACTTTTCCGGGATATTCGTCAATCCGAAGTTCGGCAGCATCCCCAATTTTCACATTGGTCAACTGGGTTTCGCGATAGTTCGCTTCGACCCACTTCGTAAGAGCAACAAAGGAGATGACCTGGGTGCCGGGGGAAACGAGTTGCCCGGGCCGAACTTGCCGTTCGCCCACCGTGCCGTCGTCGGGAGCATAAATTCTGGTATAGCCAAGGTTCACCTTAGCGGCAGTAAGATTGGCCTGCTTGGCGTGCAGGTCGGCCTGTAGTTGCACACCTTGGGATTCGAGAACGACTTTGCCGCGCCGCTCGGCTTCGGCAGCGAGTTCACTGCTACGCAACATGGTTTGCGCCTGATTGAGATCGGCGTCGCGGCTGGCTAACTGGGCCGAGAGACTTCCTTCAGAAGCGACCGCGGCCTCAAGGGTCTGTTCGGTCGTCGAGTGAGTCTGATACAACCCCTCCTGACGTTTACGTTCGGAGCGAGCGCGAACCAACTCGGCCTGCACGGCATCCTTGCCGGCCTCAGCGGCCGCAATCTGTGCCTTGGCTTGATCGATGCCAGCCAGCGCTTTTGCAATCCGCGTATCCTGCAACTGGCGTTCACGAAGATTCTCCTCAATGCCAGCCCGCGCCGCCTCAACCGCCGCTTTGGCCTGATCCGCCTGTGCCTGATAATCATCATCCCGCAATTCGACGAGAAGATCGCCCTTATGTACTTGTTGGTAGTCCGCCACGTCGACTGCGTGCACAATGCCCGCTACCTTGGTACTGAGCGGAGTCAGGTCGCCGCGAACGTAAGCGTCATCTGTGACCTGTTCAACCTTGCCGCCTTCCCATGCATTCCAGTTACGCGTGATGGTGATCAAAACCGCCAGAGCGAGGAGGAGCACGAGAACGGGGGCCATATAGCTCCGCCACCTCGCCCCTTGGTGAGGAACTGACTGATCTGTATCAACCGTATGCGGTGCCGGCTTTGCGACCGGCGGTGCGGGCCCGGGGGACACTGGTGAGGTGGACATCAGATTTGCTCCTTGAGCACTGAGAAATCTCGAAGGGGTGGAGTTCCCATGACCCGGCTGGAGCAACTGCGGTTCCACTCACGACGGCGAAATTAACGTATCCAATCGCCGGTTTATGCTCGAAACTGGGACAAATCCGAGCTTTTTTGAAGAGACGGACACGCTCCCTGAGTTCCGCGAGCCATGTCACATGTCACGTGACACTTGACACCGTTTGCTGCGCAGGATTGTTTTCGTGCGATAGGGTCCCGGCTTCATTCTCCTCCATGGATGCGCCAGTAGTCCTTCTCGCCTTTGCCTTTTTCGCGTTTACGTATGAGTAGCCCGACAATAAATCTTGGTGTGCCTATGTTTACCGAATCGGGGCCGTAAAGCCTCGGCGTTCAAGCCGAGGATATAAGGCCCCCGCCTCAAGCCATCTGAAAAGTAACCCAAGCTAAGCTTGTTTTTTCCTTCCGTTCGTTCTAGAATTCTTCCCGTCCACAAGACCTATGGCCGGGCAAGGCCAAAAGTAAAGCCTCTTCGTTGTCCTCCGCCGCAGCAGGGCGGTTGTGGGAGGAACCCACCGAAGAGATCGGACCAACATCCGACTCCGTAGGAATCCTCGCCGTTTGCGGCGGGGAGGATGTCAAAGCGAGGGTAAGTACAACCCACACACACCCACCACCACGGCGGCTAACACAAGCGCCGTCCGTGGTGCGCTGGCCCGTCATTTCGGGCTCTGCGCGCCGAGTGAACTGGCCGCCCAACCCGCGGACAACGGAGTCACCAGCTTTTCAATCGCTCGTTGCATCGTGCGGTCCATTTCCGAGACCACAGCTGGCACATCGTGCTTGTTGACGTCTCCAATCTCCGACACCGCGTTGCTCCAAACGGTCGCGCCAGTGGTGATGCTGGTCATCTCGGCGGAGATGGCAACCTGGACTTTAACCCCTCCCTGGTAATCGACTTCCTCGAGTTTCTCCAAACGTCCGCTGAGCACGTAGTCGACATCGCGGCTTCCGTCATAGGACTGCACACGGGCAAAGGCTTGGCTCGCACGCAGGCGTGCGATGATCGAGTGCGTCACGAAATCGCGGGGGTCCATCGCCCAGCGGTGATACGCATAGAAGTCGATCTGTTCCGGAGATGTCCTATAGACAATTGCCCCCTGACGCAGGTAAGTCGGGGCGCGGAATTGACGGATCGCGAGGGTGGCATGCGCGTTCTCTGTGGCAGGCGGATCCGGCGGCGCGGGCAGGTTGAGGGTGTAGTAGTCTGCCTGTTTCACTTTTCCCGCACAGCCGGTCAGGATCACCAAAGCTACCAGACCGAAGACACTCCTTGTCACGCTTTTTCTCATGATTACCATCCGCCGGAGCCCTGTGTCGGAACAGGCTCGATGCCGTTTCTTGGGTTCGATTCGCGTCATTTTGGAACCTTACGATCCTCAGGCTGTCTGATCCGAATCAGGCTCCATGGACGCTGTTTCACCGATTCGGTCAAATCATCCAGGTTTTCGGTGGCTGTCCGCAGGTTTTCGATCGTGTCGTCAATCTTGTAATCATTTGCTCTCACGAGCGCCTGCATGTCGGCCAGCAAATGCTTGGCTTCGACCAAAGTGTTCTGCAGTTCCGCTAGATCTTTGAGGACGGGCTGGCGGACATCGCTGACAGTGCCATTCACGTTTTGGACGGTTTCGTCGGCGTGCTGGCTGAGCACATTCAACTGATCGGTAAGACGTTCAATCTTGGGTCGCTCGGTCGCCAGCATTCCATTGACGTTATCGAGCAGGACTCGGATCTTCTCCTGATTGGGTTTGCCCGTAACCGTATTCAGGTTTGCGAGCAGCGTGCGCGCTTCTCCGTTGATTCCTTGCAAGTCGCCGCGCACCTCGGTGATCAATCCGTTGGCGTTGTCGGCAACAACGGCCACCTTGCCCGTGATCTCGTCAAGGCTCGCGGCCTCCTGCGATTGAATCGTGGACCCTGGGAGCAGACGCTTCGCATCATTGCTGCCGGTGGTGATGGATAATGCCGCGGGGCTCATCACGCTGACCAGTCCCAGCTTGGCCACGGATTTTTCGTTCAACGGAGTGTTGTCCTTCACGTCCAGTAGAATCTCAATCTTGGTAGGGTCCGAGAGAGCGGGCCGTACCGCCTTTACTTTTCCCACATCGATTCCCCCGAACAACACAGACGCCCCCGGTTCCAGCCCGCCGGCGTAACGCAGATACGTTTGATATGGAACCATGTGTTCGCCAAGCTGCGCGTTGATCAGGTAGATCAGCGTGAAGGCCAGGAGCGAGAAGCATCCTAGGACGAACGCTCCGACTTTTGCCGCCGTAGTCACTGGTAGACCTCCTTGGACTGCATGTATTTTTCGAAGTAATCCGCTACCCCGGGCATCTTCGCAATGTTTTCGGGTATGCGATCGAGAAACTGCCGCACGCGCGGATTCTGGCTCGCTTTGATTTCGTCTTTCGTGCCGATCGAACTGAATGAACCCTGATAGAGCATGGCGATGCGGTCTGCGATGCGGAAGGCGCTCGGCAGCTCGTGGGTAACGACGATGACTGTCATCTGCATTGCTTCCTTAACGAGCAAGATCAGTTCGTCGAGTTCCGCGGCGACGATGGGATCAAGCCCCGCCGATGGCTCATCGAGCACAAGAATCTCGGGGCCGAGCGCAAGCGCTCGCGCCACGGCCGCACGCTTCTTCATCCCGCCGGAGAGTTCCTGAGGCAGCAACTTGCCAAAGTCGGCCAGACCAACCCCGGCCAGCTTCATCCAGACCATAAGGTCGACGATTGAGGGTGCGAGACGCGTATGTTCATGTATTGGTAGGGCGACGTTTTCTTCCACCGTCAAAGAATTGAACAACGCTGCACTTTGGAAAGCCACACCAATCGAGCGGAGGACCTTCTTGAGTTCGGACTTTGAGCAACGGGTAACATCCGTTCCCTTCACGTGAATGCTGCCCGACTTAGGTCGCTCCAGCCCGATGATCTGGCGCAACAAGGTGCTTTTCCCGGAACCGCTTCCACCTAGCAACACCATCGTTTCTCCGTGCGCGATGTCGAGATTCAGCCCATTCAGCACTCTGCGGCCGTCGTACTCAACCACAAGATCGCGGACGGAAATGATGGGCGTCACTGTTTCACCGTGAAATAAAAAATCGTGGTAAACACCGCGTCGGCAACGATGACGAGGAAAGTCGACTTCACCACCGCAGTGGTAGTGGAGCGGCCTACAGAATCGGGGCCTCCGTGGACACGGAAGCCTTCCAGGCATCCAACGTGAGCGATAATCGTTGCGAACACCACGCTCTTGATGAGTCCCGTGATTACGTCGTGCAAAGTAATGGTAGTGAACACATAATGGGTGTAGAGCAGTGGCGACAGACGAGTGCTGAAGAACATGAACAGCCCACCCGCCAATATGCCGAAGAGATTCGCAACGACGCTGAGGCAAGGAACGGTAATCAAAGCGGCCAGATACTTGGGCGCGAGGACAAACTCGATTGGCTCAAGCGCCATGACGCGCAGGGAATCGAGTTCCTCAGTCACCTTCATCGTCCCGATCTCAGCCGCGAACGCCGACCCTGAGCGACCACTCACCGCAATCGCGGTGAGCAGCGGTCCCAGTTCTCGCGTGAAGCCAACCGCGACCAACTCAATGACGTAGTGCAATGCTCCAAAACGGCGCAGCTCCGAGGCTCCCTGCATAGCCAGAATGAATCCCGTGCAGATTGACATCAGCGACACCATGGGCATCGCGTCCACCCCGATTTCCAGCATTTGCCTCACGGTGGCCCGCCAGCGGTAACGATTTCCTATAAACGGCAGCGCCTGCCTCATCGCTCGCAGCGTCGCCCACCACTGAATGTTCAAACTTCCTACGTAGTCGAGATGTTCGATTGTTTTTTCGCCGACACTTTCGAGAACATTCGCCATCAAGACACCTTTTGTCCCGAACCACTCTCTCCGAACAGCGCCAGCACTCCGGTGACCTCGAATAGCCGCAGCACAGCCCCGCTAAGCCCCTGCAAACGGAAGGTGGTCTGGTGATGGCGGGCAATTCTGAGAGTTTCAATCAAGGTCGCGACCCCGGAGGTCTCGATGTAGGAAACGCCGGTTAAGTCGACGATGACGGTCTTGGGCAATGCTTCCTCCGAGAAAAGGGTTCGCAGGCGATCGCGAAGATCGGGCGAGGAGTCCACATCGACTCGGCCGCTCAACCGGACCACGGTGTCGTTTCCCACTTGATCGACTGAGATCTTGAGGTCGTTGTTTGAAGGAATCGCAATCCGCGTCATCGTCACTCCGAGACCCTGATTCACGCCAGTGCCATTCACAGTCAGGTGCCTGCATGCAGCCTTCCACAATCATCACTGCAATCAGGAGGCGCATTAGGATCCAGCTTTTCGTCTGCCAGCAGCAACTTGAACGCGGGCGAGATCGTCCTAGCGGTTGGCAAGACAAGTGCTTACATAGCAGGCGGACTCCCGACTTTCGTCGACCAGTATGAATTGGAAAGGGATAGTCGCTCTGATGTCACGAGCCATGACGCTTCTGTCAAAGTGAATGACACGCTAGATGGCGCTCAAGCCGCAACGATGGTCCTTGAAGCAAGGCGCGCAGGTAGCTGCTGGCTGCGCGATTGTGGCAGCTGCGATGGCCGGCGGACTCTCCGCTGACACCTTGCCAACTACATATCAGCTTCCCTCGAACTCAGAAGTCATTGGCTACCTTCTCCAATCGGTGAATTGGTATCGCCATGTGTACACCGAACGGCTAGTTGCCACCGAGCCGGCCGATTTAATGTTTCTCGATGACAATCAACCGATCGAACGGCAGGTTGTGAAGCTCTCGTTCGAGTTCGCCAAGGCGGAGGCCATACTGCCAACGAGCGCCGCTTCTTTGGCCGGCGGAACGACATCCTCAGGTACTCCTGCTGCTGATCTTGCCCACTTTATCGAATTAAAAAACCGAAATGATCAACTGACCCAGAAAACAATCGAAGAGGTGAAGAACCTCGATAAAAGGCTGGAGAAAGCCAAGGGGAACGATCGCGGGACATTGCAAGCGGCTGAGGAAGACGCTCAAACTCGGTTGCAACTCCTGAGTGCAGTCGCGCAGGGCCTCAATGATCTAGTCGAGTTTGTCCAGAGTCCCGGTGAAGGACGAGCCCACAGCGGACATTTGGATTCCACCATCGACGAGCTCGCGCAATCGATACCGGATGTGATGGGCCCGTCAGCGCCGTCGGCGACAGTGCCCTTGCAGGACGCAAATTCCAGAACAGCTGGCCGCGACGCCGGCATCCTCGGGTTGGTGTCGGAGGTGTCAGCGATGAAGCATAAGCTTCACGTCGTTGACGAAAAAATACGCCTCACCGATAACTTGACGCTGTCCGCGAATAATCTGCGAATTCCACTGGCCGATTTCATCACGCACCTCATTCAGAGTGCGGCCACTCGCAACTCGCAGGCCAGCGATCTTTTGTCGTTACGCGAACAGAAGGCGCACCTCGATGCCCTTACCCTCGAGCTGAAGGGGTTGTCTCCGGTCATCGTAGCGCTCGATAAGCAAAAGGTCTTGCTCACACAGTACGAGTCACACCTGCAGCCGTGGCGAATAATAGTGGCAGGCGAATACAGACAGGCATGGAAACAGCTTTTAATCCGCGTGATCGTCGTTTTGTCGATCATCGGCCTGTTACTCATAATGGGCCAGCTTTCGCGTCGCTTCACACTGCGTCATGTTAACGATCTAAATCGGCGACGGTTCATCAGCATGAGCCACCAATTTCTGACTCTGTTCGCAATTACGGTCGTCATCGTGTTCGGACTTGCCTCGGACTTGAGGTCGGTCGCAACCTACTTTGGGCTTCTCAGTGCCGGACTTTTATTCGCGCTCGAAAACGTCATTCTTGCGACCCTCGGCTCTCTCCTTTTGGTGGGGAAGCGCGGAATCAGAATTGGCGACCGAGTGCAGGTCTCAGGAGTTACCGGCGATGTCATCGATATGGGCCTGCTGCAATTTCAGTTGAGAGAATTCGATGTAGAGAAGGGGAGATACACCGGTCACGTGGCTACTTTTTCGAATTCGCTGGTTTTTGTATCTCCAGCCACGGGTCTGGTGAGATTTGATTCTGCTCCGGCAAAAACCTCGCAAGCGGCAGCCAGCAACGGCGGAACGGAGCCGAAGGCAGAGGAGCGCGATTCGGTATCGGGTGGCTAGCACTGCAGGAGCCGAACCCGGGACCGCACCGTCAATCGATTGACGTTGGCTTTCCTGTCACAGTCTTGACACTGTCCATTTCCCGACAACACTTGATTGCTCGGGCCTGTCCCCAGACGATTGCCCCGGAAATCCCAGCTTGAGTCTGCAATTTCATACCTCGACGGCTCAGGTACCGGTGCTTCGCGATGGCAGTGAGCTTGCTTAGCTCAAACGCGGCATGCTGGAACGCCCGCAAACTTCCGGCTCAAGCACTCTCAGGCTTATGAGGTGAGATGACGATGCAAGTCGCGCTCATGGTCCCCTGTTACATTGACATGTTCTATCCCCGCGTCGGCATAGCCACCCTCGAACTGCTCGAACGCTTGGGAGTCGACGTAGTATATCCGATGGAACAGACCTGCTGTGGCCAGCCCATGGCCAACAGCGGCTGCTATGAAGAGGCGCGAGCGACTGAAGAGCACTGCGCCAGAGTCTTCGGCTCCTTTGATTGCGTGGTGACTCCGTCAGGCAGTTGCACTCATCATATCCGGAACAAGTTCACCGCTGGGGCGGACTCCCCGGAAAAACAAAATCTGGTCCGAAATACCTACGACCTGGTTGAGTTCCTCCACGACGTTCTGAAGATCCGAGAATTCCCGTGGGCGATATTCAAGCATAAGGTCGCACTGCACACCAGTTGCTCGGCGATTCGCGGATTGAACATGGCATCGATGTCCGAACGTGTACACGACCCCGTCTTTTCGAAGCCAAGAACTCTGCTCAGCGGGGTTTCCGGGCTCCAATTCGTCGAGTTCGAGCGCGTAGATGAGTGTTGCGGCTTTGGTGGCACCTTCGCGGTCACCGAGGAAGCCGTGTCCGCGAAGATGGGATACGACAAAGTGGCTTTCATGCAGAAGTCGTCGCCGGATTGCATTGTCTCCTCGGACATGTCCTGCCTCATGCACCTTCAAGGATGCGCGCGCAGGCAGAACCAAGATATTCCCTTCTTTCACCTCGCCGAAATACTGAACGGAGTGTCGCTATGAGTCATCCCGTTGACCAGGCAAAGAACGCCGAAAAGTTTGTCGCCGATACCGTCCATGAGTCGCACCTAGATAAGGTTCTCTGGATGTCGAGAATGAACCGCGATGCTGCGGCGCGGGAAGTTCCTGAGTGGGAAGATTTGCGCACATTAGCGTCCGAAATCAAAGAGCACACGTTGTCGAACCTGGCGGACTACCTGACGCAGTTTGAGGCCAAAGCTATAGCCAACGGCATGATCGTGCACTGGGCCCGGGATGCTCACGAGCACAACCAAATTGTCTATGACATCCTTGCCGAACAAGGGGCGGACACACTAGTCAAGTCCAAGTCGATGCTGACCGAAGAGTGTGAATTGCGCCCCTTCCTCGAGAGGCGAGGCATCCGCGTCACCGAGACTGACCTCGGTGAGCGCATCCAGCAACTGGACAATCAGCCTCCAGGACACATCATCGGCCCCGCGATTCACAAAACCACCAAAGACGTTGCCCTCTTGTTTTCGCAAAAGTATGGATCGGACCCTAAGAATGAGGACCCCGCTTACCTCGCAATGGCCATGCGGGAAAACACTCGGCCGGATATTCTCACGGCACCTGCCGGCATGACAGGCGCGAACTTCGTTATTGCGGAGACGGGAGCTATCGTGGTGGCAACCAACGAAGGGAACGCCGATCTTTGTGCGCACACGCCACCCGTCCACATATGCTCGGTCGGAATCGAAAAGATTATTCCTACAACCGAAAGCCTGGCGGTGTTTATTCGGCTGCTCACCCGAAGCGCCGGGCTCGGTTTGATAACTCAGTACACATCGATGTTCCGGGGGCCGCGTAAAGGAGCGACCATGCATGTCATCCTGGTAGACAACGGAAGATCGGCGCGTCTGGGAATGAAACGTTTCTGGCACTCCCTCAAATGCATTCGCTGCTCGGCATGCATGAACACTTGTCCTGTGTTTCGCAGAAGTGGCGGCCTGAGTTACGGATCGACCTACATGGGGCCTATCGGCATCATCATGATGCCCACATTTGAGATTCGCAAGTACAGCGAGCTTCCTTTCAGTTCGACCCTGAACGGCAGTTGCACGAACGTGTGTCCCGTCAAGATCGACATTCACGAGCAGATCTACGCGTGGCGCGAGGTCATGGAAGAGAACGACCAAATCCAAGTCGTGAAAAAGGAGGCCATGAAGGTCGCCGACAAGGTGCTCAGCCATCCGGCGCTCTACCAAATCGCGACGGCCACACTGTCAACCGCACTGGAAGTCCTTCCGCACTTCGCCGTTTACAACCGCCTGAATGCATGGGGCAAGCACAGGGACGTCCCGGAGGCCGCCAGGGAAACATTTCACGAATGGTACAGAAAGCATCGTGTGGAGACGAGTGAGGTGGTCGCATCATGAATTCTACTCAAGCGCTTTTGAGGAACACGATTCTCGAATCAGTTCGAGCAAATCAGCCAGCGGCGTCGCCAATGCCGGCGATTTCTCACTTTTCCACGAACCAGCCCGCTGATCTCGTAGCCACCTTCAGCAAGTCCCTCGCTCGCATGGCGGGAGTCGTGGTCGATGAGGATGTGCCTGATCTGGATGCGTTCGTGCGAAGGCAGTTTCCAGAAGCCAAGGTCATCTGTTCGGCGGTTCCGGAGTGCGAGGGCACTATCAAGCCGGCAAGCCTCAAGAATTGGTCGGAGGCGAGCACAATCGATGTGTGTGTTTTGCGCTCGCCGATGGGGGTGGCCGAAACCGGTTCCGTACTGCTCTCCGACATTGAGTTGCAAGTGCACACGATCGGATTCCTCGCGCATGATCTCGTTGTACTGCTTGACCCGAAGCAGATCGTCTCGAATATCCATGATGCATACGAACACCCGTACTTCAAACTCAGGCCCTACAGCCTTCTGATGACTGGCCCTTCAGGTTCGGGAGATATCAGCGGGATTGTCGTCCACCCGGCTCAAGCTGCAAAGACACTGACAGTCGTTTTCTTGCCTTCTCCGAAGGGCGGTCAGCGTACTGGGTGAATACAAGTCAGGGATTTACAGACGATGGGATCGAGTTTTCACCAACCAGAACGCTAAACAAAAACATTAAGAAGGAGATCCAAATGCTTAAAGGCTTTAATTATCCGCTTACACCAAAAGGCAAATCGACGCTGAACCCACCTCCGCCCTGGTACTACTCTTCAGACTTCCTCAACATTGAATTTTGGTCGGAGCCTTCTGCAGTGGCGGCTCTGTTGCCTCCCGGGCTCGATCCCGATCGCTCCGCCAATGGTCACGCCAACGCTCTTTTCTACGATTGGCAGTTTAGCGGGGGCGACGAAGAGTACCTTGACCCGGCGCGTTATCAGTACCGCGAGTTCTTCATCCTCGTAGATGCGTTATTCCAAGGCAAGCCGGTCTCCTATTGCCCCTATATTTTCGTAGACAACGACGCGGCGCTGGCTCGCGGTTGGTCGCAGGGCTATCCGAAGCGCCTTGCGCAGGTCCATCAGACCCGGTATCACGCCGCGACAGGAAAGGCGGGCCCTGCGCTTGCACCGGGATCGAAGTTTGCCGGGACGATGACATCCAGCGGACAAAGACTTGCCGAGGCTGTCGTTACGCTGAAGGAAGCGGTAACGGATCCCTCGCGGTTGGCGCAGAGGCCAATCGTCAATCTTCTTCACACTCCGCGTCTCGCAGCTGATAAGCAGGACCAGCCGGCGATTCACGAACTTGTCGAGAATGTTCCCCGCGACGTGAAGATTGAGCAAGCGTGGATTGGAGTAGGATCTCTGACATTGCCCGTCTGCAGAGGCGAAGAACTCTCGGATTTGGCGCCTCTCCGCTGTGGCGCGGGCACGCGAGCGTCCCTGGCATACGTCGTCGATGATCTAAAAACGCTAAAGGACTTGAGAAGGTAAACCGGGGAGGCAGCCTACTCATCTCGCTGTCTCCTTAATTTTCCGTTTTAATCGTGGACACGTTGAATGGTCTCAGCTGATCAGTATTCGGATATGCACACGAAGGGTTCAGTGCAGAAGCGAGTTCTCCCGAATCGATCGCAGGTAATGGCGAATGCCTTTCGGGCGGCCCAGTCTGACCGACCTGGCGCCGCATTTGTGAACCCTCCTATCCGTTGACCCGCCTATTTCTGACCCACCTCTGGCATGATCTGCCCCATCTCCATCGCATTGTTCGAGGGAACCTCCTGGAGGGATATGGCCAGCTGATCGGTCGGAATACCAGTGAGGTCCTGGAACATCGACCAAAGTTGCTTCAGCATCTCCGTCTTTTCAGCGTCAGTGTGGCCACTCCGCAGGACACAGTTCAATGCTGCCGTGGGAGCCTCTGCGCCCGCCGTATATCCCGAACCCTTGGGATATGAGAAGAAGACCACTCGAACGAAACTTTTGGGGACTTTCATCACCGTGGTGTGTATCCGTGTGATTTCCTTCGCGATCTTCGCCTTCCTCTCGTCGGAAACAAATCCATCTTCGCTGATCGCGGTGTACAACGGCATTCGCGTTACCCTCCCCCCGAGAAGCCTGTGGAGATCGCCGGTCGATGCTTTCCTTTAGACGCCGACATCGTTGAACCTCCATCAGATTTCGACTTGTTGTGGTACTGGCGCCCTCCACAAGCGCGCCCGCTTGCATGGGGCTTGATGTGCAAGGGAACGGCCCCGGTTCGCTTCTCTCGGAGCTTATGAGTGCCCGTTTGGAACCAGGATCAGCTTCCGGTTCACAAATTCTTCCAGGCCGAGGTTTGAAAGCTCCTTGCCATAACCGGACCGCTTGACTCCACCGAAAGGTAGATCCGGAGCGCTGACATCGGGATAATTGATGAAGACCATGCCCGTTTCCATACGACTCGCCACCCGCTTGCCTCTGTTGATGTCTGAGGTGTACACGGATCCTCCAAGGCCAAACGGTGAATCATTGGCGATCGCAATAGTCTCATCCTCATCCTTCGCCGGAAAAACAAGCGCGACAGGTCCAAAGAACTCCTGCTTGTAGGCGGGGTTGTCGGAGGTCACGTTCGTCAAAATCGTGGGCTGCAGGAACGCGCCAACCTTGCCGGATCGGCCACCGCCAAGGGCTATTTGCGCACCGTGACTCGTAGCCTCCTGAATCTGACGCAGAATAAGCTCGAGCGCTCCATCGGAAGAGAGTGGTCCCAGGGTTACCGTTTCGTCGAGCGGGTCCCCTAGCTTCAGCTTCTTGGCTGCGGCGATGAATTGGGGAAGAAATTTATCCAGCATTGATTTGACTACGATGAATCTCTTTGCGCCGATGCATGTCTGCCCGTTGTTGCCAAACCGACCTAGGATCGCCATGGCGACGGTATGGTCGAGATCAGCATCGTCCAGGACGATGAATGCGTCGCTTCCTCCCAGTTCCATCGTGGATTTCTTCAGGTTTTTCCCTGCTCTTGACGCCAGTGCCTGTCCTGCGCGCTCGGATCCGGTGAGAGCGATACCTTTCACCCGTGGGTCGTCGATCAGAGCCCCAGCTTGATCATTGCTGAGGAATAGATTGGTGTAGACGCCTTCGGCCACGCCGGCCTGCCGAAGTACCTGTTCAAAAGCCAATGCGCACTGGGGCACGCCAGGGGCGTGCTTGAGAAGAATGACATTGCCGGACATCAGATGGGGTCCGGCAAAGCGAGCGAGCTGATAGTAAGGATAGTTCCAGGGCTGAATGCTGAGAAGAACGCCGAAGGGTGAATATTCGAGGCGAGCGTCACCCATAGCAGAGTTGAGTTTCTTCGGTGCGAGGAAGACTTCGGCATTATCGGCGAAGTACTGCATGATGGAAGCGCTCAGTTCCACTTCGCCTCGGCTCTCGGCGATCCTTTTTCCCATTTCCAGCGTGGCGAGGCGAGCGAGTTCTTCCTTCTGTTCGAGAAGAATCTGAGCGGACTTCGCAATCATCCTCGAACGCTCGCTGAACGGGCGAGACGCCCAGGTTCGAAACTCCTTGTCCGACTTGGCCAAGGCGCTCCACATCTGATCGTCGGTATGCTCAGTAAAGGTCTTGAGTACCTCTCCCGTTGCGGGATTGACACTGCGGTATGCCACAATTTGCTCCTTCTCATTTCGAACCGATTCCTCGAGCAGCCTGCTACCACGAATGTGCACGAATCGTGCCAAGTCAGTGATCTGCCGGACAATGGGTAAATGATTGGGATTGAGAGGATAGAAATACCAAGTGGGGAACGGCTTGATCAGGAGGCACGAAAATTCTGTCATTGTCAATAACGCGTCAATTCTTTGAGCACAGGATTGGCAACCCCCTCAACATCCGGAGCGTCGGACTGCAAGAGTTCCGATACTTTCGAGCTCTATCAGATACCCGGCGTAATCCCAAAGACGGGCTCGGAAATTCTGAGCTAAGTCACAAGAGAAGGGGGCGGGCCTTCCTCCGAGGACTGCATCAATGTTGTCCAGCGCCAGCATGCCCATGGCCGTTCGCGCCTCGATCGTGGCTGCACCTATGTGTGGGAACAGGAATGTGTTCTCTAGCGACAGATATCCCGGATTCAGCTTCGGTTTCCCCTCGTACGTGTCCAAGCCAGCGGCTGCGATTTGGCCACTCTTGAGGGCAGCAATCAAATCCTCGTCGACCACCATGCCAACTCTAGCAGCGTTCACGACGATTGCGCCACGCGGCAAGCACGCAATTGCTTTAGCGTCGAGGAAGTGATGGGTTTGCTTTGTTTCGGGTGCGTTCAAGCTCAGAAATGGGCTGACTCGGAGCAAATCATCGGGGTTATCGTGAAATATCGCGTCTTTTTCAATTTCGGTAGACAAGCGATGCCGATCGTGGTAGTGGATCTTCATCCCAAAACCGCGAGCTCGTTCTGCAACCGCTTGTCCGATGTGCCCCATTCCATAAATTCCGAGAATCTTCCCTGTAAGTCGCCAGCCCAACAGCAACGTTAGGTCTGATGGATTCCAGTTTCCGCCTCGGACCAATTGCTGGGCCTCATACGCTCGTCGCGACGCCCCTAACAGCAAAAGCAGCGTGAGGTCTGCTACCGCATCTGTCGATAGTGCGGGGATATTGGCTATCGCGATCTTTCGTGCGGCTGCAGCGCTCAAGTCGATGTGGTCATAGCCAGCTGAGTGTGTGGCGATTACTTTGACGGAGGAAGCCACGCGAGTGAAAAATGCAGCGTCTAGTCTGTCGGCCGGAGTGACAAACATCGCTTCAGCCCGGCGGTCGAGAGCAATTCTTCTGGTGTGAAGTGAGCACCGTTTTTCTTGCGGCGCAGCTCGAAATCCTGCTTGAGTCGAGCTTCCACGGCATCGACGAAATAGGCCGTTACTACCAGAACGGGTTTGCGCATGGAACTGCCTCCTCTTTCCCCTCATCGCGCATCAGCATCCATTTCATAAGCAAGGTGCATGATCGCAACTGTGAACTCAAGAGACACTTCAGCCGAACCGCGACGAGAACATGCAAGACTTGTGCCATGCGGCCTCTACTGAACGAACGGGATCGATAAACGATTCATGTCGCTACGGTACAACGGGATTCAGGAAGACTCGGACGACTGGTTCACAGTGAAGCCTTAGCGTGTCAATAACCCGTCAATTTTCTTGAGCACAGGATGCTGAACTGCCCGAGACCAGAATTTTCCCAGAGCCGAAAAATGCGCCTTGCAGACTGCAGGACACGGTTCGCCATGCGCGATGAAGCGGGTTTCTCGACGCCATCCCTGATTTGGCAGGCGACGTGCATTTTGCTGTCATGTGATGCGAATCGACCTGTGAAATGCAAACCCAAACTACCAACCGTCATCCCGGCATGGAAGTGTCCGGCCGCCAGGGCGCAGTTCTCGAAATGAAAGAGGTTCTGTCACTCCGCTTGCCGTCCTTTTATCGGTGCGCTTTGCGAGTTTTGGGCAACGCAGCCGATGCGGAGGACGCGGTGCAGGAGGCTCTGTTGGCTGCTTACCGACATATCGACCAATTCAGGGGACAGTCGCAGATGACTACCTGGCTGACCACGATTGTCCGCAACTCTGCGCTGATGCAATTGCGCAAACGGGGCCGCTAGATTCATTTGCTTTTGGATGAGCAGAAAGGAGGGGAGGAAAAATACTCCGTTTGGGAGGGACTCGCGGACTCGCGCCCCAGCCCTGAACAGGAGTGTCGCAATTTGGAACTCAGTGCTCGCCTGCTAAAATGCGCCCTACGGTTGTCGCCCGCTTTGCGGAGGACATTTCAGCTGCGTGTCTTGATGGGGCTCTCGGTCTTTGAGACGGCCCGAATTTTGGGATTGCCACAGGGAACGGTCAAGACTCAACTGGCGCGCGCTCGGGCAAAGATTGCGCGGCACATGCGACCAGCGCTTGCACCAAGGTCGCCTAGGCCCCAGGGGCGAGACCGATAGGTTTACCCAGGCGAGAATGCGTTTCGGTTGATCAGTTATTTCTTGACGAGCGGTGGGTCGGTCGAAGAGTTGTTGTGCGAAACCCGGCCTGAGGATACCATAGGAGACCACCAGAGAGGGATCTGGCGTTCCTCGCAAAAAACTGCATCGATTGGCCTGCTCGGTCTCGGGTATCCGCGACCTGTAGAGCCAAGACATGCGGTTCTCAGTCCAGGCGCGAGCAACATAGCGGGAGACAACATGAGCAAGGTCCAGAAACGCTATTTGTTGATCGGCGGAGTCTTTGGCTTGATCGTGCTCGCGCTGATTATGGGAGCCCTGCGTCCGTCAAAGAAGGCTCTGGGAGCCCAGCCAAGCACGACCGATGTCGAGGTCGTTCAAGTCAAGAAGGAAGATATTCCGATTTATGCGGAATGGATTGGTACGCTTGATGGATTGGTGAATGCAGACGTGAGAGCGCAGGTCACCGGTTATCTGTTGAAGCAAGGCTATCAAGAAGGTGCTTTTGTTAACCAAGGCCAACTCCTTTTCCAGATCGATCCGCGGCCTTTTCAGGCGGCGCTCG